>Ga0154403_174_pt1 | contig 194677 bp, 207 predicted proteins | sample RifGroB2_FD_115907 | JGI IMG/M metagenome (GOLD analysis project Ga0154403, IMG submission 115907) | Nitrospirae bacterium GWB2_47_37
TGAAGCCTATGCACGAGGCAATACAGCAGTTGGAGATACATTAAAAGCTCAGTGGCTTGCCGGCAAGGATGAGATTAGGGAGAGGTATCCTTATGTGGTATAGCGTTTAAGGATGTTCGGAGTGGCGAGGAGAAGGAGGAAATGAGGCATTAACCTTCATTAAAAACAGATTGTTGGTATTTTTTAGGTTTAAATTTTTAACACAATGAAAAATAACCAATCTCCTCAGCTTCCCAAGCTGAAGGTCGCGGGTTCGAATCCCGTCGCCCGCTCTTTTAAAATCAATTAGTTAGCTTTTTATTATTCTCCTCTAATGCTTTTTTGTCGCAATTTTGTCGCAATTTCCGGCGTGATGTGATGTGCCTTTACGGCCTTGATCAGATTTTCATCTACAACGTCGAGATACCGCATGGTAGTGCGAATGTCCGCATGTCCCATTAATTTCTGAATAGACTTTATATCGGCTCCCGAGGCAAGCTGCAGCGTTGCAAAGGTATGCCTGAGCATGTTGGGGCTGACGTTCTTTTTAATGCCTGCCCGGGTTGCGGCGCCGACGAGGGACTTGTCCATATCAAACACAGGTTCTCTCCCGGCTGAGAATACCCATCGCTCTTGCAGGCCTGTCTTCTTTACTCGGCGAAGCATATCTGTGTTGAGATTTTTTAAAGACCCGTATGCTTCGTCAGAGAGCGGTATTGTGCGTTGTTCCGCATCTTTAGGTGTCCAGTATAGTGTGTCTGTTATTTTTTTGCCCTGAACCTTCACAGTGCGTAATTCAAGACTCACGTCGGGCCATTGGAGATATGCGGCCTCTGCAGGTCGGAGCCCGGTGTAACGCATGACGATTGCGCGGAGCCGGGTGATTTTATTATTTAACTGCGAGATCAGGCTGTCAAACTCATTGAAGGTGAGAAAGGCGTGCTGTTTTTTATTTTCGCGTAGGGACTTGGGCCATTTAATATCAAGTTCATTCCAGAGACGTTTAATTCTTTTATCCGTATCGCAGGCGTGGTTTATGATCTTACGTATAATCCCGACAAGGATATTTGTTGTACGATTTGAATAATTATCGCTTTTTTTCAGCTTTTGAAAGTCAGAAAGCAGCTTATTATTAAAGCTTCTCAGGAGCAGCTTTTCAAAAGCCTTTTTAATATGGTTATCATAATAATTTTTTTCATTGTAATACGTCTTGCTTCCTTTAACGGCTTTACAGTGCTCAAAATATTGCTGTGAAAGAACGGTAAAAAAAATATCAAAATTGCCTTCTTTATCTTTAATATCGGAGATATGCAGCATTTTCAGGCGGTGTTTGGTTTTAAGCTCCTCCTGCGCCGTAAGGGCTTCTTTTTTGGTATTGCCGGCCTTGCAATTGATGCGATGCCCGCCTAAGCGGATATTGATATACCATGAATTGCCGCGTTTATAGACCGACATATATTAACCTATGAGTTTACCCAATCCTTCATTAGGTGGAATAAGTTGGGCTTAGCTTTTTATCTTTAACATCTACTGCTATAAGCCCAATTTGTTTAAGTGCTATTAAAAAATCAGGTCTCTTAAGCTTCTCCCCACGGAAAAAACTTGCGAACGTTTCTGGACTTTGTTCAAAAAAGATGTGAGGTAGCGCTTTTTCATCTAACCATTCTTTGAATTTCGTTTCACAAATGTCAGGCATTTTTTACCTCTCTCACCCGCATCTTAAATTTTTATAGAGCCTTATAAGCTCTTCTTTTGTGTCTTGATTCCAGATGCAATCTGCCGGCATTCTGCTGGACAGATTGATTATCTGTGCCTTTAAATTATTTATTTCAAGGCATACGCTGCAGTTCATACAGCCTGCCCAGTTGCATTTGTCAAAATTCAGCGCAAGCTGACTGTCGTTATGCTGTTTTCTTTTTCTCCGGAACCGGCTTAAATGAACTACTTTTAAGTTCCTCCTTAGAGTCTCCCATCTTATGCTCAAAATCCTGCAGGCACTTTTCTCCGGCGACATCCTTGAGAATTTTTTTCTTAAATGATTTATCCATGCCTTCTAAGAGAGCGGATATTTCTCTAACAATAGGATCACTGCTTTCATGCATTTCAGCATCTCCCTCGCCAATTAGAAGCCAATTGAGATTTATATTAAATTTCTCTGATAGCAAAATAAATAGGTCTTGGCTTAACGCTTTTTTGCCGTTTTCAACCTCAGATAGATACCCTGGAGATACATCAAGAATTTCACCAAACGCAGATAGAGTAAGGTTTTTAGCCTTTCTGAAAGTCTTTAGGCGGCCGCCTAAAGAAATGTCTCTATTAGTTAATTTTTCTCTTGACATTTTCTCTTATGGCGATTATACTTTTCCAGAGATGATTAATCCGGCAAACATAAAACATGAAATTAAGGCTGGTCAGGGCGGCTGGATTAACCCCTCCTACAGAGGCCTGTTTAATCATCTCGCAGTTGCCCTGACCTATTTTCAAATATGCATGAGATCGAAGCGGGGAGGGCATAACTAATGCCTCCCCGCATAATCGAGGATTGATTATGCGGACAATTGAAATAACTTACCCCCACGGGACGCCGGCGGATGCGAAGGAGCGGCAACTCCGAAACATCGTAAATGCCGGTGTCCTGTTTTTTTATAAAGTTTACTTAAAAGAGGGGTTTAATGCAAGAGGATAACGGCAACGGGAAAACATCCGGCCTATTCATCCTTACGGATGATGACCTGATAAGGGATTACAAATTGAATTTATCCTTTATCAACCTTTACGCCCGCAAGATGGGGAGTTTCGGGCGTAACCCGCGAAAATTTATCCGCGAGATTGTTGAAAATTTTTTACAGCAGAAAGCATTGGATTCTCTAAAAAAGGGATATGGCAACGACCTTAAAGCTGCAGAGGCCGCCAGAAAGAAGGCGCAAATAGTTGAATTGGTAGATTATGTTCTTAATAAAAAGAAATATAACCATACTCCGATGAGTCCTGAAGAAATGGCTAAAGCCGAAGCAAAAACCGCGATGCTTGCTGCCCGGCAGCGGCAGAGAGCAGGGAGGGCTTAATAGTGATAAGAGATGAAATTCAGGCAATCGCAAAGGAGATAGTGATATGGCTATCGGAAGAGGGGCTGAGTATCGATCAGATAAGCGAAGTGTTAAAAACCGTAAAAAATCAATTATCTGATTTTTTTAATAATTGCAAATTGGATGTGAGCAGTCTTTTGATGGACACTAAAATACAACATTTATCCGTCGAATCAAACCATGCGCATCTTTCAGAACAGGAATCGCCTGTATCGTCTTCCAATTCCGGATATCTTAGTTCTTTGACGTTAGTAGATAGATTTCCGGCTCTTTGTAAAGGGCAAAATCCCATAAAACAAGATACTTCAAGCAAAGATGAGAAGTCAATGCTTATGACAGCAGAAGAATATGCGCAACAAATAAAGGAAATTTTTATAGAGTTTCATCTTTCGATAAATGAAGTGCACAACATTCTTGAAAGAATCAGGTATTTATTGCGCGACTTACCTCTTCGAAAAAACATATCGACCATGGAGAGGCAAGGATGAAAATGGACACGGCTTTCCAGCGGAGTGCTATCGTGGTTCCAGGGAAGCTGCTATCGTGGTTCCAGGGAAGCTGCTATCGTGGTTCTAGGGAAGCTGCTATCGTGGTTCTAGGGAAGTGCTATCGTGGTTCTAGGGAAGTGCTATCGTGGTTCTAGGGAAGTTTTCGCCCGAATCGCCAATACTGGGTTGGCGAAAATGGCCTCTAAGAAGTAAAAGAAAGAAGTAAAAGAAAGAAGGAGAGGAATAATAGAAACTCCCCCTCACAAAATAAATATGAAAAAAAAGAAAAACGGCAACGGCAAAAACGACAACCTTCCGGTAGCAGCATATACCCCGGTAAGGGTAGAACTTAATTTTTTTCGTCATTTTATTTTCACCTTAGATGACAAAAAAGAAAGCGATCCCGGTAATGTTATAACCATAACCAGAGAGCGTGCATATGCCGACGGTAGAAAAGTAACAGCTAAATTAACAGTCTATGTGGATTACGAATACGGCCGCTGTGGACCCTTTGATTATAGAGCCTTCCGTGCGGTGGAAAAAATACTTACCGACATACACTCTGTAAACGGTGAATTACGCGAAGGGCCAATACGCCTTGGCAGAGAATACTCAATATTTAAATTTATGGGATACAGCCGACACCCCAGTAAAGACGATTATGCCCGTCTCAAAATCTTTTTCACCCGGATGCAGAGAATGCATTTTCATTCAGATTTCGCTACCTTCAATCCTATCAAACGCCGTTGGTCTGAAGGCGGCGAAGCATTAGATCCGTTGTATAAGAGAGTAGTTTTTACATACGAGAAAATGCCTGATGATACGATAGCCGATTCGGTATATATCTGGCTTGGAGATTTCTATCGTGAAAGTCTTAACAGGCAGTATATAGCCATCCTCGACTGGAATTATTACAGCTCGATTAAAAATCTTGCAGCTCGCCGTATATATGAGATAATAAGTATTTTCTCTCATAAGCACACGACGGTTTATCTTTGGTATTCGGATATCTGCGCGAGAATGCAATTAACGAGAGAAAAATACCAATCAAAGGCTATTTATCAACTTCAACGAATCTATCGTGAGCTTATAAACAAAGGGTTTTTAAAGGCAGTCATATGGCCGTCACAAGACGGCAAACTGCAGACTAAGCAGACAGAATCCGGCAACGACTGGATTATCAAATTTGAGACCAATAAAAACTATCGGGCGCAATTATACGAGCAGTCCGACCTTATCCAACATCAAATTCAGCCGCAGCAATCTCACCCGGTAGAGGCTCCTGCACAGGCGGGCATATTAGAGAACATGCTTGAATCTCAGGGCGCCCCTAATGAGGAGATAGTTTCTGATACTGAAAGAATAGCTTTTCCGAACAAAGAGGATCAGCGCTGGTATCGCTTTATGAAATTCTATATCCAAGGCTGTAAAAAGATATCCAAAGAATCATACATATTTCCCAAAAAAGACAGTAAAGAATATTGGAAGATCGTTGAACTATTCGGGCTATATCCGGAAACTTACATTAAAAAACTTATGGATAAGTTTTTTACTACTACAGACTCATATATAAGCAAACAGAGTTATTCCGTGTCTTTTTTCTTAGCGCCTACGACAATCAATAAATTGATTTCTGAGTTGGCTATTGATGATGAAAAAAGAAAGGCCGAAGAAGACTATCAGCGTCGCGTGGCAGCGGCGGAAAAACAGATTTTAAAAACACTTGGTTTGCCGGTCGAGCAGCTTCAAAAATAACCGAGTTATTTTTAGGAGGAGGGTATGATGCAAACGACATTGCCGAGAGATTTAGGCAGCAGGTTTATTCCGTTCCCCATGATTCCGGGCTCACCGGCGCTGATGCCGGAACCCGGCATAGAGGCTGTAAAAGTTTCAGGGGTAGCCTTATTACCCCTGTCTCAAGACGATTTAATCGTTTCTGTGGCTTCTGGCGAAGCCACAGAGGTAAAAAAATCAGAGGACATAGCCTTCGATAACGAAACTCTCTGGACGCAGGCATACGAACTCGTAGAACGTCTTAAGCAAAAGATCACCGGCTTTGCCGGACACTTCTTGCCTTACTCCTCATATCCCCTCGATGATTTTATTCAGCAGGCCTACGAGTCCGGCTTTAAAGCCCTTGAGAAATGTCTTGAAAAAGGGGAGACTAAAAAATACAAAGGATACTTCTGGAGGCAGTATCGACAGGACTGCTCTAAAATGGCCCATATTCCATCGAGGAAGAAATTCTACGAAGAATCTATAAAAAACAGCATCAAAGACCATTCCCTTGCTGAAGAAATTCTTAAAGAACTCAGCAAATCACCGCTGTCTTTTGAAGCCTACCGGGAATACAGCGAAGACGATGCTCCTGCTACTGCAGTCGCATCGTCCATACCGGACCCGTTTCAAACAGCGATCTGGAACGAAGAGGCGCTTGACAACGAACTCAAAGAGTTAATACAGCAGGAGACAGTCAAAAAAGCCATCTGTCTCATGACCAAAAGAGAAAGACAGGTATGGGAGTACCTGCTTGGATATCATGACGGCAGGATAGAGAATATAAAAGATTTGGAACAAATCCTCGGACTTAAGAAGCCACGAATTATAAAGCTTAGGGATAATGCTCTTGCATATGTAAAAGAAGTTTTCGCTGTTTATCAGAAACTATATACACGCGAGGAAGTAAGTAAACAAAGCGGATACAGCATCGGAACCATAAAACTCATGAAGCGATATGGTTTTCTCAAAGCTAAAGAAGACTATATTCAGCGCGTAAAAAACGGCAGCGCCCTTTTTACAGAAAAGGCGATAAATAAACTCAACGTCCGGCGCGAGGGGAAAATATGGGAAGAAACTTTGACCATAGAAGAAGCAAAGAAAAAATTCAAAAGACAAAAACTCTACACGCTGCAGGAACTCAGCGAAAAGACCGGATATAGTCTCAGCACTCTTCGATCCATGAGATGTTATGGATTCTTTAAAATCGGCATAGAGGGCGTAAAAGTTTCAGGGGTAGCCTTATTACCCCTGTCTCAAGACGATTTAATCGCTTCCTGCGCCTCTGGCGAAGCCACAGGGGTAAAAAAATACGCAGGCAGGTCTTTCTATCTGTTTACCGAAAAGGCCGTCAAAAAACTCCTTCACCGCCGTAAGCGGACGCCGGCAATACCGGCAAGAGAGACTAAACTGCCCGCAGCAATATGTGAGCGTACCCTGAATTTTTATTCCAGATCACATATTGCGACACGTATTGCGACGCGGGCTGCCGCAGGTTAAAACTATGAGCTTATTTCTTGCAGATAAAATTAATGAAGCGATAGATTTTTTACGAGAACATGAACCGCCCGAAGGATATGATGTTCGGTTTTCAGGCGGGAAAGACTCGATCGTCATGTATGACATTGTAAAAAAATCCGGGGTTAAATACATAGTTCACTACAACTTTACGACCATAGATCCCCCGGAAGTAACAAGATTTATGCTTACTAACTATCCTGAGATAAAGTGGCTGAGGCCTAAAAAAACCTTTTTCCAATATATGCTTTCCGCAGGCCTTCCCACAAAAAAGAAACGCTGGTGCTGCGACAAATTAAAACATAGAGTGCATCCGCGTGGCGGACCGAAGCGGATAATAGTCGGCATCCGATCAGAAGAGAGCCCTAAAAGGGCACAGAGGGGTAGAATCGTGTGGAACAAAGACAGCAGGAAAATGCAGTACTGTCCTATTTTCCATTTTGACGAGGATGAAGTATGGGAATACATCGAAAGCAACAACTTGTCTTACCCGGATCTTTACAATCAAACCGGCGGTAATTTTAAGCGTCTCGGCTGCGTAGTCTGTCCGTTTCTCTGTAGATCCGGAGGGATATTGCAGCGGCATAAAGAACGCTGGCCGAGGTTCTACGAAAAGTTTGAAAAAACAGTTGAGGTCTACTTTAGAAGTAAAGAAGAGTGGTATAAATCCAAAGGCGTTTATACGGCCGGACAACTTTTGGAAATGTGGTATAAGAGTGAATCGCTGTTCAAAGAAGAAGACAGCGATTCACAATGCTGCCTATTTCCGCCCGGAGCGCTCCCTTCGGGAGACTGTCAAACGATATGAAAATCTTTCATCAATCAACATTCGACCCATGGCCCTTTGAAGACGGCAGCATTCAGGCCATTATCACATCACCGCCTTACTGGGGACTCAGAAAATACGACATTCCCGATGTAATCATCGGCGGCAGCCCGGAATGCATGCATAAGTGGAACGAAGTCCCCTTGCCGAAGGGTAATGGGGACGGCAAAAGCTTTAGGCGTGATGGTATGGGGGGGGGGTAAAACGCGGTGAAAAAACTAATTATTGTCTCCACTGTGGCGCATGGAAAGGACAGCACGGCCTTGAACCTGATTTCAGGCTTTATATTGAGCATATTCGCCTATGGGCTCGTGAAGCATGGCGCGTTCTAATAGATGATGGTTTATTCTTTATGAACCTTGGAGATTCTTATGGCGGCTCGCGGGGCGCTTATGGAGATAGGACATTGCAGGGAAATCAAACTCATAAAAGGCGCAGGCAAGCAGAAAGATTTTACAGTGTTGCGCGAGAGACGGGGTTCTTGAGGCATGAGAGGCCGCCCACTGCTGACGCAAAGGCAAAATGCAAGCTTCTCATCCCGCACCGTGCGGCCATTGCTCTAATAGATGATGGTTGGATATGCAGAAATGATATTGTATGGCACAAAATAAACGCAATGCCTGAAAGCGTAAAAGATAGATTTTCATCGAGATATGAGAATGTTTTCATGTTTAGTAAGTCGTCGAGATATTACTTTAACCTCGAAGCAGTCAGGGAGCCGCACAGAGAGAAAACACTCACAGTAATCGGCACAAAAAGAAACGACTCTAAAGGAACCGATGCTTTAGGCAAGGTTAAAAGCCATGGTTTTATGTCCATGCCTGAAAGGGTATTGAATCCAGCCGGTGTGAATCCCGGGGATGTATGGGAGATTGCAACTCATCCATACATCCCCGGAAAAACACTACGCAATGTGGCCCGAGAAACTCGTTGAACGCATGATTAAATGCTCGTCTCGCTCAGAGGATATTATTTTAGATCCGTTTGCTGGCTCGGGCCGTACCCTGCGAGTAGCGGACCGTCTCAATAGGATTGCCTACGGCATTGATCTCGGCTATCAGGACATACAGGGTAGACAACTTAAAGAGATACAGAAGGAACTTATCTTAGCATGACCTTCTCAGAGTCCTCCAAGACCTTCAAAATCTCCATCAAAGCACTTAGAGACCTCCAGAGGGACGGATACCTCAAAAGCGAGCCTCTTACGAAGTCTGACATCCACCTCCTCGCGTGTATCAGAGCCATTTGGTGTAAGGAAAAATACCTTCAGCATCAGTTAGCGCGCATCAGCGCTAAGAAGCGCTATGCAATCGCAATCAAGGCGCCCATGACCCGCCTTGAGAAATGGAGCTTTGAGCGGTACTTTTCCTTTTCTCAGGGCAAACGGCTTTCCATCGAAACAGTTGTCCATGAAGTCTGTTCAATCTTCAAAATTCCTGATACACCGGATCTCAGAAAGACCATCCTTCGCATCCGCAAACGGGCGTATAACTACCGGAGCCGGATGCCTTTCGCACAACCCTAATATTAGCGTTTTAATTAGCACTTCCTATACGCTTATCGCCTACAAAGTGCAAATTAAAACGCCCTTTCTTGTCTTTGTATAATGAGGAAGTGCTAATTAATTAGCACTTCCTCATTATAGTCTTTACTGCCTGCTCCCTTCGGGAGCCTGTCGCGCTCTTATTACTCATTGCGGACTATAAATAAACATAGTATATGTTGTTACTCAGAATCGAGTAACAACATCCAATAAATTTGCACTTCCTCTCCTTTAGCGGCATCGCAAGTGCAAATTTATATCCCCTTTTCATTTTCTTCAATCAGGGGTTACCCGCCGTAGCATCTCTATTTTAGAAGTGCAAATTAAAACGCACTTTCCTGCTTGTAAGCAGATTATAAAGTCAAAACAAAAAGCCCTTAAGGGCGAGGAGGAAACATTGAAAGGCGAATTGAAAGGAGACGAAGCTTTTGCAGGACTTGACATTGGATTTGGAGATTTCAAAGGAATAATAGCAGGCGGGAGAAAAATTAAATTTCCTACAGCTGTGGCTTATGCCCGGAAGAGCATAACAGACATTGGCGAGGCCTCAGAGACTTACACCTTTATAGACCGCGAGTACCTTGTCGGTCAGGAAGCGATCTTCAACGCCTTTTCAACAAGGAGTCTCGAATTCCTCATAAAGTACGCCCCACTGATGTGCTATAAGGCCTTTAAGGACATTGTAGGGGTCTCTCATCTCGCCGTAGGCTTGCCGGTAGGCTTTTATATCGCAGAAAACAGAGAAGCCCTTTCAAAGGCGCTTAGGAGTTTTGAGGTCAATGGAGATAAGAAGCAGTTTCATGTAGAGGTATTCCCTCAAGGCGTCGGAATACTTATTGACTACAGATATGATCATAACGGGCAGGAAATAAAAGACACGGATACTAATGGCATTATTGTTGACCTTGGACACTTCACGATTGATGTGGTCCCTTTTGAGAGAGGCGTCGCTGTCCGGGACGGTTCCGGAATGCTCGAAGGCGAGGGCATATCAAAAGCATGCGATGAACTTGCAGACCACATTCAGGCAGAGACGAAGGTTCGCCTGAATGAACAGGAGACAAAGGATGTCTTCCTGAAAGGGAAACTTCCCATATACGGCAAGGAACGGGACTTCTCGACAGTAATAAGAGATATCGTCGAAGGGTATATCGAGGAAGTGATCAATACGATATCCTCCCGTTGGGAGCGCCGAATTCAGCGGGCCGACAAGCTGATACTTGCCGGCGGGGGCGCCTATTATCTTAAGCAGTATATTCCCTCACGATATAAGGATCTGATACATATCCCTGACGAACCCGAATTCGCAAACGCCAGAGGGTTTTTTAAGGGCCTCAAACTCAAATACGCAGATGCCAAAACAGAGGAAGGGCTGAGCGAATAACCCAAATGAAGATCACGATCCCTGAAATAGAAGAATACGGCGATGTGTTAGAGACGCTTAATGATCTACCCAAATCAGTGAGGATCAAAGTTATCGCCCAGGCGATCCGTGAGTATAAAGACAGCGCTGAAGGAGGAGCTGTTATTAGCCTTCTGAAAAAACGTAAAAAAGAGGCCGTTAGACAGCATAAGAATGCTAAAGATAGCACTGCTTCGCCGCCTTTAGATGATTTTAAAAAAGTCATGGGAGGTTTTCTGGAGTGAGGGGTTACCCATTGAAGCATTGTAAAGATACTATGATGATGAAACAGTCTACATTTCTTAAGATTATATTTTCGGCATCTTACCTCCTCCTTATGGTCATAGCGCATAAGCCTCTCCCCGCTTATGCGCTATCTTTTTTAGTGCCGCATGAATTGGAACAGAAAGGTAATGCATATAGACATTACCCTTCAAATCAACGGTATGTCTATACCGATAAGCCGGTATTTTTTTCAAAACGGCAGCCGGCGCAAGACGGCAATGAAGAGGACGAATACTTTAGGAAAAAGGAGCAAAAAGCAAAAAAAGCACAGTCTTCAGTTGTATCATTGCCTTTAGAGCAAATAATTTCACGGTCTCCGGCAACTGGAATGAGCGCTAAGGCCTCTGTTTTAAAGCCGGAGATCACAAAAGAAAACAGGAACGTATCAATCATCGTTTTTGGCTTTGACAGCGCGGATATTAAAAAAACTGAACTCAAAAAATTAGAGGCCATCCTTACTGATTTGAAACAGGCTGAAGTAATCGAAATAAAAGGCTATACGGACAAAATCGGCACCGAGGAATATAACGATAAATTAGCTCTACGAAGAGTTGATGCGGTGAAAAACTATCTCGCTTCACGCGGCATTAACGATTCAAAAATTAAAATCGAAGCAAAAGGGAAATGCTGTTACATATCAGATGAAAACAGCAAAAACAGGAGAGTTGAAATATGGATAGAAGTCGAAACAGGAAAAATAATTTTGCGGTCTGGCTCACGGCTATAGCGGTTTTTTTTATATTCAGCGCTATTGCTTATAGGGCATACAGCGCCGAAACGGAAACTCTTACAAGGGCTCTGTATCATGCAAGGGAACTTCATAGCGAACTTGAAAAGGTAAATATCAAGGACAGGGAGGTGATCTTGAAGAAGGTTAAATTTATTAAAGAGAGAATCAGAGAGGAACTGATAGGCAGTCCTACCAGTTTGCCGGTTAAAGAACCAGTAATCAATAAAAAGGAGAATTAAAGATGAATCACAAAGACCTAAAAGACATCCTTATCGTAAACATAATAGCCACAAAGGCGGATATGTCAGCCAAAGGTACATGTATATTGCCTCTTATGGCGTTCATGACACTCTTTTACGGGGCAATAGGTTTGATCCTGCCTGCCATTGGCTTCGCCGATGCGGTCAAACCTATATATGACCTTGCGAAGAATGAATGGGAAGCGAGCGTATCTTTGTTAATCGCTGCGGGCGCTCTTATCGGTGGAATAATTGGGCTTATGACAACGAAGAGCTGGGTGGGTCTTGTAGTTGGAATTTTGGTCGGGGTTTTGGGCGGCGGTGCATTTAATATGTCCGGCTGTGCAGTCACGACAGGAAAAGCCTTGACATTTCAATAATAAAAACTGAGAAAATGGAAAAAAAAATCAAACATATCCCCCGCGTAGAGTATATCGACGGGATGAGTGAGGTAGGGGGGCTTATCCCATATGATATTTTCATTGTATTTTTTGCAGTCACAATATTGACAATTATAGTCATTAAGCAGACTTTAATTGCCCCGTTGATCGGCATTCTTGCCGCATTCGGCTATTATAGGTTCAAAAAAAGATACAATAAAAATTTTTATCTAACCATACCATATTACGCAGGGGTCATGACCCCTGACGGAGTACCGCCTGTAACTGAAAAAGAATTCATGGAATAGGAGATAGAAGTGTTTAATAGACAGGTAGGCAGAATGACAGGGCTATGGGTTGCTCTGGATAAGATTAACAGGATACTTATCCTTATAATAGCAGCCATGGTATTGGTTTTATGGGGAGCTTTTTGGTTAATAGCTAAACTCGCTCTGGACAGGGAAGTTACGGTGAAAATTCCTCCGGGTGTATATGAAAATACTTCGATTACGGTCGGCAATAATGAGGGATATATTAAGCTCTGGGGAAAAGATTTTATTAAGACTATGGCGGAATATAGTCCTAATAACTATGAAGTTAAGGCCAATTACTTACTGCGGTATGCATCATCTAAGGGCGAGAAAAATATGCGCCCAAAATTTTTACAAGAATACGAAGAGGTTAAAAAAAATAACACATATCAGGAGTTTCACTCAAACGAAAAATGGAAAACAACATGGCTGACACGGACTCTCTGGAGAGTGGAGACAGAAGGAGAGGTAGTAAGGGAGAGTTCTGTATTAAGTCAGCTTACACGTTATAAAAAGAAATGTCTTTACTATGTGGATATGACATACGACAAAGACGGTCTACGATTGGAGGATTTCGGTTATGTTGAAAAATAATATTTTTATTTCAGTATTTGTGATGATTTTCGGAATTGCGGGGATTAGCACGGCAGTAGAACTTTCATCGAATCAAATTGCCGGACAGAGTAATATTCCGGCTCAAGCTGCCGGTACAGAATTATGTACATCATGTACATCAGGGCAGATATCTGCTGTTGATAATAAATGCGTAAATACAGATAGCGCAATACAGGCGAAACAACAGGAATATTTAAATATATCCGAGGTAAAGGAGATACCTTCCAGTAAAATTACAGTAAGGTATAACGATGTTAATGTAATCATTCCTGTGGCTAAGAATGCTGTGAATATTATTAAAGTGCCCTATAGTATTAAATTCTTAGATTCTTCAAAATTCTGCCCCGATAAGGCCCCTGTCACTGTAAAGTGCATTGCGGATGTAGGCAAGTCCGAATACCAGCTTTCGATCGTTCCGCTGCCTGATATTGATACCGATCTTGCGGTAATGACATCGGAAAAGACATTTGTTATCACCTTACGACCTGTCCAAAAAGCAGCATCATTTATCGAAATTATTGACATCGGTAAAAAAGAAGCAAAAGCGATAGACGAAAAGGAAAAATCACTCCCGCATGTGGAACTTCTTATCGAACTCATTAAAAAGACTCTCAGAGGAGATGAGATTGATGGCTACAGCAAGCGAAGTGTGTCGAAAATATTCGAGACGCTCGAATATACATTTATTATGAAAAAAGAAATTTCAGGATCACGGTTAAAGATTGTCCAAATTGATGTTCTTAATAAGACAAATAGAGTTGTTGAACTACAGGACAACTCGGAATTTATAGGTAATATCATATCGAAAATAGCCGGAAAACCGTTAGCTCGAAATGTATCCCGCGAGTTTTTACAGCCGAGAAATGCGGAAACAGAAAGAAAAGGAGAATTCATTTCGACAATCACTGCTGTTGTAAGGGGTGATAGATGAAAAAAAAATTTGTAAAATTTTTCGATCTTTTCAAGAGAAAAAATTCAGGCGATAGCGCCGATGAATCTGTTTTGCAGACATCCGAAGACCGTTCGGCCGCAAGAAGAAATAAAGCCATATTAATGCTGGTTACGGCGGCCGGACTTTTTTTCATGGCAATATCGCTCGCGGATGTAATCAAGCCGATGTTTCAGAAAAAAAGTTCTCAGGATGAGCAGAAAATGCTAAGACTTCTGGAGCCGCCGAAAGGCGCAGTGCAAGGAGAATCTACAGGGAAAGAAAAGTTGAGGAATGACTGGAGAACAGTAATTGAAACAAAACTTGGAGATAACGATAATAAATTTGATCAGGTTTTTAGGAAATTTGACGAAATATCTCAAAAGCTTGATGAAAACGGTAAAGCTTCAAAGAAACAGGCGACAAAAACAGGATTCCCGGAGAAACCTCTTTCCAATGTAGCGCCTATACCGGTAAAAAATAGCAACTCCACGCAGGATAACAAACCGCAGGACTCTCAAGGAACGCAAGCGCAAAAATCAATGCCTGCACAGCAGCAAAGCGTTCCTGTAAATCAACAGCCGACATTTAGGCGTATTGAATTTAAATTAGATAAGCCGGAGGCGAAAAAAACTTCAACCGGCGGGGCTGTTGGAAAAAATGACAAAGACACAATTGATCTTCCGATCGGCCTCGCGGTTGGGCTTACTTTAAACGGTATGGATGCGCCGACCTTCCAGTGGGGACAGCAAGATCCTCAGCCGTTACTCACATCCATTGAAGATAAAATGATTACGGCAATGGGCGAAGAAATAGACCTAAAGGGCTGTATGGTTTTATCTTCTACGCACGGAGCGGTAAGCGCAGAAAAAGCCATGCCGCGGCTTGTTAAGATGAACTGCAGAGACAAAAACGGCAATTTATATGCCGGAGCGGTTAAGGGATGGATTTTGGGTGATGATGGGAAGGTAGGAATGACAGGAAGGCTTGTTACGCGAAATGGAGCCGTATTGTCAAAGATTTTTTGGGCCGATATTTTAAGTTTAGGGGGAAGTTATTTAAGAGCATCTGCTACTACTACATCCACATCTCTTCTTGGCGTAATGGAGACTACCAAAGACAGCGATTTATTAAAATCGGCAGCCGGACAGACAGCCGAAAAAACAACAGGCAGATTGGCGCAATTCTATATAAAAATTGCTGAGCAAATATATCCCGTCGTTGAAGTAAAACCAGGCAGGACAGTTACAGTCCTTTTTGAATATGGGAGGTTGATAAAAGTTACGAAAGACAATTTCGAGGAAATAAATAAAATAGCACAAAAAACTAATACAGAAAAGAAGAAGGAGAATTAAAATGAAAAGGACAATTTTAATTTTAATCGCAATGGTAAGTCTTATAATATCCGTCAATTCAGCATACAGTGAATCGGCTGAAGGCGCCAAGAACCAGATTATAGGCAAATTTCTTGCGGTCACCGGCGGTAAAATAATTGAAAGCCGAAATATCGGCGATCTTGAAGAGACCGTGATAGAGAGAACATTGCCCAATGGGAAAAAGAAAAAGGAGATATTTTATTCAACAGAAAACTATCTTATATACGGAAGCATTCTCGATGCCGATATGCGTAACCTTACCCAAGAAAGGCTCGATGAAATTGACAGGATAGATTTTTCAACCCTTCCTCTTAATGATGCAATTGCTATTAAAAAAGGCAACGGCTCTAAAAAGCTTGCAATGTTTACGGATGTTGATTGTTCGTTCTGTAGAAGGGCGCATGAAGCGCTTTCGTCCATGAACGATTATATTCTTTATGTCTTTTTATACCCTCTTGATTTTCACCCAAAAGCAAAGGAAAAAAGCATACGGGTTCTTTGTTCGGAAGATAAAGCAAAAGCGCTGGACGATGCGAAGCATGACAGGCCTATCAGCTCCGACCGGTGCAAGCAAGGCGAGGAAATGCTTGCAAAACATATTCTTACCGGGACAGTGTTAGAACTTACCGGCACTCCCTTATTCATATTAGAAGACGGCAAAAAAATGGAAGGGTTTAACAAGCCTTTAATTGAAAGTTATCTTTTAGAGAAGAAACACGGAGGTCAATAGTATGTATAAAGCCGCAGTTTTATTATGTTTATCAGTTTTTCTTTTATCCGGCTGCGCTTCTTTTTTCGCGGTTGGAGAACAGGATTTCGCCTGTAAGGGTAACGAACTCGATGGTAAATGCGGCGATCCCATTACTATATACAAAAACAGGGAAAAGATACTAAAGGACAGCAATAAAGCCAAAGCTGAAAAGGATATCGCGGAAGACAAAATTGATAAAAAAGATAAAAAAACTTCCATCGATATAGTAAAAGCTTCGCCGGAAAGAACGAGACATGTCCCGGTGCCTGTAATGGAGACGCCGAAGGCAGCAAAAATATATATCGATAGCTTTCCTGATACGAAAGGCAATTATATAACAGGGCACCATATTTTTATTGTTGTAGAAGAGTGGCAATGGCTGCTTCCGGATGGAAGGGTATTGGAATAAATGTCTAATAACGGTAATTCAGCGGTAATCAGCGAAAAACGGGCGATAAAAGCCATTTGCGATAGGGTTTCGCTTTCGACATTTTGCTCATGGCTTTCGTCCTTAGACCATGGAGAATACGTTTTATTTGAAACTACAAACGGCATCGGTTTTATTTATGAAGTTTTTTTGCCTCCGTATATGGGAGATACTCATGAATTGAATTTTGTGCAGATTTTCAGCATTACATATCCCAAAGACACTATTATTCAGTTCTTTCCTTATGCCTCCGAAAATATAAAACCCTATATCGATGCTTATAGGAGATTTCATTCTTATACGGCAAATGTCGATCACCCCGAAATACTTCATGAAATTATCAATAAACGCGGCGATTTTTTCGAAAAAGCCGCAAAAGACGGGTTTTGGACAGGCATTAAATATAGACCGAGAGTATTTAAAAATCTTCTCTGTTTTTTCATACCGTATTCGTCTTTCGATAACAATATTTCTGAGGCATATGAAGCAACGAAGGAGATTGCTATTAATGTCAAAGGCCTACTTGAAGGAACAAGGCTCTCTCCTCGTAAATTTACGGGTACAGATTTTAAAACTCTTTTAAAAGAAATATTGAATGTCGGGTTCGAGGGTATTGCAGATGAAGATATTAATAGAGAATTCAGAAACCAGATAATTTCATATAACACGAGGCAGTCGATAGAGGATTCTCCAGATGATAATACGGACCTGTTAATCCAGAAGGATGGCATAAATAAATATGTCAGGGTGTATACGGTTACTAATTATCCCAGAAAAATGACTCTATGGGAATTTAACAATTTGATTTTTAAATGGGACAGCAGAGAAGTCTCTCCTCCCTTGAATACACCGTTTGCTTTTTCCATGTCGGTGAAATACGCCGATTGGAAAAAAACTCAGTTGAAAATCGGAATTAAGGCGGCAGAAAATATAAGACAGGGTAAGAAAAACCCTCTGGCGTCTTATGTCCCTAAAATAGAGAAGAAAGCTCAGGAATCTCAGTATGTCAACGATTTGATAGACGAAGGACACATCCCCTTGCCGTCTTATTTCAGTTTATTTTTGACCGAATCATCTCAAAGTAGGTTAGATTATTTAAGTCAGGTTGTTTTAAACAAATTGGCTGTCAAAGGCTTTGAGTTTGAGAGAGAAAAAAACAAAGGTATGTTATCCGTTTTCCTTGAGATGTTGCCTCTTAATCATATTAAAGAAAGGGACAAGTTTCTGAATAAAAGAGGCACTTTATTTGACGCTAACATAGCGTCAATGATCCCGTTTATCAGCGATGTAAACGGATCTTCCATACCCGACGAGATAACTGTAGGAAGAAAAGGCGGTATAGCATTTTTCCATAGATATGATTCTCCGACAAATTTCAATATGTCAATTGTCGCGGAAAGCGGGGGAGGGAAGTCGGTCAATAGGGTTAATTCTCATGTCCATGCTTTAACATCAGGTAGGCAAGTAAGGGTCATCGAAATAGGGCGTTCGTACGAATTCGGCTGTTTGGAGTTTGGTGGAGAGTATATCAGACTGACAGAAGACAGGAAACCATGCTTTAATTTTTTTACGAATATTGTCTTGACAGACGAAGGCAATATTCACCCCGATGAACTCGACAGTATTATTCCGCTTGTAGGTTTTGCCGCCGGCGTTGACATTTCAAAAGAGATTGCCGAAAAAGGCGAAGACAATATTGCCGCAAGGCATGCCTCAATAATTATGCGTGCGGTAAATATGGCTTATAAAGGAAAAGGCCGGAAGGCAGGTCTTAAAGAAGTGGCTGATGCCTTTCTTGAAATAGGGAAAAAATACAGAGTAAAGGATGAGGCCCCGGAAAAATTATATGAAGCGATATGGCCGTATAGTCATGGACCGTATGAGCAATATTTTAACGGTGAAAATAATATTCAGTATAAGAAAGATTATGTAGTTTTAGAACTTGAAGAAGTCGCCTCAAAGCCCGTCCGCCTTCAGGTAATGATTATCTTTTCCTTGCTTGTTCATATAATGAGAGAAGTATTTATTGATTACTTGAAACACGGAAGGCGAACGGACGTGGATATTGACGAAGCGTGGATGCTTTTTATGCATGTTGTCGCATCAATGTTCATGAACTCCGCAGCGCGAAGGTTCAGAAAATATGAAAGTTCTCTCGGTGTAATTACTCAAGGAATAGAGGATGCTTATCAGAATTCCACTACACGGGCTATATGGGATAACAGCACACATAAAATCTACCTCCAGATGAAGCATTCGGCAATAGAACAGGCGATCAAGGAGAATAAGCTCGTAATGCCTGATTTTGAAAAGGAATGGTTTAAAACCCTTGTTACGCATCCCGGTAAATTCTCGGAGATATTTTTCGATTCACCGTCTATTTTCGGCGTGTCGAGATTGCCGTTGGATAGATTTAGTTATGGATTTTTTACGACGACAGGAAGAGAGAAGACGAAACTTAAAAAAATCGCCGCCAGATACAACATGAATATCTACGACACGATGAAAATGCTTACAGAAAGAGAACCCATAGGTCAAATTCTCAAGAAGTTGCGCATATCGCCTTTATCTATCGATCTCGCTCTTAGGTATCAGAACGAAGAAGCGAGGGACAAAAAACTCGGCGAAATTTTAATGGAGATGGATTTGAACCCTGAGACTTTACAAAAAGCATTAAAAATACAGGAGGAACAATTGTCATGGGAAAAAGTATTTTCAAGCTAAATTGGCTTGCAGTAGCCGTGATATTCGCTTTTGTTCTTAGCGGCATAAATACGTTTATGCTCAAACAAAAAAAAGATGTAAATATTTGTACTGTCGATATTTGGAAGATAAGCAATGATCTTGCCACGAAATTGTCGGTTCAGGACAATGTTAAAACATTGGATGGTCTTGCCAAGAATGAAGATATAAAAAAAGAGGTTGATTCCTACTTGCAGATTATCAAACAAAAAGTATCCTTCCCGGAACAATATGGGTGTGATTATATAGCTGTAAAGGGAAGCGTCTATGGGAACAATATGAAAGACGTAACCGAACAGGTAATAAAAGATGTTAAGTAGTTTTCTTTCATTGCTTTTTATTCTTAATCTCGGCGTTCACGGCCAGACTTATAATATTGAGGAGCCTGATCTGCAGGCCGAGATTGAACGGCAGGCAAAAGACCCTCAAATAGGGCAGGAACTTAGCGAAAACGTCAGGAAGTCATACATGGTTGATATTTACCTTCCCGATGTAAAAGAGAAGTCGAAAAGAGATATGTCTTTTACATACATGGTTCCAGAAGATCTAATAATAGATGGCAGGGCGGTTGCAAAAAAAGGACAGGTTATAAATGTCCTTGAGAAGGTGAAACTCACAACAAAATATCTTTTTCTTAAAGATTATCAGATGCCTTTATTCGATAGACTGACTAAAAAAGACAGGAACATTGCGGCCATAGTGATTCAGGGGGATTTACTACCTATAATCGAAAAGTATCCCAATCATAGGATTTATATCGGCAGCCGGCAGTTAATCGAGAAATTCGGCATTACAGGCGTTCCTGCAATGGTTTATCAGGACGGCATGAGTATTATCGTCGAGGAGATTCCATATGTTACGAAACACTAAAGGGTTTGCTCATATCGGGGCCGTAATATTCATTTTTGCCCTTGTAGGCTCGTGGTTTGTCTACAAGAGCTATCATGAGGAAAAGCTTACAGACAATCTTGCTGTAGTGCTTTTTGACTATAAAACGGCTCTTAGGTCTATTGTTAGCGACCCTGCTGATAAGGTCAAAGCCGATAATATCGTTAGTTCCTTAATGACAAATACAAAGCAGTTCACGGATCAGGAAGTCATAGCCAAGCTTCATCAGTTGCAGATGATATTGTCTTCATACCCTGCTGCTGCGGAACTGAATAAAAATCTCAACGAAAAGATAAACGCTGTCAAACAGCAGGAAAAGTAGCGGATGCGAAGAATTCTATTAATTTTAGTAGTCTTTATTTTATTTCTACCTGCATTTGCGGGGGCCGACAACCGCCCCTGCCTTAATCCTTTTTCAACCGTTGACTGGACATTTTTTTACGATCAATTAGAGTTCAAAGGCGTTTGTGCCTGCAGTACCGATAACGGTATCAAAGTCGGCATGAAATGGAAAGTAGCGGAGCCTATCGGTTTTATAGAGGTAGTAAGGAAATCTTACTATTATCCCTGTCTCGATATGAAACTCGGGGACACGCTTAAAATGTCCGGGACTAATTACGGCAAACATGGAGTGAAAAAGAACGTCCATTACATCAAATATCCTGTTTTCGGGATAATGAATATCATCTTGGACTATCTTTGTGTTGAAAAAAACACAAATTTCGATATAGCGCCTCCGAGCGAACTTGATCCGCGACAGAATGACGACCAACTTTCAATACTTTTTCAGCCTGAAAAACTCCTTTATGCAAATCCAGTAGCTCAGGCAATATGCTTTGCAGATTGCGCTTCTTCCTCTACAGGGAATCCAATGAATACGCTTAACTGGTGTGCCGGCTGCTGGGGGACAATAGGCACTCTTGCAACCAACTCCGCCGGCGCTGATCCTGTGATTGAATCCGCCCTGCTTGCAACGAAGCAGATTGATTTACTGCATGCAGATTTCCAGTTGTGGAAATACTCAGATGCTCCTGACCTTGACTATGTTGCTCAGGCGGCACAGGCCGGTATAGTCGCCGATACGACATGCTCGCCTAAAACCTTTCCTCGGATTATCAAAACACAGTATTACATGAATATGTCGTATCCGGTGGTTTCTAAGGCAATACCTATCGGTGATTTCGGCATCAAATGGAGTTTTTTTAAGCAGTATCCCGGAAGCGGAGAAGATTTTATATGGACGGTTTGGAGGATAAGGAATTGCTGTACTGGATTTCAGTTCCCATAATAGTCATTTTTTTATTGAAAAGCTCTGTATATGCTTTCGATCCGGAACAGCTAAAACCCAAGCCGGAAGATATAGAGCGGGCACAGCAGCTTGAGCAGCGCTTAGAAAAGCCTGAATATATTGAAAAGGCAAAACAATATGAGCATTTGAAAGAAAGAGCGGATACGGATAAAGTTCAGGCTATTGTCCAGCCTCAAGCCGATAAGCCTGCGGATAAGCAAATTGTAAAAACAAATTCTCAGACCGGCAAGCAACGGTATATTTTTTACCTATTTTCTAAAAGCATTCCTAATATTACTGTGGAATCTGTCTTTATACAGTCTAAAAAGCTCAGTATTAACTTTTACGGCGTTTTAAGAGGGGTAGATAAGCAAAGAGCTGTCCTTGAGAAAATAAAAGGCGTAAAGGGCTTTGAGGACATCACCGTTAAAATCAATCCTCTTATTTTTAAGGCTGTAGGAGCTGAAATGGTTCCGGCTATTGTTTATGCTTATTGCCCCCATCCGGCGATGTTTAGATCTGCGGACTGTGATTACAAATATGTCGTATATGGCGACATCAGCCTTATAGGAGCCCTTGAGGTAATAGGAAGGCATGACAGCGAAGCACAGAGGCTTTATGAGGAATTGAACAATGCTTTTTAGAGTAATTTCTTTAATATTGTTTTTATCATCTATTAATGCTTACGCCTATGCCTTTGACATCAACTCCTTTGCCTCAGGCGTGCAACAGAAAAATAGTCCAGAGCAATGGATACAGAAAAACCAGATACCGAATTATGATGAAAGCAGATTAAGCAATCCTCAGAGCCTTGAAGATTCTGCTGCGGCTCAAAAGTTTATGGACTTGGCTGCACAGATGACGAGTTCTCAATATTCATATACCTGCTCGATGATCAGAAAGGTCGAAGATAAATCTTTTTTCAAATGTGAGGCTGACGGAAGTATTTATAACTCAATGCAATTATGCACTGCTAATTGTAATTCTATTTATGCCTGCCAACAGGAACAATGTATCTATGCCAATATGTGCGCTCAATCTCAAACATGTCCTCTCGGTGATTATCAATGCATAAACAACTCCTGCGCTCAGAACGGCACATGCTCGTCGTCACAGGTGCAGACCACCCAATACCAATGCCCCACAACCGGCACGATTTATTCCGACCAGACGACCTGCAATAATAACTGTATTCAGACGGCGAATTGCACATCGTCAACCAATGACTATGTAGTAACATCTGGCTACCAATGTTCTTGTGAGTATTCCATTTCGCCTCCGGGTAGTACGGAGTGTAGTTGGTATCCGCACCCCGACTGTAACAGCGGTGATCAGCTAATTGGTTGCGGGATGGAAAATTGCGTTAACGGCGATGGGGTGACGTGCTGGCCCGGGCAAACATTCACAGCTGCTTATTGCCGACATACCACCTACACCTGCCCTCTCACCGGTGGCTCTGCGTGCTCTGGTAGCCCAGCGAGTTGTACAAAAGGGGCTACGTGTACGACCCAGAGCGTTACTACCACCAAATACCAATGCAGCCTGACAGGGACACAGTATGATACCGATAGTCAATGCGCATCAAATTGTGTAAATACAGCTTCCTGTAACACAAATTATGAATGTACTTATGAAAACAGTATCTATTCCGACGTTTCTACCTGTCAGGCAAATTGTTCGTTTTATCGGTGCCCTTCCGATGGCGCTAATTACCTTACTGCATCTGACTGTCAGAATGCATGCGGATCGTTTGTCTGTCAAAAAGATAATAGCAAATTTAACAATATATATGACTGCCAAAATAATTGTAAGGAGCCGGCATCATGCACCGCACAATAAGCGTAGCACGTTATATCGTTTTAGCATTATGCATTCTAACTGCATTATATGTGCCTTCCATTGCTTACGCGGAAGTTGTCGAAAACATAGAAAATACCTGCCCGTCGGACCCTACAATGAACGGCAAGTGCGGCCTCGGGGAAATGAAGGTTGATAATCCTTCTTGCAAAACTGTAGGCGGTCAAGAAGTGTGCCGCGATTGGTGGCGTAAAGACTTCAAATACAAATGCTCGGGAGCCTTCGATCCCGACACAATTCTTGCAAAGGTAGGGAATCAATATTGCGATTACAAAAACGAATGCTCTGAATGGATAGATGTTGAAAAACACGGCGGAGAGACCTCTTGCAGGATATATGTTGACCTCAACCGCCCGGGTTGCAATGAGAACTCATATGGCTATAACTGCATAGTCAATGACTGTGGAGATCTTTTTGAGAGATGTTTTATGAAGCAATATGTGAAGTATTCGGATATCCCTGATAAGTCGTATCAACCAATAGATGCGACTTGCGACCCTACAATATGGCAATGCACAACTCAAACAAACCCTTCTGTCTCAGGCATTAAACTTGGCCTTTACACTTTTTCATGCCCTTCCGATGTCCGTAAAGTATGCAAGACTTACTCCGGCAAAGTGAAATGTCCTGACGGCAGAGAACAGGCCTGCAATAAGGTCAAGACTTGCAAACAACAAAAGACTGTTAATACAAAAGCCTTCGAGTTGAAGTCCTGTATTGCTCAGAGAAATATGCAGTCGTATACATATCTTAAAAACACTACAGATGCCGATAATTTAAAGGCTGATAATTCGTGCATAAAAACATTAGAGACTATCGATAGTGTCATATTAAGCGCTCTGCATTTTTATGAGAATAGGTTCGGATCGGGGGGAGATATAGTTATTGGCTCCTCTTCTTACACTTGTCCTCTCTCCGGCGGCTCTGCCTGTTCCGGCAGTCCGGCTTTTTGCGTAAAAGGACAGGAGACTGCTCTTTGCAGCAATAAAATAATATTTACCGGCAGCGGAAGTTGGCCGCAAGACGGACAGACTATAACATTTACCGGGAATGGTAATAAAATAGACATTTCCACAGGCAGTCAGATAACCTTCCCTGAATGGATAACCATATCAGGACAAATATCAAGCGGAACGAATAATGCCTTAATAACCTTTTCAGGATCCGGCAATGTATTGTCGGCCTCAGGCAATATGGGGGGCGGAACTTTGACTTTCGGCGGAGGCATTGAAGTATCGGGCTCTTTTACAATGTCTTTAAATAACGGCGTGGGTTCTGTTTCGGTAGGAGATGTTCCTGTAGCTAAAACTTATGAAAACTTCAACTGCTATCAGGATTCTTATCAGGACTGCTCCTTCGGTGAGGGGTTACAATGTAACAGACTCTCATCTTTGGATATAAACGACCTTGAATGTGTGGAATACGATCTCGATATCGATAATCCTCAAAAAGCTCAGTGCAAGAAATATATCGTTAATTACGAGTGCCCTAAAGACAAGCAGACGACCGAATGCGCCGAATACGAAGAGATATTGAAATGCAATGATGGAATTTATCCTATCAAGGATGTGAGAACCGACAGCCATGATTTTTCAGCAGACTTTGCAAAAGCAATGGCTTTGGCTCAGGCAACAAACGAGCTCAAGCATGTCTGGTCCGGAGAGCCATATAAATGCGAATCCGGGACATGGTGGCTGTTTGACAGCATGAGTTTAGGGGATTATTTAATGAGTAAGATGATGAGCATGGCGTTTCAATACTTAGGCAGTGAGATAATGTCTATAACAGGAATTCAAACTACAATTTCAGATGGTATGGGATGTATGAATAATGTCAGTTCTGTAATTTTAAGCGGTTCAACTTGGTTTGGAGACGGTCTTTCAAATGTTCAAAGCGTTAATTGGAAAAATCCGAATAATCCTGCAGGTGGAATGGATATAACTTTTAAAAATCCTGATGGCACAATAGGAACCCAGTTTCAGGATACTTCAACGTCTCAAGGGTGTGTGGCAGCGTTAGGCCAAAACATTGGACAGGCAGTAGGGTTAACAGCAACTCAGGCAGCCAGCGTAACTAATTTCCTTAGTAATTCATATGTATTAGCCGCAGGCGGTATTTTGATTGATCTTGCCACTTCAATTAAAAATTGTTCTACTTGCACAGACGAGTCTTGCGCTACTCGCTACAACCAATACAAAGACTATTCTCTTATTTCAAATCGTCTTTGTCATCAAGTAGGCAATAAATGCACCTCAAAACTCGATTTCGGTCTTTTCAAGAAATGCCTCAGGACCGGCTATAAGCATTGCTGCTATAACTCAAAATTTGCCCGGATACTCGTCGAGCAGGCATATGCACAACTCGGGTATAGCTGGGGAAATTTTGATAATCCTTTATGTACGAATCTCACCTTCGACGATCTGAAAAGGCTTGATTTTTCCTCAATGGACTTTTCGGAGTTCATTGAGGAAGTAACGGCCAAAATGAAAGGAAATTTGAACGAAGATGCTCTTAAACAGAGAGTTCAGGATAGGATGGCACTGCCTTAGAAAAAAGGAGATGCTTATGAAAACAATATTATTTAGTATGTTGCAGTAACAAAAATAATTTTATTTACGATTAAACACCGGATTCGTCTTCTTTTATGGGTTTTGAGTTTCTTTTTTTACGGTAGTTTCTGTAATGCATTCCGGTAGGTTTTGGCCTTGAATATCGGGATTATCCGTTATGATTTTATTGCCTATTCCTGCTGTTACTTCTGAGGCTATATTTGTGCCCGCTCCCATTACTACGTTTGTTACCGCGGTTGATATGCCGTTTGTAGCCGGGCCTAAAACCATTCCTGCTACCGGAAGCGCAACAGCCGTTACGAATAGCGGGATAGCAGCCAATATTTGTAGAAATGATTTGCCTTTTGTCTCAAGGGCGATATTAAGCTGTTCTGCTTTTTCTTTAGTAATAATGGATTTGCAGGTTAAGAAATATTGCTGTGGAATATTGAGAAAATCTTTTGATGGATAATATTTTTTAAGGTCTTCTCCGGAGAAATTACTTCTTCCTATAAAACAATCGTCTTTGCCGTAATGGTCTTTAGTACAATCGGCCGAAACCGTTTTTATTTCGCAGGTGTTTTCGTCATTCAAATTTTCACATCTAAGTGTCGCATCTATATATGTATTGAATGGCATTTTTTTTCGTGGAATAGTGGTAGTTAAAGTTCTTACTACGGAATCGGTTCCGTCAATATGAGAGATGCGTATTAAAAAATCTCCATTTCCACTCGCATACCTTTCTATAAATACTTTGTTTTTCATTTCAGACGATTTGAATATATCAATCACCGCATTGCCGAGTACCGGCAAAAAGACAAGGATAATAGAAATAATAATTGCTATGGCCTTTCTTGTTTTCATAAGCATCTCCTTTTTTCTTATAGTTTTATACAAAATTATGAATTATTTTACAAGTATTATTTTCAGGGGTTACCCTTCCGGGCATTATCAGTAAGTAATATTAAAGTAGGGATTTCTATGTTTGGACAGGATAGCGAAAAATATAAAAAACAGGGTAAACAGGCTTTATATGAGTGGACTTTACAGCAAAGGCCGCCTTTAAAGACCCGCCTTTGGAAAGTTTTTAAGCAAATGTTGTTGATATTGCTTGCAACTGTTTTTATTGTTCTAATACTATTTTTGGCTAATGTCAGGAGAGCAAAGGCAGGGGAGGCCGTTCATGGGGATAAGCCAGCCCGGGGCTGGTTCTGGTATGAAGACCCGGTTATCGAAGAGAAAAAGAAGCCGGAACAGGCAAAAGAGTCTGAAAAACCGAAAGAACCGGAGAAAACTGTCAAAAAAGAAGAACCGAAAAAGGATTTTGAGTTTCCTGTTTTAGATACAGCTCCTCCTGTCATGAAGCAATTTCTCAAAGAGCCTTCAGAGGAGAATGCGAAGGAATATCTCGTTTGGCAATATAAATATTTCGAGCATTTGAAAAAAATAGGTTATAACCTGAGAAATGCATATTTAAGGCATGGGGGAGAGATATATCCCGTCTACGGGTATCCGGAATCGCCCATGGCGTCTGTTTATTTCCATAACATGAAGGATGATATAACCAAAGCAGCAATCGCAAAGGCAAGGAATAAACTCGGGCTTATATATTTCTATTCCAAATCTTGTTCATGGTGCAGGCAGCAGAAGGATATAGTTGTTAGGCTGATAGACATACACGGTCTATCAGCAAGAGGAGTTTCTATTGATGGTGATATAGATACAGGCCTGCCGTTTCTCTCTGTATCTAATCCCGACTTAGGGAAGCAGTATGACTTAGTTCAGGAGTATGGCATTACCCAAATACCGACACTTATAGCTGTTCTGGATAAAAACGGCAAGCCGAGGATTGCAGCCCTGAGCGCCGGATTTGCAGAAAGGGAAACTATAGAGCAACAGCTCGTGAGATTTCTTATTCAGGAAAACATTATCAAGGAAAAAGATCTAAACCCGGTATTTTTTAATAGGTAAGGAGGAATTTTTTATGAAATATATCCAAATAGCTATATTGCTGATAGTAATTATTATAGCCGCTCCTGTTATGGCCGATATAGACAATATGCTGGACAATGTTGTAAGCGGCGTATATGTTCAGGAGCCGGGAGTGTATAAATCTCCATCTTCTGCAACAATGAGCTTAGGTTCTGTGTCGTTCAGGCTGAAAAATGACGTTTTAGGCAAACCTGCTTTCAGCGTAACGCCTCCGAGGGCGGCTATATCATGCTCCGGGATGGATTTTGATGCCGGCATGATCTCGATGCTTAACCTCGATGTGTTCGAACAGCTTCTCAGTCAGGGCGGAGCATCCCTTTCATGGGGAATTATGATAGGCATGGTATATTCGCTGCCTGGTGTAAGCGAATCATGGCAAAAATTACAGGAATATGCACGCCTTGGCCAGAAAATATTTCAGTCTCCTTGCGAAATGGGTAAACTTATCGGCGCAGATATAGGTGCAAAAATATGGGACAAAGAAGCTGCCCAAAAATCCTCGCAAAAAGTGACGGACGGTACAACATCTGTTTTTGCTGAGGCAATGAAAAAAATCGCAAAACATCTTGAGGTTGGAGATTTTGTACAGACATTTCCCTACGGCTCGCTCCAGAAGGCCGGAATAACCGACAAAGACATTCAGGATTTATTAGCAAGTTGGTTCGGGATTTTGGATATATGGCTTCTTGACAATAACGGCAATAGAATTTCTTCAAGCGATTTAACTAAAAAGCTCGATACAGTATGCGGTGAACAGTGCGGTCCGGATAATGTAGGACATAATTTTAAAGTAAGGCTTTTGACTAATATAAATGCCTTGATGCACGGCGGCAAAATGGAATTATATTCATGCAGCGGAGGAATAACCGGCAACTCCTGTGACGGCGGAATATCCAGACAAGAAAAGTCTGTCATCGGGCTTAAGAAAAAAATTAGCGATAAGCTTAAAAACCTCAGATATAATCTTAAAGATAGTACGGGTTCTGAACTTAAAGCAAAAGCGCAAGATGCTTCAAACTTTACGTCTGCTGTTACAGGAGAAGGAACAGGCGGCCTCGCGGGTAGTGAAATATTCGCGTTCGCGCAAATAGCGCCTAATTTTTTCGATGTAATGAATTATTCTTCAATATTATCTAAATCTACCGATCCCAGTGTGCAACAAACGGCGGATAAAATTATTGAAAATACCGCTGAATTTCTGTCTTTGCAATTGATTATGCATATTGCGAAACAAGCATATGAGGCAGTTGGTAACTCCATAGGCAGCGACAATAAAGTGATCAAAGGAGTGCCTGCAGAGATGTTTAATGTATACAGGAATAGCATTGAAGAGGGAGTAAAGGCAACGAGCGCATATGTAAAAGATATAAACGATATCTATCAGACTCATATTAATGCATATGATCGATATAAAGGCTTAAAGATATATGCCAATGATTCTGTTGTCAAGAATTTCGGTGAAGGGGTAAGACTATTTAAAAAATGAATCTTGACATCTATACAACAGGCGGCATCGAGATTCTTTCTCAGATTTTTAAAGGCATTGTAATGATCTTAGGAGACGCCGATTTTGATGGGTTACTAAAACTTTTTGCCGCTCTCGGGACATCAAGCGCCGTTATTGCGCTTGCTTATAGTTCAAGGTTTCAAGATTTCGTTAAATACTTCACCTTTTCATTTTTTATATTTACCCTTTGTTTTGGCGCAAGGGCCAATGTAACAATTATCGATACCAAATTTCAACAGACATATGTTGTAAATAGCGTGCCTTTTTTGCCTGCCTATGCTACCTCTGTTTTTTCGACAGGCTCGTATTATATAACTAAACTTTTCCAGAATGTTTTTCATACCGGAACCGTAACCGTATGGAACGCTGGAGGCCCGGCCGATAACGCCGTTGCTTCCGTTGAACTGGATTACGAACGGACCGGCTATGGAGGCTTTTTTGATCTTCTGACTCTCCTTCAGCAGATGGAGTTTTATAAGATTGCCAATCCTGATGTCCAGGACTTCAATTCAAGGCTCGATGCCTTTTTATATCAGTGCACTATGCCGGAGATATCCGTTCTAACGCAGGCTCAGACAGAACAGAGGATTAAGCAAGCTCCGGACCTCTGGACGGCGATAAAACCGCAGGTAAATCAGTTTATGGATTATGGGGGGCTGACCACCTGCGTTGATTTTTTTGAAAACGGGAGCACCGGAGTCTATGACCTATGGAATAATAAAATCAAGCCGATGTTTGAAGAGACAGGCGATACGAAAATCCTTGCGTTTTTCGGCATACAGCCGTCCGCTATTCTGCCTTTTAAAAACGCAATTACCGAAGCTGTTCAGGGAGGCGCTGTAAGCCTTGGGGACAGCATAGGACAGGCCGGGCTTATTGCCGCTTTAGATAAAGCGTATCTAAGATTTGTATCCGACTCTCCGAGCGCGATGCAGTATTTGACATTGATGTATCAGACCGGCAGAAATGTGGAAGAAGCAAAACAGATGGGCAGATCTTTAGGGCTATATGCGAAGGAAGTCATTCCGTATCTCAAAATCGCCTTTGAGGCCATATGTATCGTAATACTGCCGATAATTGCATTACTTATTTTTCTGCCCGGCTACACTTTCAGTTCTATGAAGAACTATATCTTCATGTCCGGGACTGTGTATTTATGGGATCCCATTCTTGCGGCCATAAACGGTCTGGTCAACATCAGCTATATAGCTAAGCTGCATACGGCTCTTCAGGCAGCTAATGCACAGGGTGTATTGAATATAGTGTCCTATAACACCATAGCTGCAACAATGGACTTCTTACCCTCAGTAGCCGGTTATCTGGGGATGATGGCTCCCGGTCTTGCATACGGTATAGTCAGAGGCGGAATGGAAGTAATGTTCTCTACAATGGCAAGCATGATGGCCGGCCCTGTTACATCTATGCCTCCGCATCAGGAAGCAGCTTCCTCGATAGAGACACAAAAGATAGCGAATCAGACTGGCAGATCCTTTGGTGAGGTTGAGATGGCACACAATGCCGCCGGACAGTCAAAGCTCACATCATCGGTATTTCAGGCAGGGGTTAGCAAATATGGCTATGATAAGCTTTCAAGCGCTGAATCAGGGGCTTTTGATTATGGCGTAGGGCAGAAGATGGGACAGGGGGATGTTGCCGAAAAACTTGGTTTACAGGGAATCGCAGGAATGACTTACAAACAGACAATGATGGGATCTGCTGAAACAGAAGGTAAGTGGAAGGGTGGTGGCAGCGACCTTGAAAACCTGCAACACGCAGCAGCATTAGAAGCAGGGAAAAGACTGGATTTTGCCGGCCAAGTAAAAAGAGATTATGCCGGTCCCGGGGGGTCTTATGTTGAAACGAAGGATGGAGGCATTAGAGATGCAAAAATCTCCAATTTGAATACATCACTTGAATTTTCGCAAAGGGATGCTTTAACACGTTCTGCGGCTAAAGATCTTGCTGTAAATCAGGAGCTTATGAAAACGCTTGGGGAGAATAAAGATTTCGGTGAATCACTCGGTGTTGATAAAAAGCGCAGCGATGCCCTACAGGAGGAGTTTAATCATACTCTTAGAGATAGGCTGATAAATAATCAGAATGAGTTTAAATTCACGGGGTCGAATGAAGAAAAAGAAACATTTTTTAGTACATTGAGAGGTGGAGTTGGTTTGAAATTTTCTGAAATAGTAGGTCTTAATGGCGAGAAAGGTTATAGATCTGATGTAATTAAATCGGATGGTCAGTCAGTAGGACTTACTTTCTCAGGAACGGATGCTACAAAATTTACGGAAATGTCCCGTAAAGCAGCAGAAGACTCTATTGTCAAGACAGCAAGCACCAGGGAAGGGTTGGGCTATGTTGCCCAACTATCAGAAAGAGTCGGAGCATCCAATGCATATAGAGATACAACTGCTGCACAGAGCGATGAAGCGGTAAGTAGAAAAATGGCCATTGATGTGGCGCCCGAACTTTTAGAACATGTAAGAAAGACCGAATATGGTCATATGGATGATATTTCCTATGCGCGTGAACTATCGCTTAACAAAATACAAAATTGGCGAGAAAACAACCCTGAAAAACTTAATGATGCTTTTAAAGCTGTAACTGATGCTACCTATAATAACCTCAGACCTTCCGACTTTGGTTCTTTAACCTCTGAGGTTAAAGAACATATCGAGGCTTCCAAAGGATTAAAGACAGAAGCAATGACTGCTGCTAATAGAGCAGAAGCAAAGACAGATGGTATCACGGAGGGAAGCTTATCTGTTGACCCGAGGGTTGGGATTCAGGGGCCTGATAAGGATAAGTTTGATAAGCAGGATAAAGCACAGCAAGATGCTCAGAAACGGGCTACAGATAGAAGGAAAGGTAAAGAGGGACCTCCAATTAGAGGATAATTCCCTTGATTAATTATATTTATTAATGCTTGATTCGCCCACTTCGTAAAGGGCATCAGATGGATCCATAGTTCTATCGGCGAATTCCGTTCTACCAAAAGAAATATATTTTGGGAATATCGCCTTTAAGACAATACCGACAATGATCATTCCGATCATTATAAAGGTTATGGTATCCATTTTCTCACCTCACTTACAATAATTTAACCAGAGCCGCTACGATTGCGATAGAAGCGGCAATTAAAGAACCGAGCCTGATTGTCAGCCTATATTCAAGCTCCTTTAATGACCTCTCAAGGTCTTCTTTTGTAACCAACCTGTCGTTGACAATTTCAGCTATTGCTTCAGCTTGCACTTCGGCTTGATTGTCGGGGACACCGACAGCCTTTAATTTCTTTGCGTATGCCAATGTATCAAATACTGCAGTACTCATCTTCTCACCTCACACATAGGTTCCCATAAAAGAGGGGATTTGTCAAGCAAAAAATACGACTAATTTTATTTGACATTTTCTTTATTTAATACTACTATTAAATAAAGTAGGATAAAAATCATTCGGAGGAACTTATGCATGCAGTAAAAGTATTACCAAAAGGGCAGATAACCCTTCCTAAGAATGTTCGCAAAAAGCTCGGCATCGATGTCGGAGATGCCTTGGTGCTTGAAGATGTGAAAGGAGGAATTATGTTAAAAAAAGGGAAAACGCTTTTTGATTATATAGGCTTTCTTCCTAAGCCGGATATGCCGATTGAGGATATGATTGAAAAGGCTACAGAGGAGGCGATAAGGGACCGTGTCTAAGGCAATCGTTGATACAAATATTCTTATCAGGCTTATTGTTCAGGACGACGATCTTAAAAAGCGGGCATGTGAAAAGCTTTTAGAGAAGGCAAAACGCCATGAAGTTATTCTCTATGTTTTGCCTGTCACGATATTGGAAATCGTCTGGATCATGGAGAAATATTACCGCCTTGACAAAAAAAGCATCAAAGGTTTTGTAGTTGCTCTTTTAAACACTCCTGATCTCAAGGTGGAAATGGAAGATGTTTTCAGAAGCGCTATAGAAGTCTATGCAGAGAAAAATATCAAATTTGCAGATGCCGTAATAGCATATTGGGGGATGGATAAAGGATTAACAGCAATTTACACTTATGATGAAAGGGACTTTAAACGAATCGAAGGACTTGAAGTCAGAAAGCCTTAGAAACCGAATAGATTAATCCTGTCCCCTCTCTATCTCCCCATACTCCGGCAGTTCGATTAAATACCCTTTGAAAATGTCTCTCAGCCGGTTATATTCGTCTTCCGGATGAGGTCCTGACATCCATGTGCCCTCAATAAGACCGGTTAAAGGATCTATCTGCAGCGTGAATTTATTACGCCTTAAAAATCTACTTAAGTATTTAGAGAGAACTGGCGACTTAAACGTCACCCATATGATACCGTGTTTCCACTGGGTATTAAATTTCAGATCCTTGAGTTTTTGAGCTTCCTGCATCGAAAAGTTTATCATGCCGTCCACCTTTATTAACAGTTTTTGTTGAGAACCTCGTGAAAGGATTGCTATGAGTCTTTATGGGCAACAACTTTTACGGTTCTGTCTATTTTTTAGGCAACTTTTCAACTCTCTAAACAAAGAGTGTGAACACCCCGTCTTTTTTTACGATTTTTTTACCCTTTCCCTTTGTTGTATCAGGGAAGAAAGAGCTGGTCTGGAAAAACTGAACAGAGACATAAGTGATAGAGCTGCTCTAAAATAATGAAAGAGAAAGGAGCAGCGAAATGGCAAAGAGACCGAGAAGGAATCATGGAGCAGGATTTAAGGCAAAAGTGGCATTGGAGGCGATTAAGGGGGAGCAGGCGGTGATAGAGCTATCCCAGCGATATCAGGTTCACCAGAATCAGATCACAGAATGGAAGAAGCAACTGTTGGAGCGAGCAGAGGAAGTATTTATGAGGGATAAGAAGGCAGTAGCGGGGCTCGATGTAAAAGAGCTTCACGCCAAGATAGGGCAATTGACGATGGAGAACGATTTTTTAGCAGTCGCGCTCGGGCGCATAGCCGAGCCGAGCGCAAAGAGATGATAGACCGGACACATAAGTTGCCTCTGACCCGGCAGTGTGCGATCCTTGAACTTTCACGGGCAAGTCTATACTATGAGGCTGAACCGATTAGCAGCCGTGATTTGGAGTTAATGCGCCTGATAGACGAAATACACATGAAGTATCCTTTTTACGGCAGCCGGAGAATACGCAATGAATTGAGGGACAGAGGGCATGAGGTAGGGCGTGGTCATGTACGCACGCTCATGCTGAAGATGGGCATAGCGGCTCTATATCAAAAGCCGAGGCTTTCTGAGCCTCATCCTATGCATAAGGTTTATCCTTATCTTCTGCGCGGAATGGAAATCAGCCGTGCGAATCAGGTTTATGCGGCTGATATAACCTACATACCGATGGCCAAGGGATTTTGTTACCTTGTAGCAGTTATGGATTGGGCCAGCCGAAGGGTGTTGGTGTGGCGGGTATCCAACACACTTGATACATCCTTCTGCACAGAAGCGCTTGAAGAGGCAATTGCAAAGTTCGGGAGACCTGAAATCTTCAATACCGACCAAGGCAGCCAGTTTACATCGGAAGCATTTACGAAGATACTTCAAGAGCATGACATCAAAATCAGCATGGACGGTAAAGGCCGTTGGCGGGACAATGTTTTTGTTGAGCGACTTTGGAGAAGCGTCAAATATGAAGATATTTACCTGAAGGCTTACGGTTCGATTGCGGAAGTCAGGAAGGGGCTTAAAGAGTATTTTGAGTTTTACAATAGTCGCCGTCGGCATCAAGGACTTGACGACAAAACTCCAGATGAGGTTTACTACGGCACATTGCCATCTATAAAGGTGGCAGCATGATAAGGCAGCTTATCACTTATAAACTGCTTCAGCCTGTACTAACAAACCCGACCACTTCTGAACATCTGATAAAAAAGAATACTCTCCACCACACTATCGAGATCCCATGTGAAAAGAGAAGTAATGTATATCTCTTCAGGATCGTAAAGTCCTTGCGGAATATCTTTGCCTATTGCCGTGAATATCCGGCAGTCCGGGTATTTCTGCTTAAGCATAGTAGAAATTTTCGTCAACCCGAGCGGCGGATATTGCGTCTTTGCAATTGGTTCTACGAGCAGGAACTGCGGATAACCGTTCATTTTTAGATAAATATATCAATTTTATATAATGAATGTCAATTATATTCTAAATACTTCTTAAGCCCCTTCCTTTATATATAAAAAACTTTGTTATCAAAATTTGTGGTTGTGAGAGGAAGGGGGTTACCCCTCTGGGCATTAAGTAAATATGCTTCAAGTTGAGGTATCAAAACCAGAGGAGGCTACGACTTAAATAAGCCGCCTGTGTGCGGCAAGGAGGAAAAATGAAAAAGCGTTTATTACAGGTCGGCTTGATTTTTTTGTTGTGCGGTCTTTCATTGTTTTTGTTTGTGGGTCGCGATTATATCCCCAGACAAACTTTTATAATCCAAACCGTAGACGGGCAGACGATAAAATTATCTTGCCCTGTCGTAGATACCCGCCGGAGCACTTGGACGTATCTAATAGACGGGGAATGTGTGATAGAGCCGTGATTACGCACAACGCCTATTTCAGCGGGCCGGGAACCCGCTGAAGATGAAAACAAAAGACGGTTATTCCGGCTCCGCTGGAAATAATTGTTACACTTTTCTCCGGATTGGTACTTCACAGGGAGAGGTAAGGCAAAAAAAATTGCTGAATTTCCGAAAACCATTGAGATAGAGATTTCAGACGAAGCCATCATGCACAGTGAAAAAACGCTGAAAGAATACAAGCTTGCGAAGGCAGTTTTTTGCAATATAGAGGAACTATGAAAATTAAAACAGTCACAATCAGCGGCGTGGACAATGACGTAGATTCTGCAGCTCTTGTGGAGCTTTCACGAGTATTCCCTTTCGTGGAATGGGGAATTCTCCTCAGTAAATCACGGGAAGGAACGAAGAGATATCCTGATAAGGTATGGTTTAACCAATTAAGGAAAGCCGGGAAATGCCTTAGACTCTCAGGCCATCTTTGCGGCACCTATGTTAAAGAGATACTTAAAGGGAAAGATGATTTTCCCTGCCAAGAGGTCATTAACCGTATTGACAGGGTGCAGTTAAATTTTAAAGGTCTTACAGGTCTTAACGCCCAGCCAAGGCAGGGCTTCTTTGATCTTCTACAACACTTGGATAAGGATGTCATATTCCAGATGACTGGGGAGAACCGGCATCTTTACCATATGGCCGATGTCAGGGGCATTAAAGTATCTCTCCTGTTCGATGCCTCTGGAGGAGAGGGAGGGGTGCCGGAATTATGGCCGGTTCCCCAAAAGGGAGCATTCTGCGGCTATGCCGGGGGACTTTGCTCGGATAACCTCCGGCTGCAGCTTCAGAAAATAGCCGAAGTTGCCGGCAATGCCGAGATATGGATAGATGCCGAGTCCGGCCTTCGGTCCGGTGATGATGCTTTTGATCTTGAAAAGGTAAGGATGTTTTTGGAGATTGCAAAGGAGTGGGTATGAAAGGATATAAAGGGTTTCTCTTTCCATGTAAAGGAAGGACAAAGGAGGTTGCATGAAAGTACTCAGTTTATGGCAGCCATATGCCACGCTAATGGCATATGGCATAAAAAAGATAGAGACGCGATCATGGGCGACTGATTACCGAGGACCGCTTGCCATCCATGCAGCACAGAAGGTGAGTGCTGATCAGAATGCGGCATGGAGAGCATTTAAGCGAAGCGGAGTTATAAAAGCATTGGAAACGGACGGTCTTAATGATTTTATTAATTTGCCGCGTGGTGGAATTATTGCCACGCTTGATCTTGTGGATTGTGTTGCGATCGGGGAAGACAATTGCCCAGGTGAGCCGGAATTGTCTTTCGGTAATTACAATATTGATCGCTTTATGTGGATTACCGAAAACCATAGACCCTATAAGAAAATAGTTCCGATACGCGGTTATCAACGACTTTTTGAAGTCCCTGACGAGATTCTGAGGGTCTGCCGTGTGTGCGGATGTTCTGAATATAACGCTTGCGAGGGCGGCTGTTTTTGGGTAGAAAAGGATCTTTGTAGCGAATGCGCGGGCATTAAATGGCCTTCGATACTTCCTTTTCCCGATGAATTTAAATGAATCTCACGCTCGACCACTTTAAAAACATCCTCCTCCTTAATATTTACCGGACCGACTTTTTATCTCCGAAACTTCGGAGTAAGACTAAGAATGCTATTGTTGATCACCTATTCTCACGGACCATAGTGGTCGGCAAAGAGACATGCAGAATCAGCCACAGCGAGTTTGCAAAGCTCACCGGCATTTCCGTCCCGACAGTAAGCCGGGCCATGAGGGCACTTATAAAAGACGGCATCGTGCTGATAAGGGGAGCCTATAAACCAAGAGTCCCCTGTGAATACGGCCTCAACATCACCGTTCCGAGGAACATTGATATCTGGTTCACTCCGCAGCGGAATCCGTGGTTGCTGCTCGGTGAAATAATAGGAGATGCTGTTAGAGAAGAATATATAGAACTGACTGCAGAGGGGCAGGCAGTCATTAATAGTATAAAAGACAATCTTTCACCACGCGAAAAAGAAGAACTTCGTAAAAAAGCTCAAGATGAATTAATCTTCCTTGAAAAGGATCTAATAGAAGCAAATATTGAGAGGAAGATCGCCGAGATACTTATCAGAAATTTCAGCGATGAAAAAAGAAGGAAGTATTTAAATAATGGACCACAATAAGCTTCCTGATATAATCTTTGTTATCCTGTTTGCCGCAGGCAATACGGTTTCCTACGCCGATTTAAGCGACAAATTAGGAGTCTCTATTTCTGAACTCATATCAGCAGTCAAAGGACTACAGGAGGAGCTTAAAAACACCCCTTTAATGCTCTCAGAAACGGATAATTCAATTAGGCTCGTTACAAGGCCGGAATATGGGGAATATATCCACAAATTCCAATCCGAGCGACTGCAGCGGCTTTCTGATGCGGCTCTTGAAGTCTTGGCTATTGTCGTTATGAAACAGCCGGTAACAAAGGCGGAGATTGATAATATAAGGGATGCTGATTCTGAAAAAGTAATGAGAACTCTTATAAAGGGCGAACTCATAAGAGAAGTTTGCAGGCTAAGGGAACCGGGCTCACCGGCGATGTATGGGATAACAGATAATTGTCTCCATCGCTTCGGTGTAAAAAAATATGAAGAGCTACAAGGTATAATTAAACATAATTTTGATGAACCAATAGAGGTTTAAATAGATATGAATTATGGCCTCGTATTATGGAGCCGCAAGCGCGGGATAGACTTTAAAAAATATAAATTGCCGATAGCCTTATGTGTAGCGCTCTTAATCGCATTATTCATGTTTTTCAAAAGGGTGTATTAGTTGTATTAATTGTCTCGAAAATACAAAAAGGGAGAATCGTATGAGCTGATTCTCCCTTTTTGTTACGCCATATCCAGAACCTCGATGGGTCCTTCCGATGGCGCCATTCTCAGGAAGATATAAAAGAATTCTTCCCAAGAGATTGTAGATTCTTCGTTGTTGATTTTAATCTTTACCATAGTCTTACTCCTCCTTGTAGAGTTTTATCCCTACGATCCGTAGGGCCGTATAAAACATCCTGTGGAGGATGCTCAATACGACACTACAGAAAAGAGGAGCGGGGGAGTAAAATTCACTCCCCCTGAAAGTTTATTTTGCTTCTTTTGCTGACATCCTCTCAAACGGTTTGACCTTCGAAATTACCTTCTTTCATGCCGATGCTCTCTTTCACGATTCCACCTCCCTTCGCTGATCTTCTCGCACCACGTCCATGTTCACAGTAAGGAAGGATACGGTATGTCCGGTATCAGGATTCACAAAGGTTTCCCTCTTCGAGAATCCGACACCCTCGAAGATCCAGCAGCTCCAATCATTAGAGTCATTAGAGCCTGCGATTGTGCAACACACAACCGGGGCCTTAATGCGCTTCAGTACCTCCTTGACCAGAAAATTACCGATTCCCTGATTCCTGTACTCTTCCTTGACATAGAGATGCTTTATTTCGGTCATGTACCACGTCTGCCTTTTCAGTCCGACGCAGCCCTTAATCTTGCCGTCTTCTACTGCGATATAATAGCGATAGGCAGGTTTGATCTGTGGGATATGACCCGAAAGCATCTCTCTTACTCTCATCAATCCTTCTTCCGATACAATTTTTTTAAATTCACGCATGACTTCCTCCTCTTAGCTTGGGTTTAAAAGCGCCCGTGCCTTTTGATATAGTTGTTTCTTCCTGCATACAATTTTCCTTTCTTCTCAGCTTTTACTCTTTTCCGCCTTTTCTGCTCTTTTTCAAGCTTTTTGAGATAAAATTGCCACTCAACGACTGTTTGCGCATCAGCCTCTTTGAGCGCCTGAATTTCTGTCTCTATTTTGCTTATTTCAAGAGCAAGATCGGCATTATCCATTTCCCTGATCCGGATATCCTCATCATCCTCATCAGGCGAACTACTAAACGGTTCGCCAAAAAGTGATCCTGTATAGCTATCGTGCGCTATCATGGGATAATGGTCGGACAGCGATGATGACATTCGAGGTCTCTCTCTTACAAAATGTCTCAGCGTCTTTAATGCTTCTACTTCATAAATGCCGTCAGCCTTTACATAGTAAAGACTGTATGGCTTTGCATCAAAATAGGTGCATTTTGTAATGTCCTTTTCGATACCTGCCGTCTTCCACGCCTTTACGAACATCTCTTTAGTGCTGGCAAACCAGCGTCCCAGTCCGACAGTGCGCGCGTCAAAGATACAGAGCGGACGATCAGGGCTTCTCCAAAGCCACAGACAGTCATCGGTAAGGTACGCAAACGCAAAGTCAGCTTTTTGAGAAATGAACGAACTCAATTCCTCAATAGCGACATGCGTCTGTTTACCCTGTCTTTGTAGTTTTGCGAGAGCCTTAAAGAAAGTGGCTGAATCAACGGCCGCTTCCTTGATTCCATAGCGTTCCGCAATCTCCTCCGGCACCCCGATGATACCGTTGTGTATTCCCCAGAACCACTTTTCGTTGACCTGATATCCGAAGGGGTGAGAGTTTTCATCGCACTGAGGACCTTTAGTCTTAAAGCGTACATGCCCCAGCGCGTAGGAATATTTTCTCGTCCAAAGAAAATCACTATACCCGCGAACAAGAAAATCTCTACCCCTTATCCCTTTTTTATTCAGGCTAACCTTTCCATTTTTATTTTTTACGAGTAACCCTGTGCCATGCGGATTGCCGTTCTCTTCGGTGAGAATGAGCGCCCGCAGGAGGGCTGTCGTCTGCGGATTTGAATCCCCGCAGAAACCGAATATTCTGCACATAATTTTCCCCTCCTTTTTTCAGTTTGCATTCCTGTGGGCCATCAGCCAACGTGCCACCCCAATGCTGTGATAGCAATGATTGTGGCTTCTAAATTCCCGACATGAGCAGGTCAGTGTGTCGTTTTCCGGATTGAGAATCACAGCATAAACGCCGTTGCCGCTTTGTGCCCTCAGTTCCCATGTATTATCATCGGTCCGTGCCTGCCTCAATACGTCAAAGCCCGGAAGGCTTCTGCTTATAGAGGCCGAAGCAAGGTTTCTCACTGAAGTCGGAGGTAAATTATTGTCGGCAGCCGGCGGAATATGTCTGGGCCTCCGCCCGGACTCATATCTGTTTCTTAATTCCCGTTCGCGCTGCTGCTGAACTCTTCTGTCCAATTCATCCTGTATTTCGTCAATATTTACAGGATTAACATTCGGCATATTGGCGGGATTCCGTTCAGAGTCTTCCTTCCAGTACTGAAATCTGCCGTAGAGGTAATCCTTCGCATCCTTGATGACGGATGTTGATGAACTGTCCATTCCTACGGCATTCATTACACCGTCAAATGTAACATCCTGTATGTCCGTGTACTTCATGCCCTTCTTTACAGAATCCGTCAGTTTAAGGCAAAAAATTATCCACGGGATTATTTTCTTAGCATCCAGAGTCCCGTTGTGTAGACGGAACTCAATTGTTTTATGCCTTCCGAACGCCGACAGATTGAGGCTGTAGTATCTGTCCAAACGGGCATGGCCGTGCTGGATAAGGTTGATGAGATAGTTCGTGTCAACCGGTTTGCAGAAATTATTATTTCTGCGTGATGGACTGATCAGATACCATAATACCGGTATCTCAATCTTTGCCCATATTTTTGCCAGTTCCATCATTCCATTCTCATCCCAGTTCCATGCGTCAATATGGACGTGTGTTCCGCAGGATTTGTTGACTGAGGAGCCGAGTTCATTCCAGACGCTGAGCGCTGTCTTTAACTCCTCGAAACCTTCTTTTCCGTAAAGCTTGCGTGATACGAGTTCAATAGGAGTATAGTTTCTGTCAACATGCACGGAACCGTCGGAAACGATTTTCCAATGAGCCCTTACTGCGTGATTGTACGGCTCGTTTCTGCATATCACGTTGGCTTCCGCAAGTTTATTGGACAGTCCGGCTGAACCGTGATCGCTATGGATCCCTCCTTCAAACTCAACGCCGAACTGATAGATTGGAAGGAGATTGACGGTCCGGTGTTCCCTTAAAAGTGATTCATACTCTCTGTATTCAACTCCCTGCTTTATGAGCAGATCGTTGAAAATAAAGTATGCCTGGGCATCGGTCAGATGCTCATTAACCGATACACCCAGTCTTTTAAGGGCGGCTATCTGCCATTCCGAGGGCTTTCTCGCGCCGTGAAGCCTCTCGGTTATCTCATTACCTATAAGATTGAGATACATCCGTATGTGCTTGCAGGTGGCATAACCTACGCCATTTTCTACGCCTCTCTGAAAAAGGAAGGAAAGACAGTCGCAAGACAGAGAACCGTCACTGTTACGGCTGATAAGGTATTTGCCGTTAAGGTTTTCGGATTCCATTATAGTCAGCCGCTGTCTTGTCGGTCTGTTGCTGTCCTGTCTGCGTCTCGGAGTATCAAGATTGATCACGCCGCAGGCGGGACATTCAATGGCGTTAGGGGTTAAATTTTCCCTACAGGCATTACACTGCCGCGTCGTAACATTTACTTGTGTTGTTGGTATTTGTTCGTTAACAGCCAAAACTGTCATAATGTCTCCTCTCAGGCGCACATACTCCAAAGAGGAGTTTCCTCCTTGCAGGAGATGTGCGCCCTTTGAATATTTCAAAAGGTTTTATCTCCGCAAGGCGGAGGATTGGCTTGCTTAATGCTTAATTCATACAGGCCGGGATAACAGTCAACACTCCGCTTATTTTGCGGTAGATGATTATTACCCTGAAGTGCAGCCTCTTATTCACTCTTATTTCCATTTGTTTTACCATTATTCCCTATCCTCCTCTTCAGGGTTAAACCGCCTGCTTACAGGAACCACTTTATAGTAGCTCTCTGGGATATCATGCCCGAGACAAAGCGGCAGATAATCGCAGTATCCGCAGTAATCTCCGGGTTCTTTTTGAAGCTTTCCATCATGAATATCCCGCCATGTCTGGATTACAAGCTTTTCCCAATCTCTGAGATGTGCCTTTGTTCGCCTTGAATATAGGAACCGGATATCCGGTTCCCGCTTCTTTTTGACCAGTACTCCGAATCCTACCCTGTCGGGCATTCGTTGATTAACGGCTTTCAGATAGGCATAACTGGTAAGCTGCTGATCAAGATGCACTTTCCAGTCCGGGTACCGGCATGGGGATGTTTTCCAGTCAATGACTTCCGAAAAGTCATCGCCGTGTCCATAAAGTCCGTCGTAGTCGATGATGCCGAAAAACGGAACTTCGTCCGCTACAACGCACTGCCACGGTTTTTCTAAGTAAACAGGGTGCATAGGGCGTTCATGATCTTGTAGAAACAGGCTCATGAGCGCCGACCCCGTTCTCAGTAGCCCTTCATGCGTGTCCTTGCCGCTGTAGATGTCCGGGATGTTTCTTTCATCCTGCCATAACAAACTGAAAGTATCTGCAGGATGATCGCCGCTCCCATAGAATTTTTCTACCGCAGCATGACAGGCTTTCCCAAATTCGGTTGACGATTTTTTTCTGTTCAGTCTTATTCTTTCAATATGGGACAGCCGGCCTTTTTCTCCACAGGTACGAAAGTCCTTGAGTGATGAAGCCGTTAAATACTTTATTTCCGGCATTGGCACCCCCTATCTCATCAAAAGAAAGGCAATCCAGTGCCCGCCGAAATAAAGAGCGGCCGCTATTACTACGATTGCAGAAATCGTATTGAGATGCCTTTCAAGAAAGGGTTCGCAGACTTCAATTCGGTTCCTTTCGGCAATCTCCATTATGTCCTGTGCTATTTCACGGGGATCATATAGAGGAGATTCTTTAAGGATTTTTTCAAACTCGCACTTGCTTATTGTCATAACAGCCTCCTTCACAAAAGTTCTCCAGAAGAAGGCTGTTTGCCTTTACCGGAGAACTTTTTAAAGTCTCCGGCATGGCCGGATGGGTTAATAACAAAAAAGACGGTGGATTAACAGCCTATGCAGGCTATTTTTCGCACCGTCTTTTCGATAAAATTATTTTGACTACGCCTCTACAATCCTCCGTGCTACGGGATTTGCGTTATCGCCGTTACCGGGAGTGTAGTGCACTGTCACTTCCTTACCTCTTGCATCGTCCATGCTCAGGCCGGACAACTCGGTGCCATCATCAACCCTAAACCATGTCTCACCGATGCAGAAGCCCTTTCTGTCTTTCCTTACGCTCTTGATTGTTCCGGTTATGAAATCGGAATCGCCGAGAAACGCATCTTTTTCTACAGGAACCGGCGCTTCGTCGGTTTTTTCATCTGCCGGAGCATTGGACTCTGTCTTATCGATGAGAGGGTATACCAGATACTTTGGCTGCTTATCTTCGTTCCTTACAATCTCCCAAAAACTCCATTTGGGATTCAAAACGAGAACAACCTTCTGTTCCATAATATCGCCGGTAAGATGGGTCTTGCCTTCTCTCGATGTCTCCCATATTGCTCCCAATGCGTTTCCTTTTTTTTCTCCTTTTGCCTCTGTTGTTGCTGTTGTCATGACTTCCTCCTCTTGGCGCACTATGCCCGCTTGTCGGGAATGTGCGCCTACTTTGAAAATAGGTTTTGATTCCCAACAAGGTTGGGATAAAGATACGCCATCAAGGATGGCTTTGCATTAAACTACTGCCACTACATAACCTGTCTGAATATAGTGCTGTAAAAGGCTTCTCAACACTATGTCAAACTTCCCGTCTTTCCTCATCACTTTTACGCTTCCCATTGTCTTACCCCCAAATGGATTTTCTTTCGCCCAAAGGGCTACTTTTTCTTACTCTTTTGTTTGCCTCTGTGGTATAATCCACTTATGGCAACTCCTGAAAACATCTTAGACCGCGTCAAATCACTCAACCCTTATGCCGAATCCATGATCAAAGACTTTATAGGCATGGCCGGCAGTGACGGTATGGTGATTTTTACTGAAGATATGACAGCCGATGAAAAAGAAATGGCAGTGTTTGAATCTCTCCTGAAGGAAGGATATACAGCCGAAGAAGCTGACAGTGAAGCCAAAAAGAAACTCCTGAAAATTGAAACAATTTTCAGGCAGATTTAACGGTCTAATTGTAGAAGCGCAGTTCTGAAAGTCTCTATCAGTTCCCCTATCATTACTTTTTGCTCCTGCTGTCCTATTCTTTCAGGATTGTAGTAAAAACTTACTGCCATAACTATATCGCTGTCTATAAACTTCATTTCCCAGTCTGTTCCATATTTTCTCACCAGTTCAACTATGGCATGTTTGCCGGCTTCGTCAAAGGCGTAGAATTTTATATAGCCTTTGCCTACTTGAAACCCTCTCTCTTTACCCATGGCTATCCTCCTTTTTTTCTGAATATGCTTTGATTTTTGAACAATAAAAAAGCGACAGATATAGCAAAAAGACAAAAATCTCGCTATACTCCTGTCGCTTCTAATCTTGTTAGATTCCTATTTTACCGGGTATGCCTACCCTGACTCACCGAGACGCGGCTAAACGGTCTCTGAAATAACCTGTCATGCCTGACAGTCTCGACCAAGCCGGCTAAAACAGCTTTGCTGGCTCCTATGGAAGGAGTTTCCTTAGAAACAAATAAGGAATGGAAAATATACTTATCAATATCATAAAATCGAAATCGATGTCAAGCTTTTTTTGCAGCCTTTTTTTCCACTTTTCCATCGACGTCAGTTTCTCCTGTGCCTGCTGCATAGGCCATATCCATTTTACTGTCAACAGCCTTTTCTGTCTTTGAGCCGGCGATGTCGCCGCTGGCTGCAGCCTTTTGCTGCAGGGCTCTCGGTTCTTTATATTCAAAATCTATCGCAGCAAAAATATCCTTTGCAAGCTTGTTGGCTTCTATTTCGATATTTTTAGTCCGCGTGAGAAGGACTTCAGCATCCGCAAAAGAAACTCTGTGTCCCATGACGTTTCTCAGCACTTTAATGCCTTTACTCAATGCGCCGGAAATATCATAAAGGACCCTGCCGTCTACATGCTCAGGGCGCATTATGACCTGAGCAAAGGGCTCCTGAGCACGCTGTTGATTGATTTTGATCCTTTCCTCTTTTGTGAGTTTCTTTTTCCCGTTTGCCATTTTACAAATCCTCCTCTGTTAATTGTTTATTTTTACGCACCGTAATAACGATGCTGATAAGCGGTATACCGATGAAAACAACCGTGGTCAGGACTATAAACCATGCTGATGTGAGCAGCACAGGCTTAAATGTCATTACCCAGAGATAAACTTCATTCAATTTGTCGGAGTTGATAAAAAGTTTAAATAGACGCAGCACAGATATTACATTGTCTTCTGACAGGACTTTAATATAAAGCCAGTGATAGAAGAAAAATGCAATAATTGCGATCAATATTTTCCCTATCATAACCCCCTGAAGAAAGTTTTTTATTATTTTTTTTGTGAATGGGAATATATAGCGCTGGGTAATACTGACAAGCACGAAGGCGTAGGCAATTGTCAGGCTCATAGCAAGAAAAAACGCGAACATTTTATCGAATGTAGATGGGTCGGTCTCTCCGAATATCGGGACTATTCTGCTTATCACTCCGAATGCTATGGGGGTAAACAATACAGTGATAAGGCCGCTTTTAAAAGATTCGAGAATTCCACATGTGGAATATTTAAGCATATCGTCAGGGGTGAAGAAGTCTTCGGGAAATTCTACGCCTCTCTGTTCCATTGAGTGGTAAGTCCATACGATCTTCATAATATCGAACAGACCATGCGGAATAAGCTTTGGAGAGCCGTCTTTCTCTATAATCGTGGTTCCGTCTTTGCTCATTTTATTAATCCTGTGAATTTAAGTATCGGTGACCCATATGCTATTGCAAATATAAACAGCAGACAGATTCCGGCAATTCTCGCCTGTTTTTTAGATGTCAGCCATATCGCAAGAGCTAACAGAAATAATGAGATAATCCTCGCCCAAAACCCTTTAAATATTGTGGCAAAGGCGACCTGCCACCACGAGACATATTGATCGTGCGGTATATGCTCTAAAGGGTTTATGAGATCAAAGGGGTTCATGCTAATATAATGCCTTGTAGGGTAACCCCCTATTCATATTTCGGGTTTACTTCAACGATATCTTTCAACTTTCCGACTTTACGGGCCTCGAGTTCCGAGACCGTCCCGGCAAAAACCTCGGCTACAAAGGGCGTATAGTAGCCTTTATCGAATTCTTTTCCATCCCTCATGCGGACGACAAATGGAGCTCCAAAGAATTCATCCTTTATCAATCCTCTGGCGATTGCATCTTTGTCGGTCCGAAGTCTGCTTACGATGCTGAAAAGTATATTTCTCCTGAGACCTTCGTCCGCATCGCCCAATAAGACTTCTTTATGATCTTTCTTCCTGGCTATTTTTTTTGCGACTTCCCACAGTATTTTTACCTGAAAATATACATAGCCGCTCGACATACTGAAAGCATCCCAACGGCCGCCATTAAGCCGGTTGATATACGGATTCAGTTCACCGATGAACTCATCGAGATCGAGCCACGGCAAATCCTGCTCGGTAATATTTACTTTTTCTTTTTCGGGTTTTACCTGGCTGCCGAATATATCTGTGTCGCCGGGTTTCTTTTTAGTGTTTTCGTCCTTAGTGGAAACATAATGGGGGATAATATAGGTTTCTTTGACGTTGACATCGGGAGTTGGGGTTTCGAGAGATACGGGTTCGTTAAGAGGTTCTTTATTAGATTCGGCATCGGCATTTCGAATAATATTTTTTGAGTTTTCTGCAAGTTCTTTACGCCTTGATGCCTGATCCGCCTCTTTAAGTTTTACACATAAAAACTCGTCGGAGTTGCGGTGATGGTCTTTAATCGCCTTGAATATCTCGTCCTTGTCTTTGTCGGGAAGCGCGGTGAATGCCGCTATCTGGTTCAGGATGCCGATACTTATGAGAGGATGATCTCCGGTAGAATAGGTTTTACTGTAAGACGGTATTTTGCCGAGATCGTGGGCGAGGGCAGTTATAACAGCCTTTGGAATAACAGGTCCGGAGCTGCCGAGGGATTCTACCATCTTCTCTGCGACATTCATGGTATGCTGCAGCAGACTTGTCCGGGCAAGAATGTCATATACGTCTTTCGGTAATTTGCCTTCATCTTCGTTAAATGTATTGACGACCGATGGGCAGTCCCCTCCCTGATCGAGGATATTCAACAACTCTCTGACAATCTTCCCATTGACGCCGAGGAAATAATGTTTATCAGCTATGTATATGAGGTAAAAATCTCTGATTTCCTGATGCTGATAGCTGATTTGAATTTCTTCGGTCTTTTTCTCTTCCAAATTGGCAGTTTCTTTTTTTTCGGTCTGTTCATTTCCGCTATCCTCACCTGTCGGCTCCAGCCAAAGCTTTGAGAGTTCTTTGAGAGTAATCTTTTCTCTTTTCAATAATGTAATTGCTGTTTTGTGGGATTTATTACTGAACAGACCGTATAAAGCATACAGTATACAGGAGATTCCGGCTATCAGGAGAAAAAGCCTCATAATACATTGATTTTCGGATACTGTATTTCTAAATTTGCAGGAGAAACCATAGAAGTTTTCCCGCGATAATTGCCTGAGTAGGTTTTGAGATAAAATTGTTGCGGCTGTAGATCCGTAAACACATCGGGCTTTACCCTCGGTTTTTCCGTCTCGCGCACTGTCGGGCTGCCGCCGATGCTAAGAATCGGGGAGAAAACATCTACCGTTCCAAAATGATCGGAAGCGTATTCTGCCGTTTCCGTATTAGGGCAGCGCTGGAATCCTCTTGTATTTGTATTGCCGAATATAACATTGCCGTAATCCTTCCCCAGCGCTCCCCATACCTGTGAGGGATCCTGACAGAATAGACTTATCCACCAGTTGGCGCCGCCGACTTTTGCCAATGAATCGTCTATGCCTCTGTAAAGCACGGACTGGCACTCATCGATGATTGTCGATAATGGCGGATTGATGACCTCCCCCGATAGAAATTTTCTCCCGGCAAACTTGGAAAAGCTTGAAAATATAATTTTTGCCAGATTAAAGGAAGCCTGACCACCAGTTAAAGACCCAAGTTGAAGAACTAAAATTACTCGTTCTCCCTGCTCAAGGCGTTTTATACACGGATTTTCTATCGCCTTTCCTACAATCCTGCCGATGCTGCCGACGCACATCTCCGTCAAGGCAACTCTAAGCGATGTCGTTACTTTAGCGAAGTAATCCTGCGGAGAGGACGCTATTCTCTGAAGGTCCCCTGATAATTGCCCTGCTTCCAGAAGGTTATAAATATCATCTATTCGCTCCGCCATTTCATAAGCTCTATTTCTATCTATTGAAGCCACATTCTGCTGGAGCTGTTTAAGCGATTCCTGCGGTATGATGTTTTTCACATCATTAAGGTTTATCACTGCCTTCTTGCCTTCATATTCAGCAAGAGTTACTAAAGCAATACACGCCACGATGCTGATCTCGTATGCGATTTTCTGAAAGAAGGGATCTTTCCCTGCTTCAACGCCTGAAGTAACTATACCGGCAAGCTCCTCTGGGATAAAAAAGTAGCGCAAAACATTGAACGGCGCGCTTAGCTGCGGATAGAAAGGATTGATGAAAATAAGTTCTTTCTCCCTGCCTGTCTTTTTTGCTGTTTCAACTATTTTATTTAACGCATCACTGTCGCATTTCGGATCGATAAATGCTACAGAATATCCTTTTTTAATGTCCTGTTCGCAGATATTTTCAATAACTCTTGTTTTGCCTTGGCGAGTAGTCGCTACCCATAGGAGATGGCCGGAACGATCTTTATCCGGAATAGATATCGGAATTTTCTTGCGGCGATCATCGAGCCTATATCCGCTCCCCAAAACAGTCACAGGTTCCTTTGTTTTTGCGTCTATGTAATAACCTTTGTCTGTAAGCTTTATCAACCCTCTACCACCTTACTATAACCCTTTCTTTGAGTTCATCAGATACTTTTTTAATGCAGTCCCGCGGGATCTTTGCAGATGCTTTTATCTCACTGAAGGCGCCGGCAATCCTGCCGGTGCAACGGATATTAATGTCCATGTTCTGAGTTATTAGTTCCCGCCTAATAAGGCATTCCGGCAGCCCTGTGGAATTTCTACTAAGCCTTATTACAAGCCTCGGCGTTCCTTTCAGAAGCGCGGGCTTGACGCTCAGGGCATAGAAAGGCATCGTCTGTCCCACCATATACCACCCTCTCTCTTTTGGCGTCTGATGCGCCTGTTCACATACTGCCACCGTATACTGATCGGATGCCGGATAATCTATGCCCTTGAGCGCTACATATAATTCATCGGATTTCTTTTTAATGATCTCTCCAGTTACTGCTGTATGAATTATGGTCTTATAAAGGCTGTATTCGTTAAAGAGTTTTCGTATTTCGAGCGCATTTGCAAGTTTATAAAGTATTTCTCTTATAAGCGGTCTCTTTATATTTTCAGGGCTGATTGTCGATATAAAGGGTTTCATATCTTCCCTACGCATTTTAAATCCGCATATTGATAAGTCCTCCGGACCACCGTTTAGTCGGGTTTCAACCTCAAACCCAAAACGTTTTGACAATACGGAGGAGATAACATGCTCTATCTCCTCAACCACAATTGTATCGTTAAGGTTATATTTATCGGAGAGGTCTTTGATCCAATCATTTGTTTTGAGCGGCATAAGTTCGTTTTAATTCATTAAATACCTTCCATGCATACTTAATCCGCTTACCCTTCGATACAGCGTTATAGCATCCTACAGCTTCCCACACATAGCCGTGTTTTTCGATACATTTTTTGAGAATCTCCGCGCCGACTTTTGTACATTTACATGGATCTGCTATAGACATCCATTTTTCATGGCCGAGAGAGCGATAATTGCCTGAATTGATCTGCATGTGACAAAAATCAAATGTGCCGTTGGAATTGTAGTTGAGTGCTTCATTGTTATGGTTGCTTTCAACTTTTGAAATTACCTGTAAGAGCATGGGGTCGATATCATACTTGGCGCCTCCCTCTGAAAAACAAAATGGGTCTTCGTTTGCAAAGAGAGGCGATGAAAAGAGTGTAACCCCAATAATTATTGATAGAACCTTATTCATTTATTTAATCCTTTCTGCGCTGCCGGCATATCAGCCCGGCCGTCCTGTGCAATTTTCATATAATCTTCGAAGGCCGCGCCTTTTAGTCGGCCGGTATTGCCTAAGTGTGTAAGAAATTTGTCGTTAAAGCCTTTAAGTATCTTTATGTCCGGCCTTCTGCCGTCTGAGGATAGGACTGTTTTGTCTTTATTAAGATAATCAAATCGTATCATGGTTTTGCCGAGCCGTTTTTAAAAAAAAGTCGGACATAAACGAATAAAAATCGTTTTCCTTGGCTTTTTCGATATTTACGAATTTAACGCCTATTCCCTGAGTAATCGAATACTTGACCATAGCGGCTATTGAAATTCCGCCCTCTATCGGCAACTTCATGGTAATATTGGTGCTTAACGGATAGGGAACGCCGGTTTTTATAAAACATCCATTCAGGCTAAGATTTGAGACAGGATATTCCCAGCCGTTAATTTCCGCAGTTATCCCGTCGGTCTTAAAACGAGGGCATAATCTGCGATCCTCCTCAAGCAGGTATACATGATCGTTTTGGGCGTCATTGCCGTTTCCCTGTATTTTTTTTACCCAATCTGATGTTATTTGTAATTCATTGACTGCCGAGAGAAACAGCTGTTCGTGCTCTTTATATTTATTGTCCTGCAATAACAGGCTCAGGATACTGAGTACATAACACATTCTATTAACCACAATATTCGTTATGCATTTCACATGTTTTGGTATATGAGAAATGCATTCGTCCGGAGACGAACAAATAGAAGCGCAAAAGTCATATGGAAAACCTTGAATATTAAGCGGCATAAGTTCTCCTTGGGCTTAGACTGCTGTGCCGCATGCCGCAGGAGGCTCTGTATGGATAGGTGAATACAGAGCCTATCGCAATCCTCAAATACGGCATCTTAGCCCTCCTTTCATCACACTTGCGGCACAGTATGATAATGCCTTAAGGGGTAACCCCTTAAGGCATTATTTGAGGGCTGCACGAAGTGCAGCCCTCTGGTTTATTGGTTTGTTGGAGCAGCGGTGTTTATTGGAGGCTCCCTTTTTTGTTTGTTTGTTTTTTTGAGTTTATTGTTGATGCAGGCAGCCGAAGGCAGAGACCTCCCCATGCCTTCGGCTGCCTGCATGGGAAAGGTCTTGTTTATTTTTTGACTAAAAAACTCATATAAATCCTTCTTCGTGAGCACTCAGCAAGTGACACGATTTCAACTTCGCACATTTCAGGCCATCTGTCCGAGGGCGTATTTTCAATAAATTCTATTGCTTGCCTAATTATGTAATCATTTTGTTGGTCAATAAAACCATCGCTGTTGCGCCTGTCCGCGTTTTCGCATTCACGGACCGCATGATAGACTGCTTTTTTGAATTCTTTAATGTCCATGGCTTATATCCTCACATTTCGGTGTGTGTCCGCACCATATTTTTTTGTCCTTTTCAAAAATATCGAATTTCGTATGATGATTCCCGTCTTCCATGCAGAGCCAACAACCCATATCGCCTTTTTCTATCTCTATAAGAAGGGATTGAAGGCTTTTATGCCGGGTGTGTGTAATAGCAGCACAATATTTACAGTTGTCTATTGTGAGCATTGTCTATTTCCCATGCTCGTGAGCTCGTTCTTTAAGATAAAACACGCGAGCCGCCTGCCCCCATCGAGAACGGTAATATTTAAGTACTAAATTACCGGGAGTGCGGCTAAGGGCATTCAGCACACGCTCTTCGGTTTTCCACGCCTCATGAGGCAGTCCGGCTCTTTCGGCAACCCGATGCAGTAATCCAGAGTCACCAAAACCTACAGCAGGGTTATCAGTCTCTCTGAGTACTTCCTCAGCACAATCACATATTCTGCGACGCTTCATAAGTATTTCCTTAAATCCTCTTTAATGTAATATTTCTTGTTATAGTTTTCTAAAAGCGCTATGGCCTTCTGTGTAAAATCCTTCCAGTCTATTTCCTTCGCCTGTTCATCATAATTCCACTTGCCGACCTTGTATTCATCAACATATTCATGCGTCATGCGGATAATCTCAAGAGATTGTTCAGGGTCAATAACGGGTTCGATGGATACCCATGTATTGATTCCTTGATTGTGTGCAAGATAGAGGGCATTCATCCTTACTCCGGGGTGAGCGGCATAAGGTTCATATTTTCTGGATAGCGAATCATCGATGAAAGTGAGTGTCGCTCCGTAAAAATCTTCATAACCTTGCAAAAACAGATCAAAGTCGCCCATGCTTGCATAACCGGCTTTTGTGAGGATACGAATAGAAATATTATTCTGATGTAATATTTTAATTGCCTCTCTTGTATGGAGATATTGATAATTGATATCTTGATAGGGGTCGCAAGTGAAGCTCAAAAATACTTCCCTACCTGCATATTTCGGGGCGGCCTTCTTTAATTCCTCAATAACGTTCGGTCTCGGCTGTGGATTACAGAACTCCTCCATGTTCATGCGGAGTATTTTGGGAGCATAACAGTAGACGCATCCGTGCGAACAGCCGCGATACATATTGAGGGCTAATTCACCGTATTCTTTGGCGCGGCCATTGGGTTCGTAGATCGTTTGCATTATAATAGAATCCTTTCTTTATTATTTAAGGGAATCGGAATAGTGACAATCTCTATGACATTTGATTTGACCAAAGCCGCTGCGAGATCGGGACATACTGAATTTCCACATTTTGCTACGGTCAAGCGCAACCTTGATGCCGGTACTCGCGCCGCCGCCTCCGGCGAAGTTATCGATTATAAGTTCGTTAACCATTAACTCTTTCACTATGTCATTTCCCTCCAAACAGCAGTTCTATTTTCCACCCCCACTTCTCATCTTTCACGAGTTTTCCGGGGACTTCATATTCCTTACCTGCTTTTGATTTCAGCCCGGTGATCTTCACTTCTTTACCGGAGAGTAGATTTTTGACCGTGCCGGCAGGAATGGACTTTCTCCCGAATCTCTCAAGACTGTTTTTCCAGATGGTAAACTTACAGCCTTCTTTATATCCAGAACATCCGAAGGCCTTCTGTGTCTCCACTACAGGCTTGCCGCATTCAGGACATTTGCCGAGGCTGTTATTGTCTCCTCCAGACCTTCCTGCGCCCGCGGCGCCGCTTATGCCCGTATTTGAACCCTTCACCTTTTCGACTATCTGTGCGGTGTATTTTTTAATTCCGCTCATGAAGTCGTCTGCCGATTTAACCTTACCTGAAGCTATATCATCAAGCGCTTGCTCCCATATCGCCGTATAAGCGACATCGGAAAGCGGTTCATTGCGGACCGCTTCTATCAGGGTAATGCCTTTTTCTGTAGGGATGATGTTTTTACCCTTTCGGGTTATGTATTCTCTTTTTTTCAGGGTCTCAAGGATAGCCGCTCTTGTCGCCGGTGTACCGATGCCGGAGGTCTCTTTAAGTATCTTTTTGAGTTGAGGATCTGTCACATATTTGGCCGCTTTCGACATAGCTTCAAGGATTGAAGCATCTGTAAATCGCGGCGGTGGAGTTGTTTGTTTCCTCTCAATGTCGGCTTTGAGGTTTTTCACGGCGTCGTTTTCTTTCATCTCAGGGACAAGTTGATCTTTATCCTTGGAGCCGTATATCTCTTTCCATCCGGACGATATGACTACCTTGCCGGAGGATTTGAAACGATCCTGTCCTACTGCAGTAATAACCGTCGTGATTTTGAATTTAAAGTTAGGATAGAAAGCGGCTATAAATCGCCGTACTGCAAGTTCATAGACATTCAGTTCGTCTTGGCCGATCCCATTCGGAAGATTGCCGGTTGGGATTAGGGCATGATGGTCCGTAAGTTTTGACGAGTCGAATACCCGCTTATTATTTCCGGAGATCGTGCATTTAGATATATCAAACTGCACATTTCTGTATCCTGTGAGTTTTTGTAGTATTTCAGGGCATTCTTTTACCATCTCGTCATTTAAGTGTTGACTGTCGGATCGCGGGTATGTGAGAAGCTTTTTCTCATAGAGCGATTGAGCAATATTAAGGGTCTGCTCTGCCGAATAGTCAAAAAGTTTATTTGCTTCCTGCTGCAGCACAGTTAGAGAAAACAACAGCGGCGGAGCATCTTCTTTCGGTTTACATTCGTATGAGGTTACAACTCCATGCTGCCCATTAACTCTTGCCTGTATTTGTTTAGCAAGGGTCTCCGTTGGAATTCTGGATGATGTGTCTTTATCGGCATTTTCTCTATCGTCTTTGGATGCAGATTTATTATCAACAAACCATAATGCCTCATAATCTCCTCTCTCGTGTTTAAATAAAGCCCTTAAAAGCCAGTAATCCTGTGGTTTGAAGTTTCTAATTTCAAGTTCCCGATCAACTATTAATCGGAGGGTAGGTGTCTGGACCCTGCCGAGAGAAAGCGGAGGCCGTGCGTTATGTTTTACGCTGAATGCCCGCGTCGCATTCATTCCGATGAGCCAGTCGGATTGCTGTCTGGCAGTGGCGGCATGATAGAGCCTATCAAACTCCGCCCCGGGCTTCAGGCCGCTGAATGCCTCGCGCACTGCCTCCGGAGTGAGCGCCTTCGATGTCCAGAACCGATAGATGGGTTTTCTATTGCCGGACATCATGAGAATTAACCTTGCGATCAATTCTCCTTCCCTTCCGGGGTCCGTGGCGATCACAATGCTTTCAATATCGGACCTGCTTATAACGGACTTTATGATTTTGAACTGTTTGGAGCCGTCTTTAGAGATGCGGTATTTGAAACGCTCCGGAATAATTGGAAGATCCTCTGTACTCCACTTCGCATACCTCTCATCGTATGCGTCGGGCTCCTCCAACTCAATCAGATGCCCGTATCCCCATGAGATGACATAACGGCTTCCCTCGAGATAGCCGTTATTACGGCTGAAGTTGTCATTAAGTCCTTTTGCAATATCCTGAGCCTGTGACGGCTTTTCAGCAAGGATTAATTGTTTTGGCATTTATTATTCTCCTCTTTCCCATGGAGCGCGGCATTATTTTTTAGTATCGATATATATTTGCTCAATTTTATCTTTTAACGCCCATTTTCTGAGCTTTTTTTCAATCCAGCATGTAAGCGGGAAGGCTAAAAAGAATAGTATAACAAGATATTTTTCAAAAAAATGCACCATAAAAAATGCACTTAATTCGAGTCCCACCGCGATTACTCTTGTTATAATCATATAGACCTGTTCCTCCTATCAGATTTTCGGGAGGGGCTTTATCCCCTCCCGTTATGCAGCCTTTAATTCTTTCTTTTGCCTGAGCCTTTTCTTTTTTCTTGTGGCATTCCATCTGCCTCTGGACGCTTTAATTTTCATGGCTGATATGCCGGTGCCTTTTAACTGAGTCGCGGGGTTGCATCTTTTATCACACCCTTTAAAACAAGACTTCATATGGTATGGACAGTTATGCATTCAGCTGCTCTCTCCATACCTTTGAGGGGATGAATTTAGGCGCTTTTTTTGCCGGAACTTCTATTGTTTCGCCTGTTCTCGGGTTGCGGCTGTTCCTTGCCTTCCTGTCAACCGCTGTGAAAGTTCCGAGACCATAAAAACTGATGGTTCCTCCGGTAAGGATCGTATCTTTTATAGTTCCGATAACAGTATCCAGTGCCCTTTCGGCGACTGTTTTTGTAGTTCCTGCATTCTTTGCGACTTTCTCAATCAGTTCAGCTTTTGTCATATAGTCTCCTTCCGTTAAAATGATTCTTTAGGTTCGTCAGGCACTTCAAGATCGCTCAGTTCAGGCTCGCCTGTTGATTCCTTCTTTGTGAGAAATCTTACATTGCTTGCTAATATCTCGATTTTCCTATGCTTCTGCCCTTCATGCTCCCATGACTTTTCTTTCAGTTTGCCTTCCACGAGTACCGGGCGGCCTTTAGACAGATATTGTCCGCAGTTTTCAGCCTGTTTGCCAAAAACAACAGTATCCATAAAAAGCACATCTTCTTTCATCTCTCCGTTCTGTTTGTATTTAGAGTTGACCGCGACAGTAAATCTTGCTACGGGTGCGCTGGATGTTGGGATATACCTAAGATCAGGGTCTTTCGTAAGATTTCCCATGATTATGACTTTATTAAATGACATTATTTTTCTCCTTTCTCTTGAAAGTATTAGTGGGCGGCGAGGCCGCCCTGCACTGCGCATAAGTTCCCTTCAGATTTAATGTGCCCTCATATATCACCCCCTTCCAAATATCAGTCTTAAGATGTTAATGCTTTTATGGGTAACCCCTGATTGATGATTTGGAGGAAATACTTTAGAATACCCCTCTTTCTCAAAAGTAAGAAGACAAAGAATGTAGATAGGGATATTGAAATATTAATATTTAGAATGCCTTATAGAGATGTCGCAAAAATGTCGCAAAAAATTTTAATTTTATCAAAAATAAATAAGAATTAAAAATGAATAAATCGAAGAAAAACAATAATATATAGAGCGGTATGTTGCTGTATTGACGAGCTTAAAAAGCTTCCCAAGCTGAAGGTCGCGGGTTCGAATCCCGTCGCCCGCTCCATGAAAGCCGTTTTCATCGATAGAATCATCCTGAATAAGAACCTCGATTTGTATGTATACTACAATCATGAGGAGAATCCTTCACATAGACATGGACGCGTTTTTCGCGGCGGTCGAACAAAAGAGGCATCCATGGCTGATCGGCAAGCCCGTTGTAATAGGCGGCTTAGGAGATCCGACACAAAGGGGAGTAGTATCCACGGCATCTTATGAAGCACGGAAGTTCGGAATACATTCCGCGATGCCTTTAAAAACGGCGTATAAACTCTGTCCCGATGCGATATTTTTGCCGGTCGATTACAGGGAATATTCGCGGGTATCCGGGGTCATTAAAAATGCCCTCAAGGAATTCACGCCTATAATCGAAGACGTTGGAATCGACGAGGCGTTTTTAGATATATCTGCCATAGAAAAGCCGCCGGAAGAGATCGCAAGCGAAATTAAAAAAAGGATAGACGAAGAGACGGGACTTACATGCTCCATCGGCATCGCGCCCAATAAGCTGCTCGCAAAAATAGCTTCGGACATGCGAAAACCCGACGGCCTGACAATAATTACGGAGAGCGACGTAGAGAGCAAAATATGGCCGCTGGAGGCAAGAAAACTGCAGGGAGTAGGGCCCAAGACCGAGGCGTATCTCAGGAGCATAGGCGTTGAAACCGTCGGCGAACTTGCCGCCTTGCCCCTCGATACGCTTATCGGGCATTTCGGCGGGTCTTTCGGGAATTATCTTTATAACGCATCGAGAGGCATAGACGACAGCCCGCTAATTACCGTATGGGAACCCAAATCAATGAGCAGGGAAACTACTTTTCAGAAGGACACGAACGATCGGCAGTTCCTTTCAAAAAACCTCGCGGAACTTGCACGGGAAACTGTAGATGATATGAAGCAATCAGGATATTGCGGAAAGACCGTTACCGTTAAAGTAAAATTCCATGATTTCAAAATGGTCACAAGAGCGAAAACTCTCGATACATTTACGGATTCCCTCGAAGTTATAAGGAGGGCTGCCTTCCATTGTTTCGGAAGGGTTGAGCTTAAGAAAAAGGTGCGGCTTATAGGGGTAAGGGTCGGGAATTTAGAAAAGACAGGAGTGGTGAAGTGATGGTTGACCTTTCCATCTCTCTTGTGTCATATTTATGACATATGGCTGGCGACATTCAAAATAACGGTAATCCCTTTCAAATTATAGGCGCTTCCAAGGTCATCAACCGTATCTACGAACTTATTGAAAAAGTTTCGAATTCTAACAGCACAGTCCTTATCTTAGGTGAGAGCGGAACCGGAAAAGAGCTTGTCGCCAAGAACATTCATTTCAGCAGCATAAGGGCCGAAAAGCCTTTTATTCCGGTCAACTGCGGAGCAATACCCACGGAGCTTCTCGAATCCGAACTCTTCGGGCATGAAAAGGGCGCTTTTACAGGGGCGGTTGCCGCGAGGGTCGGAAGATTCGAGCTTGCGGATGGGGGAACGATATTCCTCGATGAGATAGGAGAAATGCAGGCGATACTTCAGGTCAAACTCTTGAGGGTGCTTCAGGAAAAATCGTTTGAGAGGATAGGCGGAACAAGGATTGTGAACGTGGATGTCAGGATAGTAGCGGCAACCAATCAAGACCTCGAAGAAGCCGTTTCCGCAGGCAGGTTCAGGGAGGATCTTTTCTACAGGCTGAACGTTATACCTATCTGTATTCCGCCGCTCAGGGAGAGGATGGAAGATATACCGCTCTTATGCGATTACCTTATAAACAAACATGCAGGCAGGGTTGGAAGAAATCCGATACGCATTACGGAGGAATCAATGAGGATGTTTACCGGCTACCGGTGGCCGGGCAACGTCAGGGAACTTGAAAATACCATAGAGAGGCTGATAGTTCTTAAGGACGACGATGTTGTAACGCCTTACGATCTGCCTGAAAAAATGACCGGCAGGAGCATCCCTAATTTACCCGACATCGAGGATGACGATACTAATCCTTTTGTGAGCGGTATAGATCTGAATGCAGCCCTTGAAGAATACGAAAAAAGGCTTATACTCCACGCGCTCGAACTCCATAACAGAGTGAAGAGTCAGGCAGCGAAATATCTCAATATTAACAGAACCACCCTGATAGAGAAGATGAAGAGGTTAGGGTTGTCATAATAATAACGGTAAAGTTAACTGCTTTAGTGTATGTCCAGTCAGATAATTGACCATTATGGCGTTTATAGCGTGGAACGTTATTGCGTTATAGCGTTTAAAACCCTACTATGTCATACGGTTTACGCTTTACGCTTGAACACCATAACGCATTACGCTATCGCCGGCACATTTCTTTCAATAAAGTAATATGGAAATTTATGAGTTTTAATAATACGGCATATACGATGAGAAAAAAAGGACATATATCGAAGGGACTTCTGATTGTCTTGTCGGCGTGTTGCGCGCTGTTTGTTGCCTATTATTTTGCGGGTCCGGTAATCGCCTCCGAAGACAAGCTTAAAAAGGCGGATGAATATTTCGGCAAAAAGAGTTATATAAAGGCAAGAGAGTTTTACAGGGAGGTTTTTCTTGAGGGAAAGAAAGGGCCTTTATCCGAAAGGGCATTATTCGGAATGGGCAAGGCGGATTATTATCTTCAAAACTATTATGAGGCATGGCAGAACATTAAGCGGTTCGTTTCATCGGCCCCGGATTCGGAGCATATCAACGAAGCGAATTTATTCCTCGGCTATACCGCCCTTCATCTCCAGAAATTCAAAGAAGCGGAGCAGTACTTCGACATGGTCGTTGAGCCTTTAAAAGATAGAGCTTCTGTAGGAAAAGCGGAATTGGCATTAAAGTTCTGGGATCTCAAAAAGGCCGAAAATTTGCTGGCAGGGGTCGGCAAAAAGACGATGGAAACGGACCCGCGCGCCCTCTATGTTCGCGCAATGATAAACAGCGGCAAGGGATTTCATAAAGAGGCCGTGGAGATAATAAACAAGATACCTTCTTCCGTTTTAAAAGAGCAGGATATAAGGGCGGAAAAGGCGTGGATATTGTTTTACGCGCGGAAGACAAGGGACGCGGAAATGCTCACAAAGTCCATAATAGACGGGCCTGCATCGAGGGTTGAAAAGCTCAAGTCGAAAAGGATATTGCTTATGATCTATGAAAGCGCCGATAAGATCGACGACGCCTTGAAATTGAGAATTGAATTACTGCCTTACGAGCCGGGAGATGATTCCAAAATGAAGATAGTCGCATTGTACGATAAAAAAGAAAACGTCGAAGGCGCCCTTCGCTATCTCACTTACGTGAAAGATAAAAAAATAAAGTCCGCTGAAATGGAAAAAAGACTTAAGACCATTATGAATTCGGGAGATCCCAAGGCTATAGAATACCTATCGAGGTTCTCTTGGCATATCGCCGAAGACAGTCCTTTTTTTATGGATGTCTCACGGTATTTAATCGCAAACGGCAAGAAGGCGGAAGGCATGGGGTTGCTTAGAAAGGCCGCGCGGAGCAACCCGAAAGGAGAAGCCGCCCTTTATTTGTCCGAACTCCTTATGGCTGAGGGGAGATACCCGGAAGCCAAAAAGTTCCTTGAACCGATTATGGCGGATGCACGTTATGCGCCGAGGGCCGCTCCGATGATAGCGGAGATCATGGAGAGGGAAGGAAAATATAATGCCGCCATAGATTACCTCCTGAACATAGTGAAGACCGCAAAGGACTACAGGCCGGCCGCTAAACTCGGCGATTTGTATTATAAAAAAGGCGATAAATCCGGCGCATTGAAATATTATGTTATAGCGGCGGACAGGGGCGACGGGCTTTCATCTCTTAAAGCCGGCGATATCTTTTATATTTCCAATGATTACGCGAAGGCAAAACTGTATTATAAGAAGGCGTTGGATCGCGATATAAAAGACCCGAAGAGTCTCCAGTGGGTTTATTATCAGTACGGGAAGTTGACGAAAAATGACGAGTATCTTAAAAAGGCGGTCAGCGGCGGCGGAGACGTCGCGACGGCAGCTTCAGCCCTTATTTTGGAGCGTAATTGATATGACGCATACAGAGAATAATGCAGACCTTTTGAGCAGGGCGATAGAGACATTCAATTCCGCTTCGGCTACACTTACGCAGTATTACAGCGCCCTTGAGGATAAGGTCAGGCTTCTTACGGAAGAGGTGGATCATAAGAAGCAGTTGCTTGACAGCATTTTAGACAGCATAGATGTCGGAGTCGTTTTTTTCGACAGGGACGGGGCCGTCAGGATTGTAAATAAAGCGGCGGAGAATATGCTTAACATTGACGCGGTCGGCGTCATAGGCGGGACATCGATACACGCTTCCATAAAGGAGGAGGTCATAGTCCCGGAAAACGGCAGGCCTTTTTATGCCCTCGTATCCCGTTCCGACGTAAACGGAAGGGATGGGGACATTATAGGGCATGTATTGATATTTAAAGATATAACGAGGCTGAAACATCTCGAATCGGAGAGCGAGAGGAACAGGAGGCTGACCGCCATGGGAGAGCTTGTGATGAAAATAGCCCATGAAATAAGGAATCCGCTCGGCAGCATAGAGCTTTTTGCCGGCCTTCTTTCCAACGATTTGAAAGGAACGGATCACGGCGATTACGCAAACAGGATATCCGGTTCGGTAAGGTCCCTCGTAAATACACTCGACAATATGCTCAGGTTTACCAAAGAAATAAAACCGAGGCTTGAATATCATTGTTTAAACGATGTGATTAGAGAAACCTGCGATGACTTTAAAGAACTATTCGCAAACAGTAAAATAGAAATTATTTTTTCCGAAGACGGCATACACTGGTTGTCTCTCGACAGGGGTCTCATCAGGCAGGCGCTGATAAATATCCTCCTGAATTCCGTCCATGCGATGCCGGACGGAGGCGGGATAGACATAAGGGTCGGCGGGCAGGGATTGACGGGCAAGGATGTATTTGAAAATGTCGGGATTGCGATCAAAGACAACGGCATCGGCATGGACGAAGAAACACGGTCGAGGATGTTCGAGCCTTTTTTTTCCACAAAAGACAGGGGAACCGGGCTCGGCATGTCCATAACCGCTTCGATAATAAAGGCGCATGGGGGGCACATAGACGTAAGGAGCGAAGCGGGGAATGGAACGGAGTTTATGATCACGTTGCCGGTAGCGGAGTTAAAAAATGAGGGGGCGAGGGAACTGCTATGAGATCCGTATTGATAGTCGACGATGAAGCGGACATGGCGCTGGCGATACAAGAATCCTTAAAACGTTTCGGCTTCAAGCCGACGGTATATAACAATCCTGTAGACGTTCTTAACGAACTTAATATTTCCGATTTTTCTCTTATTATCACCGACATGAAGATGCCCAAGATGAACGGTATAGAGTTCCTTCATGAGATAAGAAAAAGGGGAATATTCGTTCCCGTTATAGTGATAACCGGTTACGGTACGGTTGAAAACGCGGTGGACGCTATGAAACTTGGGGCTACCGATTACATTATGAAGCCCTTTTCATTAGATTCCCTTCGAGGGGTTATAGACAGGATACTGCCGGCGGAGTTCGGGCAAGGCGCCGGCGATATAGTGGCGGAATCACAGGTTATGAAGAACCTTATGGCCGTAGTAAGGGAGGTCGCTAAGAGCGATATAACGGTGCTCTTATCCGGGGAAAGCGGGACGGGAAAGGAAGTAATAGCCCGCGTCATCCACAAAAGCAGCCTGAGGGCGGATAAGCCCTTTGTCGCGATAAACTGCGCCGCGATATCGGAAAGCCTGTTGGAGGCGGAGCTTTTCGGACACGAAAAGGGCGCGTTTACAGGCGCTATCGATAGAAGGATCGGCAAGTTCGAACTCGCGGATAAGGGGACATTGCTCCTCGATGAGGTGAGCGAGATGGCCTTCCCGCTGCAGGCGAAGTTCTTGAGGGCGATACAGGAGCGGGAGGTAGACAGGATAGGAGGCCGATCGCCCATTCCCGTGGATGTCAGGATTATAGCGACTACAAATAAAGACCTCTTGTCGGAGGTTAAAAAAGGGCGTTTCAGGGAAGACCTCTATTACCGGTTGAATGTATTCCCGATAAAGCTGCCTCCTCTCAGGGAGCGGCGTGAAGACATAATACCCCTTGCGGAGTTTTTTATCCGGAAGCTTTCACAAAAGATGGGGAAGGTATTCAATATATCCGGCGACTTCGAATCCTACCTGTTGAAAAACGAATGGGAAGGCAATGTAAGGGAACTCGAAAATCTTATTTACAGGACAACCGTTATATCCAAAGCAGAGACGCTGTTGCCTCCTATTGAGGGGGGAGGCGCTCAAGGGCAGGAGGCGGGAAGGCCGAATGCGGCTGCAGGCAGGATGAAAGACATGGAAAGGGATCTGATCGTGAATACCCTCAAGGAGACCGGCGGCAATAGAACAAGGACGGCGCAATTATTGGGGGTAAGCGTAAGGACCATACGTAATAAATTAAAGGAATATGATATTTCCGAAGAAGAGATAAAGAGATAACGGGAATGAAACTTGCATTAAAATTTCAAGAGAATTTAAGGTATTTTGTCATAAACGGAGGGGATTATGCCGGATAACACTATTAAAACGCTCGAAGGCATGCTCGATGTGGCGACCTTCAGGCAGAAACTGCTTGCGTCGAACATTGCGAACGCGGATACGCCCGGCTACAAGGCAAAGGATATATCGTTTCAGAAAGAACTCCTCAAGGCCATTGAAGGGACGGGTTCGAAAGAGAAGAGTTATGAAATTTACGAGCCGTTAAGCACTATGACTAACCGGGACGGCAACACGGTGAACCTCGATATAGAGATGGCAAAGGTTGCTGAAAATACTCTAACATATACTACGGCAATCCAGTTGATGACAATGAAGGTGAGAATGATGAAAGATGTGATCAAGGGAGGCAGATAATGGAAGAGATGTTCATGCCGTTGAAGATCAGCGCGACAGCGCTTGAAGCGCAGAAAATAAGGATGAATGTTATAGCTTCGAATATCGCTAACGTAAATTCCACCCGTACGCCGGAGGGCGGGGCTTACAAGAGAAAGGATGTGGTTTTCGAGTCATATCTGTTCGATGCGCATTCGGCCGGCGTAAATATATCTAAGATAATAGAGGATCAACGGCCTTTCAGGATGGTTTACGACCCGGCGCATCCCGATGCGGATAAGGGAGGTTATGTAAGCTATCCTAACATCAACACCATAGAAGAGACCGTTAACCTCATCTCCGCTACAAGGGCATACGAGGCTAACCTGACAATAATCAACTCGTATAAGGAAATGTTTATGAAAACTTTAGACCTTACTAGGGTATAATTAATCGGGAGGTGTTATTATGGACGGGATAAAGAAAATAGGCGAAATAACACAGGGCGTTTCGAAGGCAGCGCAGGCCGGCGGAAAAACAAATTCCTCCTTTGAGGCTGCGATAAACGATGCCTTAAAAGAGGTATCCCAGATTCAAAACGATGCCGAGAAGGCAATAGAGGATTTTTCTAAAGGCGAGGTCAAGGATATCCATACCGTAGTTATTGCTATGGAAAAGGCCGATATGTCTTTGCAGACAATGCTTCAGGTAAGGAATAAACTGCTTACCGCTTACGAAGAAATAACAAGGATGCAGGTATAATCGGCGCATGGGTCATTGCTCATGGTTCATAGAATCCGTTTTCAGCTATGAGCTATCAGCTATGAGGGGACTGTCCCAGATTTACGGGCGAAGCCGTAGAATCGGGCCTGTCCCCGCAGCGTAAGGAGATAGAATGGCGGCGGATATAATCGAGAATATTAAAGCGTGGCCTTTAAAGAGGAAGCTTTCCCTTATTTTTGTGATACTGTCGAGCGTTGCCATAATGTCCGGAATAATGCTCTGGAGTCAGCGGCTCGACTTTCAGATCCTTTACAGCAACTTAGGACAGGAAGACGCCGGACAGGTAGTCACAAAACTGAAAGAGATGAAGATTCCCTACGAGGTCGAAGGAAATATTATCTATGTCCCCGGCAACAAGGTTTACGAACTTAGGCTTGAACTTGCATCTCAGGGCATACCGCAGGGAGGCGGCGTAGGATTCGAGATATTCGATAAGACGCAGATAGGAGTTACCGAATTCGTACAGAGGCTTAATTACATAAGGGCTATTCAGGGCGAACTGACGAGGACGATAAGGCAGCTCACAGAGGTAGAGCAGGCGCGGGTGCACATAGCTATCCCCGAACGCACGATATTTACCGAAAAGGAAGAAAGACCTACCGCGTCCATAGTGCTGAAACTCAGGGCCGGAAGGGTATTGAATCAAGGGCAGATAGGAGGCATAGTCCACCTCGTATCGAGCAGCGTTGAAGGCCTCCAGCCGCAGAACATAACGGTAATAGACAATACGGGAAATCTCCTTTCAAGGGCTTCTTCCGGCGATGCCGTTGCGGATTCGAAACAGCTTGAATATCAGAAATCGGTAGATAAGGAATATGAGGGCAGGCTTCAGAGCATGCTCGAAGGTATTGTCGGAAGAGGAAAGGCCATAATACGTGTTGCTACAAAGATAGATTTTACGCAGGTCGAGAAAACCGAAGAAAAATTCGACCCTGATACCATCGCGGTCAAGAGCGAACAGCGCACGCAGGAGAAATCGGCAGGCGCGTCGACAGGCGGGGTTCCGGGAGTATTATCCAATCAGCCGGGTCAGCAGCCGGCGCAGACAGGCGGAACATCTCCCACGTCCCAGCGACAGTCCGAGAACATAAATTATGAGGTGAGCAGGAGCGTCAGCAAAATAATACAGCCGAGAGGCGAGGTCAAGAGCGTATCCGTGGCCGTGCTCGTTGACGGCACTTATAAAAAAGAGAAAGGTAAAACTACATATGTTGCCCGGAGCGAGGAAGATATCAAAAAATACAGGGAACTGCTGATGGCTGCCATAGGATACAATAAGGAAAGGGGCGATCAGGTTATTATCGAGAACGTGCCTTTCGAAACCGGCGTGGAAGAACTGCCGCCGGCAAAAGTAGATTTTCTTAGGGTCGCAATGTCCGTAGTAAAATATCTCGTTCCGATTGTCGTAGTTGTTCTTTTTATATTTTTTGTAGTCAAGCCGATAGTAGAAGCTCTTAAGGCTCCGGTAATAAGGAGGATGCCTGAAGGAGTCATGCCTGCCCCCGGTGTCCATATCGCCGCTACCGAACCGGAGGAGATTATACAGGAGGATGTGCTCGAAATGGTTAAAAAAGACCCGAGGCGGGCTTCCATGTTATTAAAGGAGTGGATGGCGGAGTAGCATGGCAAAAAAACTCAGCGGCGTAGAGAAGGTCGCGGCTTTCCTTTCCGTGATAGGCGAGGACGCGGCTACACAGATATTCAAGCACCTTGATCCGCTCGAACTGGCGCGAATAGTCCCGATGATGGCGAAGGTAAAGCTCTCTCCGGACGAAGCAAAAACGGTGATAAAAGACTTTTACGAAAAAGCCGGCACCGCCATGCTCGGCGTCGACGATGAGTACATCAAGAAGATACTGACTAAGGCCTTCGGCGACGATCAGGCGAAAAAGCTGATGGATAAGATAGAGAGCGGCGCCAGCGCGTTCGATATATTGAGATGGCTGGATTCGGGCGCCGTGGCCAACATGCTTTCACGCGAGCATCCTCAGACCATCGCCATAGTGCTTGCCCACCTTGAACCCACTCAGGGCGCTGAAGTGCTTGCGAAGCTTCCCGAGCACTTGAAAATAGACGTTTCCCTCAGGATTGCGAGTCTTGATCAGATATCTCCGGCTATTTTGGGCGAGTTGGAGGACGTCCTTCAGTCTCAGCTTCAGAGTTATACGCGCGGCAGGAAGATAGGAGGCATAAGAACCGTCGCCGAAATACTCAATCAGCTCGACAGGGCATCCGAGGACATCATCCTGAAAAATATCGAAGAAAAAGACCAGATACTTGCAGATGAAATAAGGAAGCTGATGTTTACGTTCGACGACCTTATCAATATCGACGACAGGGGCATACAGATGGTGCTGAAGGAGATAACTACCGACGACCTTTCGCTTGCGCTGAAGATGGCATCCGACGATTTGAAGGCGAAGATATTCAAGAATATGTCGCAAAGGGCGGGGCATATACTAAGGGAAGATATGGAGTCAAGGGGAGCGGTGAAGGTTTCCGACGTAGAAAAGGCTCAGATGAACATCGTAAAGGTAGCGCGGCGACTGGAAGAAGAAGGCAAGATCATTGTCGGAGGAAAGGGTGGAGAAGAAGTTATCGCCTAAAGGCGGTTTGGATTCGGTTCGTCTCTATGAGCCGGTACGCTTTGAAGAAGGCCGTGATAAAGCGGCATCCGGCAAGGGCCTGAAAAAAGGTGAGGGGTCAGGTGAACTCGAAAAAGAAGGTTATGAAAAAGGTTATGCCGAGGGCTACGACAAAGGCGTAAAAGACGGAGAAAAGGAAACTGCGGCTAAGCTCAAAAGGCTTGAGGGTATTATCAAGGAAATAGAAGGGTATAAGGAAAAGAAGGTTAATGAATTGCTGCCGCAGTTTATAGACCTTTCGATGGAGATCGCAAAAAAAATAGTCCATAAAGAGATAGAACTGGATAAGGATGTGATTACGCATATCGCCCGCGACGCCGTAAAACGGATAGAAGAAAGCGTTGAAGAGGTAATAATAAAAGTCAGTCCGGCGGATTATGAGGTGATGCGCGCTTATCTGAACGAGTTGAAAGAGCAATCGGGCTTAAAGAATATCGTTATCGAACCCCAGCAGGCGATCTCTCCGGGCGGATGCTACATTGAAATGCGGACGGGAGAGATAGACGCTCGTATAGAAGAACAGATAAAGGAAATCGGCGATGCAGTCGGCACAGCAACTAATAGCGAAGTGTAAAAATTTCATAAACGATACCGACCCGATAAAGGTTTACGGCAAGGTAAGCAGGGGCGTAGGTCTTGTCATTGAAGGATTGGGCCCCAGAGCCAATATAGGCGATATCTGCCGGATAGAGTCGAGCGGCGGGCATCGGGCGCATGACGCACAACACGCAACACGCAACGCGTTTGTGGAAGCCGAAGTAATAGGGTTTAAAGAAGATAAGATACTGTTGATGCCGCTCGGAGATATGATGGGCATCGGCCCCGGTTCCCGGATAACGGCGAGGGGAAGAAAGCGGTATATCAGGGTCGGTCCCGGTCTATTGGGCAGGGTGCTTGACGGTCTCGGCAATCCGATGGACGGAAGGGGCCATATTACCGGACAACTTTATCCGATATATAACGAGCCGATAAATCCGCTTCGCAGAAAGCGTATCTCGGAACCACTCGATCTCGGAATAAAGGCCATAAACACCATGCTTACCTGCGGCAAGGGACAGAGAATAGGCATAATGGCGGGCAGCGGCGTAGGCAAGAGCGTACTGCTCGGCATGATGGCGAGGAACACCGCAGCGGATGTAAATGTCATAGCAATGATAGGTGAAAGAGGCAGGGAGGTAAGGGAGTTCATAGAAAAGGATTTAGGCGTCGAGGGGCTTAAAAGGTCCGTATTAGTGGTGGCTACATCGGACACCTCTCCGCTTATAAGGATACGCGGAGCATTCGTAGCTACGGCGATCGCCGAATATTTCAGATCTCAGGGCAGGAATGTGCTTTTTATGATGGATTCCCTTACGAGGTTTGCGATGGCGCAAAGAGAAATAGGCCTTGCTGCAGGCGAGCCGCCCACGACAAAGGGATATCCGCCTTCGGTATTCAATCTTTTGCCTAAGCTCCTCGAAAGGGCGGGGACATGGGGCGGCAAGGGGACGATCACCGGATTATACACTGTATTGGTCGAAGGCGACGACATGAACGAGCCTATAGCCGACGCGGCCCGCTCGATACTCGACGGGCATATAGTATTGTCGAGAGAACTTGCCAATCATAATCAATATCCGGCGATAGATATACTTCAGAGCATAAGCAGGCTTATGAAGGATATTACGGATGCCCCGCACAAGACGCACGTTGAAAAGGCGCTTGACATAATGGCTATATACAAGCGGTACGAGGACGTCGTTACCATAGGAGCATATAAAGAGGGCACAAACCCTAAACTGGATAATGCGATAAAGATGATGGATAAGCTGCGATTGTTCCTGAAACAGGAAATAACGGAAAAAGTTACATTCAAAGAAGGGTTAAATGTGTTTTATAAATTATTCGGCACGGCATGACGCTTTATGAGAAACCCGATTAAAAGTCTTTTGAATATAAAAATATGGAAGGAGGACGAAGCGAAAAGCCGTTTCGCGGTTCTCCTTAGAGAGCTTGCATCGGAAGAGAAACGGTTATATGATCTGGAGGAGGAGATTACAGGCACCGGCAAGAAGATGGAATGCGATGCGGATGAGCTTGTAGACGTGGAAGAAATAAAGAGGTTAAATAAATATATGGAGCGAGTGCTGCTTGAAATACACAAGCAGAGAAGAACGATTTCGGATAAAGCAAAACATGTGGAGATCGCGAGGATTGCCCTTGTAGAGGCATCGAAGGAAAAGAAGGTATTCGAAAAACTCGATGAAAAGAATAAAGCTGCTTTAAAGAAAGAATTCGAAAGGAAGGAGCAGATAGGAACAGACGAACATGCGGTTACGGGACATAATAGAAAAACTAAAGCATAAACAAGGGGCAAGCGCAAAGCGTCAAGCGTCAAACGTATTGATTGTTTTTGTTTTTATAACCTATAGCCTATTGTCTTTTGCCTGTCTTGTTCATGCCCAGCAGCAGCCGCAGAAACAACAGACAGGGGTTGCGCAGCCCGCTCCACAGAAGTCGATTGAAGAGGAGAGGATGAATATCCTTAAATCCGATATACAAAAAGAGATAGAGCAGCTTAAAAAGCTCAAGCAGGAGATAGAAAACGCGCAAAAGGCGCTCGATGAAAAGACAAAGGAAAAGCTCACCCAGATAGCAAAGATATATGAAGCGATGCCCGCTGAAGAGGCTGCGCGCAGGCTCGAAAAGCTCGATGACGATACGGCGGTCATCATATTGATAGCGCTCAAGCCAAAAAGCGCCGGCAAGATACTGGCGCAAATGGAAAGCGACAAGGCGGCGGCCATCTCGAAGAAAATACTCGTAAAGAGCAAGATACTGCAGGAAAAAGCTTCCCAATAGGAAAAAAATTCCCACCTAAAGGACAGTAGCAATCCATAATCATTGGGCTATGAGGCATATTTCAAAAGCCTTTACCGACGAAATTTTCAAGCTGCATACGATTTCCCGTCATCCGCATCGGTGCTTAGTTATTGGGTACTTTCGCTTAATATCTATGCCCTGAACGTAAATCGGCACTTGTAAAGGCTTTGTAGCCGTGCCTTCAATGCCTTTTTGTAAGGTTGGCACGCCTATTGCATATCCAATTCAGAAATCAATCCGGAGGTCGATATGCTTAATGTTTTGATACAGCCTAACATGCCTAATCCGAATGCGGTTAACGCCGGCGGTAATACCAATCCTAATGCCGCTCCGCTTTTTGCGACGGCTGTTCAGGGGGATCAAAGCGGCATAGAGAATGGCGATTTTGTTGCGATCCTCAGCGCCATATTATCCGGTCTTAACAACAGCGTGATGAATACGCAGGACGGTTTGATTTTGAATAAAGACGGACAGCCGGTGAATATAGACGAACTCGCTGTGGATTTATTGACCGAAAATGACGGCAATACCGCAGCAGGCGGCAGTATTATGGAAATGCTGCAGCAGCTTGTGTCTCAGGCGCAAATCATGGGTATTCCCAATGCCGTTGCCGTATCCGGTAATCAACAGCCTGTAAATGAAATGAGCAATACGGTTTTGCAGGCGCATAACGGCAATGTTGTCCTGACTTCACTTGTGAAATCGGAAGACGGAATGCAAAAGGTTAAAGTGCATACTAATAATATATCCGCTAACATATCCGCTAACATATCCGCTGATGTATCCGCTGATGTATCCGACGGTAATAATGACGGCGCCGGCGATGGATTGTTTGATATTAAAATAATGACCAAACAGAATAACGAGCAACCGATTCATTTATCGGTGAAAGATCTAAAACCCCAGGTCGATACTGTTTCCAAAAATCAAATACAGCCTAATCTTTTTGATATCGCTTCAAAGGGAGTAAAAGACAATGCCGGGGCCGCCCTGCAATTACAGATCGTATCGGCTGAATCAGAAGGCTTCGAAAAGGTTGATAAGAAGGTAATCGCGGGCGAGCAGTCGGCTGTAGACAGGCAACCCGTAATATCTTCGGTACAAAATTCAGGGGATAAACCCTCAGTCTCAAATTCCTCCGTGAAAGAACCGCTTCATGTAAGCAGGCTGCATGAACTCGGCGAGCCTATCGCGAAAACCCTCGGAGCAGGGGATAAGCATCTTATTATAAAGCTCGATCCCCCCGACCTTGGAAGCATACGCATAAAACTCACTATGGATAACGGAGTATTAAAGGTCGATTTTAAAGTGGAATCTACGGCGATCAAGGATATGTTTTCGACAGCCATGCCGAATATTAAGGCGGCTCTCGAAAATTCGGGGATAAGAATGAGCGAGTTTTTCGTGGATGTAAAAGAAGACCGTTACCCGGATGAGGGAAGAAGGCATCATGCCGAGAACGGACAGCAGCAGCAAAAACAGCAGAAAGAACAGAAATTCAAATTTTATGACTATTTCGCATAAACGGAGGTAAATTATGGCAACAACAGCGCCTATTTTCAGCAACAGTTTGTATACGGGATCGACACAGAGCGCCGCAAAGGAAAAAAGCGGAACATTGGATCAGGATGCCTTTCTGAAACTCTTGATAGCCCAGTTGCAAAATCAGGACCCGCTGAATCCGATGGAGGATACGGAATTCATAGCGCAGCTCGCGAGTTTCAGCAACCTCGAACAGACGAAGAATATGAACAGGACGATGGAGCAGGTCATGGGAATAAGCCTGATAGGAATGTCGGTAAAAGACAGTGAAGGCGTCTCGGGCATTGTAACGGATATGAGCCTTGAATCGGGCAAGACGTATCTTACGCTTGCGTATAAGGACACCGATAAGAACGGCAATCAGGTGGATGCGACCAAGAAGATAGAATACAAAGACGTTAAACTAATCAAAAATCCGATAATCTCGGCTTAAGGAGGTTTTACCATGGGAATGTTGACATCACTTTTTTCGGCGGTCAGCGGTCTTAACGCAAACGGACAGGCTCTTTCGGTAATAGGCGATAACATAGCCAATGCCAATACCGTCGGCTTTAAGGGAAGCAGGGCGGCTTTCGGAGATATCTTAAGCCAGTCTTTAGGCGGAACTTCCGCCCTTCAGGTCGGAAGAGGCGTTCTCGTATCGTCAATTACCCCGCTTTTTTCGCAGGGTACGTTTGAATCGTCGTCGAACCCTCTCGACTTGGCGATAGATGGAGACGGCTTTTTCATCCTGCACGATGCTTCCGGCGCGGAATTTTATACGAGGGCAGGTCTGTTTACCCTCGACAAGGACGGCAATATCGTGAATCCTGACGCATTTGAGCTGCAGGGGAAAATACTTCAGGGTTCTCAGAACGGGCAGGTGGCTACAATAAATGTATCGTCCCTGAACAGCCCGCCACAGGTGACAGAAAATGTTGAAGTAGCGTCAAATTTTAATTCGTCAACCACCGTGCATGATCCCACGCCTGATACGTTTGTTGTCAGTGCATCAAACCAGACAATATTTTTTACGGATTCCGGAGGAGCAGGTAACACTGCAACTATTGCAACGGGTTCCTATACGGCATCCGAGCTTGCTACGGCAGTGGATACTGCGCTTACCGCTGCGAGCGTCGATACGTATACAGTTGCATACAGTTCGAGCACGCATAAGTTTACGATAACATCAAGCAATGCGGCTTTCGATATGCAGGTGGAAAATGCAAGTTCAACAGCAGAAAGACTGCTCGGTTTTACAACAGAGAACCATGCTGCAGGAGCTGCACAGACAAGCGATTATGCGGTTGTCGGAGACGGCGGAACCGGTACGTTTACCATTGATTCGACTAATAACACTCTTGTATTTACCGATAGCGGCGGAACAGACCGGACCATTACTCTGACAGCAAATACATATACCGTTAACGGGCTTGCAAAAGAGCTTGAAGACAAGATAGTTGCCGCAGACGCCGCTTCAGACGCCGTCAAGGTTTATTATGATCAGGACGCCAAGAAGTTCTACATAAAGAACGGCGAGGCAGCGTCTGTTACAATGAAATTTTCCGATTCATCCACCACGGTTGAGCAGATACTCGGCTATCAGTCTGTGGATGAGGCTATAGCAACAACAGCTACGTCAGTTCCTGATTATGTGGCTGTAGGGTTTAACCCTCTGGATGCCGCTGATACGTCTGACTTTTCTACGTCGATAACCGTTTACGATTCTCTCGGCAACAGCCATCTGACGACCGTATATTTCAGAAAAACCAAGGAGAACGAGACGTTAACCCAAGATACCGCAGAGACAGGCAATACATGGCACTGGTATTCTGTGGTGCAGGCTTCGGACAGCACTACAGGAGAGACATCTGTAGGAGGACAGGGATACCTTGAGTTTAATACCGAGGGCAAACTCGTGGCTGATATTCAGCAGTATAATGACTTCGATTTCTCCGGCGGCGTTACGCAAAGCCAGCCTATAGCGTTCGATTTTGGAACGAGTACTGTTGAGGGAGGCAGCGGCCTGACCGGCTCTACGCAGTTCGGCTCTGCAAACTCGGTTACATTTCAGGTTCAGGATGGTTATTCTTCGGGCAGTTTGAAGAGCCTTTCCGTCGGCAAAGACGGCGTAATAACAGGAACATTCACCAACGGCCAGACTCAGGACATAGCGCAGGTTTATCTCGCAAGGTTTACCGCTCCGACAGGCCTTTCAAAACAGGGCAAGAATATTTACAGCGAGTCAGCTAATTCCGGCAGCCCGATTGTCGGGGCAGCGAATACCTCGGGAAGAGGAAATATTCTGGCAAGCTCTCTTGAAACGAGCAATGTAGACCTCGCGGAAGAATTTGTAAGGCTGATCGCAGCCCAGAGAGGTTTTCAGGCTAATACGAGGGCCGTTACAACTACGGACGACCTCTTGAGCGAGTTGATGAATATAAAGAGATAGTTTATTCATAGATAACAGTTAACGCTTTGACGGTTATGTCCTGAGTATACGGATATAACCGTCATTTTATTGACCTTTTCTATTTTAAATCCTTATAAATCAATACGATGCTTGCCGGCACATTATGTGCTAATTCCATATAACACTACAATAGCGCAATAATTATGAAGAGGGAGGTTTTTTATGGTTGATGACAAAGATCCAAAGTTGGAAGATGAAGAAGGTGGAGAACAGGCGCCTAAAAAGAAGAAAGGGAAGGGACTGATTATTATTATTATTATCGCGGTCGCCGTTATAGCCGGAGGGGCAGGGGCTTTCCTGTTTTTTACAAAATCGGGCGGCGACAAGGCGGCTAAACAAGAAGCGGCAAAGGTTGAAGACGGCGTAACATTCGCGCTCGAGCCGTTTGTCGTTAACCTCAGCGACCCTACGGGAACGAGGTTTTTAAAGGTCTCTTTGCAACTCGAACTTTCAAGCCCCCTCATCATGGAGAAGGCTAAGGCAAAGAGCCCGCAGATAAGAGATGGGGTTATTACGCTGCTTACCGCAAAGACGTCCGACGCGCTTATCTCTCCCGAAGGAAAATTGCAGCTTAAAGACGAAATAAACATGCGGATAAACCAGATCTTAGGGGAAAATTCGGTAAAGAACGTCTATCTTACCGATTTCGTAATGCAGTAAAAGGGGTTTGAATGGAAGATATTCTTTCGCAAGAAGAAGTTGATGCGTTATTAAAAGGGATTGCCCACGGCGACGTAGAGACCGAGAAGGTAGAAGAGGTCTCCGGGGTAAAGCTTTATGACTTTACCGGTCAGGAAAAGATCGTCAGGGGAAGGATGCCGTCCCTCGACATCGCCAATGAAAGGCTTGCGAGGAATTTCCGTTTGACGCTTTCCGCCGCAATAAGGAGAATGGTGGACGTAACGAACGTGAATGTGAATATCACTAAGTTCTATGACTTTATGCGGGGAGTGCCTTTCCCTTCGAGCATAAATATATTCAAGATGGACCCGTTGCGCGGGTTCGGCCTTCTGGTGTTTGACGCGCCCATGATATTCAGCCTTATCGAATTTTTCTTCGGAGGCACCGGCAAGGGATATTACAAGCCCGAAGGAAGGGAATTTACGCCCATAGAGCAGAAGATAATACATAAGGTCGTCATGATGTTCTTCAGCGATATGGAAGAGGCATGGAAGCCCATTTATCCTATAACGCCTACATATGTGCGGTCTGAAATGAATCCACAGTTCGTAACGATCGTTACTCCGGTCGATGTTGTTATAAAGGTGGAATTTGTACTCGAAATAGAAGGCAAGCAGTGCAGGGCGTTCCTATGCATTCCTTACGGCACGGTCGAACCGATTAAGGACAAACTTTACAGCGCGTTCTCAGCCGACAGGGATGAGCTTGACATGAAATGGCTCGAAAGGCTTAAAGACAGGCTGAGGGAAATACACGTTAATTTAACCGGTAAGCTCGGCACTACGACGGTTACGGTGCAGGACGTCATTGACTTTAAGATATCCGACCTTATAGTTCTCAACCAGAGGGCGGATGACGATGTAAGTATACTTATTGAAGGAACCCCGAAGTTTAAAGGCAGGTTTGGGATATACAGGGGATCGAATGCGTTAAAAATAGTAAAGGTATTATAGAGACGGAGGTAAACATGACGGATGAGGTAAAAGATTTGGATGTGCAGGAATTTCAAGGCGAAACCCAGCCGCCGCAGGCAGCTCAGAGGGATATCAATTTTATTTTAGATGTGCCCCTCGAATTATCGGTGCTTATAGGCAGGACCAAGATACTTGTTCAGGAACTCCTTCAGTTAGGGCAGGGGTCTGTCATAGCGCTTGAGAAGCTTGCCGGAGAACCGATGGAGGTTTACGTCAACGACAGGCTTATAGGCAGGGGAGAGGTTGTTGTCGTGAATGAGAAGTTCGGCATAAGGCTGACCGATATTATAAGCCCGACGGAACGGGTAAGGCATTTGAGATAATGCGGTGCGGAGGTTAAGACTTGGGATTTGAACTGATTAAAATCACTATTGCCTTATTAATTGTTCTCGGTGCGCTATACATCCTTTTGCGTTTTTTAAAACAAAGGGTATTGCCGCATAAAGGGATGGTGGAAATAATCCAGTATCAGCCGTTCGGCCCCAAAAAGGGAATCGCGGTCGTTAAGGTATTAAAGGAATATCTTGTAGTCGGTATAGCGGATGAAAATATATCGCTTCTTACAAAACCGGATCCTGCCGACGTAGATGAAGCGATTAAAAAGTCCGGAGTCAATAGTACGGAGCCGGGGGGCAAAAAACAACAGACGATAAAGGAATTGATAAAAGGAAAGTTCTTTTGTGTTTTTGCTTTATTACCAATCGCTTATTGCCTGCTGCCTGACCTGTCTTTTGCAGCGGCGGCGCAGCCTCCTGCGGGCGGAGGTATACTCGGATTGACAACGCCTCTCGAACTTCTCTTGTTCCTCACGCTGCTTTCTATTTTACCCGCTATTTTGGTTATGACCACATGTTTTACGAGGATAGTAGTAGTACTCGGTTTTCTCAGGCAGGCGCTCGGAACGCCGCAGGTCCCTCCCACGCAGGTAATAATCGGCCTCGCCCTTTTTATAACCCTTTTTGTCATGTCGCCGGTTGTCGACAAAATTTATACGGATGCTTATCAGCCGTACACAAAAAAGCAAATAAACGCCGAAGAGGCGCTTAACAGGGCCGGAGTCCCGTTAAAGGAATTCATGCTTAAACAGACGAGGGAAAAAGACCTTGCCCTTTTTTTAAAGATGTCTAAGGCCGAAAGGCCCGCAACTCCTATGGATCTTTCGTTGAGGGTTGTCATCCCGGCATTCGCGATAGGAGAGCTTAAGAAGGCATTCGAGATAGGGTTCCTGATCTTTCTGCCCTTTCTCGTTATTGATATGGTCGTTGCCAGCGTGCTTCTTTCGATGGGAATGATGATGCTTCCGCCTATTATGGTTTCCATGCCTTTTAAATTGCTTTTATTCGTCCTCGTGGACGGCTGGCAATTGCTGATAGGCTCGCTGGTAGGAGGTTTTAGATGACGGTTGAGTTATTGAATCAGGTTTCGAGACAGACCTTTGAGACGATCTTATTGGTAGGGGGCCCTGTTTTGCTGGTAAGTCTTGTTATCGGTGTGCTGATAAGCCTTTTTCAGGCTATCACCCAGCTTCAGGAAATGACCATGACCTTTGTGCCCAAGATAATAGCCGTGTTTGTGACGCTGCTCGTGGCGCTTCCATGGATGGTAAAGATATTGGTGGGGTTTACCCGGAGCATATTCGAGAATATTCCGATGTATGTGAAATGAGAAATGGAACTGTATAACCTGATAAATACATACTCCGAAAAATTTATCCCCATATTCATAAGGGTTGCGGTTATTTTTTTCTTCATTCCCTTTATAGGCGCGAGGATGACGCCTATGCTTGTGAAGGTCGGTTTTGCGCTTGCATTGACGCTGCTCCTTTTGCCTATTGTACAGGTCGAATCCGAAAATCCGGTGAAGGCCGTTTTCGAGGCCGTTTTTATCGGTTCCGCGGTAGGGCTGGCCGTGCGGATAATACTCGGAGCCGTTGAGACCGCCGCACAGTGGATAAACATAGAGATGGGGTTCGGAGCTGCAGCGATATTCAACCCGTTATTCGGCGAACAACTCGGGCCGTTAAGCCTTTTTTATACGTTCTTTTCCATGGGAATTTTTTTTATGATCGACATGCACCATTACTTCATAGAAGGCATCGTCAGGAGCTTCGATATGGGCGAAATACAATATAAAGGTATTTTCGATTCCATTATAAAACTGAACGCCGTTTTATTCCCGCTGGCCTTTAAAATAGCGGCTCCAATAATGCTGGTGCAGGTTATGATTAACCTCGCGATGGGGTTAATTTCGAGGGCATTGCCGCAGGCGAATATATTCTTTATAAGCATGCCTCTGCTTATTTTTGCCGGCGTAGTCTTCGTTGTGCTTTCGCTGCCGCTCACTTTTATGATTATCACAAAGGCCTTCAGTCATGCAAAGGACGCGATTATGGTGTTTACGAGGTAAGCAATGGCTGAAAATTTCGAAGAAAAAACGGAACAAGCTACAGGCCGAAGACGGTCTAAGGCGCGGGAACAGGGCAACATACCGAGGAGCCGGGACCTTACCGGGGTTATGCCGCTTTGGGTAATTTTTATATACATGTCGTTCGGCGGCTATATGCTTACTATGCTGTTATCTTATTTGAGATCGTCGTTAAAAAGAGGATTCGAGTTCAGGATTACAGAGGTCTCGCTGATGGAATTATTGAGGACCGATCTCGCGCAGTTGGGCTTGATTTTGGGCCCTATATTAGGATCGATACTGGTAGTCGTCGCCGTCGTCCATTTTTTTCAGACAGGTTTTTTGCTTACTGCAGAACCGTTAAAAGCCGATCTCAAAAAACTTAATCCCATACAGGGGATGAAGCGTTTTTTCTCGCTGAATACCCTTTTTGAGACATTGAAAGGGTTGTTAAAGGTTATTGTTATGGGATTCATATTGTATTTTGTGATTAAAAAAGAATTGATAAACCTGCCGCTGCTTGTGGATATGGATATGAACGGGATAATGTCTTTTTCATTCGGGCAGATAAGAAAGCTGCTTTTGATATCGGCCATTGTCTTAACGACCTTTGCGGTTGCGGATTACGCTTACCAGAGGTGGCAGTATGAGCGTAACTTGCGCATGACCAAACAGGAAGTAAAGGAAGAGCATAAGGAAACGGAGGGAGATCCGAGGGTAAAGGCGAGGATCAGAAGCCTGCAGAGAGAGATGGCGCGCAAGAGGATGATGCAGGAGGTTCCGAAGGCGGATGTTGTCATAACGAACCCCACGCACTTTGCAGTCGCCTTAAAATACGATTCTTCAAAAATGGGAGCGCCGACGATCATCGCAAAAGGAGCGAATCTTGTTGCCGCTAAGATAAAAGGAATCGCGCAGCAGAGCAGGGTTCCCGTTTTCGAAGATAAGCCGCTTGCAAGGACGTTGTTTAAGCTCGATGTAGGGCAGGAAATACCGGAAATACTATACAGGGCGGTTGCTGCGATACTGGCGAACGTGTATAAATTGAAAAATAAAAGGGTGACGGGTAATGCTTGATAATCTCTTAAGGCGGAGCGATCTGGTTCTCTCAATCGGAGTTGTCGGCATTTTAGGAGTTATGATCATCCCGATCCCTCCGATATTTTTGGACCTTGCCCTCTCGTTCAGCATCACCCTCGCTATTATTGTGCTTTTAGTATCTACATCTATTTCAAGGCCGCTCGATTTTTCGGTATTTCCTTCGGTGCTTCTTGTGTCTACGCTGTTGAGGCTTTCGCTTAACATAGCATCCACGCGGCTTATATTGATGAGAGGCGACGAGGGCATAGAGGCGGCCGGAAAGGTCATTAAGTCCTTTGGAGAATTCGTTGTAGGCGGCAATTTCGTTGTCGGCTTTGTAATATTTTTTATTCTGGTCATTATCAACTTCGTTGTTATAACAAAAGGCGCGGGAAGGATCGCGGAGGTTTCAGCCCGCTTTACCCTCGACGCGATGCCGGGCAAACAGATGAGCATCGACGCCGATCTGAACGCGGGACTTATCGACGATGCGGAGGCGCGCAGGCGCAGGCAGGATATAAGCAGGGAAGCGGATTTTTACGGCTCCATGGACGGCGCGAGCAAGTTCGTCAGGGGAGACGCCATTGCCGGAATAATCATAATGGTCATTAATATTATAGGAGGTTTCCTTATCGGCGTATTGCAGAAGGGAATGCCTATGGCAGAGGCCGCTAAGACTTATACAATACTCACAGTCGGCGACGGCCTTGTCGCCCAGATACCGGCGCTTGTAACATCCACGGCCGCCGGTATGATCGTTACGCGGGCCGCCTCGGAAGCCAACCTCGGCGCCGAGGTGATAAAGCAATTGTTTACGAATTCAAAGGCATTGGGCGCGACTGCCGGCATACTGGCATTTTTCGGCCTCATACCCGGCCTCCCGCATATACCTTTCCTAATGCTTTCTGCAGTTACCGGCACAGGGGCTTATTTCCTCGGCAAGGCCGTTAAACGAGAGGAAGAAGCCGCTCTACCTGCGGCAGAAGCTATAAAGCCTGTTGAGACCCTCGAATCGCTGCTCCCGATAGACGCTCTTTCTCTCGAAATAGGGTACGGACTAATACCGCTTGTTGAAGAAGGTGGGCCGCTTTTAGCGCGAATTAAAGCGGTCAGGAAACAGACGGCTACCGATATGGGCTTTATCGTCCCTCCCATCCATATAAAAGACAACCTATCCCTGAAGCCTATGGAATATTCGATACTCATAAAGGGCGTCGAAGTCGCTTCGGCGGAGGTTATGGTAAATAAGTATTTAGCTATTTCTCCGGGGACGGAAAAGATCAAGATAGAAGGGATACCGGCCGTAGATCCGACTTTCGGTCTTCCTGCGGTATGGATAGACGAAATAGGCATGGAACGGGCGCAGCTTGCGGGGTATACGGTTGTCGATGTGCCGTCCGTTATCATTACGCATATTACCGAGGTGATAAAAAGTTATGCCCATGAATTGCTCGGCAAGCAGGATGTTCAGAAACTGCTCGATAACACTGCAAAGACCCAGCCGAAGGTTGTGGAAGACCTGATACCCGGACTTCTGAACCTCAGCGCGGTGCAGCGGGTGCTTCATAATCTCCTCAAGGAGCGCGTGTCGATAAGGGACCTTCAGACAATTCTGGAGACCCTTTCCGATTACGCGAGCGCAACTAAGGATCCGGATTTCCTCACGGAATATGTTCGGCAGGCGCTGGCGCGAAGCATAACGAAACAGATACAGAACGCGGACGGCTCCGTGTCCGTAATCGTGATAGACCCTAAAGTGGAAAGGACCATTATCGAAGCGGTACAAACCACGCCGCAGGGCGCTTATCTCGCGCTTGATCCCGCGGCTAACGATAAGATAGTCAACAGCATAAAGAAAAGCTTTGAAGGCGGAGTTTTGAAAGGATACCAGCCTGTGATTCTCTGTTCTCAGGCGATAAGGAGATTTGTTAAAAAGTTGTCTATAGGCGTTTCGAGCAGCATTATGGTAGTTTCGCATAGTGAAATAGCTCCGAATACAAAGGTATTCTCGATCGGAACGATAAAAATGGAATAAAGGGGGGCAGGATGAAGATTAAGAAGTTTGTCGGAAAAAATTTTAAAGAGGCCCTTGAGACCGTGAAAAAGGAACTCGGGCCCGACGCAATAATACTTTCGAGCAAATCCGCGAAGTCCGGGCCCTTCGGTATTATCAGCAAGGACGCGGTTGAGGTTACTGCCGCTATCGATGAATCCGAGGACAGGGAACCCGTAAACGAAAGACAGCCGGTATCGGTGGAGGTCGAGGAGATAATAAGGGAGATAAGGGGGCTCAGGGATGAAATGGGATTTTTGAAAGAGACCTTGAGGCCTATAGTCCCTACGCTCAGGATTGGAAAGAATAAAAAGGGATTATTCAATCTTTTGGTAAAACAGGGGGTTGACACCCAGTTTGCGATAATCTTACTCGAACGCTCCCAGGATTCTCTGGACAGCCTTAAAAACGCCTTAAAAAGAGACCTGAAGATTCAGGGACCGATGAGTGCGGATGATAACGGACTTATATTTCTCGGCCCTCCGGGCGTCGGTAAGACCACTACTATGTCTAAAATAGCCCACGTGCTTGCGGCGGAGAAGAAGCATGTAAATCTCATATCCCTCGATGATAACAGGATAGGCTCGATAGCATACATGAAAGATCTGTCGAGACAGTTGCGCTGTCCGTTAAAGATAATAAGGAAGGTAAGCGATCTGCCGAAGATAGTGTATAGGGAGATGGGAAGGGGGCCTATCCTTATAGATACGCCGGGATATGAGTATAAAGGCATACTCGAAGACATAAAGGATCTATTTCCTTCGGGTTTTCCGGTAAAGAGATGTTTTCTGATGGATGCGACAATGGAGACTCAGGCGGCCGTTAAGGCATGGCAGGGATGCAATATAGATATGATAGATTCCATAGGTTTTACGAAACTCGACATGGCTACGCAGTATGGAAACCTCTATAACCTTTCGTTGTTGACGGGCCGTCCTTTATCGTTTATAGCTACCGGCCCCGACATTCCCGACGACATAAGGGTTCCTACTCCGGAATTTCTTGCAGGCCTGATCATCGGAGGTGTTTAATGAGCGCGAACGGTCCACGTATAATAGCGGTATCCAGCGGTAAAGGCGGCGTCGGAAAAACCAATTTTACGGCCAACCTTGCCCTGTTTTATGCAAGTCTCAATAAAAAGGTGCTCATACTCGACGCGGATCTGGGGTTGAGCAATATAGACGTATTGTTCGGAATAGCTCCGAAGTATAATCTCAAGCATGTGCTGTTGGGAGAAAAGAAGATAAAGGATATTATCGTTACCGGGCCTCTCGGGATAACGATCCTGCCTGCGAGTTCCGGCATCAGGGAGCTTACGAAACTGACGGACGGGCACAGGTTAAAGCTCGTATCGGAACTCGATGATTTCGATATGGCTTTCGATGTGTTTTTGATAGACACAGGGGCCGGAATATCCGATAACGTGTTGTTTTTCTGCAGCGCCGCTCAGGAGACAATAGTGGTCGTAACTCCCGAACCCACATCCATAGCCGATGCCTATGCCCTGATTAAGGTGCTTTCGAGGGACTTCGGAGAAAAGAATTTAAGGATTATGATAAATACGGCCCGCTCCGAAAAAGAGGCGTTCGACACATTCAGAAAACTGGCGATTGTAGCCGATAAGTTCTTAAATCTTTCCATAGACTATCTGGGATTTTTGCCCTTCGAGCCGCATGTAAAGGATGCTATTATCGCTCAGAAAGGCTATATTGCCATGTATCCTAACAGCGCTTTCACCAAAAAGCTGGCGCATATAGGCAAAAAGCTGCTCGATAACCCGCTTAACGAAGTGAAGGGCACTATCCAGTTCTTTTTGAAAAAGGCGTTAAGGGTCGGATAGCAGCCGGATAGTAATAGTAATTGTAATTTGCCGTTTTCCGGTGTATTATTATTGCAGAGGCAAGGAAGCCATGAGAGTCGAAAACAGCAAATTGCAATCCATGATGTCTTATTCCGCAGAAGGCGCTACCGAAAAGGCCAATCCGCAACTCAGCATAGCGTACGTAGTAGGCCACGAACTCGGACATGCGAGCACGAACAGGATGCTTGCGATCTCAAAAGGCGAGGAAGTAGATCAGAATATAACCTATAAAGTAACCGTAAGGGACGGCAGATTGACGGCCGTCGGCGGCACTACCGAGGCTACGTTTAAAAAGACGGATGTTAAAAGCCGTAAGCCCGAGACGGTGAGCAAGTCTCAGGAGCCCGGAGTTCAAAGGCCGGCAAAAAATATTACATCGAGCCCGCCGGATACCGCAGTAATCTACGGCAGACAAATCCAATCCTTGAAAGTAAAAAGAGAAGAACTTGAGCAAAGGCTTATGGATATGAAAAATGGAGAGAATGCCGAAGGTATTACCGGATTAGAATCCGAATCCGGCATGCAGGAAACAGGCATGCCGCTGTCTCAGGACTTATCCCTAAGGGATTACATCAAAGATTCCGAACAAGAGAGGATGAAGAGGGAAATAAAAAGGCTTGAGCAGGATATAAAGGAAGTAAAGACAAATGATGAAGACAGGAAATATGATGATAGTCAGTTAATCGGGTTCGGTCATAAAAGTCAGGAACAGGCTACAGATCAGCGGCCGCAGACCACTTCACAGGACACAACCCTCAATGGGCTCGTCTTTTTAAACAACTTCAGATTCGTGGAGCAGGAAGTCCCGCCTGTGGTCTTTATAGACGGCGGCGGTTCTGCGTTAAAGGTAAGGGACGCGCTCGAGGTGCTCGTAAATGAGAAACAGAGGAGAGAGCCTCCCGTAATTCAGAGGCTTAATCTCAATCCCGCATTTTATAAAGTAAAGTCTTCTCGATGGGACGAACTCGGGAGTCGTCTCATCGAATTGTATAAATCGAATATCCCCCTTCTTAGCGCGGAGGGATTCAATACAAATGCGGCTTCTTCATCGGATGAGGAAACGTTAACGGCAGCGGCATCATCGAATGCCGTACCCGGAGTGTATAATTTAAAGGTAAACCAACTTGCGAAGGCTCACCGGATAGAATCGGACATTTTTGAGGATACCGGGTCGGAGCTTAATCTTTCAGGAACGATAAACATAAACGATTTCGATGTTTTGATAGATGAAACGGATTCTCTATACGCCATCGCCGATAAAATCAATTACGGCGAAGACTTAAACAGGAACGGAACGCTCGATTTCGGAACGGAGACGGATGCGGATAACGACAGGCTTATGGATCAGGGCGAGGACGGCAACCGCAACGGCGTTCTCGATACGAGAGAAGATATTAATTTTAACAATGAACTCGACGGCGGCACGGATAAGCACGGCGTGCAGGTTACTATCGCTGAAGGAAAACTTATTTTTACGGCATCCGATACGGGAAAGGAAATAAACCTTAAGGACGATAATGATGTACTTAGGGAACTCGGTATCCTGAGCTATGACATATACCCGCTGAATGTAACTTTTAAGCATGAATTACAGCCGGCGCAAAAAGCGAATATAACCGTCGACGACGTGGAATACGAAATAGACGGCAACGAAATAGCGGGAGCGATAGAGGGAATTACTCTTTCGCTGAAAGGAACGTCTTCTTCGGAAGTTGCAGTAACGGTATCCGAATCCACGGACGCGGCGTTCTCTAATATCAGCGCTTTCACGGACGATTATAACAATGCAATGAAGTTCCTGAACGATCAGATAAAATTCGCAAAGGCATTTTATCAGGACATCGCGGCACAGCGCGTCAGGACGGATCTTATGCACAGCATTGCGGACGATGTAGGCGGCCGGCCTTCCGATTTCGACAATATAACCGATATCGGCATCTCTGTCGCTAATACCGGCAAAAACAGCATGAATCAGCTTAGTTTGCTGAACCTTTTAAAGAAAGTAAAGGGAGAGGTTAAGAACAGCTTATCCATGCCTTTGAAGGGGTCAGGCTCGATATTGTCGAGTATAGAAGACCTCGGCATTAAGACAAAAGACGATGATACTATTGAGATTGACGGTGAAAAACTTAGGGAAGTGTTGCAGGCTACTAATGCTGCCGTATCCGCAATGTTCAACAGCGATAGCGGCATTTCGACGAGGCTGAAAAAACAGCTCGACAGGGAACTTGACGAACGGCTCGGTACGATAGTATTTCAAAATACAGTGATAGCAGTCACGATAAAAACACTCGATTCTCTTCAGAAGCTGCAGGATTTAAAGGAGACGCTCAGCAATATTAATGAAAGAGGGCGGCTTATATCGTCAAACATTTCCGTAACGGCATAACCTGCTGATACGCCTGTAAAAATTTTATAAAATAGTTTATACTAACAATCTATGGACATCGCTACTTTTTTAGGACTGATATTAGGCGTAGGCGCAATTTTTGTCGGCAATATTATCGAAGGAGGCAATACTTCGCATCTTGTACAGGGCGCAGCCGCACTTATCGTGTTCGGCGGCACTTTCGGCGCAACCCTGCTGAGTTTTTCGATGCGGGATGTCTTCAACGCCTTTAAAGCCCTCGGTCTGGTGTTCGGGGGAAGCCGGCAGTCCCCTTCGGAGGTAATAGAAGAGATACTCGGCATCCTCGTTAAGGCGAGAAAAATGGGACTTATCGCCCTCGAGTCGGAGGTTAAGAATATAAGCAATCCATTTCTGAGGAGCGGACTGGGCTTTGTCATAGACGGTATGACTCCTGCGATGATAAAGGACGTCCTCTATCAGGAAATAAGCACTTATGAGGAGAAAATGAAAAACGCGGCCGATGTTTTGGGCGCCGCGGGCGGATACGCTCCTACCATAGGAATACTCGGAGCGGTCCTCGGCCTGATTCAGGTCATGAGGAATGTCAGCGATCCGGCAAAGATAGGCGGGGGAATAGCGGTAGCGTTCGTAGCGACTATTTACGGCGTCGGATCCGCGAACCTGATATTTTTGCCTATGGCGCGGAAGATAATGAACAGGGTGAAAGAAGAGGCATTTACAAGGGAATTGATAATAGAGGGCATAATAGGCATAGAAAGCGGCGTTAATCCTTATTTCCTGAAGACGCGTCTGAATGCGTTCGTTTCGGAGCACGATAAATCGGAGTAAGCATGAGAAGAAGGCGCAGGGTATCACATGAAAGACCGAGCCATGAAAGATGGCTGATATCGTATGCCGATTTTATAACCCTCATGTTTACTTTTTTTGTGGCTCTCTACGCGTTATCTTCGACCGATACAAAAAAAATGGAAAAGTTTTCAGGATCGCTGCGTCAGGCTTTTAAGGTTATAGATGAGCCCATTTCGTTTCAGGAGGATAAGCACAAGGCCGTTATAGAGGATTTAAGAAAAGTTATTACGGACGTTTCAGGCGTGTCCGTAAAAACAGACCCGAGGGGAATAGTGCTGACATTCTCGGATACGGCTCTTTTCGCTTCGGGCGCAGCCGACATAAAACAGGAGGCATCCGGAGCCCTTGAAAAGCTTTCAAAGACGATTAACGGGACGCCGGGCAAAATAACTATAGAAGGACATACCGATAATATACCTATGTCCGGAGGCAAATATGCGTCCAACTGGGAGCTTTCCACTGCGCGGGCCGCGAGCGTCCTGAGTTTTTTCGTGGGGAGGGGCGTTGACCCGAACAGGTTTTCCATAGCCGGCTATGCCGAATACAGGCCGTTGACGAGCAACGAAACGGAAGAAGGAAGGGCAAAGAACAGAAGGGTCGAGATGATTATAAGCCAATGAGGCAGTTATAATATAATCAGCGGTTGTAAAGGAGCAGGCGGAATGAAAAACAGCGATGACAAAAGTTTGAAGATGAGGGAATTTTCGAGGGTGGACGCACATATCCCTTTTAGCGTGCGTATTGTCCCTCCCGAAGAGCGGAAGGGCATGCGGTCGAAAATAACCGGCGAGTCCATTTTAGCCGAATTCCAGACGCTGACGGATCTCGAAGATAAACTTCTTTCGGATTGGCTCAAGATGCTGAACGCGAAATTAGACGCGATTATTAATATGATCACATTTCAGAGGGAAGGATTCGGCTCGCTTCCGTTTATGCAGGTCAATATAAGCGGCGGCGGTTTGAGTTTTTTTTCTCCGGAGAAATACAACATAGGCGATATCATAGAGATGAAGACGATGCTGCCGATGATGCCTCCCGTGGCTATGTATATTTACGGCGAGATCGTAAAGCTCGAAAGCCGTGCAAACGGCAACATTGTTGCGGTTAAATATATAGAGATCGATGAGGAAATAAGGGACGAGATAGTGAAATTCGTTTTCAGAAGGCAGCGGGAAATGCTCAGGGAAAAGAGAAAATAAAAATGAGGGGAAATAGTTAGATGTTGGCGATAATAGGCGCTGTTATTGTTTTGGGTATGGTTATCGGCGGGTATCTCATGGAGCACGGGAACCTTGCCCTTCTTTTTCAGCCTGCCGAACTGGTTATTATCGGAGGCGCAGCATTGGGCGCCTTTATAATTTCGTCTCCGATGAAGGTTATAAAGTCGGTTATCGGCGGTGTTTTTAAGGTATTGGGCGGAAAGGCATATTCAAAAATAGACTATATGGAAGTCCTGATGATGTTTTCGGAGATTTTTGCGAAGATAAGGAAGGAGGGGCTCGTTTCCATAGAAGCGGACGTCGATGACCCTGAAAGCAGCAAGATTTTCAGCAATTATCCCAAATTCCTGAAAAACCATCACGCCTTGATTCTGGTTACGGATACGCTCCGCACAGTCATGACGACGAGCATAGCGCCTCATGAACTGGAATCGCTGATAGATACGGAAATCGAGGCATTGCATGAAGAGGAATTGATACCTTCCAGCGCCATAAGCAATATTGCCGACGGCATGCCGGCGCTCGGCATAGTTGCGGCGGTTTTAGGGGTCGTTATTACGATGCAGAAAATAAGCGAGCCTCCGGAGGTATTGGGCCACAGTATCGGTGCGGCTCTGGTCGGCACATTTTTGGGCGTATTGCTGAGCTACGGGTTTGTAGGGCCTGTCGGAAGGAATTTAGGCTATTTAGCCAATGAGGAGAAGGAATACCTTAGCGTGCTTAAGACCGGATTGGTCGCGTTTGTCGGAGGCGCTGCCCCGCAGATAGCGGTTGAATTCGCAAGAAGAATAATCCCGGCAAGTGTAAAACCCCCCTTTATAGAAGTTGAAGAAGCGATGAGGGAAATGAAGAAATAGTTCGGTTTAAACTGTTCAAACGGTTTCAAGTGTATGTCGGACAAGGGAAAATCCATAATCATCAAAAAAATCAAGAAGGGCCACGGCGGCCATCACGGCGGCGCGTGGAAAGTCGCGTATGCCGACTTCGTCACAGCTATGATGGCATTCTTCTTATTGTTGTGGCTTATGACAATGACCGACCAGCAGAAAAGAATAGCCTTATCGCAGTACTTTACGGATTTCAGTTTATTCGAAAAATCGGGCACAAGCATGTTTATGGAAGGACAATCCGGCGTTATGAAGGATGCCGGAGGCGGAAAAGTAAAGGCATTGGAGTTAGGACAAAAAACAGGGCTTGGGCCGGCTGAAAGTTTAAAGGATAAACTGAAAAAAGAAATAGAAGCTAAACTTCAGGCGCTGAAGGATCAGGCGCTTATTGATATATTCGAAGGCGGCGTCAGGATACAGCTTGTCGATCTGGAGGGGAAATCAATGTTCCTCCCCGGCAGCGCGCAACTCAGCCAGAACGCTAAACAAATCATAAAGATAGTGACCGAAAATATAAAAGAACTGCCTAATAAGATTGCGGTGGAAGGCCATACGGACGCTGCACCGTTAAAAAAAGGGCAAATTACGAACTGGGAGCTTTCCACGGACAGGGCATCGTCCGCGCGGAGAGAGCTTGAATTAAACGGCATCAAACTTGGACAGATCGCAAGGGTTGTCGGTTATGCGGATACGGAACTCTTAGACCCTCAGAACCCCACCGATCCTAAAAACAGGAGGATAAGCATAATTCTGCTTCAGTCGAAAGTAGCGGAGATGACCCAGCCCACAAAGGATACTGAGGCTAAACCGGCGCCGCATCTTGTGCCTCCACCGCCGCCTCCGTCGCAGGTACAGCAAGAGCCTGCGGTTAAAAAAGCGCCTGCATTTCCGCAGGAACAGAAGAAGGATGCCGGCGGACCGGATTTGGGCATAAGACCGAAGGGACCGATAGAAATTAAAGGTCCTATTAAGGATGTCGCGCCTTCATCCGGCGGACAGGTCAAACCTGTTCAGCCGAAGGCAGGGCAGCAAAAACAAGCCCCTGCCGAGAGACCTGCGCCTCCTCCTCCGCCTCCGTCGCCTAAGGTTGAGCCTCAGACAAAGAAACAGCCTGCGGAAAAATCTGCACCCAAACAGGATTTAGGCATAAAGCCCATAGCGCCTATAGTCCCCGGAGTGCAGGGTAAAGGACAGGCCCAACCTGTTCAGCCGAAGGCAGGGCAGCAAAAACAAGCCCCTGCCGAAAGGACTGCGCCTCCACCACCACCTCCTCCGAGATCCGAACCGCAGAAGCAGCCTGCCGCAAAACCGGCTGTTAAACAGGAGCAGAAGAAGGCGATAGGCATAGAGCCTATCGCGCCTATCGTTCCCGGCATCGGGAAATAGGGGTTACGATTAGTGCACGCCGTGGATCAGCATCGGCAGGCATCTTACGCATACGAGTTTATTTTCACCCGAATGTATGCATGGAAGATATACCCGCTCGTTATCGCTTGCCCCGCAGATAAAGCATTTTACCTCTTCGTTAGCCGACATATCAGTTGCCCTCCAGTTCATTGATCTCTTTTACGACCTTTTCGGGATCTATATTGTGCATCATGGCCCCGAATGCGATGGATTCGACCTTTATGCCCGGGCAGGTGAAGCATCCGTTCCCGAAGTATTTCTCGATAACCTTGGTTGCCGCCGGGTTCTCTTTGATAACATCCCCTATAACGGTATCCCTTGTCACTTTTGTTTTTGTTACTTCCATAGCATCCTCCTTTGAACTTTGGTTAATTTTAGAATATCAGAAATACAGAATTTCTTTTATGACGGCTGTCATATGACCTCAATACGTAATCATCGGGATATGAGGCATACTTCAAAAGCCTTTACTAAGTGTAGTTGCCGGTGCAATCCGGAGATTACCCTTGTCTCATTGAATAAGAAAGCAATGTTGTAGCTCACGAGAAAGAGAATGCTGTTATGATATTACATATGAGTAAAGGCTTTTTCAGCACGCCTCACATCCCAGAACTTGCAATTAAACATTTGAAAGATTTCAGCACAAAGCGCGGGTCCGCTTCAATGACTTTATCGACGAAACTTTTAAACTACATTCTCTTATGCGCGTCATCCGCATCGGCGGTATCTATTTTTATGAAACATACAGCATCTTTGCCTTGCACAAGAAATAACACTTATAAAGGCGTTGAAGCGGATTTGCGCTTTGCGCTATTGAAGGCTTTGAAGCCGTGCCTTTCATGCCTTTTTGACTACGGATTGCTGCCATATGACCTCAATCATAGCGGTGCGAATTATTTTAGGTTATTATTGTGATAACATATAAACAAATCAGGAGGAGAAAGTATGGAAAAATTCGTAAGGAACTTTATTGTGATGAGCATCGTGTATTTAGCGCTCGCCGCGTTTTTCGGGATCATCATGTTCGCAAGCCCCTCGTATCTTTATCTCAAATTCGTGCATTCACACCTCAATATGCTGGGATGGGTGTCGATGATGATATACGGCGTAGGTTATCACATACTGCCGAGATTCGCGGGGAAAAAAATAAAAAGCGTAAAGATGGGAGAGGCGCAGTTTTACCTTGCCAATATCGGTCTAATCGGTATGCTTTTGTTTTACACTATGCAAATGAATAACCCTGAGAATGCTTTGTACAGAGGACTTTCGGTCGCCTCCGGAATTATGGAGACCGTATCGATATTCCTGTTCTTCTATAATATGCTTGCCACCCTTTTTTCTAAAGGGGAGTAGCCGGCTATTTTATACGGACCGGGCATGGCTCAAAGCCTTTGTTTTAGCCGTACCCGGTCTGTATTTTAAGTGTAAGGATCGCTTAATTTCGGTGATAGTGTTTTTTTTCCCCATTTGTTGTAAAATTTACTTAGTAACCCCCGTTAAAAGCCCCATTTTTAACGGGCAAATCCCACCCTTATAGGAGGCTGCCATGAAGGAAGAAGAGGTCGTAGAGGCTTTAAAAAGGGAGAACGAGGAGTTCAAGCGTATTCATCAGGAGCATAGAGAGCTGGATAGCCAACTGCTGGAATATAATAAAAAATCCAGTTTTACCGCAGAAGAAGAAATAGAAATAAACAGGATTAAAAAAGAGAAACTTCACAAAAAAGACAAGATTGCGGAATTGATACGAGAGTACAAAAAACACCAGTCGATGAATTAAAAAAATAGTAATCATTCAGCAGGGTTAAACTAACTTTTGCAAAAGGGGAGATATTATTGTCATGAGGAGTAAAACAATTAAGACCGGACTTGAGAGGATGCCGCACAGGGCGCTTCTTTACGCTACAGGCATTCCCAAGAGCGAGATGGATAAGCCTTTCATCGGGGTTGCCACCAGTTTTACCGATATTATACCGGGACATATAGGCATGAGGGATCTCGAAAGGTTTATAGAGAAAGGGGTTCACACCGGCGGCGGTTATCCTTTCTTTTTCGGCATTCCGGGCATATGCGACGGCATAGCTATGGGGCATAAGGGCATGCACTACTCGCTTCCTTCGAGGGAGTTGATTGCGGATATGGTAGAGACCATTGCCGAGGCGCATCAACTCGACGGTCTTGTCCTTTTGACCAACTGCGACAAGATAACACCGGGAATGCTTATGGCAGCCGCGCGGTTGAATATCCCCAGTATTGTGGTTACCGCAGGGCCTATGCTGTCGGGTCATTACAGGGGAAGGCGGTTGAACCTTACGAGCGATACCTTCGAGGCTGTCGGCAAATATAAAAAAGGACTGATAAAGGACACCGAACTGCAGGCGCTCGAAATGTGCGCGTGTCCCGGAGCCGGATCGTGTCAGGGAATGTATACCGCCAACACTATGGCGTGCGTTACCGAATCCCTCGGAATGAGCCTGCCGGGCTGCGCGACATCGCCTGCCGTGCTCGCGCATAAAAAGAGGATCGCGTTTGAGAGCGGCATGAGCATAGTGAAAGCAGTGAAGAAAAATATCACCCCAAGAAAGATAATGACCGAGAAGGCGTTCAGAAACGCGATAATGGTCGATCTCGCGCTCGGCGGCTCCACGAACACGGTGCTGCATATACCGGCGATAGCGCACGATGCGGGGGTTTCATTGCCGCTTGAAGTTTTCGACGAACTGAGCAAAAAAACACCGCATATAGTCAATATGATACCGGGAGGCAGGCATTACATGGAAGACCTCGATCATGCGGGCGGAATACCGGCTGTTCTGAAGAGATTGAAGGACATGCTGAATTCGAACCCTACAGTTTCAGGAAAGAACATCCTTGAAATTGCCGATGAAGCGGATATAACGGACGAAGACGTTATCAGGTCTACCGGAAATGCTTACCATAAAGAGGGCGGGATCGCGATTCTTAAAGGAAATATAGCGCCTCAAGGGGCCGTAGTAAAGCAGACTGCTGTAAGCAAAAATATGATGAAATTCGAGGGAACCGTTAAGGCATTCGATTCCGAAGAAGCCGGTATGAAGGCCATAATGGGAGGCAATATCAAGGCAGGAGACATTATTGTCATAAGATATGAGGGGCCTAAAGGCGGGCCGGGCATGAGAGAGATGCTCTCGCCGACATCCGCTATCGCGGGCATGGGGCTCAGCGAATCCGTTGCCCTGATAACGGACGGAAGATTTTCCGGAGGAACCCGCGGGCCGTGCATAGGCCACGTATCGCCTGAGGCGATGGAAGGCGGTCCGATTGCCGTATTGAAAAACGGCGATAAGATCAGAATAGATATTCCCAAGAGAAAGATTGAGGCGCTCATTTCGGATGAAGAGATAAAAAAGAGGCTTTCACAGTGGAAGAGACCCGAGCCTAAGATCAAGAAAGGCTATCTTTCGAGATACGCGAAGCTCGTAAGCTCGGCAGGCAGCGGCGCGATAATGGAATAGGATCAGATTACCTTCAGCCCGTATTGCTCTATCAGCCGCAGATCGTCTTTGTATGTTCTGCCTGTGGTTGTCAGGTAATTGCCGGTGAGCAGGGAATCCGCTCCTGCCATAAAAACCCATGAATTGAATTCGCCGAGTATCTGCGTCCTGCCGCCGCAAATTCTGATCTCTTTTTCGGAGAGTATAAACCGGTAAAGGCTTATGATCTTGAGAGCCTCTAAAGGATGGAGAAATTCTTTTTCCGACATGCAAGTGCCCTTGACCGGTATTAAAAAATTAATAGGAACGGACGCTACATCGAGTTCCTTTATCGCAAAGGCCATGTCTATTCTGTCCTGCCACGTCTCGCCCATGCCGAAAATTCCGCCCGAACATACGGAAAGACCGGCGGATTGCGCTGCCTTTACGGTCTCTATCTTGTCGTAATACGTATGCGTCCTGCATATTGCCGGGAAAAATCTCTCCGACGTTTCGAGATTATGGTGATAGCGTTCGAGCCCGCTGTTTTTCAGGGACAACAAATCATCCCTGTCTAAAAGCCCGAGCGTAGCGCATGGAAGAAGTCCTATGCCCCTGATAGCTTCTATCATGGACGCTATTTCGGCAAGCTCTTTTTGTGCCGTTTTTTTTCCGCTCGTGACCACGCAGAACCTTTTCACTCCGGCGTCCCTTGCCTCTCTTGCCTTTTCGAGAACTGCGTCCTTTTTCACGAGAGGATACACCGATACATCGGTCTTGTTTTTCGAGGATTGGGCGCAGTAAGAGCAATCTTCAGGGCACGCTCCCGATTTAGCGTTTATGATCGCGCAAAGGTCTACGTATTCTCCCCTGAACTTTTTCCGTATGATATTGGCCGCGGAGAAGAGGTCGAATAAATCCGCATTTTGGATCTCAGATATCCGGAGAGCGTCGGATTTTGTTATGGGATTACCCGAAAGGATTTTATTTTTGAGCGAATTAATCATGCTTGCTAATATCGTATCCTGAAATCGCTGAGGCCTTCTATAATGTTTTCCCATGTTACGTCCATATCCTTAACATTCGCATGGGGCGGGCCTTCATGACATCTTGTGACGGCTTTTTCGATTAATTCCTTTTCTCCCTCAAAGACGGCCTCGACTCTTCTGTCCGGCATGTTTCTTACCCATCCCGTAAGACCGAGAGAATCGGCGACTTCCTGCGTAAATGCCCTGTAGAATACCCCTTGGACCTTTCCTGAGATGTAAAGATGCGCCCGCGCCTTCATGCGCCGCCTAATCTTGAGATGTTATCGGAGGGATTTTCAGATCCTTGGACGGCTCGCTGATTTTTATTTCTTCTTCCTCTATCAATCTCTTAGCGCCGATAAAGCGCTTGAAATAGTAGGGGCTTTCGAGGCTGTCGATGGTTATTTTTTTAGATCTCGATGACGCGTGTATGAAAAGGTTGTTGCCTAAATATATGCCTACATGAGACGGGAAAGACGCGTATGTCCTGAAGAAGACGAGGTCTCCTATCGAAAGATCTTCCTTGTCGACAGGCTCTCCCACCCGGAACTGTTCCCTTGCGCTTCGCGGTATGGTTATACCTGTAATTCCGTATACCTTTTGCACATACGCGGAGCAGTCCACTCCTATAGCGCCGTTGCCGCCGAACTTATAGGGGAGATGCAGCATTTTTTTTGCAAAGAGCATCAGCCGCTCCTTCACGCTCATCTTTGACAGGTCGTTGGAACTTGAAAGTTCTTTTACTTCCTCCAGACGCGCGGATGTTACGACCGGGTTGGCCTTTCTGTCATACTGCACCTGAATCGACTTTATTATATCTTCCGGTTCAACGGGTTCCTCCATCTTTTCCGAAATGATAAGCGTTTGTCCGATTTTCAGGGAATTCTTCTTAAGCGCGTTCAGTTCCTTCAGTTCTTCTATGCTGAGATCGAACCGTTTTGCGATGCGGTATATGGTGTCTCCTTTTTTAACGGTGTATGTGTTTTCCGTACCTTTACTATGCGGTTTGCCCTTTGCGGAATTTTTACGGGCAACTTTCCTGTCGGCATTTTTTATCCGTATTTTTTGTCCGATCTTCAGTTTATTGGTTTTAAGGCCGTTTATCCGCTTTAATTCCGATTCGGAAATATCGAATTTTTTCGAGATTTTATATAGGGAATCGCCGTTTTTAACGGTATAGTTCGCGGCGGCATATACGGTCGAAGCCGAGAAAAGGAATAACGCTATGAATGCGAATATTTTTTTCATTAATTCCTCCTCCAGTCTAAATTCAAAATTACGCCGCTTCATCTTTCAAAAAGTCGTTAATCGGCGGCAGGTCGCTTAAATTCTTAAGGCCGAAGTACTGCAAAAATTCCTTTGTAGTGCCGTAAAGAAACGGCCTTCCGGGCGTCTCTTTCTTTCCCACAATTTTAATGAGCCGCTTGTCGAGCAGGCTCTTTACTGCACCGTCGGAATTGACCCCTCTCAACTGGTCTATCTCGAGCTTGGTTATCGGCTGCTTGTATGCCGTGATCGCCAATGTTTCGAGAGCCGGAGACGACAGTTTATTCGTCTGATTTATGTTTTTGAATTTTTTAACGAACAACGAAAAGTCCGGATTGGTGACCATCTGATACCCGTCCGCGATCTCCGCGATGATAATGCCGGAATTCCGCTCTTTATACTCCGATATCAACCCGGCCATCAGGCGTTTTATATCGGCCTCGTTTATTTCCGTTGTCTTTACGAGGGCGCTTAATGCGACAGGTTCGCCTGCCGCGAACAGGAGCGCCTCAACGGCCGCCTTCCGGAGATGCTTCTCTTGCGATGCCTCCATTTCTTCCATTGCGGAAGATTATAACAAAAAACAGCTTGAAATTCCAAGAAAACGTCGGTTAGTATAAGAAAACAATCGAGGTGGATAAACTAAAATGAAAAAATTCTTAATAATCTTATGTCTTGCCGTTCTGTTTCTTGCGGCGAATGCGGCGCATGCCTTCAGCACGAGCGGCTGCGAAGGAGATTGCAAGAGGTGCCATTCTTTAAGCAATCAGGAAGCCGGCGCAATCCTGAAAAAAATAAAACTTTCTCATGCGAAGATACTCGATATTCAGTTGAGTCCGGTAAAAAGCCTCTGGGAAATATCATTGGACGACCGGGGTAAAAAGGGAGTCATTTACGTCGATTTTTCAAAAAAATATCTCGTTTCAGGCCATATAGTCGAGATAAGCTCAGGGGCAAGCAGGACAGCGGAAAGCATACAAAATATACCGATAGGGAAAACGGATTTTTCGAAGATATCGCTCGCAACTCCATTTGTAATAGGAAGCGCCGATGCGCCTAAAAAGGTGGCAGTATTTTCCGACCCCGATTGACCGCACTGCAAGAAACTTCATCTGGAGATGAAGAAGGCGGTCGAAAAAAGAAAAGACATAGTTTTTTACGTCAAGCTTCTGCCTATTGTCGGAGTAAAACCGGATAAAATAGGAGATGCCGCCTGCGATAAGTACGCAAAAATGCGCGTTGAATTTAACGGCAGCGGTAAAAAAGAGTGCGATCAAAAAGAGGTGGAGAGCACTGTTGCCCTCGCCAAATCCCTCGGCATCAACGGCACTCCTACATTGATCATGCCGGACGGCAAGATATACTCCGGCAATATGCCCGCGGACAGGCTCATTAAATTTATAGATGGGAGGCAATGAAAGCCTATCCCGACACGCTTTTAATTTTTTTGTCGGCTTCGGTATTCCTGATACTGCTTCTTGCGGTATTGGTATTCCTGCCCCGCCTTATCCGGAAGAAAGAGCCGGCAAAAGAAAGAACTATTGAAACGGATTCGGTTGTCGGCGCGTTTCACGCGCTCGGCACTGAAATACGGTCTTTAAAAGAACAACTCATCACAAGGGAGAGGCTTGCCGCCATCGGAGAGGTTTCGGCCGGCATAGCCCATGAATTCAGAAACCCGATGGGCGTGATCGCCGGATATGCAAAGCTGCTTTTAAAGAGTTTTGAAGATTCCGACGGCAGGAAAGAGAGCGCCCTCGGCATTCTTAAAGAGATAGAAGAAATGAACATTGTCATGGAAGAACTGCTTCAATTTTCAAATCCCGGCTCCCTTAAAAAGACGAACATAAACCTGACAAACACTATAAACGATATGCTCGAAGGCATGGGAGATGAAGCCGCCCGCAGTATAGATTTTTCCCGCAGTGATATTATTGAGATAAAGGCCGACGAAACCCTTTTGAAACAGGCATTGAAAAACCTTATCCGCAACGCCCTTGATGCCGGGGACCCTATATTGAAAAAAATATGGATAAATATAGAGGGGGGCAGTTCTTCGGGTAAGGACGGCGTATTTATTTTTATTAGAGATAACGGTAAAGGCATAGCGGAAACCGATATCGATAAAATATTCATGCCGTTTTATACGACGAAGGAAAGAGGCGCAGGAATAGGCCTTGCGCTTGTTCAGAAGATAGCTATGGGGCACGGCGGGAACGTGAGCGTTGAAAGCAGGGAAGGCGAGGGCAGCACGTTCAGGCTGTTTTTGCCGAATGATTGATAAATGGAGTGATGGAGTAGTAGAGGGGACTGTCCCAGAATTACGGGCATAGCCGTAGATTCGGGACTGTCCCCGTTCCCAAATGATATGCAGACGATTCTTATTGTAGAAGACAAGAAAAGCATGGCGGACATGCTGGCTAAAACCTTTCAAGCCGAAGGGTTTGCCGTCAGGGCGGCCTATAGCGTCAAAGACGGCATCTCCTTGATTTCGTCCGGCCTGAGCGCGGTGATTAGCGATCTGAAGCTGCCCGACGGCAGCGGCATGGATATATTGAAGGCCGTAAAAGAAAGTTTTCCTTTTATCCCGGTGGTTATGATGACCGCTTATGGAAGCATCGAAACGGCGGTCAAAGCGGTAAAAGAGGGGGCTTATGATTTCATAACCAAGCCCTTCGACCCCGACCATCTTTTACTCATCATCAAAAGGGCGATAGCAGAGAGAAACATCGCAAAGGAAAACCTCATAATGAAAAAAGAGTTCCAGAGGTTTTTATCGGCTCCTGAAATGGTGGGAATCAGCAGGGAATGGAACGAAGTGATGGAAAAAGTAAAAAAGGTAGCGTCCCTCAAAACAACGGTTTTAATCTTGGGCGAAAGCGGAACCGGAAAGGAACTCGTAGCGAGAGCTATTCATCACATGAGCCCGAGGTCAAAGGAACCGTTTGTCGCGGTTAATTGCGCGGCAATCCCAAAGGATTTAATAGAAAACGAGATATTCGGGCATGAAAAAGGCGCGTTCACCGGCGCGGCTGAACTAAAGCCCGGCAGGTTTGAGCTGGCGGACAGGGGCACAATATTCCTCGACGAAATAGGAGATATGGAGATGCCTTTGCAGACAAGGCTCTTAAGGGTATTACAGGAAAACGAGTTCGAGCGCGTCGGAGGCACAAAGACGATAAAGGTTGACGCGAGGGTGATCGCCGCAAGCAATAAAGACCTTGAAAAAGAGGTTTCCGAAGGCCGTTTCAGGGAAGACCTGTTTTACAGATTGAATGTATTCCCGATATTTATTCCGCCTCTCAGGGAAAGGCGCGAGGATATTATACCCCTTACAAGGCATTTTGTTTCTTTATTCGCAAAGGAGATGAATAAACCCGAAATTACTGTTTCTTCCGAAGCTGAAAATATGTTGTTAACCCGTGAATGGAAAGGCAATGTGCGAGAGCTTAAAAACGTTATCGAAAGGGCGGTTATTTTGTGCGAAGGGCAGGCCCTGATGCCTGAACATTTTAGTTTTGGTGAAAACTCATTCCACGAAAAAATCGCTTCCGACGCTCCTTTACATGTAATCGCGGAATCTGCGGCAAAGTCCGCGGAAAAAGCGCGAATAGCGGAGACGCTCAAAAAGACTTACGGCAATAAAAGCAGGGCTGCGGAGATTCTTAAGGTGAGTTATAAGACGCTTCTGAATAAGATAAAGGAATATCGGATTTCGTAAATATGCCTATATATGGAAAATCAGCCCGTAACCGATATGACTTCATCGTAAGTAGTAACGCCCTCCAGCATTTTACTTATGGCTGTTTCCCTCAGAGCGACCAGTCCGTCGGCCCTTGCGGCTTCATGCAGCAGATGCATTTCGACACTTCCAGATAGTATAGCGCGTGTCTTATCCGTCAGTTCCATTACCTCGAATATTCCTGTCCTTCCTCTGTAGCCGGTGCCTCTGCATTCCGTGCATCCGTCGCCGTAATAAACGGTATAAGGCTTTTTGATCTGCAAATGCTCCATTTCCTCGCTGCTCAATACCCTTTCTCTTTTGCAGAACGGGCAGATTTTTCTTAATAACCTCTGTGCGACGACGCCTATTAATGTCGATGATATAAGGAATGGAGGCACTCCGAGATCGAGCAGGCGGATGATGGAGGAAGGCGCGTCGTTCGTGTGCAGGGTGGAAAGGACGAGATGTCCGGTCAATGCCGACTGCACGGAGTTTTCGGCTGTTTCTTTGTCTCTTATTTCTCCCACCATTATAATATCCGGGTCCTGCCTTAATATCGAACGCAGCGCAGCGGCGAATGTAACTCCGACATTTTGCTGCACTCCAACCTGATTGAATTCTTCGACTACCATTTCTATCGGATCTTCTATGGTAACTATATTTATTTCCGGCGACGACAGCGCCTTGAGAGTGGAATAGAGGGTCGTGGTCTTACCGCTCCCTGTGGGGCCGGTAACGAGTATTATCCCGTTAGGCCTCTTGATGAAAGCACTATAAAGTTGATACTCCCTCGGATAAAATCCCAACTGATCTATGTCCTGCAAAAGCACGTCCGGGTCGAATATCCTTATGACCGTTTTTTCGCCGAAGGCTACAGGAAGCGTGGATACCCTGAGTTCTATATCCTTGCCTTTATAGTTTGTCTTTATCCTGCCGTCCTGCGGCCTTCGCTTCTCCGTTATATCCATTCTTGAGAGCGTTTTAATCCTCGATATCAGGGGCGCGTGCAATATTTTCGGTATCGTATGTATGTGGTGCAATACGCCGTCAATCCGCAATCTGATAAGAGATTTTTCTCTTTTGGGTTCGATGTGAATGTCGCTCGCCCTCTGGTCGAATGCATAATGGAGGAGATATTCCGCCGCGTTTACGATATGCTTGTCCGTGGCCTCTATTTCTCCATGCCCGCGGAGTTTTATATACTGTTCAAGATTGCCGAGGTCTATTTTCGGCGACAATTCAGCCTCGGCTGCTGAAACAGACGCCCTGAACCCGAAAAACTCCCTTACTATTTTAAGGATGTCGCTTTTGGAACTGAGCACCGGTTTTATATCTATTTTTTTTGTCGTCTTCAGGCTTTCAAGAGGCTCGAGGTTAAAGGGATCCGCAACCGCTATGGTTACGATGCCGTTTGTTTCATCGATAGGGACGATAAGATGCTTCATGGCAAAGGGACGGGGTATGTGTTTGGTTACTATATCGATGTCGAGCTTGAGCGGGTCTATTTTTCTATACTCCATGCCGATCTCTTCCGCAATAGCCCCGGTTATAATATCCTCGGTAAGTATTTTTCCGTTTGTGCCGGGGATCTCGATATTGAATGAGGAAATTATCTCTGCCGGAAGCAGCGCGTGCAAGGAATAATGGAGCTTTCTCGAATACGCTGTCTCCTGATATTTTTGGAGCCGCAGCTTCTGCGCGTTGCCTTTGGAGAGGATGGCGGTATATTGCTCTTCGGAGATAAGGTTTCTTCTCTTGAGCAAAAAGGCGACAGAGTCGATAGTGAGTGATTTTTTTATGTTCGCTTTCGGCGTCATTTAAAACATAGTTTAACAGAAAAACCGTATGAATGTATGACCTCAATCCGTAATCATCGGGCTATGAGGCATACCTCAAAAGCCTTTACTAAGTGTAGTTGCCGGTGCAATCCGAAGATTACCCTTGTCTCATTGAATAAGAAAGCAATGTTGTAGCTCACGAGAAAGAGAATGTTGTTATGACATTTCGTATGAGTAAAGGCTTTTTCAGCACGCCTCACATCCCGCTAAAATGATGGGTCGAAGGTATGGAAGGTATGGCGGAAAAGACTTTACCGGCGAAATATTCAACTAACATACGCCTTCCCGTCATCCGCATCGGCGCTTTCTTATTGGGCGATTCGTTGAATATCTATGCTCTGAACGTAAACCGGCACTTGTAAAGGCTTTGAAGCCGTGCCTTTCATACCTTGCTTGCGGATTTGTGCTTTGTACTATGTCATTGTTAAAGGCTTTTGAAGTATGCCTTACATCTTGAACTACGTCTATAGGCGACAGTGTAACGGATTACCTATCTCTATGTAACGGCTTACATAAGAAATTCCGTCTTTACGGATAAATGCGTTAAAAATCAAAGGAATTGAAATCTGTTTTATTATGGCATCTTTGTTGCTATAATATCGTTATGAAACCCATGAACCAAAAAGGCTTCTCCCTCGTCGAGCTTCTGATGGTGGTCGCGATCATAGGTATCGTAACTGCGGTTGCTATCCCTTACCTGACAAGATATACGCAAAACAATAATCTTAGAAACGCGGCGAGGGCGATTTCAGGCGACTTTTTCGAATATAAATCCAAGGCGACAGCCGAATACAAGCGATACAGGATAACATTCGATACGGCGAATGATAATTATACGATCGAACAATGCACCGCTACGGGATCTACATGCGCGAATTATTCGACTGTGGCTACAAAAGCAATGTCGTCTTTCGGCAGCGGCATAGATATTACAAACGCGGCCTTTGGAGCAAACTCTACGATTAATTTTCAGACGAGAGGCACTACAGAGGCAGGTAGTGTCGCATTAGTCAATAGCAGGGGCTCGACCGCTACGATAACAACAAACATTACGGGGAAGACATATGTACAATACAGTATTCAATAAAAAAGGCATAAGCATGATCGAAGTAGCGCTGGCGATTTTTATTTTAATGGTCGGCATCGTCGGCGTTATCTCGATCCAATCTCAGAGCTGGCGGACTACCCGCACATCGGATTATCAGGGCAGGGCAGCGCAGATATTGAGCAAAGAACTTGAAGACAATCAGGCGCAGATAATGAACTGTTGCCTCGCGCTTCCGGTTTCGGGGACAGAGACCGTTTATTCGAGCGGGGGAAGCAGCAGCGTATCAGCTACAGTCTTGGATGTTCCGTTTACGGTGCAGACCACCATTACAAACATTGCAACCGGCATATGGAACGTTAAAGCTAAGGTTACATGGACAGGCAATACTACGGGAATTTCTGAAACCAGAACCGTTAGTACTCAGGAATCTTTTAGAAGCCCGGCGAGTTGCACATGCGCGCATTAACGAATAATAAGGGTTTTACCCTCGTCGAAATGCTGCTTGCAGTCCTCTTCGGCGTTATAGTGATGGCAGGCATAGGCATTGCCGTGCAGTCGGTTTCCCGATCAGGTTCATCTTTAGAGAGAAAGGTTGTCGCACAGCAGGATGTAAGGGCGGCGCTCGAATTAATGGCTATGGAAATAGGCATGGCGTCTTATAATCCGACATTTGCCGCAAGCACCATGTGGCTTAATTCCAATGATTGCGCTACTGCCGGCACAGGAGCAAACAAAGGAATTCAGACTGCATCCGCAAACGCTATAACGGTAGAGATGGACAACAATACCGAAGACGGTGTGCTGGATGACAGCAACGAGATAATTACTTACACTTATGATACTGCAAATGAATATATTACCCGCACGGCAAGCTGCGGCGTTGCAAATCCGTTTTTGGGAGATACTACGGCATCCGGCAGGCCGAGGGGAGTAAAGGTTATAAATAACACGCTTGGCATACCAATATTCAAGTATTACGACGCCTCCGGCGCTGCTACCGCAAGCATACCCGATATAAGGCGCATAGAGATAACATTAGTTGTAGAGATAGACGAGACAGGTTTTACATATACGACTACAGGCACTCAGAAAAGGAGATTGGTTTATTCAACGAGCGTTATACCGAGGAATCACGGGATTACTTATTAAGAGGTATGAATTATGAAAGACATTAGAAAATATAGCAAAGCGAAGGGACATGGGACTGTCCCCGTGACGCATAACGCAAAGCAAGGGGACTGTCCCAGATTTACGGGCAAAGCCGTAGAATCGGGACTGTCCCCGTGGCGCAACGACGGTTTCGCGTTCATAGCCGCTCTGCTCGCGTTGTTGCTTATCACGGCAATAGGAATGCTCGTTTTTACCGCCTCGACGAGCGATATAAGGACAAGCACGAGGATCACGGGAGAGAAAAAGGCGTTTTCGGCAGCAGAGACCGGTTTGTATAAGATGATACAGAATTTCGATCCGGACAATCTTAGCGGCTCCGCCACAAGCGGCAGCGCATCCGACGCTACTACATGGCCGCAGGTCGACTCTGCAACAGATCCCGACAGCCGTTATCGGATAAACACTCCGGCAGCGCCTACAAGCGGCGCATCATATCTGCCTTTGGCGGGCTATGCCATAGGCGGAGGCCAGCAGTGGGGACAATCGAGGTATGACGTAGACATTACAGGAACAAATACGAGGTATAGCAGCAGGGTGGAGATAGGAGTAGGGTTCGGTTATGGCCCCGTAGAAATATCCACCACGTATAAATAAGGAGGAAATAGACATGTTAAAGATACATAAAATCATATTTTTGTTTGTTGTAATATTCGGTCTGTTTTTGAGCATAGATTCTTATGCCGATGAATCAGCCCTTATAACTTCATCTGTAAATCCGGATGCCTTGATAGTGCTTGATTTGTCTTACAGCATGGTCTGGAACCCGACAGACGACGTTAATAAAGCAACTCATATTTGGGGCAATTCTTCATGTTCCGGGACTTTTTATGACTCTTCGGGAACCGGACATACTTATAACTGCAGTCGTATTGCCATTGCGAAAAGGGCAATCTGTCAGATACTCGATGATACCGGCAACGGATGTCTTGACAGCAATAACGACGGTACTATTGATACCCACAATATAACCACAGCCGATGAGAGCAGTCTAAAAATAAGAATAGGGTATATGAGATTTTATGCTTGTAATAAGGATAGCAGTGCTGAAAAGGGGGCGAGTCCAACATATGATTACAGCAGCGGGTGCAATACCATAATAAGAGCCTTAAATACGACAAATAAAGAGATAGGGGAGGGGGGATATGGCCCGAATTACAGCGATATATGGTCTTCAGTAAGCGGTGAAAATATTACTGTTGTCGGCTACACCCCTGACGCTGCTGCACTGTATGAGGCAAAACTCTATCTCGACGCGCATAAGAATGGAGATAATTCGTCTTCGTGCCGGAAGAAATTTGTAATATTAATTACCGACGGCGAAGATACTATGGCATGCGACAATGACGGAGGCTCGGATCATAAAAACAGAAAATCGGTCGTAGCAAGGGCTAAGGCATTGGCCGACGCCGGCTATAAGGTCTTTGTGATCGGGTTTGGTTCTGCAATGGGCGCTACCCTTGAGAGAACTCTTAACTGGGCAGCTTATTACGGAGGGACAGATAATCCTAATGTTGCAAATTCGGGCAGTACCAGCGCTGTTTCGGTAGCTGCGGATCCCTGCGAAAGCAGCGCATCTAATGATCCGGAAGACTTCGCGCTTTCAGGCTATGCCTTTTTAGCGGCCGATGCGGACGAGCTTAAGGATGCACTCAGGCAGGCTATGAATATAATCAAGGAGGCTAATTATTCTTTTTCCACATCTTCCGTGTCTTCGACAAGAATTTCAACTGAGAATTATCTGTATGAGGCATCCTTCAAGCCTGTGAATAATGACCCATTCTGGGAGGGGCATCTTAAAAAATATCCCATAAATTCCGACGGAAGCCTCGGCAGTGCGGTGCGTGACGCGGGCACCGTATTATCCACTACAGCCGCATCGAGCAGGAATATTTTAACTTATACATCCGGAGGGTTTACCCGTTTTTCGACATCCACTTTTTCGGCTCCTACTTGTTCCGCTTGCTTAACTCAGAGTGTTACGGCATCGAACCTTGCAGTTACAACCGATACTGAAAGAGACAATGTTGTCGGCTATATCAGGGGAGAATCGGCAAAAAATCCGGACGACTGGAAACTTGGAGATATTTTCCATTCAAACGCGATAACCATGGGAAGCCCGTCGTCATTTTTCAACGACACTCTCGATTCCAATAATGCATTTTCCACGTTCAGAAGCGATCATCCGAGGACATCCTCAAACGGTCTTAGGCGTCTCGTGGTCGGCGCAAACGACGGACAGTTACATGCATTTAGAATATCTGATACCCCTGCACTTGACTTATCCGAAATGTGGAGTTTTATCCCGCCGAACCTTTTATCCAAGCTTAAAAATATAGCCCATTCCTCTCATCCTACAAGTCTCAGCCATCAATATATGGTAGACGGCCCTGTTACGGTCGCCGATGTATGGCTCGGTACAGGAAGCGGCTCCACAAAGTCCGCGTCGGACTGGAAGACTATTATGGTATTCGGCGAAGGCAAGGGTGGCAGCTCTACCTTGTGGAGCTCTTCATCTTCATGCGATTCAGGATTCAGTTCAACTTATGATTCATCAACATACAGTTATTATTGCGGTTATTATGCATTTGATTTCACAACTACGTCGAGCCCAACGTATAAGTGGCGGATAAATCCTACATCTTCCAATGCCGCCTATCTTGGCGAGCCGTGGAGCAAAATGGTAGTCGGAAGGGTAAAAATAAGCGGAAATGAAAAATGGGTAGGTTTTATAGGAGGAGGATACAATGATTCTAACTGCTCCGGCGGGGGAAGCTGCGATACGAGGGGAAAGGGATTTTATGCTATAGATTTGAACAATGGAGACGTTTTGTGGAGTTACACAAGGGCTAATACTACTACTATGACATACAGCATTCCGGCGACTCCAGCTATTGTAGATACGGATAACGACGGCTTTATCGATACCGCTTATGTCGGCGATCTGGAAGGCAATATATGGAGATTTAAATTCTGCACTAAATCGGCAATTACAGACGGGACATGCACCGGTACAGCCCATTGGAGCGGAGGGAAGTTATATAACGCGTCCGGAGGCGGCGAGGGATTGAGGCCTGTTTATAGCTCTGCAACTGTAACCAAAGACGCGAGCGGCAACTTATGGATCTATTGGGCATCAGGAAATAAATCCGAACCGACGGCTACAAGCACAAACGAAAAGGTTTTTGGGATAAAAGATAATGACCGCACTACGACGTACACTCTCAGCAATCTTGAGAATGTAACATCCGTTTCAAGCCAATGCAATAATGATGACTTAACCAAAGTCGGATGGTATATAAATTTTACAGGCAATGAAAAGGCATTGTCCGACATTACGGTCTTCGGCGGGGTTGTTTATTTCACTACATATACGTCCGACACCACGAACTCAAATCTGTGCGCACGGTCAGGAACGTCGAGATTATACGCGGTAAGCTATCAAAACTGCGCCGGCATGTTTTCTGAAGGCGCACGGAGCGTATCATTAGGAAGCGGAATAGCTTCTGCGCCGTTTATTTCTTTAAAACCCGGTACTGCTGTGCCGGCCGATCTTTATGTTACCACCAGCGGCGGATCCGGAACCGATGCTGTAACTACAAGAATAGACTTTAATCCGCCGTTCCTTTCCAACAGGACGAATATGCTGTTCTGGAAGGATAAAAGGGTTCAGTAGGATACGGCGTTGAATCGTTCATTCAAGAAAGAGCCGGTAGAGATAAGGATTCCGGAGCTTGAAAAAAAATTTAAACAGGCGGCTAAACAGCCTGTTAAGATAACGCAGAAACAGCAAAAGGAAGAGGAGAAAAAAACAGGCGGCAGAAAACTTCTTTTTGCTGTTTTGATATTTATTGCGGTGATTGCGGGTCTGATTTTTTTTAAGAAAGAATCAGGCAAGCAACATCAGGTTGAGAATCAAGTTGCAGGCCGTGAGATCGCGAAAGAGGACGTTGTTTCACGCGAGGATGAAACCAAACAAACCGTTAGAGCCGAACAGCCTCCCGATGAATTTTTCATAAAGAAAGTTATCTTCAGTCCGCCTCAGCCTTTAATTACCGATTCGATAAAGGCCGATGTGTCGGGCGATTATCAGGGGACAGGGCATGTGACATACGAATACACATGGCATATAAACGGCAAACCTGTTAAAGGCATAAAAGATAACACCTTACCGCCCGGCGAATTCAAGAAAAAAGATCGCATCAGCGTGATAGTAATTCCTTTTATTGACGGCGCTGAAAAAGACCCTTACAAAAGCATGTTTATCGTTATCCACAGCTCACCCCCGTCTCTTGAATTAAAAGAGATTTCGCAGAAGTTGAATCAAGCAATAGAGTTGCAGCTTATAAGCAGCGATCCGGATGGAGATAAGGTAACTTTTTCTCTTGAAACTCCGTTTTTGGAAGGGATGACCATAGAAAAAGAAACCGGGAAAATAATCTGGAACCAGAAAGACAAAAAAAAGGGAACTTATAAATTCAAGGCATCCGCGACGGACGGCGACGGGATTAAAACGTCAAAAAACTTTGAGTTCAAAATAGGGACTAAATAAACGGCAGGCGCGAATAAGTTCAATAGAGTTTTACCGGCAGTTTACCTTGAAAATCGATCTCTCCGTTCAGGCATTTTATCACAGCCGTTTGCGCCTGCTCCGAAGGCTCGTAGGCCGCGATGAGCATATCGGCTTTATTGAAATGCCTTAGAACATACGGGCTTCCGAAGGAAATGATAACGGATCTTTTCGAGTTTCGGATAAGCCCGTCGATGCGATTTTTTTCTTCATCGCTTATTCCGGAGCTTCCCTTCCACGCGGCAACGCTTGTGAATATCGCGACTATTAAAAGTTCGGAGTCAGGAGTTTGTGGCTCGGAGTTGAAATGATTTTTTAACGGCGATGATTTATAAGTCTCGCCGGCGCCCGCAAATACAATGTTCGCGTCTCTATCATTTGAAAGCGGCAATATGTCAGGTTTGCTCTTTACAAGCGTTATCGACATATCCGAGATCTGTTCCGAAATCAACGCGTGGGCCTTATAATTCAAATCAGGCTTTTTTATATTACTAATTTTTCCCTTTGCCTTCATTATGCGCTCTAATGCGCCGGCAATTTGATCTTCGCCGATCTCTTTTGACTCAATGGCCGATAATAGCTCCTTAACCGTCACATCCGCATCCACAGGATGCAGAAGTATATCAACTCCTGCATTTATGCATTCGGCAGGGACATTTCCGAAATCTTTCAGAGCGCTCATATTCAGGGCATCGGTAATGACAAGGCCGTTAAAGCCCAATTCTTTTCTTAGTAAATCCGTTATTATTTTTTTTGACAGGCTTGCCGGCTTTGAGTCCAACGCGGGAATTTGCAGGTGTCCGATCATGATGCTGCCGGCGCCCGCTTCTATTGCCCTGATGAAAGGCATGAGGTCTGTTTTCATTAGATCATCCCTGGACTTTGCGATGATCGGGAGGGCTATGTGCGAGTCGATTGCCGTATCTCCGTGTCCGGGGAAATGCTTGGGACAGCTTATTAAGCCGGAGGCTTCGACTATCTTTATGTAGTGCGAACCGAACCACGCTACTGTCCTGGGATTGTCCGAAAATGCCCTCGTGCATATTATGGGATTGTCCGGATTTTGATTTATATCCATTACAGGGATCAATGGCATGTTTATACCGATATCGATTGCCTCATATGTTACGGCCTGTATTACGATGTCGAGGAGCAATATATCTTCAGGCCTGTTTTTGTCTATAGCGGCTGCCGTAGCCATCTGGAACGGGAAGTATGTCGCGTTCCTGAACTGCTGTCCCGCTCCGCGCTCTATGTCCGAGGCGATAAATAGAGGGATTTCCGCGGCTGTCTGCAATCCGGCTATGAATTCCGTTATTTCGTTTTTTTCACCGCCGAAGATTATGAACCCGCCTATGCCTTTCTTAACGAGATCGAATATTTTATCGCGATACGAGGTTTCATGGATTTTATCTCCGTCGAGCCTGGGGATGATCAATTGATAGAGTTTTCTTTGTAATGCAGGCATAAAGGAGTTTATCAGATTAATAATGTTAGAAACAATAATTAATTCCACTCTCGCCGGGTCGAGGTAAACCGTGATTTTGCTTCAGAAATCGAGCCATATGCCTTGTTTTATGCCGTATCATAAATTTATCTTGGACAGATGTGAGTTAAAATAAACAATGAGGTATTACCTTTCAGATAGATTCATTTTAAAACTGCTTGAAACTCCAACTGTTTACGATATAAGGAACGACGAGCTTTATGATCTCGACGATGACGCGTTTGAATTTTTGAAAAAGTGCGCGGGTAATGAAGGATGCGGGGAAGAGGGCGCGGATAAGGAATTTATCGGGTATTGTCTTTCGGAAGGGATACTCGCAAAAGAGCCTGTTAATGTTAAAAGGCCGTTTATCATCAAATCGCCTGTTCCATCATTGCGGTATCTCGAACTCCAGATAACCGATAAATGCAATCTCAAATGCAGGCATTGTTATATAGGCAAACCCCTTAACAACGAACTTTCCGTAGGCGAAATAAAGGCGTTACTGAATGAGTTTGAAGAGATGCAGGGACTCCGCCTTCTTATAACCGGAGGCGAGCCTTTAATGCACAGCCGGTTTGAAGAGATCAATTCATTGCTGCCGGAATACAATTTCAGGAAAATACTATTTACAAACGGCTTGTTGTTGACCGACAACCTTCTCGAAAATTTACACGCGGATGAAATCCAATTCAGCGTTGACGGCATGGAACACGGACACGAGGCTGTTAGGGGGAAAGGGACATATGAAATTGTTATGCGAAAGGTCAGGGAAGCGATAGACAAAGGTATTGCGGTATCCATAGCCACAATGATCCACGGGGAGGATCTTGGAGAATTCGAGGAGATGGACGGCCTGTTCAGAAAGATCGGCATCAAAGACTGGACTGTCGATGCGCCCTGCGTATCCGGCAATTTGAGAGATAACCCTATTTTTCAGGTTGCGCCTGAGGTCGCGGGGAAATATCTGAATTACGGCTTCGGGGACGGCCTGCACGGCGGAGGCGAGGGGTTCGCGTGCGGACTGCATCTTATGTCCGTGCTCGCAAACGGCTACGCGGCCAAATGCGCTTTTTATTCCCGAACGCCGGCAGGAAATATAGAAGAGGGATTAAGTGCGTTATGGGGAAAAATAAGGCCGATAAGGCTTAACGAACTGGAATGTTTCAGTTCATCGTGTCAATTCATAGACGCATGCAGGGGCGGGTGCAGGTTCAGGGCGGAAGGCATTTATGGAAAAGACTTTTACAGATGTCATGCCTATGATATAATTAAATAAAGAAACGGCAATGAAGTCCGTTTAACTCCAAGAAAGGGAGGTGTTTGACATGGTAATAAAGAAGGTCTCCAAGAAGGGTGCAACAACCTGCAAATGCAAAGGCTCCTGTTAATCGAGGGGGTAATGGGGGGGGGCGGCAGGTATGCCGAAAAGCCTTTAATAGCGATACCATAGAGCCGACCCCTCCCGCCGTTTAAGGGCAACTTCGGCATCAGACATCCATTCATAAGAAAAACAGGCATACGATAATCTCATAGCATTATTAAATGCTTTGAGGTATATCTGCCGGCCACAGATTACAATTGTTTACTTTATATTTATAAACCCTTTGTGCCATAATTAAAAATGTCTTTTAAAAATTTAATCGTCATAATTTGCGTATTTACCTTTACGGTTTCGTGTTCGGCTGCATCGAAGGAGCCTGATGAGATAATCGACGTCGTATCTCCGGTAAAAGCCGATAACCTTCAATATTCCGATAAGGCATATTTCGAATATCTGCTCGGATACGAATCCGAGATAACCGGCAAATGGGAAAACGCCTTAAGGCATTATTCCAATGCCCTTGCCTTTGATCCCGCGTCGGCGCATATCAAGACCCAGATAAGCTACATGCAGGTCAGGCTCGGAAAGATTCAGGAAGCGTTGAAAACACTGGAAGGCGTCGTTGTTGCTCATCCCGATCATGTGCCCGCCCTCATGCTGTTAGGCGAGATATACAACTCGCAGAAGAGACCGGACGATGCGATAAGGATATACGAGAATGTCCTGAAATTGGCTCCGGAAAAGAACGAAGCGGTAATATTCTTAGGTGTCCTGCATGCCGCGAAAGGGGATTTCCAAAAGGCGATAGATACATTCGAAGGCATCTTAAAAAAGGATCCTGAAAATGTGATGGCGATGTATTACATAGGCTCCATCAAAATGGAAGAAAAGGATTATGAAAAGGCCGAGGAAAGGTTTAAAAAAATTATAGAGGTCCATCCCTCTTTCGATGCGGCTTATGCAAATCTCGGGCTTATAAGCGAAACGAGGGGCGACCTGAAGGCTGCGGAAGAGTATTATAAAAAGGTTCTTATCATTAATCCTCACAATCTCTTTGTGAGGGAAAGGCTTACGCAGTTATACCTTACCGAAAAGTCTTTTGAAAAGGCCATCAAGGAACTCGAAGGGATTTCAAAGAAGATGCCTAAGAATATAGACATTCACCAGAGGCTCGGGCTTTTATACCTTCAGGAGAAGAAGTACGATAAGGCGGTTTCCGAGTTCAGGATGGTTCTTGAGGCGCGGCCCGACGATATCGCGTCGAGATATTATCTTTCCCTCGCGCTCGCGGAGGCAAAGCGCTACGACGAGGCTTTGGGAGAATTGAAAAAAATAATATCGGCCGATCCTAAGAATATTAATGCCTTTTTGAACCTTGCCTTGATCTACGCGAGGCAGAACCGGTACGCGGATGCCGTCAAGATATACGAGGAGATACTGAGTTTCGAAAAAGGGAAGGCCGAGATATACGTTTACCTTGGGAACGCGCATATACAGATGAAACAATACGGGAAGGCGGAGACGGTATTAAAGGAAGGACTGAAGCTCTTCAGCGACAGCGACGAGTTGAATTTTACCGTTGCCGTTGTGTACGAGAAGACCGGAAGGCCCGACGATATGTTTTCTCACCTGAAGCGGACCGTTGAAATTAACCCCAACCATGCCGACGGACTGAATTATTTGGGGTACAGTTACGCCGATAGGGGGATAAACCTGCAGGAGGCGTTAGGGCTCATTAAAAAGGCGCTTGAATTAAAGCCCGACAGCGGATACATAATCGACAGCCTCGGGTGGGTATATTTCAAGCTCGGCAAAATTGAAGACGCGTTAACGACACTTAAAAGGGCGCTCGAATTCGTTAAGGACGATCCCGTTCTCCATGAACATATCGGGGATGTATACGAGTCCCTCGGAAAATACGATGACGCGGTTAAGGCATGGACGGATGCCCTGAAGTTTCAAGAAAAGGAAGACGGGTTAAAGAGCAGGGTCGAGAAGAAGATTCAAAATTTAAAATTAAAAATTCAAAATTAATTCCTTCATGACATCACCCATTACTCATCGTTCGCAGCTTGTTTTAAAGGCTCCCGCCAAGATAAACTGGTCTCTCTACATTCTGAATAAAAGGGACGACGGTTACCATAATATAGTTTCACTGATGCACTGCATAGGGCTTTACGACACGTTGACATTCGAGCCTTCGGATAATATCGAATTTTCTTCCGATATGGATATACCCCATAATCAGAACCTCGTTTACAAGGCCGCCGTGAAACTCCAATCGTATGCCGCAATAAAAACGGGGGCAGGGATTACCCTGAAAAAGGAAATCCCGTCGGGCGCCGGCCTCGGCGGAGGAAGCAGCGATGCCGCGTATACGCTTATGGGATTGAATAAACTATGGGGACTCGGGCTCGATGCCGGAGAACTGAAACATATCGGCAGCGGTCTCGGGGCCGATGTGCCTTTCTTTTTTGATTGTCCTATTGCGATTGCAGAAGGGAAGGGAGAGATATTAACGCCTTTAAATATATCCGTTCCTTATACGCTGCTTGTGGTAAAGCCTTCAATATCCGTATCGACGGCATGGGCATATGAGCAGATAGGGGCAAGGGGCAGGAGGCAGGGGATAGAAACAACAGAAACGGGAAATGACGAACAATCGGCTTCGGAATTGACAAAAACAGGGAATAAGATTAATAATATCAAGTTAATTTATGACGCCCTTAAGGGAGGAGACACGTCTTTTCTTAGGGCAAAAGTCCATAACGACTTTGAAGATGTAGTAAGGCAGAAATATCCCGTTATCGGCTCGGTTAAGGAAGAACTGCTGAATGCGGGGGCGTTGCTGTCGATCATGAGCGGAAGCGGGTCGGCGGTCTTCGGTCTTTTTGAAGACAGGGATACGGCCATTAGCGTATCGAGCCGTTTCCCTTCGCACTGGAACAGGGTGATAGAGACTTTGGTATAGCCGGATTGGGGCGTCGGCAAGCGGTAAGCCAGCAGATTTTGGATCTGCCATTCCCAGGTTCGAATCCTGGCGCCCCAGTGTGTAATTGATAGATATTACGGAGGTAAAAATGCCTGACGGTATTAAACTTCTTACGGGTAACGCAAACAGGCCGCTCGCTGCGAAGGTCAGCCGGCATATCGGCATACCTTTGACCGATACGACCGTGACGAGATTCAGCGACGGCGAAATAATGGTACAGATCAATGAAAACATAAGAGGCGCGGATGTCTTTGTCATTCAGCCTACATGCACCCCGGTAAATCAAAACATTATGGAATTGCTTCTTATAATAGACGCCCTCAAACGGGCTTCCGCGCAAAGGATAACGGCAGTAATCCCCTACTATGGCTATGCGCGACAGGACAGGAAGGTGCAGCCGAGGGTTCCCATATCTTCGAAACTTATTGCCGACCTGCTTACCGCCGCGGGCACAAACAGGGTTCTCACCATAGACCTGCACGCCGCGCAGATACAGGGTTTTTTCAATATACCGGTGGATCACCTGTACGCGGCGCCCGTCTTATTGGACTACATAAAGAGATCTAAATTTAAAGACCTCGTTATAGTATCGCCCGATGCGGGCGGCGTGGAAAGGGCGCGCGCCTTTGCGAAAAGGGTGGACGCCTCCCTTGCCATTGTCGATAAACGGCGCGAGGCCGCGAATATTTCAAAGGTAATGCACGTGATAGGAGACGTCAAGGGGAAAGACGTTATTATCCTTGATGATATGATGGACACCGCGGGGACGACTACCCAGGCGGCGCTGGCTCTTAAGGACAACGGAGCGGAGAGGGTATTCGCCGCATGCAGCCATGCCGTATTGTCGGGACCTGCCATCGAAAGGATAAACAATTCGGTGCTTGAGGAGGTCATAGTTACGGATACGATCCCCATGGACGATAAAATGAGCGTTTGCGGCAAGCTCAAAGTGCAGAGCGTAGCGCCTCTTCTGTCGGAGGCCATTAAGAGGATTAACGAAGAGACTTCGGTAAGTTCATTGTTCGTATAATAGAAGAGGAGGAAATATGGAAAGAACAACACTTAGTGTGGAGAAAAGAGAAAAATACGGTAAAGGCGGGGCACGGTCTTTGAGGAGGAGCGGAATCATTCCTGCAATTCTTTATAAAGGCGGTAATTCCATGCCGGTGCAGCTTTCGGGTAAAGAGCTTTCACGGTTTATCAGCAAGAGCGCCGGAGAGCAGGTGATCGTGAACCTTCAGTTCCCGGAGGATACGAAGCAGGCCATAGTAAAGGATTATCAGAAAGACCCGGCGATAGGCGATCTGCTCCATGTGGATTTTCAGGAAATTTCCGCTACCGAGATGCTGAAGGTAATGGTTCATGTGGTAATAAAGGGCGAGGCGCTCGGCGTAAAGCGGGATAAGGGCTTGCTCCAGCACGGACTGAGAGAAATAGAGATAGAGTGCCTTCCGGACAAGATCCCGGGCCACATAGACGTGGATGTAACAAATCTCATAATAGGACAATCCATTCATGTCAGCGATCTGAAACTGGGAGAGGGCATCCGTATCCTTACGGACACTCACGATGTTCTTGCATCGGTAATCGGCATCAAGGAAGAAGTTGTCGCGCCGGTCGAAGCCGTCGCTGAAGTTGCGGAGCCTGAAGTAATAAAGAAGGGCAAAAAGCCGGAAGAGGAAGCGAAGTAATTGTGGATTATTGCCGGTTTGGGGAATCCGGGAAGTAAATATTCCGGAAACCGCCATAATGTCGGATTTAAGGTTATAGACAGGATAGCGGAAGAATACGATATTACGCTGGAAGAAAAAGATATTTATGTAATCGGTAAAGGGGTTTTAGAAGGAATCGACGTAATCCTTCTAAAGCCCCTTACATTTATGAACAGAAGCGGGCTTGCAGTAAAAAAGATCCTCAGGAAGAAAAATTTTTCTCCGGATAAACTTATAGTCGTTCAGGACGACCTCGATCTGGCTGCCGGAATAATAAAGATCAGAAAAAACGGATCTTCCGGCGGACACAGGGGGATCGAATCCGTAATTCAGGAGACAGGAACAAAGGATTTTATCAGGGTTAAAGTGGGAATAGGCCGGGATAATGACATTCCGGTAGAAAAATATGTGCTTATGAATTTCAGGCCGTCCGAAAAAGTACAGGCGAAAGATGGTATAATAAAAGCGGCCGGCGCAGTAGTATCCATAGCGGCGGAGGGTATCGATAAAGCGATGAACAGATATAACCGATCCGCAAAGGCCGATAAAAGCGAAATATAATGAATATCCTCTTTAAAGATATATCCGAACTGGAAATAAAAGCGGATGCTCTGATCCTCCCTTTATTCGAAGGTGCGGACAATATTTATTCCGACATAAACAAGGCAACCGGCGGCCTGATAAACGATGTCATCAAGTCCAAAGAATTCGGCGGAAAACTGAATCAAACAACCCTTCTCCACGTTAGAGGCATAAACATCGGCAGGATTTTATTGATAGGGATAGGGAAACAATCCGACATAACGCCCGACAGGATAAGGCGGGCGGGCGGCAAGGCGTTCTCTTATTTGAGAGGAACCGGAAGCAAAAACATAGCCCTGTCCGGCAGATTATTCGCCAAGCTCTCCAAGAGTTTCGCGGCATCGCAAAGACCCGCGTTTTATTTTATCGAAGGGGGCCTCTTAAGTCTCTACAGGTTCGAGAAATACAAGAAATCCGAAAATGACAAAGAGATAAAAACGGCAATCGTGCTCGGCGCGGATAAGGGCATATCCGTCAAATGGCTTAAGACAACGTCATCTGCGGTTAATTTTGCGAAAGACCTTATAAACAGCCCTTCCAACGATATGACTCCCGCCGTTTTAGGCAGGATCGCAAAATCCCTTTCCGGCAAAAAGATAAAGGTCAAAGTGCTCGAAAAAAAGGATATGGAAAAAGAGGGCATGGAGGCGTATCTCTCCGTATCCAAAGGCTCTGCCGAACCTCCGAAGTTCATTATCCTTGAGTACAAAGGCGGCAAAGGCGCGCCGTTGGCATTGGTAGGCAAATCCATAACCTTCGACAGCGGCGGCATATCGCTTAAACCCGCCGACGGAATGGAAAAGATGAAATACGATATGTCCGGCGGGGCGGCAGTGCTTGCCGTAATCAAAGCTGCTTCGGAATTGAATCTGCCGGTGAATATCGTCGGACTTCTTCCGGCTACCGAAAACCTTCCGGGCGGCAGCGCGTCTAAGCCCGGCGACATAGTCAAAAGCATTACAGGCAAGACCATAGAGATAATAAATACAGACGCGGAAGGACGCCTTGTCCTTGCGGATGCCATCGGATATGCAATAAAATATTATAAACCGGAGGCGGTGATCGATATCGCTACACTGACCGGCGCGTGCTCCATAGCACTCGGCAGCGAAGCCGCAGCCATGATGGGGAATAACGAAGGACTTATGGAAAAACTGGAGAAGGCGGCGGAAGAGACATACGAAAGGGTTTGGCCGATGCCGCTTTATGAGGAGTATAAGGAATACATAAAGAGCGACGTAGCGGACATAAAGAACAGCGGCGGCAGGAACGGCTCTCTCGTTACGGCGGGTTATTTCCTGAAGGAGTTTGCCGGCGACACTCCGTGGGTGCATCTCGACATAGCAGGCACAGCGTGGAGCGATAAGGATAATCCCTATACGCCTAAAGGCGCTACTGCGATGGGAGTCAGACTGGTGCTTAATTTTTTGAAGGAGAATAATAGATGATATTTTTGCTCGCATTCCTCGGATTTTTACTCATTCCGTCTTTTGCGTTTGCGTGGGGGCCGATGACTCACATGTATTTAGGGAGCGAAATGTATTCGTATGCGCCTTTAATCCCGGCGGGCATCATGGCCTTATTGAAAAAATACCGTCAGGATTTTCTTTACGGAAACCTGATGGCCGATATGATACTCGGAAAGAAATACCTTCCCGACGATAAAAGCTCTCACAGTTGGGATGTCGGGCTTAAGCTTCTGGAGCAGGCTAAGAAAGGGCAGGAAAAGGCGTTTGTTTACGGCTATCTGAGCCACCTTGCGGCGGACACCGTAGCTCACGAATATCTCACGGAAGACAAGTGGGATATGGGACACGCATGGGTAGAGATGAAGGCCGACAGCCTTATCAATAAAGCTTACTGGCTTGAATATGTGACGATAAACAGGGCAGTCAAGAGAAGAAACGACAGGTTCCTCCAAGAGTCCCTCGACAGATTTATTTTTTCATTTAACACCAATAAGAGAATATACAAAAGCATGGTTTTTCTGTCCGTACTGAACAAAAAGAGAAAAAGGGGAGTGGATAAGAAATATATCCGGACGCTCCATGACGAATCCATAACGGGCATGCTCGATCTGCTTCGAAACGGCAAAGACGCCTCTGTCCTTACCAAAAGCCCGCTATAATCATGTTCGATAAAACGTACCTTTTACCGGCCGATGCGCTTCAACGCCTTTTATCCTCGATACCGGACACGCTCATAACGACCGAAAGATTAAAGATAGAGGAATGCTATAACCGCATTATATCGGTTGATGTCGTCGCCCCAGAAGACCTTCCGGCGTTTTCCCGCTCCACAGTTGACGGTTACGCGCTCAACGCCAGAGATACATTCGGCGCAAAGGATACCTCTCCTGCCTATATAACCGTAAGGAACGAGATAATGATGGGGACATCCCCCGATTTCGAAATAAAAACAGGAGAGGCCGCGAAGATACCGACCGGTGGAATGATGCCTAAAGGCGCGGATGCCGTTTTGATGCTCGAACACGCTCAGGCGGTTTCCGACGACATGATAGAGGCTATGCGCTCTGTTGCTCCGGGCGAAAATGTCATTCAAAAGGGCGAAGACATACAAAAAGGTGCAACGGTGCTTGCAAGCGGCCGCAGGTTAAGGCCTCAGGATATAGGCGCGCTTGCCGGTATCGGAATAACCGGAATAGAGGTATTCAAAAAGCCCGTAGTGTCGATAATCTCCACAGGAGACGAGATAGTACCGGCGAGCAGCCTTTTAAAGTTAGGACAGGTAAGGGATATTAATTCATTTACATTGGCCGGGCTCATAAGCGATAACGGAGGAGTTCCGGTTAAAAAGGGAATATTCAAGGACGATTACGGGACAATAAAAAAGGCCATCGAGGATTCGGTTAAAGATTCCGATATGGTTTTGATAAGTGGGGGAACATCCGCCGGCACAAAAGATATGACAGCCGATATTATAAACGACATCGCTATGTCGCAAGGCGGCGCGGGAGTGGTCTTTCACGGCTTATCCCTGAAGCCCGGCAAACCGATGATAGGCGGCGTTGTGAATAACAAGCCGATTCTGGGGCTTCCGGGACATCCCGCAGCCGTGGTCGTATGCTTCAACCTCTTCATAAAACCGGCGCTCGAAAGGCTCGGCGGTTTTATTTCGAATAAAATTTTCATTAAGACCGTTGCCGCTAAGATGGCTAAAAACATCGCATCCGCGGCAGGAAGGGAAGACCACATAAGGGTCTATCTCGAAGAAAAAGACGGAGAGTTCTCAGCAGTTCCCGTACTCGGAAAATCCGGGTTGATAACCACGCTCGTCAAGGCCGACGGCATAGTCGTTATCCCGCAGAATAAACTCGGTCTCGACGCCGGGGAAGATGTAACTGTAAGGTTGTTTTAAGCCGTAAATTCGATCAAGCCTAAAAAAAATTCTTGACATTAGAATTACGCCGGGTGTATATTAGTATATGCTTATAAGCTTAATAGAGGGCAGGTTGTGAAGGAATCGGCGGACTTATTTAAAATCCTTTCGGTAGACAAAAGAATAGAGATCGTCGAACTGCTGAAGAAAGAGCCTATGAGCGTTAACGCTTTAGCCGACGCGTTGGGGATAACGCAATCGGCAGTGTCCCAACACTTGCGGGTGCTGAAAGGAGCCGGGCTTGTGAAAGACGAAAGGCAAGGATACTGGATTTATTATTCCTTGAATAAAGACGCGCTTGAAAAATGCCGGCAGAGACTCAATCGTATTTGTACTTGCGGTTGTTTAGGCGGACAGGCAGGTATTATAAGAATAGACAAGAAAGCTTCAAGAACAAAATAAAGAGATATTTTTTTGATCATTTATATTAGTTATTAAGCATTAACTTAATAGTAAAGGAGGTGATAATAATGGCAAAGGACAGCAAAGAGACCAAAGAACAGCCTGAAGAAAAAAAGCCCGAAGTTAAGAGCGACTCAAAGTGTTCCTGCGGCTGCGGTTGCGTTCCGCCCATGAAAACGAAGCAGTAAATCGCTTGCGGGGGCGGGTTGAAAAATCAATCCGCCCTCACTTTTGAAAAAAATCATACGGAGGACAAAATGAGGGAGATAATGTTAGCGGGTTCTTATTGGCTGCATTCGATAGCAACGGTCGTATGGATTGGGGGAATTGCTTTTATCCTTCTTATCGTGATACCGTCGGCAAAGCAGGTTTTAGGCGTAGAGGCCGGCAAACTGATGGGTGATATTTCAAAGAGATTTACTCCCATAGCGAACTACAGCATAATTGTTTTGTTCATTACAGGGGCCGTATTAGCCGCTCTTAACAAGCAGTTTTCAGGGATTGGAAATTTTAGTAACGGGTGGTCTTCTGGCTTAATCGTAAAGCATGTTTTGGTATTAGGAATGGCGGCTGTCCATTTTTATAGAGGCTTGATATTAGCTCCCAAGATTGCAAAAACAGAACCTGCCGCTGAAAAAGCATCCTTACAGAAATTGTCCCTGAATTTGGTCAAGGTGAACTTTTGTCTGGGATTGATGGTGTTACTATTCAGCGGAATAATATCTATTCTATAGGGAAAATAGGGACAGCGAGGAACGGCGCTGTTCCTAATAAAAAAACGAACTTATTCATCGAGCACCTGTCTGATTTTTTTCAGCAGGACGTCGGACGGGATCGGTTTTGAAAGAAATTCGTATTCCTTTTCATCGATGCCTTTCCCGCGCACGATATCACCTTCATGCCCGCTCATAAATATCACCTTGATGTCCGGGCTTATCTTTTTTATCTCTTCGTATGCCTCCTTGCCCCCTTTGTTCGGCATCATGGCGTCGAACAGCAAGAGACGGATACGGTCCCTGTTTTCATGAAACTTCCTGACCGCGTCATTCCCGTCCTCAGCCGTGATAACCGTATAGCCGAACCAATCAAAGGTTCTGATTAAAGACTTTCTCATTCCTTCATCGTCTTCGGCTATCAATATGGTCTCAGTCCCTCCGGTTGCGCCGGCGGATGAGGTCGCGACTGCAGACGCCTCTGCCTCAACCCTGTTTTTCACTATCGGCAGATATATGGAAAATGTACTCCCTTCACCCGGTCTACTGTCGATGATAATAAATCCATTATGCTGTTTTACGATGCCGTAAACCACGGCGAGGCCGAGCCCGGTACCTTTGCCGGCTTCCTTAGTAGTGAAGAAGGGCTCGAATATCCTCTCTTTCGTTTTTTCGTCAATGCCTATTCCTGTGTCGGTCATCTTCACGAGCGCATATTTGCCCGGTTCGCCATAGTTATGAAACCTGATGAATTCGTCATTTATAATTATCTCTTCCGTAGATAAGACCAGCTCCCCTCCATCGGGCATGGCGTCCCTTGCGTTTGCAGCCAGATTAATCAGCACTTGATCTATCTGGCTCGGGTCGGCGAGCACTTTTAATGCTCCTTGCGACAATACGAAGGTAAGCTTAATGTCTTCACGGATAAGGCGCCTAAGGAGTTTTTCAATATTTTGTATGAGTTCGTTCAAATCGGTCAGTTTTAGGTCCAGCACCTGTTTCCTGCTGAAAGCGAGTATCTGCTGGGTCAGCGAAGCCCCTCTATGAGCTGCGGCGAGTACTTCATTGATGTTGGACATCATAGGACTGTCCTTAGGAAGGTTCAGTCGTATAAGCCCGCCGAAACCCATGATCGCAGTAAGAATATTGTTAAAATCATGGGCAATTCCTCCGGCAAGTTGGCCTATTCCTTCCAATTTATGGGACCGGCTAAGTTGTTCTTCAAGCCTTGCCCTCTCCTCCTCCGCCCTCTTGCGCCCGGTAGTGTCCCTCGCATCGGTGTGCATGTACTTTTTATTTTTGACGACGATGACCCGGTTGTTGAATTCGGTATCAATTTTAGTGCCGTCTTTATGCCGGATTTTGGCTTCTCCGATTGTCTCTTCTCCCCGTAAGATACTTTTGTGATACTGCATGTAAGCGTCAAGATCGACATCATCATAAAGGTCTTGTATGCGCATCGACAGGAGTTCGTCTCTGGAATAGCCGGTCAGCCTGCATGCGGCATCGTTTACATCGATAAAGCGGTAGTGCCTATCGTTGATAAAAATGGCGTCGCGCGAGCCCTGAAACACGGCATCATGCCATTGCAGGGCTTCTTGGAGTCGTTTTTCGCAGTTTGTTGTTTTTTCTTTTTTCATAAATCAGCTAAAGCAAACATACCATACTTTGATAAAGCGGTCAAGAAATACCGGATTGAAGAAATGCATTGCATGCTATATACTTTAAGGAGTTTTTATTACGGCGTGGGGGTGTATGAGCAAGATACTGATTGTCGATGACGAAGAGATCGTGCGGTTTGCCTTATCGGAAAAGCTGGAGGAAAACGGTTTCTCTGTGCTTAAGGCCTTTGACGGCAGAAATGCCGTGGATGTTTTCGGGCGTGAGGCTGTTGACGCCGTTTTGTTGGACCTCAGAATGCCCGGCATGAACGGTATCGAGACGATGCACGAGCTTAAAAGGCTCGATCCGGACGTGCCCATTATTATCGTTACGGCGTACGGCGATATACCGACGGCAGTGCAGGCCATTAAACTGGGGGCATATGACTTTATAGAAAAACCTCCCCCGATAAGCAAGCTTATAGTCACGCTCCAGAGGGCCACGGAAAAACTTGAACTTGAAAGGAAGGTAAAGAGGCTCGATACGACCTTCGAGACATCGCTCGAACTGTTGATGGGAAGAAGCAAGGTCATGAAGCGGGTGATAGAACAGATAAAGCAGGTGTCGTGGAGCGACATGTCGGTTATGCTGCAAGGCGAGACCGGAACCGGAAAATCGTTTATTGCCAACACCATACATAACCTCAGCAAAAGGGCCGGAAAGGAATTCGTGAGAGTGGATATAGGCGTAATACCCGAGTCCCTTGTAGAAAGCGAGCTTTTCGGGCATGAAAAGGGAGCATTTACCGGAGCCGATAGGAAGAAGAAGGGTTATTTCGAGTTTGCTCATGGAGGCACCATATTTATAGACGAATTGCAGAACATGTCCCCTATTGTGCAGACCAAATTGCTGAGCGTTGTGGAAGAAAAAAAGGCGTACCCGCTCGGCAGCGTAAAACCTTTAGACATAGACGCCCGCATAATAACCGCCACTAATAAGGATATGAAGGAAAGCGTCGCGGAAAATAAATTCAGGGAAGACCTTTTTTTCAGGCTCGGTGAATTTATAATTACCCTTCCTCCGCTTCGGGAAAGGTCGGACGACATCCCGTTTCTTTCCCGTAAATTCATGATCGAGGCGGAAACGGAAATGAATAAACAGATAAAGGAGATGGACGACAATGCGCTCGATTACCTGACGCGGTATAACTGGCCGGGCAATATAAGGGAATTGAGAAACGTCATAAGAAGGGCAGTCCTTCTTACCGAGGACGGCGTCATAAGAAATACTCACATCGAACTCCTGATAGAAGAAAGCGATGAGAAAAAAGAGACCCTAAGCGTATCTTCATTATTCCCGTTAAAAGCGGCAGTAACCGATACGGAAAAAAGGGCATTGAGACACGCGCTTCGCGTAACGAACGGCAATAAGAAAAAGGCGGCATCTTTGCTTAATATAGACTACAAAACGCTTCTTTCCAAAATAAAAGAGTATGGAATTTTTCCTGTGGAATAATTCCATACGGTATGGAATTATTCCATAAACCCCTTCTAAGACAGCCATCAAAAAGCAGTTAAATCAAATTGTTATCGTTTAATATTCTGCCGGCATTCCGTTTGCATTATCAATATGCGTTATGCGAAACGGATTTATTTTAATTATTGTAATTGCTTTTTCTTTTCTGTCGTTCGGATTCGTATCGGCGCCCGACAAAAAAGCAAAGAACAGTTACAACATGGTCGCGATGACTGTGGAAGACGCGAAATATAAGTTGATTAGAGAGGCGGACAGGAAAGGATTCTCTGCGGGTAAAAAGGCCGAGATAGTCAGGGCGTTTGAAAAACTTTCCATTTATATGCCGGTGAAAGAGGCTTATAAAATGGTTTTGATAAGATTCAACCTGACCGATATGGAAAAGTTAAGGAAAGAAGGAAGCTACGACTATGAGGATACGATGAGATTGTCATCTCAATAATAGAACTAAGGCTGTGTGTTTGCCGAATGGAGGGTGATTATTAATGAACTTGAAGGTTGTAGTGGTCGACAATGATAAAAGCAATCTGCTTCTCATAGAAGAGATGGCGGCGTCATCCGGTCTTGAAGTTAAAGGCTTTTTATATCCGGAGATTGCTCTTGATTACATTAGAAGCAACGATGTCGATATGGTTCTTACGGATTTCAGGATGCCCAAAATGGATGGTTTGACGTTAGCAAAGGAAATAAGAAAAACGCACGCCGGAATGCCGGTTATTATGATAACGGCGGAATGGGACGATCCGTCCTTGAATAGAACTGCGGTCGAGAGCGGCGTGGACGGCATCTTAAGCAAGCCTATAAGTTATGAAGAATTCAAGGTTAAAATCATGGAAGCAATACAAGATACGCAAAACAGAGCTGTTTGAGCTTTCATTATCACAATACATGGAGGACGGCATGAAAAAAAGCAGGTATGACATTGAAGCAAGCGGTCTTTTCCCCTTAAAAAAGGCTGTAATGGGCGTCGAGAAAGACGCCATAAAGCAGGCGTTGGAGATTGCCGGATGGAATAAATCTGCGGCGGCATCCATTCTGCATATCGATTATAAGACGCTGCTTACAAAGATAAGGACATACGGGATTTCTCAATAAATGCGTTATGTCGAAGCCGAAGATTATGTTTGACAGCAATGAGAAAAGGGGGTATTATATGAATTGTTTTTATGGTTCAGTAAGTTATGACATCCTGCGGAACGGGAGGCGTCCATGCTGGGAAATATAAAAATATTGATAGTAGACGACGCTCCTCCGATGAGGGCATTTATTAAAGCCGGCATCCTTTCGTCGATCTCCAAAGATATTTTCATAGACGAGGCGGTCAGCGGCGAAGCAGCTCAGAGCAAGCTTCAATTGCATAACTACGACCTTATACTGTGCGATTGGAATATGCCCGGCATGAAGGGCAGCGATCTTCTGCGGTGGATGAAGGAGCAGGAAGATCTGAAGGATACGCCGTTTATCATGGTGACGGCCCACAATGAAAAGGATATCATCATGGACGCCGTGAATCTGGGGATAACGGACTTTATCGTGAAACCTATAACGGTCGATATGCTGGCCAAAAAGACGGCATCCGCGCTTAGGGATATAATCCTTAAAAAAAGGCAGAACAACAATGGGGAGGAATAGCGCCGGTGGACATCGACAAGAAAAAAAGCGATCTCATATTGAATGAAATAGAGAAGCGCAGGCTCAGGGAAAAAACGGTCGATGTCGAAGAAGAAAAGGTAAAGCTGGTTATTTTTTTACTGCTCGACGAGTATTATGCTTTTTACGGCGTTGCCGTCAAAGAGATACTGCCGTCTGCGAACATATTCTATGTGCCGGGATCTCCGGATTTTATCACCGGTGTGATCAATGTAAGGGGAGACATAGAGTCCGTAATCAATATCAACAAACTTCTTGGTCTGCCCGATTCAAGGATTACGCAAAAAAGCCGCATTGCAGTAGCGGTCAACGGGAATATGCGCTCCGGCATACTGCTTGATGCGATAGAGGATGTAATCGACGCGCCTCTTAGTTCCATAAAACCTCCCCTCTCCACGCTTGAAGGTTCAAAAAAGGATTTCATCACCGGCGAATTATTCTATAACAACAGAAATATAACGGTTCTCGACGTAGAAAAAATCTTTGGAAGAATCATGGCATGAATATAAACGGAGAGGTGGAATTGCTTACCTTTAATATAGGGGGAGTTAAGATGGGCGTGGATACGGCTCAGATTGCCGCAATGCTGGAAACCGGGCAGGCGGAAGAAAGAGGCGTCAGCGTCAGCGGTCTTTTTGAAAAGATGCCGTTTCGCGGCCGTGAAATTACCTGCAGCGCCCCCCATGTAATAGTGATAAAAGATGAAGGGGATCCTTACGGCATTCTCATAGACCGGCCCGACGATATTCTCCGGGTATCCATAGATGATATACGTCACCTTCCGCCGATATTCGCGGCATGCGGATGTTCAAAGGCGATATGGGGCGCGGTTTTAAAAGGAGAAGACGTAATTCTGCTTGTGGATTTTTACAGGCCGGCGGAAAATTAAGGCGAACAGATAGAAAACATAAATAGATTTGGAGGTGGCTAATGAAGTTTTCCGCAGGTGCAATTTTAAATTTAAGAGGGTCGTTGAAGAATCAGGTTTTCATTCTGGCCGTCGTGCCGATGATTATAGTCTTCCTCGTTTCGGCGTTTCTTTATGCCCCTACAATCAACTTTATTTTGATTTCTCTGGTTGTAATGCTCGCCTGTATCGGCGGGATAAGATATGTCATAGATAAACTTATAAGTAAACCTGCAGCGAATGTTCTTTACGCCCTTAAAAATTTCAATAACGATCTGACGCTTAGGATACCGGTGGCCTCCGAAAATGAGATTGGAGAGGTGGCCAAATGGTTCAACAGCCACACCGGAGAACTTCACGATATCATCAAAAATATTCTGGACACAATTAAGCATATAAACGCCTATGTAGCCGAAATATCTGCGGCTATAGGAGAACAGGCGACCGTTTCATCTCAGCAGTCCGCCGCCGTTTCCGAGATCACCGCTACAATGGAGGAGCTTTCAGCTTCATCCTCGCAAATAGCGGAGCATTCGAAATCCGTGGTCGATATTGCGACGCAGACATGGGAAAACACCAAAAAAGGGGCGAGGGGAGTGGAGTCTGTTTTAATGAAGATGAGCGAAATAAACAACGACAATCAGAACAATATTTCCGAAATTGTCGCATTGGGTAAGAAGTCCAAGGAAATAAGCAAGGTAATGGAGATAATAAATACTATTGCCGACCAGACCAAGCTTATCGCTTTTAACGCCGCCCTCGAAGCCTCAAGCGCCGGAGAGGCGGGCAAGAGATTCGGCGTCGTCGCGGTGGAGATAAGAAGATTGGCGGACAGCGTAATGGAATCTACCGGAGAAATAGAGGGTAAGATCAATGAAATACAGGAAGCCATAAACCGCCTTGTAATAGCGTCCGAGAAAGGGTCGAAAGGAATTCAGGAGGGCATAGAATATTCGAGCGACACTGCAGCTATCCTCAGCGATATCGTCGACGCGGCACAGAGCACTACCGACGCCGCGAAACAGATTTCCCTTTCTACGCAGCAGCAGAAGACAGCGAGCCATCAGGTGGTAACGGCGTTGAGGGAAATAGTCGCCGGGGCGGGCCAGACCACAAATTCGATGGGTCAGCTTAATGCAATAGCCCAAAACCTGTCGCACTTGTCCGATAGTTTAAAGGGCGTGGTGGAACAGTTTAAGTTATCGAAAGGGTAACCGGAGAGACGCCGATCCCGGACAAGCAGGGAGTTTTTAGAAGTAAAAAGGGAGGAAACAATGGCAAGACTGTGTTTTATTTTTCTGGCGGCCGGTTTTTTTATAACCACCGGCCTTTATGCAGCCGATGTAGCGGCTCCACCCGTGATTAAGCTCGGCATGGTAAACGCACAGAAGGGCCCGGCAGAGGGGCTCGGCAAGGGGATGTTCATGGGGGCCGATGCCGTTTTTAAAGAGGTCAACGAAAAAGGCGGCATCAACGGCAGAAAGATCAATCTGATAGTGGAAGACGACGGTTATGAGCCGGACAAGGCCATCGATTCCACTCTAAAGATGATAGAGGAACATAAGGTATTCGCCCTTTTCGGCTATGTGGGAACCCCTACGGCCAATGCGGTAATTCCAATTGTAAAAGAGATGAAGGTTCCGCTCGTAGGGCTTTTTACAGGCGCTATGACTCTCAGGAATCCGGTAGTGTCGCAGATTATAAATATACGGGCGAGCTATGACGACGAGGCCGAGGCGCTGGTGGACTATTTTATAAAGAGCAAAGACGCAAAGACCTTCGGCGTATTCTATCAGGACGACGGCTTCGGGCAGGCAGTGCTTTCAGGGACGCTGAAGGCATTGAAGAAAAGGGGAATGGATGTAATCGCAAAAGGAACTTTTCAGAGAAACACCACGGCAATAAAAACCGGGCTTGCGGAAATGCTGAAGGCAAAGCCGGATACGATAATAATGGTCGGGCCGTATACTCCCCTTTCGGTATTTATCAAAGAGGCGAAGGCCGAAGGCTTGAAATCGCACCTTGCCACAGTGTCATTTGTAGGAACCGGAAATCTTCTTGAAAAAGTCGGCGGCGCCGGAGAGGGGGTTGTCATATCGCAGGTGGTTCCTTTCCCGGAGGACGAGTCGTTGCCTGTTACAAAGGAATGCGCGTCTCTTCTGAAGAAATATTACCCGGGTCAACCGCTCGGTTTTGTAAATTTCGAGGGATGCATAACCGCAAAAGCGATGGTGTCGGCGCTCGAGAAAGCCGGCAAGGATGCGACGAGAGAGGGGCTTATAAATGCGTTTGAAGGGATGAGTAATTCAAACATGGGCGGGCTTACCATGAACCTCAACGCCGGAGATCATCAGGCATTGGACAGTGTGTTTTTGACGCGCATAGAGAGCGGCAAAATAGTCCCTATCAGGCAATAAGGGGGGAGCATGACCGTTAAAAAAAGGCTTCTCGGCAGCATGCTTATTACCGTAATCGGCATTTTAATAATCGCGGCGATAAGCGTGTACGCCATACTGAAGATCAGGTCGGGGATAAATATCCTCACGGGTCAATCGACCCCACTGCAGGTGAAGACGTTGGAACTTCAGCAGGCCGTAGAGAGACTTTCGGCCGATATGATGCGGCTTGGACTTTCCAGCGATCGGCAGGAGGTTCAACGCCTTTCCGAAACGATAAACGGGCATATCAAATTCATAGAACAGGCAAATAAAGATATGCGGCGTCTCGGCATGAAGGCCTCCGGAGCGGATACCTCCGTTCTTGATGGGGTGCACAAGACCGTTGCCGGGGCCGTTGAGCGCAGGCTTGCGGACGTCGCTCTTTTTAAAGCAGAGGCATCGAATGTAAATGAATCGCTGAAAAAAGTGGAGCGTACAATAGCCGGGATAAGGGATAAAATCAACGCCTTGAATGAGGATTTTTCGAGAAACGTCAAAGACGCCCAGCAGTCGAACCAGAGATTTAACGGCATAATTAAAAAAATTCTGACCCTGCAGGCGAAACTGAAAGAAATCGAGATAATCATGGCGGATATGGAGACGGTTAAAAACAGGTTCAGGCTGGCGCCGTTTAAGGAAAGGATGAAGGCCGTCACCGATTCCATCCGGATGGTAAGCCATGAAGAAGGAGACCCTGCGGTAATAAAGGAAATAAAGGAGGCTGCCGCAAAGATATATTCGCAGTTCACCGCGGAAGGCGCAGGCCTTATCGCCGTAAGGTCGGCCGTTCTTTCCGGTAAAGATGAAGAGGGGGCGTACATTTCTTTAAAAAAATCGATGTTGAAAATTGTTGACGCCCTCAATTCCAAGGTGGCGGAGATTATAGATCCCTTCGAGATGCAGATGGTGAAAGACAGGCAGAGAATAGAGGCATCGTATAACTTCCAGAATACCGCCGCCCTGATATCCGGCACAGGGGGTACGATAAACCTCGATATAAAGGAACTTGCCTCGGCAGTAAGGTTTGTAATGTTGGCCGATTCGCAAAGCGATATGCAGAAAGCGGAAATCGAGATAAAGAAAATGCAGGAGAGGATACGTTCAAACGTCGATAAGCTGGAAAAACTTCTCGGACGCATAGATCAGGCAAAGATGCTGAAAGATGTCGATGCAATGTCGGGCGTGATAGCGGCAACGGATGTTTCCATAAAAAAAATACTGCATGCCCGGAAAAGCGTGCTGGAGAGCGATGCGGCTATGCAGAGTGCCGTCGATACCGTAAAGGCGGTTTCCTTCGAGCAGTCGAAGAAGGGAGAGCATCAGGTTAAGATAATGACCGGAAAACAACAGGACGTGGTGGACAGCGTAAGCAATACCGTAAAAGTGTCTCTGACCTTTATGGTTGTGGTCTCGCTCATAGTCTTAGGCGCGGTCGTAGTCGCGAACGGAAAGGTCGCCATGAGTATTATTAATCCTCTGAAGACTACGGAGGAAGTGATAAGCGCGGTGGAAAAAGGCGATTTGACGTTAAGGATCGGCGATACGGGCGATGACGAAATAGGGCAGATGTGCAGGTCTTTCAACGGTCTGATAGATAAACTGCACGGCGCAATATCGCACATATCGAGTAGATCGCAGGCGATAAACAGTTATGCCGAGAATATTGCGAAGACGGTGGACGGCCAGGCGACGTTTTCTTCACAGTTGTCCAGTTCCGTAGCCGAGATATCCTCCACAATGGAGGAGCTTTCCGCGTCTTCATCTCAGATTGCGGACTATACGAACTCCGTAGTGGAAGTTGCGAATAAATCATGGAACGACACGAAAAGGGGCGCTGCCGCCGTAGAGACCATCACAATGAAGATGAACGACATCAACACGGAAAATCTGAACAGCATCGGCGAAATCATGGAACTGGGGAAGAAGTCGAAGGAGATAACGAAGGTGATGGAGCTTATAAATAAAATAGCGGATCAGACGAAACTCATAGCGTTTAACGCCGCCCTCGAAGCCTCAAGCGCCGGAGAGGCAGGGAAGAGGTTCGGCGTTGTCGCCGTAGAGATAAGAAAACTCGCGGACAGCGTTATGGAATCCACCGGGGAGATAGAAAACAAGATCAACGAAATCCTCGAAGCGGTAAACCGTCTGGTAATAGCGTCCGAAAAGAGCTCAAAGATCGTTCAGGAAGGAGTAGATTACGCCGGCCGGACGGTTTCGATGCTGATAGATATAGTCAACGTGGCTGAAGAGACAAATAAGTCCGCGAAGCAGATATCCTTATCGACGCAGCAGCAGAAGACCGCGAGCAGTCAGGTAGCTTCCGCCCTGAGAGAGATCGTTAACGGCGCGGGACAGATGTCCGGCTCGATAGGTCAGATAAACGCCGTCACCAAAGAGATGGCGCAGTTGTCCGACGAATTAAGGGGGATGACGGATAAATTCGAGGTAAAAGGGGAATAATCTTTTATGGGACAGATAAGGGTTTTGGTGGTTGACGACAGTTCATTGGCGAGGGAGCTTATTACCGCAATCTTATCGACCGACAAAGATATAATGATAGTAGGCGAGGCGCAAGACGGCAGGGAAGCCGTACGAAAGACGAGGGAGCTCAAGCCGGATATCGTTACTATGGACATAGAGATGCCGGAGATGAACGGGCTTGAGGCCATAGAGCATATCATGGCCGCCCATGCGGTTCCCATTCTTGTAGTTACTACGAGGGGAGACGCTCATACGGCATATGCCGCCATATCCAAGGGAGCGTTAGACCTCGTCCAGAAGCCGGACGTGAATCTCGACGGCGCAAAGGAATTCATAGATAAGATAAAGCTTCTTTCCAAAATAAGGGTTATAACGCACATCGGCGGCAGGCGCGCAGTAAAGGATATAAAGGAACAGCCTAAACCGGTATTCGGTAATAAGACGGTCGACAGGATAGTTGCCGTCGCATCTTCAACCGGCGGGCCTGAAGCCCTGTCCGTCTTGCTTTCGGGATTCCCGGAAAAGTTCCCTTGCCCTATAGTGATCGCCCAGCATATCTCGGACGGTTTCGTTCAGGGAATGGTAGAGTGGCTTAAGAGAACATCGAGGTTGAATGTGAAGACGGCTTCCGACGGTGAGTATATAAATCCCGGAACCGTATATGTGTCGCCCTCGGAAAAGCATATGGAGATCACGGTCGACAGGAAAATTGCGCTCGTCGAAAGGCATCCGAAGGACATCTACCGTCCTTCGTGCGATGCCCTTTTATCATCCGTTGCAAAGGTATACGGACAGCGGAGCATAGGGGTCATACTGACGGGTATGGGGAGCGACGGCGCGATGGGGATTAAAAAGATAAAGGGAGCCGGGGGGCTGACTATCGCGCAGGACGAAAAGACTTCGGTCGTGTTCGGCATGAACAAGGCGGCGATAGACAGCGGCTGCGTCGATAAGATACTGCCGATAGACGAGATAGGCGACGACATTATAAGCATTGTAGGAAAGGCATAGGAATGTTTTTTGTAACCGGAGAGGACGATGGATCTGACGCCTTTTAAGGATATTATAAAAGAGAGGTGCGGCCTGAGTTTCGATGATGTAAGGAACGCAATCCTCGAAGAGGGTATCCGGAAAAGGATGTCCGGGAGGGGCATGGAGTCTCCTGCAATGTACCTCTTCGTTCTTGTCTCCGAACAGGGAGAGTTCAACGATCTCGTAAATCTGGTAACTATAAACGAGACCTATTTTTTTCGCGAGCACGCCCATCTAAAATTGCTCACGGAAAGGTTAGTCTCCGAAAAACTTGCGGATAAAAGCCCTAACGGTAAACTCAGGATTTTAAGCGCAGGCTGTTCTACAGGCGAAGAGCCGTACTCGATAGCCTTATATCTTATGGAGAAATACGGCGCCGGTATCAACGGTTTTATTTCGGTTATAGGAGCGGATATAGACGGAGCAGCGATAGAGAGCGCGCAAAACGGGATTTTCGGTTCCCATTCCTTCAGAGGTTTTCCCGATAACCTGAAGAAAAAATATTTTGAAGAATGCGGATGCAACCGCTATAAGATAAAGGATTTCGTCAGGGAAAAAGTGGAGTTCCGGAGACTGAATCTTCTATCCGATTCTTACCCCGAAGAACTTAAGATGCTGGATATTATTTTTTACCGGAACGTATCCATTTATTTTGAGCCCGGGACGCAAAGGAGCATATTCAGTAATTTGGCCGGTCTGCTGAGGGAAGACGGATACCTGTTTTTAAGCGCTACCGAGACCCTGTCTCACAACTTCGGGATATTATCTCTTGTCGAAATGGACGGAATGTTCTTTTTCAGGAACAAACGGGAACGGGACCCGGGATGTAAAACGCATGATGCAGGAATGGTCGTCAAGCGTTGCGCGTTGAACGGTGAGAACGCTGCGAACAGTCCGCGACGCAATGCTCAAAGCGCATCGTGCATCGTAGATTACGCGTTAGGCGTCTCGCATAAGGCACCGGATACCGGTGCGTTTTTTGATGAGGCATTATCGTTCGCCAAAGGTAAACGGTACGTAGAAGCGTTGGAGAAGATAGAGGCTATACCGGAAAATGACCGGTTTTTTGTAAGGGCACATATGCTGAAGGCAGGCATACTTATCAACATGAAAAACATGAAAGAGGCCGAAACGGCCTGTATGAGAGGCATAGAGGCCGACAGGTGGTGCCTCGAAGGCTATTTGCTGCTTGGATTGATATATAAAATGCAAAACGATTATGAGAACGCCCTGAAGAGGTTCAGGGAAGCCCTTTATATACAATCGTCCTCATGGCCGGCCCATTTTTATCTGGCCGAACTCTACGGTTCGGCGGGCGAACCGGAAAAGGCATGCCGCGAATATGAGATAACGGAGCGGTTATTGGCCAAAGGAGATATGCCGGACTATGGGTTTACATTTTTTCCTGTTTCTTTCCCGGCGGAAAATATGGCGCGTCTTTGCAAACATAAAGTTTCGGAACTGAGAAATAGAATGAAAAAGGAAAGGATAGGCTAAGGGGTATTTATGGCATTCGATATGGCGAAATTTCTGGCGAGGTTTGTGGAAGAAGCCCGTGAACACGTGGAAAAGCTCAATAAAGGGCTTGTGTTCCTCGAGAAGAATCCGGATGACTCGGAGACTATAAACGCCATATTCCGGTCGGCTCACACCATCAAAGGCTCTTCGAGAATGATGAAGCTCACACATATAACCGGGGTCGCGCATAAGACGGAGGACGTGCTGGGCGCTTTGAGGGAAGGCAAAATAAGTCATTCAAAGGAACTGGCGGATCTGATCTTCAAGGCTATCGATGTTATTTCGGACATGATAGACAAAACCGCTTCAGGGCAGGAAATCACGGATGACAGCGCCGCCCTTTGCGAAGAACTTGCTAAGGCGGCGGAAGGAAGCCTTCCCCCCGAATCAGCTATGCCTAAAGAGCCGGCCGAAAGAGAGACGCATAAACCGGAAGATCGCCCGGCTCCGGATACGAGCCGGCAGCCTGTACAGCAGTCTCCGGACAAGGGAACGAATCAAAAGCAGGCGGAGACCATACGCGTTAACGCGGAAAAACTGGACGAACTCATAAAGCTTATGGGCGAGATAGTTTCAAACCAGAACCGTATGAAGCAGAGGCTTATGGACATAAAAGAAATGGAGAGGATTGCTAAAAGAAACATGGAACTCGCGCAGGGAACCGGTTACGAAGATTTTTCAGGCGGCGGCAACGATAAGACCGTCGGGTCGGCGCAGTCGTTGTATCTCAAGATGAAACAGCTTGCATCGAGCGTCAGGGACGACAATAACATGTATGAACTGCTGGCAGGCGAGCTTCAGGAAAAGGCATTGATAATGCGGATGGTTCCCATGACGGCGATCTTCGATTCCATGCACCGGATGGTGAGAGATATTTCAAAGTCTATGGGAAAGGAAATAGACCTCGTTGTCGAGGGCGGCGACATAGAGCTCGACAGGAAGATGATAGATAAACTCGGAGATCCCCTTATCCACATGATAAGAAACTCGATAGATCACGGAATAGAAGACGGCGAAGAGAGGATAAAGGCAGGCAAACCGGAGCGCGGTTCCGTCAGGTTGTCCGCCTGTTATGACGCCGGGAGCGTGTTGATAGAATTGAGCGACGACGGATACGGCATTTCGGTCGAAAAGATAAAAGAGAAGGCGCTTCGCAAGAAAATATTCACGGAAGAAGAGATAGACAATATGAGCCGTCCCGCTCTTATAGACCTTATATTTCAGCCGGGCTTCAGCACGAGCGCCATAATTACCGATATCTCCGGGAGGGGCGTCGGGATGGATGTAGTGAAAAGGAATATTATAGAGGAATTGAGGGGCTCCATAAGCATCGATACCGCGCCGGGCAGAGGGACGTCTTTTTATGTGCGCCTGCCCTTGTCTTTGGCTATTATGCGCATATTGCTTATTTCGGCTGCCGGCATGCCCTTTGCGATAAGTTCCCATTATGTAAGCGAGATTATACGGCTTCCTGAAACGGAGTTTATGAATGTCGTCGATAAAAAGGCGGTAAGATTGAGGAACGAGTTTATCCCGGTTGTGAATCTGGACGCCGTCCTGAAACTTGCCCCCTACGCGCAGCCCCGGCATGCGGATAAAGAGAGCGATAGACTGATAATGATCGTTCATATCGGCGCGGAAAAACTCGGATTGATTATCGATGATCTGCTCGATGAAGAGGATATGGTTATAAAATCTCTGCCCGGGCACATGAAGAATATCAGTTTGGTATCCGGCGTTATAATATCCGGCAGGAACGAGGTAATAAATGTGCTGCATATACCGGCTGTGATCGAAGCCGCGAAATACGTGCAGGAGGCGCGCCGTTCAGGAGGGGAGGACGAGGAACGCGGCAGAGGCGCTAATATTTTAGTGGTGGACGATTCCCTTAATACGAGGGAGATAGAAAAGAGCATACTCGAGGCATACGGCTATATGGTAACTCTTGCAGAAGACGGGATGGACGGCCTTGATAAAGCCATGGAATTCAAATACGATGTCGTGATAACCGACGTGGAAATGCCGCGTCTTGACGGATTTTCTCTTACCGAAAGGCTCAGGCAGGATGAGAAGTATAAAGATACGCCTATAATCATAGTTACGTCGAGGGAAAAAGAAGAAGACAAACGAAGGGGGATCCAGGTTGGAGCGGACGCTTATATAGTCAAGGGTTCGTTCGACCAGACGAGCCTCCTCGATACCGTGCAGAATCTGGTAGGATAATAAACGAGGGGACTGTCCCAGATTTACGGGCGAAGCCGTAGAATCGGGACTGTCCCCGCAGCGTAAAGGAGGCGGATGATTATGGATTCTCAAAAGATAAAGACCCTCATCGTTGACGACGACCCGTTTGTGAGGGACATGCTCGGCATGATACTTCAATCCGGCGATTATGGCGTAGAGACTGCGGAGAACGGAATCGACGCCGTTGAAAAGTTCAAGGCCGATGCCGGCATAAATATTATAATCTCGGACATGAACATGCCGGGTATGAGCGGTCTTGAGTTGATCAAGGCGATACGCGACGGTGGAAGCGACGTGCCTATTATCATCTTGACCGGTAACAACGAGATTTCCATAGCCGTAGAGGCGATCCGCAGCGGCGCAAACGATTATCTGTTGAAGGACGAGAACATACAGGACACGATTATCCTGTCCGTCGAGAGGGTGATGGAGAAGTATCACCTGAAGATGCAGAATATCCGGTTGATGGCGGACTTAGCCGAAAAGAATAAAGAGTTGGAGAAGTCCAACGCAGAACTCAAGGAGTTGAACAACCTCAAAAACAAATTTCTCGGCATAGCCGCCCATGATTTGAGAAATCCCCTGACGGCCATAAGCGGGTTGAGTGAAATACTTATAGGCGAGGCGTTCGGTCCGCTCACGGCAGAGCAGGGAGAATATCTTTCCATTATTAACGGCACATCTAACGAGATGCTCGGTCTTGTAAACGATCTCCTCGATGTATCGATAATAGAGAGCGGAAAGCTCGATCTTGTTTTGAAGAAGGATTCTCTTAAGAGTATTCTTGAAAACAGAATGAAGATAAGTTCTATAATCGCGCAGAGAAAAAATATAACCATTAATGCCGATCTCCATGACGTGCCCGATACGCTTTTTGACCCTAACCGCATAGCACAGGTAATGGATAATCTTATCGGCAACGCGATTAAGTTTTCGCCTACTGGCTCACATGTTTATATAACGCTTGAAAACAAAGGAGACGCCCTTCAGGTCGGCGTAAAAGACGAAGGCCCCGGCATACCCGACGACGAGAAGGCAAAGCTCTTCGGAGAGTTTCAGAGGTTAAGCGTGCAGCCGACCGGCGGCGAAAAAAGCACCGGGCTCGGACTGGCGATAGTGAAAAAGATCGTGAACGCCCACGGCGGGGATGTCAGGGTTGAAAGCGCCGTGGGATCTGGGACGACTTTTTATTTTACAATACCGCCGGATGGGAGAGCATGACGGAAAACGGCGGTAATAATATTAAGGATAAACTCGGATCTCTCCGCGAGAGCTACCTCGGACAATTGCCTGCAAAAATAAAAGAGATGGAAGAAAATTGCGCCGCGCTTAAAGAGGATACCGGAAACGAGATAACCTTGAAGGACATGCACAGGACGGCTCACAGCATCGCAGGCACAAGCGCATCTTTCGGCTGCAAGGCCATCGGCGCGACGGCTAAGTCGCTTGAGACGATATTAAAAACGGTTATCGAAGAAAAGACTGAAATAAACGACAAAATATTATCTCGGATCAGCGCGCACATAGCGGCGCTGCATGATTCGATAAAACAGCCGGAATACGGGACGATTGAAAATAAGACTTCGGAATGTTTCAGCCTGTCGAGGGGTGCCGTGGAGGAAGGAAAAAACAAAACGGTATTTCTTGTCGAGGACGACCCGTTCCTCCTGCGCAATCTTGAGATTCAGATAGGACATTTCAGCTATGATGTTAAGGCATTCGAGCGGTTGGATGATTTTAAAAAAGCGATAAAAAAATCGATGCCGTCCGCGATTATTATGGATATCATATTCCATGAAGGCGACCTTGCGGGCATAGAAGCGGTGCAGGATATTCGAAAGGAAGGGAAACGCATTCCTGTTATATTCATTTCAAACCGCAACGACCTTGACGCGCGCCTGCAGGCTGTAAGGGCAGGTGGAGAGGCATATTTCGTCAAGCCCGTGAGTATAGCGAACCTGGTGGAAAGGCTGGATGTTTTAACAACATACAGGGATGTAGAGCCGTACCGCATTCTAATAGTCGACGACGAGGTCGAACTTGCGGAATTTTATTCCACTGTTTTGGAGACGGCGGGAATGAGGGCAAGGATCGTAAACGACCCTTTGAAGGTGCTTGAATCGCTTATCGAATTCAATCCGGATCTGATACTTATGGATAAGTATATGCCCGGCTGTGACGGCCAGTACCTGGCAAAGGTTATACGGCAGACCGAGGCGTTTTTCAGCATTCCTATCGTTTTTTTATCCACCGAAAGCGATATATACAAGCAGATGACGGCCATGCGCATGGGGGGAGATGATTTCCTGACAAAACCCATCGACCCCGGAGTTCTTGTGTCGTCCGTATCCATCCGCGCCGAACGCATGAGGACCGTGAGATCGCTTATGGAAAAAGACAGTTTGACGGGTCTGCTGAATCATACAAAAACAAAGGAACAACTGGATCTTGCGGTAGAACGCGCTGAACGCAGCAGCGGTAAATGCTGCTTTGCCATGATAGATATCGACAAATTCAAATTCATAAACGACACATACGGTCATCCTGCCGGAGACAGGGTTATCCTCAGCCTTTCGAGACTCCTGCAGCAGAGGATGCGTAAGGTCGATACGGTAGGTCGCTACGGTGGGGAAGAGTTCGCGGTTATTCTCGGCGATACCGACGCCGCATCCGCGTTTAGAGTGCTCGATGAGATACGCGTAAGCTTTTCGAATATCAGGCATCAGCATGAAGGAAAAGAATTTTTCGCAACCTTCAGTTGCGGTATAGCGGCATTCCCCGGCTGCAAGGATGCGGTTACCCTCGGCAGCGAAGCGGACAAAGCGCTTTATGCGGCCAAAAACACCGGAAGAAACAGGATTGAGACGGCATGAAAAATTATACGAAGCCGGTCAGTATCGGAAAACTTCTTACCAAAAAAAGCGAATCCGAACTGCTGAAAAATCTTATGAGCCGTATGGACGGCGCTCTTGCCGTATACGATGCCGGCGGTAAAAAGATAGCCGGCAAGGCGGGACCGGATGACACAAGATTTCCGGTAAGGCTGGACGGAGAAACGATAGGATGGGTATCGGGCGGAAAGTCCGCGCCTGTAATTGCGGCACTACTGAGCCGGCTTGCCGGAAAAGAGCGGGATATCAAGTGTCTTGGCGAGGAGACGCTCGATAAATATAAAGAGATAAACCTTTTCTATTCTATAAACGAAAAGATAGCCCTATGCATAGAGCCGGCCGGGGTTGCGGAAATAATTATCCGCGAGGCAAGGAAGATGATCAAGTCCGACAATGTATCCGTAATGCTTATGAACAACGATACGGGCGTTCTGGAGGTGCTCTCGGCCTCGGGCAGGGAATTTAATCCGAAGGCTGTGTTGAAACCCCGGTACGGAATTGCGGGCAGCGTTTTTTCAAAGGGCAGGGCGGAAATAGTGAACGACGCGGATGCCGATAAGAGATTCGTCAAAGGCGCGAATAAAGTGTCGTCGATAATATGCGCGCCTCTTAAAATAAACGAAAGGGCCATCGGGGTGATGAATATAAGCGCCGAAAAGCCGTATCATTATAATGCGGCCGATCTTAAACTGCTTACTACCTTAGCCTCGGTTGCGGCTTCGGCGATAGAAATTACTCGGCTTTATGCGGCAGAAAAGAGGCGCGCTGAAGACCTCAGCGAGAAAAATAAAGGCCTGCAAGCGGAGCAGGAGACGCTCGCGAGGGAGAATATAAACCTTAAGCAGAATCTCCGCAAAAGGTATTCTACGGCAAGGATACTCTGTGTGAGTCCTGCTATGAAGGAGATACTCGGCAAGGTCGAAAAAATTGCGGATACACCGGTCAACGTGCTTATAACCGGCGAGACCGGCACAGGTAAGGACCTCATAGCAAAGGCTATTCATTATAACAGCAGCCGCGCGGGCAAGCCGTTTGTTGCCGTAAACTGCTCGGCCATACCGGAAACCATCTTCGAGAGCGAGATGTTCGGCATAGAAAAGGGCGTCGCGACAGGCGTTGACAAGCGGATAGGCAAAATAGAACATGCCGACGGCGGCACATTGTTCCTCGACGAGATAGGGGACATGTCGTTGTCCAATCAGGTAAAGATGCTTCGCGTCATAGAGGGGCAGGAGGTGGAAAGGGTAGGCGGCAGGGAACCTGTGCCTGTGAACATAAGGCTTGTTGCGGCTACAAACAAGGATTTGAGAAAAGAGATAGAAAAAGGGGCGTTCAGGGAGGATCTCTTTTACCGGCTGAATGTGGTCAACCTCAGGCTGCCGCCCCTGAGGGAGCGTACAGATGATATCCCGATCCTCCTGAACCATTTTTTAGAAGAGTGTTCCCGCAGGTTCGGCAGGCCCCGCATGCGCCTTGCTTCCGATATTGTGAAAGCCCTGACCGGATATCACTGGCCGGGCAACGTGAGGGAACTCGAGAACGAGATAGAGAAGGCGGTAGCGCTTTCCACCGCCGATACCATTACCGTGCATGACATATCGGAAACGGTCAGGAAACAGCGTAAGACCGCTTCCGGCGAATCCGGAGCGCTTACCATAGATGAATCCGAGAAAATTCTCGTTCAAAAGGCGTTGGATGACGCCGGGGGCAACAAATCCAAGACTGCAATAACTCTCGGCATAAGCAGAGAAGGGCTGCGCAAAAAGATGAAACGTTACGGATTTCAGTAGCCGGCAGTGCCGACTAAGTTGGCGATTTATTTCAAAGGTATTCTATAGGGATATATGAAATCCATTGATAACAGTTGATTTTATAGCATGGCATGCAATTTGCTATCTCCTGTCAGCGAATATTCATACAGAAGACAGCGAGGAGGGGCATATGCCGGCTAAAATTTTTTCTTTAAGCATTAAACTCAAGTTCGGGATAGGGTATCTTTTTATGACGATCGTTCTTTTGATTCCGTTTATGATTACATGGCATTCGGCAGAAACGGCGGTCGGAAAATACGAGTCCGCATTGAAGGCGCAGATATCGCAGGGAACTGCCGTTGAAATTGCCGGACTGAGAGATGAGTTTGCCTCTGCAAAGAATTTATCCATTGCAGCAAGCGCCGTTATCTTCATCGGAGCGATCGCGGTTTCATTCGGATTTTTGAATGCCGTATTCATCCGTCCGATAAAGCAACTCGATGACTTTGCAAAGGCATTAGGCGCAGGAGATTTTTCGTATAAGACCGACGTTAAATATATGGATGAAATAGGCAGCATCAACCGGAGCCTTAATACCGCCTTTGAAAACATCAATAATCTCCTGTCCTCTATTATGCACTACACGAACAGCCTTAAAAATAAGGATATTGAAGGCGCGGAGGCGGCGATAAAACAGATAAGCGATAAATGCAGGGACGCGGGAATTTTTAAGTGCATTTCCGATCTCGGCAATGCCGTATATCTTATTGCCGGGGATATAAAGGACATACAGGATGCCCTTGTCCATACATCGAATATATTGGCGGATGTGATTAATCACACAGGGATTTTAGGCGCTTCAACGCAGGGACAGACATCGGAATTAAGCGAGGCAACGAGGGCGATTGAGGAAAATTCAAGGGTGATCAACAATCTGGCGGAGATAGGGATAAAGGCGAAAGACAGCGTTACGCTGATTGCCGATGATATTAATGCGAATGCATCGCGCATGTTCAACCTTTCGGAATCCATCAATAATATTCAAGACAGCACAAAAAAGATAACCAGCATCATAACCGTAATAAAGGATATAGCGGAACAGACTAATCTTCTTGCCCTGAATGCCGCCATAGAGGCTGCACGGGCAGGCGAGCAGGGGAGGGGATTCGCCGTTGTGGCGGATGAAGTGAGAAAGTTAGCGGAGAAGGTCTCAAAGGCTACTCAGGATGTGGTTAATATTATCAAAGAGACGGAGGAGAGGGTTTCTACCGGCGCTAATGCCGTAAGCGAAATAGTGGAAGCGGAAATGCATGTCGGAGACGAGATTTCAAAACTGAAGGACGGCATTTTAAGTCTGTCTTCCGCCGTTGAGGAGCAAAGCGCTTCCATGTCTCAATTGAGCGGTTCTTCGCTGAAGGTGTCGGAAGAATCGTTGCAGATTTCATTCGCTACCGGGGAGTTGACGGAGTCTGTTTTAAAAATGGTGGAGCATATGGATAATGCGTCAGGCATTGTCAATTCATATAAGATGGGAGGATAATATGTCGGGCAAACCCAAATTAGCCGTGTATTGGGCGTCGTCATGCGGAGGATGCGAGATTGCGGTCGTTAATCTTAATGAAAAGGTACTCGATGTGGATGCGAATTTTGATTTTATGTTCTGTCCGTGCCTTCTGGATACGAAATACAAGGACATAGAGGCGCTGTCCGACAAGGACATTCTAATCACGCTGTTTAACGGCGCGATAAGGACGGCGGAAAATGAGGAAATAGCGCATCTTCTGAGAAAGAAATCGCAAATACTTATTGCCTTCGGCTCATGTTCATCCGAGGGATGCATCCCCGGACTTGCAAATCTCCATACGAGAGAGGATATCTTAAATACCGTTTATCTCGATAATCCGTCAATAGATAATCCGGCACACATTATCCCGCAGACAGAAACGGATGTGCCTGAGGGGAAACTTTATATCCCTGCCTTTTATAGTAAGGTAAAGACCCTTTCACAGGTTGCGGATGTGGATTATTTTATTCCGGGTTGTCCGCCCGAGCCCCATCAGATATGGAATGTCGTGAGTGCGGTTGTTGAGATTTTGAAGACAGGATCGCCCTTGCCTGCTAAGGGAAGCATTCTCGGCGCAGGGAAATCCTCCGTGTGCGATGAGTGCGAGAGGAAAAAAGCCGACAAGAAAATAAAGAACTTTTACAGGACATATGAAATCATTCCCGATACGGAGAAGTGCCTGCTTGAGCAGGGCATTATCTGCATGGGCATAGCAACGAGGGACGGCTGCGGCGCTTTGTGTCCTAAAGTAAACATGCCCTGCACCGGATGTTACGGTCCTCCCGAAGGAGTGCTTGATCAAGGCGCAAAAATGGTTGCCGCGCTCGGCTCTATCATTGACATCGGGGATGTAAAAGGTCTTTCCGAAGACGAGATTAATAAAAAAATAGATTCGGTGATGGATTCGATTCCCGATTTTGCGGGGACATTTTATAAATACAGCCTGCCCGGCTCTATTCTGAAAGGGAGGATATAATGAGCGCTAAAAAAAGAATAACAATAGACCCTATTACAAGGCTCGAAGGGCACGGCAAAATAGAGATATTTCTGAACGACGAGGGCGATGTTGTGAATACCTATTTTCAGGTGCCTGAATTAAGGGGATTTGAACAATTCTGCGTAGGAAGGCTCGCCGAAGATATGCCCGTGATTACAAACAGGATTTGCGGCGTCTGCCCGGAGGCGCATCACATGGCGTCCGTAAAAGCGCTCGACATGCTCTTTGACGCAGAGCCTCCTTCCGCTGCAAAAAAAATCAGAGAACTCCTTTACATGGCGTTTTATGTCACGGACCACACCACTCATTTCTACGCCCTCGGAGGCCCCGATTTTATCGTAGGCCCGGACGCGCCTCCCGCGGAGCGGAATATACTCGGCGTTATCAAAAAGGTAGGGCTCGATATAGGCAAACAGGTAATAGACTGCAGGGCGAGAAACCATCATGTAATAAAAATGCTCGGCGGCAGGGGTATACACCTTGCAGCGGGCTTGCCCGGAGGATGGAGCAAATCCATATCGGAGGACGAGAGAAAAGAAATAGAGGAGATTGCAAGAAAGAATATAGATTTTGCCCTTTTCAGCCTCAAGGTTTTTGACGACATTGTCCTTAAAAACGGCAATTATCTCGATATGGTAACATCCGACATTTACCTGCACAAGACCTATTACATGGGCACTGTTGACGACAAAAACAGGGTTAATTTCTATGACGGCATGATAAGGGTTGTAGACCCCGAAGGAAAGGAGTTCCTTAAATATCATCCTAAGGAATATACAAATCATATAGCGGAGCGCGTTGAGCAGTGGACATACCTGAAATATCCGTATCTTAAAAAGGTGGGGTGGAAGGGGTTCACGGACGGCATGGACAGCGGCGTGTATGCGGCGACCCCGTTATCGCGGCTTAATGTCTCGGACAGCATGGCGACTCCAAAGGCGCAGGAACATTTTGAACGAATGTATGAGACATTCGGCAGCAAAAAGATAAACGGCAGGTATAGTCCCGTGCATCACAGGCTTGCAACGCACTGGGCACGCCTGATAGAGCTTTTATACGCGGCGGAACGCATGCTCGAACTCGCCGTCGATCCTGAAATAACATCTCCGGACGTAAGAAAGATACCGGAAGGTGTAAAGGGCATAGGCATAGGCATAGGCTCGGTCGAAGCGCCGAGGGGCACATTGACCCATCATTATGAGACGGATGAAAAAGGCGTTCTCACAAAAGTGAATATGATAGTCGGCACTACAAATAATTATGCGCCCATGACAATGTCGATAAAGAGGGCGGCTGAAAAGCTTATTTCAAAAGGCAAGGTAGTCGAAGAAGGAATATTGAACAGGATCGAAATGGCATTCAGGCTTTACGACCCGTGCCTCTCGTGCGCGACGCACTCGCTGCCGGGGAAGATGCCGATGACGGTGAATATAAGAAATATCAACGGCGATGTGATGAAGACATTTAGAAGGGATTGAAAACGGTGAAGCGGTGAAAACAATAATTATAGGACTCGGCAATCCGATACTTTCCGACGACAGCGTGGGGATTAAGGTAGCGCGTATCCTTCAGGAAAGGGTCAAGGATGGGACTGTCCCAGATTTACGGACGGGTTTACCGGTAAGTTTGGGCGAAGTCGTAGAATCGGGACTGTCACCGTCGGCTAACATTAACATTGACGTCGTCGAAATTTATGCCGGCGGGATACGGCTGATGGATGCGATGGTAGGATATGAGAGGGCAGTGATAATCGACGCAATGGTTACCGGCAAGGTAAGTCCGGGAAGTTTACAAACGCTTCCGCTGTCGGCCCTTATAAGTACAAGGAATATGGCCTGTATGCATGACACCAATATCTCGACAGCGCTTGAATTGGGAAAGATGATCGGGCTTAAACTGCCCGATCATATCAGTATCTTCGGCATAGAGGCAAAAGACGTCGAAACCTTCAGCGAAGAGCTTACGGAAGAGGTTGAAAAGGCAGTGCCTGAGGTGGTTGAAAATATAATCAAAAACATATTCGGGGGTGGTTATGAAAATAGGCGTATACTTCTGTAATTGCGGTACGAATATCAAAGACAAGATTGACCCTGAAAAAGTAAAGACGCAAATGCCGCCCGGCGCTCATTTTGAGACGGTTGATTTTGCCTGTTCGGAGGACGGTAAAAAACAGATAGAAGACAGCTTGAAGGAAAACAGGATTGAGCGCGTCGTAATATCCGCGTGTTCTCCGAGAGAGCATGAAAATACATTTATGCGCGTTTTATCGAGGGCCGGCATAAACCCGTATCTGATGCATATGGTCAATGTAAGGGAACAGGTTGCATGGGTGACGGAAGACAGCGCAAAGGCTGCGGAGAAGGCCGGGCGCTATATAAACTCGGCAATTAAAAGGGTTGCCCTTCACGATCCCCTCGACAAAAAAGAGATAGTCATGTGCCCGGATGTGCTTGTCATAGGGGCGGGACCGGCAGGTCTTAAAGCAGCGTTAAGTCTTGCAGAGGCAGGAAGAAAGGTTGCGGTAGTTGAGAAAACCCCTGTAATCGGCGGCATGCCGGTACGCTTTGAAGATCTTTTTCCGAACATGGAGTGCGGCCCTTGCATGTTAGAGCCGATGATGGGAGATGTCCTTCACGGAGAATATTCCGAAAATATAGAGCTTATGACGCTTTCGGAGGTCATGGAGGTAACAGGTTTCTACGGAAATTTCATAGTGAAGATAAAAAAGTCTCCGAGGCATGTGGATACGCATAAGTGCATAGGCTGCGGCGAATGCATTGCAGTATGCCCTTCGTCCGCTAAAAACGAGTTTAATTACGGGATGAACGAGAGAAAGGCCGTCGATTTTCCGTTTATGGGCGCCCTTCCTAACGCGCCTTTTATTGACCGCGATAAATGCATCAGGCTTCAAGGGAAAGAATGCACAGCTTGCTCCGATGCCTGCCCCGTAGGTGAGGATGTTTTCCTTTTTGACGAAAAGGAAGAGGTTATAGAGAGGAATGTGGGCGCTGTGGTGGTGGCTGTCGGCTCATCGCTTTATGACTGTAAGAATATTCCCGGTCTCGGCTATGGAAAGACGGCAGATATTTATACAAGCGCGGAATTCGAAAGGATGCTTGCTTCAAACGGCCCTACAGGAGGGGAGATAAAGACATCGAAGGGCGGCGTTCCGGTATCCACAGCAATAGTCCACTGCGCGGGCAGTCTCGATAAAAACCACATGGAATATTGCTCCGGCATTTGCTGCCAATACGCCTTTAAGTTCAACCATATGATAGAAAAGAAACTGCCGGGCACAAAGATTTACCATTTTTACAAGGAGATGGTCGTTCCGGGTAAAGAGGAGTTTTCGCTGTACCTGCATGCGAGGGATAATCCTAATTCAGTTTTTATTCGATATCAGACCGCGGACAGCCTGAGCGTCTCGGAAAGGGACGGCGGGAAGGTCATTAAAATCACAGGCGCGGGCGGCGAGGTTCTTGTGGATATGGTCGTTTTATGCCCTGCCGTAGTCCCTGCCGCTGAATCCGGAAAGTTAGGCGCGATACTCGAAGCCGCTCAAGACAGATTCGGCTTTTTTGAGGAACTGCACGGCAGGATGGATTCGGCGCAAAGCAAGATACGGGGAATATATCTTGCAGGAACATGCCAGTCTCCGATGGATATTCAGAAGTCCATGAATCAGGGAATGGCTGCCGCAGGCTACATACTTTCCGGTCTTGTCGCAGGCAAAAAGCTCGAAATAAAGCCTATTACGGCTGTAGTGGACTCAGACAGGTGTTCGGGATGCAGGGTGTGTATAAGCGTATGCCCTTACAAGGCGGTATCTTTTGACGCCGGAAAAGAGGTGTCCGTTGTCAATGATGTCCTTTGTCAGGGATGCGGCACATGCGTTGCCGCCTGCCCGTCCGGCGCGATTAAGGGCAATCACTTTACGAATGAAGAAATATTGGCGGAGATAGAGGGGGTGCTTAAATGAAATCTCAAATTTCAAATTCCAAAAATCAAAGCAAGGGGACTGTCCCAGATTTACGGAGCGAAGTCGTAGAATCGGGACTGTCCCCGGTAGCAGACAATTTCGAGCCTAAGATAGTCGGCTTCCTCTGCAACTGGTGTTCATACGCCGGAGCGGACAAGGCCGGAACGGCGCAAAACCCCTATCCGCCGAATGTAAGCATAATAAAGGTCATGTGCAGCGGAAGGGTCGATCCCCAGTTTGTAATGAAGGCCTTTGAAAACGGGGCGGATGGTGCTATAATACTCGCATGTCATCCCGGAGACTGCCATTACAAGGAAGGCAACTACCGGGCCGTGCAGCGCCACCGGATGCTTTCAAGACTTTTGGGGCAGATGGGAATAGAAAAAGAGAGATGCCGTTTTGATTACGTCTCGGCAGGAGAGGGAGATAAGTTCGTAAGGGTCATAACGGAAATGGTCGAAATCGTCAGGGGTCTAGGCCCTTTAAAAAAAGCGAAAACCGTTCAAGCCGTTTGAACCGTTTGAACGGTATTTAAAAACAGGAGGGATGAGAAATGACAGTTCAAACATTGGATGCAAGAGGACTTAAATGCCCTCAGCCTACATTAAAAATAACAGCTATGGCCGTGAAGATGAAGCCCGGCGATGTCATTGAGGCCATGGCGGACTGTCCCACGTTTGAAAAGGACGTGAGGGATTGGTGCTCCCGTTCCAAGAAGATAATGCTCTGGATAAGGGACGAAGGCACTGCAAAGAAGTGTCAGATACAGTTTTAGGCCGCTGCAGCCCGCTTAAACATCTATGTTACGCATAGGCCGGCGAAGTCGCTCCAATGCTTCGTCTTCCGTCTTGAAGTCTTCAGTTTTTTTATTCGACCGTTATCCATTTATTTTGATTAATAAGCGCCAACTTTATTGGCATATTTCGATATGATCCCGATTGAAATAGAGCAAACATATTGATAATATTAGGTTCGCTATTACCGGCATATAATTTGCTTATAATCAGAGAATCATATGGCACGATATAAAAAAATAGGATTATTGATCTCTCTGTGGCTGCCGCTGTTGATGCTCTTTTCACCGGTACAGGGATATGCCTCGGATATTGTCTTGGGAATGTCCGCTGCATTCAAGGGGCCTTCCCGGGAGCTTGGAATAGAGCTTTACAGGGGGGCTATGGCATATATAGAGCATGTCAACAGAAACGGGGGAGTAAACGGCAGAAAGATTATTATAACGGCGTATGACGACAGCTATAATCCTATACCCGCAATAGAGAACACAGTCAGGCTTATTGAGAAGGATAATGCGTTTCTTCTGCTCAACTATGTAGGAACGCCTACAGTAACACGGATATTGCCTCTTCTGAAAAAATACAGCGATAAACATATATATCTTTTCTTTCCTTTCACCGGAGCGCAGCCGCAGAGGGAAGCCCCTTACAACGAGTTTGTATTTAATCTTAGGGCGTCTTACCGGCAGGAGACCGCGGGACTGACGGATAATTTCGTGCGTATCGGCCGGAAGAGGATAGCCGTGTTTTATCAGGCCGACGCGTACGGAAGAAGCGGATGGGACGGCGTTAAAAGGGCCCTTGCCGAATACGGTTTTACGATAGCAGCCGAGGCCGGTTACAACAGGGGAGCAAAATACTCCGACAGCATGAAAGAGCAGGTGTCCATAATCGGGAAGGGAAGGCCGGATGCCGTTATCTCCATAGGCTCGTACGCCGCATGCGCCGCATTCATACGGGACGCGCGCGACTCCGGCATGGATGTGCCGATTGCCAATGTGTCTTTTGTCGGCAGCGAAAGTCTTCTAAATTTTTTGATCGCCTCAGGTAAAGAAAGGAAGAGGGATTATACGAGAAATCTGATAAATTCGCAGGTTGTTCCGAGTTATGAGGATACGTCTCTTCCGGCGGTCAGAGAATACCGGGAATTGATCGGACGATACGACCCGATGCCTCCAAAGGAACTAATGGATGCGGGTTATGTCTCTCTGCGGCATAGTTTCGTGAGTTTTGAGGGATTTCTCAATGCCAAATTGCTTGTGAAAGTTCTGAAGAGAATGAACGGGGTTTACGACAGGGCGGCAATAAGAAAAAACGTCGAGACGATAAGGATGTTCGATATAGGGATAAACGAGCCGATATCGTTCGGGCCGGGAAAACATCAGGGCTTGGACAGGATTTATTACACCACCGTGGACGATCAGCGGTTTGCGCCCATTTCTGACTGGAGCAGGTGGAAAAAATGAGGGTGTCTAAACTTTTCAGAAAAAACCTGAAGATTGTCATACTTCTTTTTCTCTTTATATCGACCGCGATAGCCGTACTGTCCGGTTGGATTATTAAAAGTTACCTCTTTAGCGAATACAGGAGCAAAGGCATTGCAATATCGAACAGCATAGCCGGTTCGAGTACGGAAATAATACTCAACAGGGATCTCTCCACGCTTCAGGCCATAATAGACCAGTTCAGGGAGATAGAAGGCGTTTCATATATTTATATAACGGATGACAAAGGCGAGGTCGTATCCCATACGTTTGTTCCCGGCATACCGGAGGGTATACGGCATACAAATCCCGCAAAGGATAAGACTACTATAATGGATATAACGATAAAGGGGCGGGGTGATTATATGGATGTCGTTTATCCAATTCTCGCAGGGGTCGCGGGGTTTGTTCACGTCGGCATGGATAAGGGTATCATCAGGCGGCAAGTAGGTTTGGCGATCCTGTCGCAGTCTGCTCTTATTGCGGTAATCTTCTCCGTGAGCGCCGTTGTCATCTATTTATTTTTCAAACGCAGTATCGATATGCCGATTAATGACCTTACAGACTACGCGCACAAACTTATAGATCATGATTATACGGCATCGGTGGACAGGTACTATGATAATGAGTTTGACGTGCTTGCAGGCGCAATGCAGTATATAGCCGTGGACGTTCACGAAATGATCGGCAAATATCAGGATGCGGTATTTGAAAACGAAAAGGACAAATTGGAATTGCAGAATACCCTTGAATACCTTTCATCAATAGCGGACGGATTGCTTATTACCGATACGCAAGGGTCGATAATGAAGTTTAACCGTATATTGCTTGATATGTTCGATCTTGCGGAGGATGCCCTTCCGCATAAGAAAGTCGGGGATGTCTTCCAGGCCGATATGGCCGGGCTGATAGAAGCCTGTACAAATGCCTCTAAAGGCGAGGTTGTAAAGGCGGCGATCGACCTTCCCGGCGGCAAGGTATACAGGGTTGTCTCGACTCCTATATATCAGGAGACAACAAGGGATGAAGGCATAGGCTATGAGTTTAAAGGCACGGTGACGCTTATCAGCGATATAACTAAAGAGAAAGAGATCGACCGGATGAAGACGGATTTCATATCGACAGTCTCGCACGAGCTCAGGACGCCGCTTACATCGATTTTAGGATTTACGAGGATCATCAAGAAAAGGCTTAATGAGGCGGTATTCCCTATCGTTCAGAGCGACGATGAAAAGACGCAAAGGGCGGTAAATCTGGTGAAGGCCAACATAGATATTATCGTCTCGGAGGGGGAGAGGCTGACAAAGCTGATAAACGATGTCCTCGATATAGCGAAGATGGAGGCGGGTAAGATAGAGTGGAAGGAAGAAGCGATATCTATTCCTGAAATAATAGACAGGGTGACTACGGCAACCGGTACGCTTTTTGAGCAGAAGGGGCTTAAGTTGATAAAGGATGTAGAAGAAGGACTACCTGAAGTATCGGGAGACAGAGACAGGTTTATACAGGTAATAATCAACCTTATATCCAACGCGGTGAAATTTACGGATAAAGGCGCGGTAACGGTTAAGGCAAGGAAGGTTCAGGACGATTTTGACGGGGTCGAAATCAGCGTTATCGATACCGGCGTAGGCATAGCAAAGGAAGATTACGATAATGTATTCGAGAAGTTCAAACAGGTAGGAGATACCCTTACCGACAAACCGACGGGCACAGGGCTCGGGCTTCCGATATGCAAGCAGATAATCGAGCGCCATGGAGGAAGGCTGTGGGTAGAAAGCGAACTTGGAAAAGGGAGCGCCTTTTCCTTTACAATTCCTACAGGTAAGAGAGAGGCCGTATTTTCAAAGGTAACGGATATAGACGCCTTAATGGGTCAACTGCGGGAACACGTGACAACGGCGGTTCCTTCGGACGAATATATGGGTAAGACCATACTGGTAGTAGATGACGATGCAAATATACGCAAACTGCTGAAACAGGATTTTGAAGCCGCCGGATACAGGGTAAGAGAAACGTCAAACGGCATAGAGGCGATCAACTACCTTAAACTGGAAAGGGCGGATTTGATTATCATGGACGTTATGATGCCCGAGATGAACGGATTCGATGCCGCCGCGATTATAAAGAATACCCCGTTGACGAGGGATATTCCGATTATAATCCTTTCGATTGTGGAGGACGTAGAGAGGGGATACAGACTCGGCGTGGACAGGTATTTTACCAAGCCCGTCAATACCGAAGAACTCATTAAAGAGACGGGGCTGCTCATATCGCAGGGCGCGTCGAAAAAGAAGATCATGGTAGTGGATGAAAACGAGTCGGTAGCAGGCACCCTGACAAAGGTCTTGGAGGCAAGGGGATTCGATGTGATCAGCGTGTGCAACGGCAGTGAGTGCATACAAAAGGCCGTCACGGAAAAACCGGATATGATAATCATAGATACGGTGCTTTCCGGCAAATACAACGTAGCCCGGACATTAAGGTTTGAGAAGGGGCTTGAGAACGTATACTTTGTATTCGTCTCGGGAGACAAAGACATACCGGTGAGGGATGTTTTATGACGGTAAAAAAGATGAACTCGATATTGGTGGTAGACGATGAAGAGATAGTGAGGTTTGCCCTGACCGGAAAGCTCGGGGAGAACGGCTTTGATGTGTGCGAGGCATGTAACGGACGTCATGCAGTAGAAGTCTTCGGCACAAAGGAGTTTGACGCGGTACTCCTCGACCTGAAGATGCCCGAGATGGACGGCATAGAAACTCTGAAGGAACTCCGGAAACTCGAACCGGATGTGCCGGTTATTATGTTGACGGCCTTCGGAGATATCCCCACTGCGGTGGAATCCATAAAACTCGGAGCGTATGATTTCGTGGAAAAACCTCCTCAGATAAGCAGGCTCATGGTCACTATAAGAAGAGCGATAGAGAATCGCGAGCTTGCAAGGGAGATAACGGCGCTCGGCAAGACGGTAAAGGAAACGGAGGTGCTGCGCGAGGCGTACGGCAGGCTCAAGGAGGCCGATGCCGTGAAGACTTCGTTTTTATCGTCGATTTCGCATGAACTCAGGACGCCTCTTACATCGATTGTGGGATACGCTAAAATAGTAAGGAAGAAACTTAAAAAAGTATTGCCTCCGGCAGGCGAATATTCCGGTGAAGCCCTGACCGTGGAGAAAAATATGGAAATTATAATCGCGGAGGCCGAGAGATTGACCGGCCTTATAAATAATGTGCTCGATATAACCGGGATGGAGGCCGGAAAGACGGAATGGAAATCGGAAAGGGTTTATATCCCGGATCTCGTTGAGAGCGCACTGTCTTCCGTATCTCTTTTGTGCGGGGGCAAAGGGATAGAACTCCATAAAGAGATCGGGAAGGATCTGCCGGAAATAACCGGAGATAGAGGAAAGTTGGCGCAGGTGCTGAAAAACCTTTTATTGAATGCCGTGAATTTTACCGATAAGGGCGCGGTGACCGTAAGGGTAAGAAAGATGCGGTATTCCGAAAAGGATTTCGTGGAAATTTCTATAATCGATTCAGGCATCGGCATACAGGAGAAAGACCGGGAAAACGTGTTCGAGAAATTCAGGCAGGTAGGAGATACGCTGACGGACAAGCCTAAGGGCGCGGGACTCGGACTGTCCATCTGCAAGTATATCGTGGAACATCACGGCGGGGAAATATGGTTTGAAAGCCGGGACGGCAAAGGGAGCGTCTTTTCCTTTACCGTGCCCGTGGGATGAGGGAAAATACAATGAGCGAACAGGCGGTAAAGATACTGGTTGTGGACGATGACGCATTTGTCAGGGAGGTGCTCTCCGATATGCTGCAGTCGGGCGGTTATGAAGTTAAAACCGCGGAAAACGGAGCCGAGGCGCTCGACGCGTATATTACCGATACCGGCATAGACCTGATCGTATCCGATATAAACATGCCTGTTATGGATGGAATACAATTTATTAAGGAACTCCGTAAAAACAGCCTCGATGTCCCGGTCGTGATAGTAACGAGCATAAGCAGCATCTCGGTGGCTGTTGAGGCGTTAAACAGCGGGGCGGTAGACTATGTGCTGAAGGATGAAAGCCTGCAGGATACAATCAATATTACGGTTAAAAAAGCCCTTGAAAAACACCATTTGAAAAAGCAGAATCTTCAGCTTGTCGCAGATCTCGCTATAAAAACCGATGAACTGGAAAATACGCTTTCTTATTTGACCGCTATTATTAATAACATGCCGGACGGTCTACTCGTGGTCGGCAGGGACGGTAAAATAACCCTCGCAAACCCGGCCATAGGCAAAATGTTCGGTATTCCCGGCGGCAATATAACCGGCAGGGACTGCGGGGATGTTTTCGGAGAAAAACTTTTAGGCATGGTTGAAAAGAGCCGCATGGACGGAAATGAAATGTCCGTCTCGGACATAGAGCTTGCAGGCGGCAGGACAGGCTGGGCTATTTTTACGCCTATCCGCAAAAAAATATCAATAAAAGGCTCGCAGGAAGAGGCAATAGAATCTCTTGGAATCATAAGAGACGTAACGCTGGAAAAGGAGATAGAACGCATGAAGGATGACTTTATCTCCACCGTTTCCCATGAGCTTAGAACGCCTTTGACCTCCGTCATAGGATTTACGAAGATCATAAAGAAAAAACTGGAAGATTCCGTTTTCCCTGCCGTCACATCCGATGACGCGAAGATACGGAAAGACGTAAGCCGGATCGGCGAGAACCTGAAGATTATAATTTCCGAAGGCGACCGGCTTACATTACTTATAAACGACGTTCTTGACCTCGCAAAAATGGAGGCGGGCAATATCGAATGGAGGCCTGCGGCTCTCGATATCGGCGATGTGATAGAAAGGGCTGCCGCGGCCACAGCGTCTCTTTTCGAAAACAAAGGACTTGTCCTGTCAAAGGACATGGAAGAAAAATTGCCTCCGGTAATGGGAGACAGCGACAGGCTGATTCAAGTCGTCATAAATCTCATTTCCAACGCGGTGAAGTTTACGGAAAAGGGATCGATAATCATCAGGGGACGCATAAGGGAGCAAGAGGCGGGAGGCAGGGATTATGTTGAAGTGAGCGTAACGGATACCGGCATCGGGATAGCGCAAAAAGACCTTGAAAAAGTTTTTGAAAAGTTCAGGCAGGTGGGAGATACCTTTACCGGCAAACCCATAGGCACGGGTCTCGGCCTCTCGATATGCAAACATATAGTGGAACATCACGGGGGCAGGATATGGGTAGAGAGCGAGCCCGGCAAAGGGAGCGTATTTTTATTCACCCTGCCGTCGGCGAGACAGTGAAGTTATAACTTGCAGAAGGGGGATTGACATGGGACGAATAAGCCTGAGAAAACTGCTCTATAAAAAGGATGTTGCTCCGGTATTACACGGCATTATAAACGCAATAGGGTCTTCCGTCACGATAGAGGACGCGGGCGGAGCCGTATTGCTTACTGCCAATGACGACGCCGCCAAAACAAGCAGATCTCCGGTTACGGTATCCGGAGATATTATAGGATGGGTGATAGGCGACGGAAAGACCGCGCCTATTGCCTCGATGATTGCATACCTTGCCGGGATGGAGTCGGAGCGAAGAAATCTTGCCGACGAGACCCTCAATAAGTATAAGGAGATAAATCTGTTGTATAACATGGCCGAAAAGGTCTCGTCGTGTCTCGATCCCGGGGAAGTGGCAAAACTGGTTATAGATGAAACGAAAAAATTTATAGACGGGAGCGGCACGTCCTTAAAACTCCTGAACGAGGAGACAGGAGAGCTTGAGACTATTACGAGCTGCGGCAACGAGTGCAATGCTCATACAACGGCAGCGCCCGATAAAGGAATAGAGGGCAGCATTTTTACGACGGGCAAGGCCGAGATAGTGAACGACGTTCTTGCCGACCCGCGCTATGTCGCCGGAGAGAACAAGGTAAGTTCGATGATCTGCGCGCCGCTCAAGATAAAGGACAAAGTTATCGGAACCATTAAGATAAGCAGCGAGAACCCCATCAACTACACTGCCGAGCATCTCAAGCTCCTCAATACCATCGCATCGCAGGCTGCCGCGGCCATAGAGAATGCACGGCTCTATGATGAGCTGAAAGAGGCATTCTTCACCACGGTTTATACCCTTGCGGAGACCATAGAAAAGAGAGATCCCTATACGGGCGGCCATACCAAAAGGGTTATGGAATACAGCCTCGCAATAGGCCGGGTGCTCGCGCTTTCCGAAGAGGATATGACAAGGCTCAAACTTTCTGCTATACTCCATGATATAGGAAAAATAGGGGTAAAGGACAGCGTGCTGCTTAAGGCAGGCAAGCTTACGGACGAAGAATTCGACGAGATAAAGAGGCATGCGGTATACGGCGAAGAAATACTGGCCCATATTAAACAGCTTAAGAACATTATACCGGGCGTCAAGTACCACCATGAAAAATATAACGGGAAAGGGTATCCCGACGGATTGAAAGAAGAAGAGATAGATATTACCGCCCGGATTATCGCAGTGGCCGACTCGTTTGACGCAATGACATCCAGCAGGCCTTACAGGGAAGGATTGAGTCTCGATATCGCTTTTGAAGAACTGCGAAAGCACGCGGGCACGCAGTTCGACCCCGATGTCGTTACCGCTTTTTTCGCAGCCGACGTCATAGAGGCTTTTTTTGAGGCCAATGCGCGGGGGAAGTTTTTTTCATAGTTTTTATACGGAGGAGGACGGAATGCATAAGATATTGATAGTAGACGACGAGCCGCACATACGGCTCCTTCTGGAGCAAACCCTCGAAGAACTCGAAGACGAGGGAGTGGAACTGCTTATTTCAGATAACGGCGAAGATGCATTGGAGGCAATAAAGACAGAGAAGCCTGAACTTGTATTTCTTGATGTCATGATGCCGAAGATGAACGGATTCGATGTGTGCCATAGGGTAAAAAACGACCTCGGATTGAATGACGTTTATATAGTAATGCTGACGGCCAAGGGACAGGAATTCGACAAGCAGCGCGGAGTGGAGGTCGGAGCCGATATTTACATGACGAAACCGTTCAATCCCGATGAAATCGTCGAAAAGGCCCGCTCGGTCCTCGGACTGTTGTAAGGATAATTTATGCAGAACAGCGGAGATACCGCGCCGGAATGGCTTGAAGGCGACAAAAAACTTTTTTCCGGAATAAAAAATATTTTCATCAAGAATGTTCCCTCCCAGATGGAGCGGCTGAAAGACGCCTTTGCCTCCAATGATATTTCGACAATAGAACTCCTATCGCATTCAATTAAAGGGGCGGCCGCCATGATCGGAGCAATGCCTCTGAAGGAAGAGGCGGGCAAGGTGGAACAGGCCGCAATGGAAAGCGATTTAGATAACGCGCGCGTCTGCTTCGAAGGCATGGAACGCGAATTTAAAAAGACCCTCTCCGCGCTCCAATCCTCTTAATCTCAAGAAATAATAAATTTCCGTTTAAGGGTAAAGAGCAGTCTTATAAATTTAAAGGCATAGAAAGGCTCTGGAAGGATTTTATGAACGACATTAAACAGTTTAGAGAGGGAAAAAAATGAAAGTTAAAAATATCAGAATAGCGATTAAGGCTGATGAAGATATATTTGCCGAGGTTAAAGATGTATGGCGCAAGCTTGAAAAAGGAGAGCGTGTTAAGAAGCATGAAGGCGTATCTTTTGAAACCCTCGACGCTATGAGAAAGGTTTTAACAGAGGAACGTATAAAGATTTTAAAAACCATTAAACGGGAACATCCGCAGTCCATATACAGGCTTGCCCAGATTCTCAAAAGGGATGTAAAGAATACCTACGACGATTTAAAGCTTCTTGAGGATGTAGGACTGCTTGAACTCAAAAAAGAGACCAACGGCAGAGAAAAGACAACCCCGGTTGTAAATTATGATAAGATACTTCTTGAAATAGCGGTGTGAAAAAGAAAAATGTTTTTGATAATAATCCCTAAATATACAACAAAATGAAATGGTAGGCACGAGGGGTATCGAACCCCTGACCTCTACCGTGTCAAAGCGCCAAACGGCAATTTAAGCAAATCGGCTGCCGGTAACGATTTGGGCTAAAAGCATTGAGGCTGTAAGGTTTGCAAGGATTCTATATTTTATGTTCGTTATCGTATTTTCTGCCCTTTTTGATATTTTCTGCTACAATTTTGCTACATTTTTACTACAGTCTACCGAAGCGATCCGGCATAACAAAAACTGTAAATTATACCGCTTCGGTATAATAATTATAATTTAAACAAAAAGCTACATAATCGGCTAAAAATCAATAATATCTGCACAAAATTCTTGATTCCCTCCTTCTGTAGGTTTATAATGCTATAAAATGTATAATAAACTTAAAAGAGAATGTTAGAACTCTCGCAATACTAAAATAGGAGGTAGTAAATGGATAAAGAAAGAACTGCCGAAGTCCAATCTAAGTTATTGGAAATGAATAAACTCATCGCCAGATTGGACCCAGCAATAAGGGCGGCTGCCTTTGAAATTATGGTTCCCTACTATTTTGAAGATAAACCAGCTGCTAGAAAAACAAAGGAGGACAAGACTAAGGAGGGGGGAGGAAAATCATCAAAGGAAGATGTTGATGTCAGCGATTTAGGAGCGTTTCTTGAAATCTTCGAGCATGCAAAACCAGCGGATAATGTCATGCTGCTAGTTGCATGGCTGTACTCCCAATATGGGGCATACTCGATACAAGTAAAAGAAATAAAGGAACTTTCCGATGCTAGTGGGTTAGTAATCCCTAATCGGGCTGACAATACCATGCGGCAAGCGAAAGATAAGGGCAAAGGGTTGTTGTTTAGTCAGCAAGGAAAGGGCTGGAAATTAACTGTCAGTGGAGAACTGTTTGTAAAAAACACATATAACGTTAAGAAAGGAAATAAGAGCCTTCCGAAGGATTAGTAAATGACTATTGTAGAGTTCTTGCACCCCATTAAGTCAAAAGGCATTAAAAACGTTTGCCTGGCTGCAATGTATTTCGATCGACGCTATCAGGCTGGCGAGTCTTTAACTGTAGAAGGTCTAAGGGCGTTACTAAAAAGAGCAAAAGTACCAAGGGCCGCACAGCTAAACTTGGCTGCAACGTTATCTCAGTCCGCGCCATACGTTGATACAGTTGGAAAAGAAGGCAATCGATTTCTATGGTCGCTTACTAATAGTGGGGAATCATTTGTTAGAGAGCTTCTGGAGCTCCCGGCAAGTGACATAGAAATAGAGAACGACGTATCTTCATTAGAGGCTCTTATCTCCTCAATTTGCGATAAAGATGTATGTGACTATCTAAATGAAGCGGTCAAATGCCTCCAAGTCAACGCGCTCCGGGCGTGCGTTGTATTTGTATGGTCTGGGTCAGTAAAAAAGATAAGAGATGATGTGTTTTTGTGTGGCGTCAGCAATATTAATCCCGCATTAGCGAAATTCGATTCAAGAGCTAAGCCTGTTAAGAAGCTAGATGATTTGGTTTTAATCAAAGAGTCAACACTTCTGTTAGTTGCTCAGGAGTTGGGGCTTTTCGATAAAAACCAAAGATCAGTGTTAGAAGACTGCTTGAATCTCAGAAATAAGTGCGGCCATCCCGGAAAATACAAAATTGGGCCAAAAAAGGTGAGTAGCTTTATAGAAGATGCAGTTGGTATTTTGTTTGGATAAGAGCTCTAACAATACGCTCGTTCGGACGCAAACTACGCTGCGCTTCGTTTGCCTCTCACAGCTTGGTCGTTATCCAAGAATCAATTATAAATCCTTCTCCCTTAATATTTTTTCAAGAAGCGCACAAAGACTTTGCATAGTCGATTTCCACAAACGAAATCCGGCAATCTAAAATTGCTGTAATTTTGCTGCATCGGCGCATGAAGGTCAAAGGCAGGCAGTGTAACTCTTTGATTTTAATGGTAGGCATTGTTGGTATGTCATATTTTTATGACGGTAATAAGAATTCGCTTTTCGCGACATTTTAGTAACTGCAAGTCAGTTGCAATATCCTTTCTTCCGTGCTATTATAATCTCATGAGCAAAACCGAAAAGCTGTTACAGCGTTTTCTATTAAAGCCGAAAGACTTTACTTTTGAGGAGCTCGGAAAGCTTCTAAAGGGTTTCGGATACGAAGAAGCGAAGACAGGCAGGGCATCGGGGTCAAGGGTAGCGTTTATCAATCGTAAGACAAAGAGCATCATCCGGCTGCACAGGCCGCACCCAAGTCCGGAGCTTAAGCGCTATCAGTTGGATGATGTGGAAGAGGCATTAAGAAAAGTGGAGGTGATCAAATGAAAGACGGCATCATTTATAAAAACTTTATCGGTTCCGTGCATTTCAGCGCCGAAGATAAGGTATTTCACGGCAAGATTGAGGGTATCGGCGACCTGATAATGTTTGAGGGACAAAGCGTCTCCGAACTCATCAAGGCGTTTCACGAGGCGGTAAATGATTACATTGAACTATGCAAAGAGGCCGGCAAGGAACCTGAACGGCCATTTAAAGGCAGTTTTAATGTAAGGATATCCTCAGACCTTCACAGGAAGGCGGTGAAGAAGGCTACTATAATGGGCGTATCCCTGAATCAGCTCGTTCAGAAGGCGTTGGAAGAAAAAGTAGCCGTCTAAGAAGGGCTTCGGACGCTCGAATCGGAGGTAATGCCATAGGGTTATAAAGAATAGGCACGAGGGGTATCGAACCCCTGACCTCTACCGTGTCAAGGTAGCGCTCTCCCACTGAGCTACGCGCCTACATAATGTGGAATGTTCATTAAAACCAAAACTGCGCATTTTTGTCAATACCGGCTTAAATGCTTGAATCAAGGCATATATGCATGGTATGATTTTATCAAATGGCTGCTTTGATATTAATAGTAATTATGCTGTTTGCAAGCGTGGAATCGCAGGCCGATATTTATAAGTATGTATCGGACGACGGCACTGTTATTTTCACCGACACTCCTATAGACAGAAGCGGCAAGGTCGTATCGAGGGAGAGGAAAACGTCTTACGCCTCTAAGAAGGTATCGGGCAAGTCATATGTTACAAATGCTCATTATCATACTATGGCAGAGGAAAGGGCGGCCGTGCATAATATAGATCCCCGTCTTGTAAAGGCCGTTATAAGGGCGGAGTCGAACTGGAATCCCAATGCCGTTTCTCCCAAAGGCGCGCGGGGGCTCATGCAGTTGATGCCTGCGACAGCCTCCATACTCGGCGTGAGAAATTCTTTCGATCCCGAGGACAATATAGACGGAGGCGTCAGGTATCTGAAATATCTGTTGAATAAATTCAGCGGGAATATTACTCTCGCGCTTGCCGCGTATAACGCCGGCCCTAAACTTGTTGAAAGAATAAGAACCGTGCCGTCGATACCCGAGACAGTTACATACGTTAACAGGGTTATTAATTACTACTCCGGAAATAATTTCGTGCCGGTTCAGGGAGGCGTTACCGGAGGCGGAAAGCATGCAAAAATACAAAAAATGGTTTTAAAAGACGGAACGGTTCTCTTTACGAATTCATATCTTTCCAATTTATATTTCGATCAGGGATTTTAAGTGCCGGAAATAATAGACGAGATTTTAAGATTAAAACAAGACAAGAATGCCGTAATCCTCTCCCACAATTATCAGAGGGATGAGGTGCAGGATATCGCCGATTTTATCGGGGACTCCCTCGAACTTTCAAGAACAGCCGCGGGTCTGGATTGCGGCGTGATAGTTTTTTGCGGAGTGCATTTCATGGCCGAAAGCGCATCTATCCTTTCACCGAATAAAACAGTGCTTTTGCCTGAACTCGATGCCGGATGCCCTATGGCGGATATGATTCAGGTAAGCTCAGCGAGAAAGGTATGGAAGACATTTCCGGGATACGAGACCCAGCCGACATTTGTATTCCCTCACGAATTTACGCTGAGGGATATAAAGGCAAAATATCCGGGCGTGCCTGTTGTCGCGTACGTCAATACGACCGCCGATGTAAAGGCGGAAAGCGATATATGCTGCACGTCGGCAAATGTGGTGAAGGTAATGGAATCGCTTCCGGATGAGAGAGTGATATGCATTCCCGACAGGAATCTTTCGATGTGGGCGCAAAAGAATACAAAAAAGCAGGTTATCGCATGGGACGGTTTTTGCCACGTGCACGACAGGGTTACGAAGGACGATATTTTAAAGGCCCGGAAGGAACATTCAAATGCCGTTTTAATGGCGCATCCTGAATGCAGGCCGGAAGTTCTCGATCTCGCCGACCATGTTACAAGCACGTCCGGAATGCTGAGGTTCGCGAAGGCATCCGACGCAAAGGAGTTTATAGTCGGAACCGAACTGGGCTTGATGCACAGGCTGAAAAAGGAAAGTCCGGATAAGGTCTTTCATCCTCTCAGAAGGGATATGATATGCCCTAATATGAAGAAGACTACTCTGAACAGCGTGCTAAGCGCTCTGAAAGAGATGAAAAATGTCATTAAGGTTCCAGAGGAAATCAGGATTCCCGCCAAAAAGGCGCTGGACAGGATGCTCGAAATAAAGTAGTGTCTCCCCTTAAACAAAAAATAATCGAAAAGATCAAATCCGAAGGCCCCATCAATTTTGAGACATTCATGGATATGTGCCTTTATTATCCTCACTTAGGTTATTACTCTAAGGATTCCGCAAGAATAGGCAGGGCAGGCGATTTTTACACGAGCCCGCATCTTCACCGGATATTCGGCGCAATGCTCGGCAGGCAGATGGAGGAGATGTGGACAGTCATGGGACGCCCTGAGACTTTTCACGTTATCGAAATGGGATCGGGCATGGGATACCTTGCAAAGGATATGCTGGAATATCTAAAAGTGAAGGAAATCTTCAAATATATGCAATACAACATTATCGAACTTAATCCGGCAATCAAAGCAAAACAGCAGGAGATGCTCTCGGATTTTCCGGATAAAGTTAAATGGGTCTCTCATATAAACGAACTGGAATCCGTTAAAGGCTGTTTTCTGTCGAATGAGCTTCCGGATGCCTTTCCAGTCAGGCTCATCGAGACGGATTCCGGATTGAAAGAAATCCATGTATCGGCAAACGGAGATGATTTAGTTGAGGTCAAGATGCTGTGCAGTAATGAGGTTAAAAGATATTTTGAAGAATTCGGGATAGATTTGCCTGAAGGCTATAGGACAGAAGTTAATTTGAAAATAAGGGAATGGCTTAAGGATATAAGCAGAAAAATATTCGAGGGCTTTATTCTGACGATAGATTACGGGTATACGGCATCGGATTATTACAGCGAGCAGAGGAGCAGGGGAACTCTCCTTTGTTATCATCGGCACCGGATGAACGAAGACCCTTATCAAAATATAGGCGAGCAGGATATAACCGCTCACGTAAATTTTTCGTCTTTGAAAAAATGGGGAGATGAATTCGGCCTAAAAACCGTCGGTTTCTGTCCGCAGGGCACGTATCTCGTATCTCTCGGCATTGACGAAGTTATCAAAGAGCTTTACGGAGATTCGCCCGACCTTTTTGAGATCGCAAAGATAAAGGGATTGTTCATGCCTCAGGGAATGGGAGAGTCGCATAAGGTAATGATTCAATATAAAGGAGAAAGCGTGCCGGAATTAAAAGGTTTCTCGTTCAGGAATCAGATGAAATATCTTTGATACGCCTTTAGCCTTTCCATGCTTTTCAATACGCTCTCAGGGGTGTGAGCTTCGATTGTGTAAACGCAGTTGTTGTCTTTCAATTCCGAAAACAGAGTGTCGAAATCGACGCTTCCGTCTCCGATAGGATAGTGCGAATCCGAGCTTTTATCATTGTCATGCAGGTGCAATTCGATAATATACGGCTTGAGTTCTTCAAGCCACTGCTTTAGAGGAACCCTTGAAAATAGATTGCAGTGTCCGGCGTCAAAACAAACGCCGAAATTTCCGGAATCCATGCCTTCCATTAAAAGCCTGAGATTAGCCGGCTCGTCCTCGAATATATTTTCTATCGCTATTTTCACGCCGAGACTTTCAGCCCTCTCATTCAGAGGGATCCACGTTTCGAGGCTCTTTTCGAGCCACAGTTCCGTTTCCAGGGAATACTTCCATTTCTCGTAGCCGGAATGAAAAACGATGCTTACGGGTTTCAATATTTCCGCAATATCGAGGACATGATTGAACCTTTCTACGGTGGCATTTCTCACTTTAGAATCCGTCGCGCCGGGAGATAGATCCATAAACGGCGCGTGAAATGAGAGCGAAGGGTTGTGATTAAGCGTATCCTTCAGTTTTAGAACGGCATCCGTATTTATTTTATCCATCGCGCCGGAGTCGAAATAAATTTCGAGGTTCAATTTATTTTGGAGAATAAAGCCGATATACTCCCCTACCTTTTCATGCGGGACATGGATATGCGGGATAATCGTCAATTTTGGCATTATTCGAATCTTATCCCGGCGTTATTTTGCGGCAGCCGGTTCTTTCTTAGGTTCGGATTTTGTTTCGGTCTTTGTTTCTTTGGATTTATTTTCGGACGCGCCTTTATCCGAATCCATCGCCTTTTTTCTTTCGGACGACGCGTAATCGGTTACGTACCAGCCGCCGCCTTTGAGGACGAACGACGTATTTGATATTAGTTTTTTTACCTCGCCCCCGCATTCCGGGCACACGGTTAAAGGCGCATCGCTGAATTTCTGCATTACCTCGTGATTTTTTCCGCATTGCAGACATTCATATTCGTATATGGGCATAAGTAATACCTCCACAACTAAGGTTTAACATATTAATATAACCAAGAGCAGGTTTTTAGGTCAAGGAAGGCCGGCGATATGATTGACTTTTTTGCGTAAATTCTGGTTATATAATAGTCTCTAATTTATTCGGAGGTGGTAACATGTATGCGATAGTAGAGGCGGGCGGAGAGCAGATAAGGGTTTCTGCCGGCGATAAGGTTTGCGTTGAAAAGATCAATGGAGACATTAATTCGGAGATAGTGCTCGATAAAGTCCTGATGGTCTCGAAAGACGATAAAACGGTTTACGGCAGCCCGTACGTTAAAGGGGCGAGCGTAAAGGCGGAGATAGTAGAAGCAGGCAGGATGCCGAAGGTTCTTGTTTTCGGGCCGAGGCCTAAAAAAGCCCATAGAAGATTGAAGGGGCACAGGCAGCAATATACCAAGCTTCAAATAAAAGAAATTATCGGAGGATAGAGATGGCACATAAAAAAGGAGTCGGAAGCTCAAGGAACGGTCGCGACAGCGCGTCTCAAAGACTCGGCGTAAAGAGGTTCGGCGGACAGGTTGTCCGGGCGGGCAATATCCTCGTAAGGCAGCGCGGCACGAAATTCCATCCGGGCAGTAATGTCGGCAAAGGCTCCGACGATACGCTGTTTGCACTGATAGACGGGACGGTTACGTTCGAGAGGAAAGACAGGACAAGGACGAAGATAAGCGTTTATCCTGCAGCGGCTTCGGCGGCAACGGCAAACGTTTAGATATAATTTAAGGCAAGGGAGCTGAGGGCAAGGGAAAACCTTGCCCTTTTTTGTTTATGAAATTCGTAGACTATGCAAAGATACAAGTGAAGGCCGGAGACGGCGGTAGGGGCTGCGTGAGCTTCCGCAGGGAGAAGTATGTACCCAAAGGCGGGCCTAACGGCGGGGACGGCGGCAGGGGCGGCAATGTAATATTTAAAGCCGTAAGAGAGCTTAATACTCTGCTTGACTTGAGATATAAGCGGGAATATAAGGCTGAGCGAGGCGAACACGGCAAGGGGAGCAATAAGCATGGTAAGGACGGAGAAGACCTGATAATCTCCGTTCCTGTGGGCACTCTTGTCAAAGACGAGGAGACGGACGAGGTTATTGCCGATCTCGATCACGAAGACGCGGAGGCGATAGTAGTCAAAGGCGGAAGGGGAGGTCTCGGCAATTCCCATTTTGCGACTTCTACCCGGCAAGCTCCTAAATTCGCGCAGCCCGGAGAAGCAGGCGGGGAAAAACGGCTTGTAATAGAGCTGAAGCTGCTTGCCGATGTGGGTTTGATAGGCCTTCCGAACGCCGGAAAATCCACGCTTATCTCCGTCATATCATCAGCGAGGCCTAAGATAGCGGATTATCCTTTCACCACGCTGGTTCCAAATCTCGGAGTTGTAAAACTGGAAGACTTCAGGAGCTTCGTGGTAGCCGATATTCCGGGTCTTATAGAAGGAGCGCATAAGGGAGCGGGACTCGGGTTTCAGTTCCTGCGCCATGTCGAAAGGACATCGATATTTTTACATCTCGTGGATATATCCGACATCCTTACGAGCGACCCTGTGGAGGATTTTGAAAACATAAACAGGGAATTGGTATTATACAGTCCTGAGCTCCTGAATAAACCGATGGCAGTCGCCGGGACGAAAATTGATATAACTCATGATAAAACGAGATTGAACAGGCTTAAGGATTATTGCATGGAGAAAGGCGTCGATTTTTTCCCCATATCTTCGGCAACCGGAGAGGGGATAAAGGAGCTTGAGAGATACCTGTCGCAGAAGGTGAAGGAGCATCCTGGAAAATGAGCAGAATAGTCGTAAAGATAGGCAGCAATATTCTCACCGACATCAAAGGCGGGCTGAATCAAAAACGCATCGATGCCGTCGCCAAGGACATATCGGATGTATGCGGTTCGGGTAATGAGGTGGTCGTTGTTTCTTCCGGCGCAGTAGCTGCGGGCATGAAAAAGTTGGGACTGAAAGAGAAGCCCAAGGAGATAAGGCTCAAACAGGCGGCGGCCGCGGTAGGACAATCTTCCCTCATGTGGGCCTACGAAAAGAGCTTTGGAGATTTCAAAAAGAAAGTCGCTCAGGTGCTTCTTACGAGAGAGGACCTCTCGGAAAGGTCGAGGTATCTGAATTCAAAAAATACCCTTATCACGCTTCTTTCTTACGGGATAATCCCGATAATCAACGAAAACGATACCGTTGCGACCGACGAGATAAAATTCGGGGACAACGACAGGCTTGCGGCCCTCGTATCCGGGCTGATAGACGCGGAGAGGCTTATAATCCTTTCGGACGTGGACGGTTTTTACTCCTCCGATCCCAAGGAAAATCCGGATGCAGAAATAATTCCTTACGTGGATAGAGTGACATCGGAGCTTGAGGCCAAGGCAGGCGGCGCGGGAAGCGTTGTAGGAACGGGCGGCATGTATTCAAAGATACTCGCCGCTAAAAAGGCGGCTGCATACGGGACAAAGGTTAATATCATAAGCGGCAGGAAGAAGGGGCTTATAGCATCGCTTTTAAAAGGAGCGCATCACGGCACGGAGTTCAGGCCGCATGCAAAAAAAATCTCTTCACGAAAGGGCTGGATCGCATATGCCGTAAAGCCTAAGGGAAGCCTTATCATAGATGACGGAGCCGTTAATGCCGTTTTAAAGACTGGGAAGAGCCTATTGCCGTCAGGTATTGTGAAGGTAGAAGGGGAGTTCGATACCGGCGATGCGGTTTATTTCGTGGATTTGAACGGCAACCGGATCGCAAAAGGGATAGTTAATTATTCTGCTCATGACATGGAAAGAATAAAAGGCAGAAAGACCTCTGAAATAGAAACAATCCTCGGGTATAAGTATTCCGATGAGGTTGTGCATCGGGATAATCTCGTCGTTTTAAGCTGACCGAAGCGAAGCAGGTAGCGACATAATATTTCCGCTCATTCTCGCCGGACATCCGTGTCCGTCTCCGAGGCACCAGCTCAGTTTCGCCGTCACGGCAAAACTTCGAGCTGCTGAAACCGCTCCAATACCATGCCCTCGCCTGCTTTAACATCCATGTTACGCCCGGCTTCCGCTATCGTCTTCAGCCGGGGTGAAGTAAACCGTGCTTTTGCTGCAAAAATTGAACTATATGCCTTAAGCCCGAATTTAGTTGGATATCATAAGTTATTTCGCACAATATGATTTAAATCATATCCTTGTCCGAAGCCCTCCATTATTATAATGCGTTAACGCTAAGCGATGTTCTATTTTTCAGATCGATGACTCGTAGAGGGGATAAATTTTTCGAGGCTGAAGGGTGGTGGTTTTATAGAGCGGGCAGGTATTTTTTTGACGTGATTTTGTTGTTACGATTCTAAAGGAGGAAATTTATGAGGTTTTTGAAGACAGCTTTTGTTTTTGTATTTGTTTTGCTGATGAGCAATGCGGCGTTTGCTGCTTCCAAAAGCGAATGTCTGGATTGCCATAAGAAGGTTACCCCCGGCGTGGTAAAGCAACATATGGAAGGTAAGATGGCGAAGAAGGGCGTTGACTGCTCGTCCTGTCACGGCTCGGATCACAAGAAGATGGATGATTCGAAACTCGCGAAAATGCCTACCCCTGAAACCTGCGCCGGTTGCCATAAGACTCAGGTCGATCAATTCAAGAACGGAAAACATAACCTTGCATGGATTGCTTCAAGCTCCATGCCTATGATGGCGCACCAGCCCAAGGCTGTTACCGGAGAAGGATACAAGGGATGTTCGAGTTGTCATAAGATCGGCGCTAAGTCCGAGGCTGAAAAGAAGAATATCCGCTACGGACACGCGCAGTGCGATTCCTGCCACACGAGACATTCGTTTAAGAAGTCCGAAGCTCAGGATCCGAGGGCGTGCCAGACATGCCATATGGGATTTGACCATCCTCAGTGGGAGATGTGGTCTACTTCAAAGCACGGCACAATATGGCAAATAGAAGGGAAAGACGGCAAAAGGGCGCCTGTATGCCAGACCTGCCATATGCAGAAGGGCGATCATAATGTAATGACCTCGTGGGGATTCCTTGCATTGCGCTTGCCTGAGGATGATAAAGACTGGCTTAACGACAGGGTTGCCATCTTACAGGCTCTCGGCGTTCTCGACGGCAACGGCAAACCGACCGCGCGGCTCGATCTGGTCAAGGCGGGCAAGGTAGCGCGTCTGACAAAGGAGGAGTTCCAAAAAGAGCGGGACAAGATGACGAATGTCTGCGCTACATGTCACGGGAAATCCTATGCCAAAAAGCAGCTTGATGAGGCGGACCTTGTGATTAAGGACGTAGACAAGATTTTTGCGGAGGCCATAAGAATAGTGCAGGGGCTTTATAAAGACGGCATCCTCAAAAAGCCTGCGGGCTGGACATTCGCTCCCGACCTCCTTCAGTTCTACGAGGCAAAGAGTTCGGTAGAGCAGGAACTGCATCGCATGTTCCTCGAATACAGGATGAGGACATTTCAGGGCGCGTTCCACATGAATCCGGATTATATGCACTGGTACGGATGGGCGCCTATGAAAGAGACCCTACAGAAGATTAAAGACGAGGCGGCAAAGCTGAGGGCCGAAAAGGCATCGGCAAAACATTAATCTCAACAAAAAAGAGGGGATGGCAGCATCCCCTCTTTTTTTGTAAAGACAAATTAAATTTTCTCAATGCCCGACAAAAGCCCTTTTGCAGCGGATAGGAATATAAGCTGTTTCTTTTTGCCGAGATTTCTCAACTGACTGAGCATGACGGCAATCTCGTTCTCGATTTTTATATCAGCTTTGTCCGATGGGATATTTATGAGGTCTGAAATCTGAATATTTAATGCTTTTGCTATCATGTAATAACTGTAAATGGAAGCGTTAACTTTACCCTGCTCTATATTGCTTATGTATGTAGGATGAAGCCCTGCCATTTCTGCAAGTTTTTCCTGCGAAAGTTTCCTTGTTTTTCTGACCATCATTACTTTTTTACCGAGGGATTTAAGTAGGTCTTTCGAATTCATGATTATAGAGAATAAACGAAAACGAGGAAAACATTAATATTCAATAGTCTATATTTTTCTTGACATGATAGACTATTTATGATATTTTCTTATAGAATATAGCGTAAAGACTAAAGAAGTTGTTTATTGCCTAAATTAACATGACGTTTATTCTGTATCAGCATAGGGTGAGAATATGAAACAAAACAGTTTCCATGTAGGCGCAAATATCAGCATAGAGATGGTCAGCAGTTACGACCGCATTCCCGCAACGTTAGTAGGATGGGACGAGGGGGCATTTATCATCGCGAAGAGCAGTCAATTTAAAGACCTTCAGCTTTCATCTCAGGATTGTTGTAAAGTCAGATTCGTAAAAGACGGCGTTGCATACGGATTTCAGACGTACACGCTCAATATGAGTTATTTTCCCGCTCCGGTGCTATTTTTGAAGTATCCTGAGGCAGTTGAAAGCATGCCGCTTAGAAAGTCCAAAAGATTAAAGACCAAGATGCCGGCAAAAGTCACGAAAAAGAACGGAAAAGGCAATGATTCGGACAGTGACGCTAAAATTCTTGATTTGAGCGCGACAGGGTGCTTTATAGAGACCGTTGCCAATAGGTTCATGACGACGGATGAAAGTTTTTATCTGACATTCATGATCCTCGACAAGAACATAGAAGCAGACTGCGTCGTGAGAAATATCAGGAAAGCAGACGGCAGGTATTTTATCGGAGCCGAATTCAACAGCATCCCGCCGGATAAGAAAGAAATGCTGCATTCATTTGTCGACATGTTCGCCGCCGAAGAACAATATCTCTAAACATTCAAAGGTGATGAAACAATGGCAATGAAATACAGAATAATCGACCATGACCGTCCGGCGGCATTCACCGAGGTAAAGAAAAGGCCGGCCGACGACGCTGCAACCGAGGCAGTCCGGCTAAAAGAATTTTCCCACCGTAAAAGCACGTTTTTTAACATAGCAAGGAATTCCATTTTCCCCGGCACCACGATAAACTTCAGCCTTTACACGCAGAAGATAAGGGATTTTGAAGTCTTTGTCAGCGCCGACAATGAGAAACCTGTCCTTATAGGCGACGATACGATGCAGAATATTTTTCAGACACCCTCGGAATTGGTCATAGAAAATAATGCCGTTCCCGCCTATAACAAATACCTGAACTCCTTAATGGATACCTCCAACCTGCCCGAAGACGAGGCCATATACAGGAAAGCGGTTGTCATAAAAGAAAACTCCAAAGTTGTAATGAAAGACCTCCTTGACGACCCGAGGAGCGGGGAAAAGATAAAAGAGGTAAAAAACGCCGTCGGCTCCATAACGGACTCATTGCTCGAAAATATAGACCTCATTTATTCAATGCTATCCTTGACCAAATACGACTATTACACATACACCCATTGCGTCAATGTAGCAGTGTTGAGCGTCGGATTGGGCATTGCAGTAGGCGGAATGACCGGAGAAGAATTAAAGACCCTCGGCACAGGAGCAATGCTCCATGACGTAGGGAAAACAGTTATCGCGCCCGAGATACTCAACAAGCAGGGCAGCCTTGACGCCTACGAATACAGGGCGCTTCAGGAGCATGTGAAAGAAGGGGAGAAACTGCTGCGGGAGTCAAAAGAGATATTGCCGGAAGCATACGGCCCAGTTACGCAACATCATGAAAAGCTGTCCGGCAAGGGGTATCCTTACGGGCTGCGCGGCGAAGAGATAAGCCTGTTCGGGAGGATAACCGGCATAGCGGATTGTTACGACGCACTTACAACGAAGCGGTCATATAAACAGGCGTTCAGCCCTTACGAGGCATTGAAAGTCGTGTCAAAGGAAAAAGAAAACTATGATCCCGATCTCCTGATGGAATTTATAAAGATGCTCGGCAAGGTGAAGTAGAGGGGAGGGTATGATGAGCCAAAAAATAATAATTGAGAGGTGCAAAGGTTGTTATGCAACGGAGAATTGTTTGTTTTTATTTGAAAGCCGCAAGTTTTGCGGCGGGCCATTTGAAAGCGTACAAAGGCACATGGAAGTTATCAAGACCTGCGTAGGGAAGTCCGACGGCAAGCGATCATCGTCTTATAAAAAGGATCGGAAGGCAACTCAGTGATGAGGTAATTGCAGATTGAATATGCCAAAAAGGTAGAAAAGGACCGGCATTTAATTTAACTGCAGACGTTTTAATGAGCGAAGGACATTAAAGGAGATGTGCTTATGAGATGGAGTGTGCTGTTTATCTCAGCGGCGATATTAGCAGTAACCTCAACCATGACAGGCATTTTTAAATTCAAAGTTTCGACGATTGAAGGCATAAAAACAGAATTGGAAACACCATTGGAAAATAAAAACTCTCTAAATAAAAACAAAGATATAACGGAGCCGTATGACACGAAGACTGAGGAAAACGCCGCTAAAATAAAAGACAGTATGTTTTTGAAGGATAAGACATTGATGGAGGCAAATGAGCATTTAAATAGAGAGGCCGACCGGCAGGGATTCTCCGAAGAAAAAAAGGCTGAAATAATAAAAACATTTGAAAGGCTTTCACGGCATATGCCTGCGAAGGAGGCGTATAAACTGATTTTAATAAGATTCAACCTGATAGATATAGAGAAATTCAAAGAAGCAGGGAACTCCGATTATGAAAAGTCAGTGGGGGTAATGTCGAGATGATATTGATAAATAGGAGGTGTTTAAAAAATGAACTGTGAGGCTGTGTATTTGGAGGAAGCGGACAGGGTAGTGTGCGGCAAGCAGGGCAGCATGTTTCTTTTCAGCAGCGACCTGATACCGGAAGATATTAAAAAACAGAATATGGCCTCCGGCAAATGCGAACAATGCGAAGGCATGAAAAAGGCTATGGAAGATGCAAAAAAGAAAAAATGGCAATAGGCTTAAAGAGAGTTCGAAAAAAATAAGATTAAAAAATCATATGAGCTTTTTCCTTTAAAGAAGGCTGTAATGACCGTTGAGAAAACCTCTATAAAAAAAGCATTGGAGATAACGGAATGGAACAAATCAAAGGCGGCATTAATGCTGGAAATCGATTACAAGACCCTGCCTGCAAAGATTAAGGGATATAGGATTGTCAGGTCTGTTTGACAATTTCACGGCCTGTATCAATTCAATTTTGAAAAATCTGCCGTCTGCAATGCGATGTCCCGGATAGTCTTAATCAATGAAAGGCGGTTGTTTTTTATTTCTTCATTTTTGTCCATGACGAGGACTTTGTCGAAGAAATTATTGATAGGTTCCTTCAGTTTTTTCAGCGCGCTTATTGCTTCATAATATTCAGAGCCCGATACGAGAGATTCTATTTCGGTTTTTGCGGCTTTTGCCGAAGCGTACAATATTTTCTCTTCCTCAGCCGACAACAACTTCTCTTTCAATTCTACGGTTTCGCCTTTCGGCGCAATATTATTTATCCTTTTGATCGCAAGGAGGAACGGCTCATAATCGTCATCTTCTTTGAGTCTCATCAAGGCATCGAGCCTCTCCCTTAATGTATACACCGGCCGGCTATTTGCGTAATGCAATACCGACTGAACAGCGTCTTGAGGGTATCCGGAGGATGCAAGGATTTGTTCTATCCTCTGTTCGAAAAAGGCTGCGATGCTTGAGAGCACGGCGTTCTTATTGTCGATTCCGCATAGCCGGAGAGATTCGTTAAACAATTCATAAATAGTAAGAGGGAATTTTTTCTCCGTTAGTATGGCGATAATACCTATAGCCTGCCTCCTGAGAGCGAAAGGGTCTTCGGTTCCTGTGGGCATCAGTCCGATCCCGAAGAACGAGGTGAGGTTGTCGATTTTATCGGCAAGGCTTACGATAGAGCCGATTTCGGATGAAGGAACTGCATCTCCGGAAAAGGCAGGCTTATAATGCTCCGATATTGCTTTTGCAATTTCTTCGGTATATCCGTCATTTATAGCGTAATAGCCGCCCATGATTCCCTGAATCTCCGGAAATTCTCCTACCACGCCGGAGATAAGATCGGTTTTGCATAAGATAGCTGCGGTGTGTATACCTTCTTTTTTCCCCGGCAGGCATTTGTCTGCAGTGGAAGCCGCTATCGCCGCCATACGCATGACTTTATCATAAATAGTGCCGAGCTTTTCGTGGTAAATGACCTTTTTCAGGCCTTCGAGTTTTTCCTTCAAAGGAATCCGCTTGTCGTCCTCATAATAAAAACGGGCGTCTTCGAACCTCGCCTTTATGACTTTTTCAGCGCCTCTTTTGATCGTTTCGGCATTGTCCTGTTTTGTATTGCTTACGATAATGAAATAATTTACGAGTCCGCCTCCGGCGTCCTGCAATGCAAAATATTTCTGGTGCCCCTTCATGACGGTTATAAGCAGTTCTTTAGGCAGATAAAGGTATTCCGCCGGGAATGTTGCAAGCACGGGAACGGGATATTCCACGAGGTTTGTTACGTGCCGGAGCAGTTCTTCGTCTTCTATAATTACGGCATTCGCCGATGAAGCTAATTTTTTTGTACCGTCCCGTATTATTTTTTCTCTTTCATCGGGATCGAGGATTATGAAATTATTCTTCAGCAGATTAATGTACGCGCGGCAGTCTTTTACCTCAAAGGCCGCGGGAGAAAGAAATCTGTGTCCCCGCGTCATGTTGTCGCTTTTCAGACCGTCTACCTCAAAGGCTATTTTTTTATTGCTATACGTCGCCAGTATCCAGTGTATCGGACGCGCGAACCTGAGGCTGCCGTTTCCCCACCTCATGGATTTCGGAAAATTTAAAGATAGGATCAGTTTAGGCAGTATTTCCGGAAGGACGTGTTCCGTCTGCTGCGATGCCTCTTTGATTAAGGCAGTTAGATAAGTCCCTTTGCCTTTTTCTTTTTTGAGCAATTCTTCGATTTTCAAGCCGTGCGTTTTTGCAAATGCCTCCGCCGCCCTGGTAGGTTTTCCGTCTTTATCGAATGCGGCATTGACCGGAGGTCCCCATACCTCTTTTTCAGAGGCTCCCTGTAATGGAGCCAAGTCCGCAATAAGAGACAATCTCCTCGGCGTCGCATAGGTCTTTATGGAATTGAAAGGGACTCTGTATTCGGAGAATATCCTTTCCGAATTTTCCTTGAGTTTGACGATAGTTTCCGGCAGGAACCTTGCAGGAATCTCTTCGGTTCCTATTTCTAAAAGCAATATATGTTCCGCGTTGTTCGTATTTTGCATAATCATTTCCCTAAAAGCGGGAATCCCATTTCCTCTCTCTGTTTGAAAAACGCCTCGGCGCATACTTTTGCGAGCGCCCGCACCCTTGCTATATAACCGGTTCTTTCCGTTACGGACAGCACGCCCCGCGCATCGAGCAGGTTAAAGGTATGAGAGCATTTCAGGCAAAACTCGTAGGCGGGAAGCACCAGTCCCGTTTTATTCATCTTTTTCGATTCCTTTTCGTAGGCGTCGAATTGGTTTATCAACAGGTCGGTATCGGCATAGTCGAAATTGAACTTGGAAAACTCGATCTCGTCCTGCTTGTGAATTTCTCCGTATTTGATTCCTTTACACCACTTCAGGTCAAAGATATTATCCGTTTCCTGAAGATACATGGCGATTCTCTCGAGCCCGTAAGTAATCTCGACGGAAACCGGCTTGAGGTCGATGCCTCCGACCTGCTGGAAATAAGTGAACTGCGTTATCTCCATGCCGTCAAGCCAGACCTCCCATCCGAGTCCCCATGCGCCGAGGGTAGGCGATTCCCAGTCGTCCTCCACAAAGCGGATATCGTGCCTTAAAGGGTCGATCCCGATATATGCAAGGCTTTCGAGATATAAATCCTGACTTTCGATAGGAGAAGGCTTTAATATGACCTGATACTGATAATAGTGTTGCAGCCTGTTGGGGTTTTCGCCGTACCTGCCGTCTGTCGGCCTTCTGGACGGCTCGACATAGGCCGTTTTCCACGGCTCCGGCCCGAGCACCCTAAAAAAGGTAGCCGGGTGAAAGGTTCCGGCGCCTACTTCCATGTCATATGGTTGAAGCAGCACGCAGCCTTTTTTTGCCCAAAATTCCTGCAATTTTAATATTAAATCCTGAAAATACATAGTTCCTTTTTTAGAAAAAATGAATAAACATGTTATATAAAAGACGAATCCTTTGTCAAACTAAGGCCGGTCGCCGTGTTGACATAACTAAGATATGAGGCATATACTGTATATTACATGAATAAAGCTGAGTTTCAACGGTCCCTCAGAGGATTTTAAAGAAACCCTGAGGGTTTTTATTTGTGAAATTAAGAATCGAGGTAGAATATGAAGTTTGAGGACTTTTCTTTAAGCAAAGAAGTATTGAAAGCCGTATCGGAAATGGGTTTTGAAGAGCCCACGCCGATTCAGGTTTCCGCTATACCCATGGCATTGAGCGGAGGAGACATCATAGGCCAGGCGCAGACAGGCACCGGAAAGACGGCGGCATTCGGGATCCCGATAGTTGAAAAATGTCAAAGAGGCAAAAATCTTTTCGCCATCATTCTCGAACCCACGAGAGAACTCGCGGTGCAGGTCGCTCAGGAGATTAACGAAATAGGAAAATCCAAGAAGATACGCGTGCTTCCGGTTTACGGCGGCACTTCCATAGAAAGGCAGATAAAGGCGCTGCAGAGGGGAGTCGATGTCGTTGTCGGAACTCCGGGACGGCTTATAGATCATCTGAACAGGGGAACGGTTTCCCTTGCGAATATAAGGATCGCGGTTCTCGATGAAGCGGATGAGATGCTTAACATGGGCTTTGTAGACGATATGGAAACGATACTTAAAAATACTCCGGCTGAAAGACAGACCCTTTTATTCTCGGCGACCATGCCCCAGCCCATAATGAACATCGCCAAGAGATACATGAAAAATCCGGAAAAGATAAGGGTAAATACCAAGGACGTAGTCGTCCCGAAGATAAAGCAGATATTTTACGAGGTAAGGGAAGAGGAGAAGGTAAACGCGCTTTCGAGACTGATAGATGTTGAAGATCCCGAGCTTGCCATTATATTCTGCCACACCAAGCGGGAAGTGGACGAGGTCGCCATGAAACTCGGCCAACTGGGGTATAACGCGGGCGCGCTTCATGGAGATTATACTCAGGCTCGAAGGGACGAAGTTATGAATAAGTTCAAGAAGGGCATGCTCGATATACTTGTGGCAACGGACGTTGCCGCTCGCGGCCTCGACATACAGAATGTTACGCATGTCATAAATTACAACATTCCCCAGAACCCCGATAGCTACATTCACAGGATCGGAAGGACGGGCAGGGCCGGAAAATCCGGGATGGCTATAACTCTCGTCAGTCCGAGGGAATATAGGCATTTAAGGCTTATAGAAAAGACTGCCCAGACAATAATCGACAGGAAGAGGCTGCCTTCGGCAAAAGACGTTTTAGTGGCGCGCGAAAAAAACATTGTTAAGGATATATCCGAAATAATCGGCGAAAACAAACACGCGGGCTATATGGACATGGTCAGGGAGTTGTCCGAACAGCACAGTTTCGGCGAGATTGCGGCCGCGGCTATTTATGCGGCTTACGGCGAGATTAAAGAGGCGCCGGTACAAGAAAAATACGAAAAGCCGGGGATGGTGCGTCTGTTCATGACTATCGGGAGAAAGGATAAGATAAAGGTGCCTGATCTGGTGAAGTCTATAGCGTCCGAGGCGCATATCCCTCACGGCAAGATAGGAGATATAGACGTCCTCGACAAGTTTACCTTTATCGAAGTTCCGGAAGAACTTGCGGACAGGGTTATACGCTCCGTGGACGATATGGTTATGAAAGGCAGAAGGGTCAAGATCCAGAAGGCAAGGGCAAAGACAGCTTAACCGCTATTTTTTATAATTCGAAAGAACGGAGTCGAGGTATTTTATAAACCATTCCGCCTCAAGCTGAGAAAGCCAATGCGGTTCTTTGGCGTCTATAAAACAGAATTTTTTGCCGCCCGGATCTTTAATGATATTGCCGTTATGGTCGAGGAATAATAGCAGGCATTCGTTTTTGAAGTCGTATTGGTTGCCGAGCATCTCTTCTTCTTTTGAAAGTGCCTTCGTCAGATCTACCCGTACAGGTATAAAATCCTTTATTAATTTTTCGGCTATGGAAGGGTTGTCGTAAGCTATTTTCTGGAGTAATTCGCATCTCGGGCATCCTTTGCCGTAAAAGAAGTCTACGATCATCGGCTTTTTTTCAATCTGCGCTTTTTCCGTTCCTTCTTTCAGAGTAAGCCATTTTATTTCCGATGCTGCAAAGACATCGGCGCATATAAACAGAAAGACTGTTATCGTTAAGGCGTAAAATTTTTTCATATGTACTCCTTAAATTTTATATTACCAGTTAAATTGACATTTTTCAATACGTTACTTTAACATTAATCAACCCTGGGGGAGGCGCAAGCCTGAGAGTTTCCGGTTTCGGAAAGACCCCACGAACTTGATCCGGGTAATTCCGGCGTAGGGAACGGGAATATTAAGAGAACTAATCCTCTATTCCTTTCAGGGATAGGGGATTTTTATTTTTGGGAGATGAAATGAGGCTCAAGGTAAACGGCGAAGACCGGGAATTTAACGGCAAGACGGTTTTGGAATTGCTGCAGGAACTCGAAATTATTCCCGAAAGGGTTGCAGTAGAGGTGAATCTCAAGGTTATTAAAAGAGCCGATTTCGAGAATCATCCGCTAAATGACGGGGACAGCGTGGAGATAGTTTATTTTGTAGGAGGAGGAGCCGCATAAGATTTGAGATTTCGAATGGAGGAAGAAATGGAAGATAAATTGATCATTAAGGGAATAGAGTTTAGATCGAGGCTATGGATAGGAACCGGGAAGTATAAAGATTTTGAAGAAACCGCGCGTGTGATAGAGGCGTCCGGGGCGGACGTGGTGACTGTCGCGGTCAGAAGGGTTAACATTACCGACAGGAAGTCTGAAAATCTGCTGGATTATATCGATCCCAAGAAATATAAGATACTTCCCAACACAGCAGGTTGTTATACGGTTGAAGATGCTTTGAGATATTCCCGTCTTGCGAGAGAGTCCGGTGTTTCCGACATGATCAAACTTGAGGTAATAGGCGATGAAAAGACGTTGTTCCCTGATGTAATAGGCCTTTTAAAGGCTACCGAGATCCTCGCGAAGGAAGGATTTATAGTTTTCCCTTATACCAATGATGACCCGGTAATGGCTAAAAGGCTCGAAGACGCGGGCGCTGCCGCGGTTATGCCGCTCGGCGCTCCTATCGGATCGGGGCTTGGGATAAGGAATCCGTACAACATAAAGATAATACTTGAAGCCGCTAAAGTACCGGTAATAGTAGACGCGGGCGTCGGCACCGCATCCGACGCGGCAGTAGCCATGGAACTCGGATGCGATGCGGTTTTGATGAATACTGCCGTTGCCGCGGCAAAAGACCCGATAGCTATGGCGAACGCCATGAGGCATGCCGTTATTGCCGGGAGGCTGGCGTATAAGGCCGGGCGCATGCCGAAGAAGCTTTATGCGACTGCGAGCAGCCCGATAGAGGGAATGCTATAGTTGATAGATTTTAAACTTTATTTGATTACTGACAGGAAACTATTTGCCGACAGCGGTTTGATGTTTGCTGCTGTCGAAGAGGCGCTTAAGGCGGGAGTAAGGGCTGTTCAGCTTAGGGAGAAGGATTTGCCGACGAGGGAGTTGCTTTATATGGCTTACAAAATGAGGGGGCTTACGGCTAAATACAGCGCAGGGTTTTTTATCAATGACAGGGTTGATATTGCCTTATGCGTTGATGCGGACGGCGTGCATCTCGGGCAGAATAGTATCCCTGCTTATGCCGTTAGAAAGGCTGTTAACGCATCACGCATCACGCATCACGCATCACGTTTTCTTATCGGAGTTTCTACGCATAATTCGGAAGAAGCAGTTATCGCGGAAATGGAAGGGGCTGATTTTGTAACATTCGGGCCGATTTACCATACGCCTTCAAAACTAAAATATGGCGAGCCTGTCGGATTGGAGTCATTAAAAAAAGTTAAAGAAAAAATATCGATTCCTATTTTCGGGATCGGCGGGATAAAATCTGATAATGCTAAAGAGGTCATAGATGCAGGCGCTTATGGCGCTGCAGTAATAAGCGGGATTTTGATCGAGGCTGATACCGCATCAGCCGCAGAAAAGTATCTAAAAATATTAGGAACCTAATATGAGCGATTTTATGCAGGAAGGGCATGGCTCAAAGTCTTTAGAAAGTGTTTGTTGAAATGCATAGGAGAGATTAAAAAGGTATTACTCAATAAGTAACCACCGATGCGGATGACGGATATAAGATAGATGTTTTTGCAAGTGCGGGGTCTAAAGGCTTTTCGCCACACCCTCCCTGCATTTTAAGTGTAAGTTGAGAACGCAAAAGTGAAAGGAGACATTATGACAAGAATAGAGCAGGCAAGAGAGGGAATTATTACGGATGAGATGAAAGCGGTTGCATCGGCAGAGGGCGTATCCGCCGAAAAACTGGCATCGGATATCGCCGAAGGCGTAACCGTCATAACGAGGAATAATCTGCACGATATTAAGCCGCTCGGCATCGGCAAGGGGCTTACCGTAAAGATTAACGCGAATATAGGCACGTCAAAGGACAAGGTTTCTTATGACGATGAGATGAGAAAGCTTGAGGCGCTTGTGAAATACGGCGCGGATGCGGTGATGGACTTATCGACCGGAGGAGACATTAAGGGTTTGAGAAACGCGCTTATGAAGAAATCTCCGGTTGCCGTAGGCACGGTGCCGGTTTATGAGACTATAGTGCAGACTGTGGAAAAGCACGGGCATATAGCAAAAATGAATCCGGACGACCTTTTTGCCGTTATAGAAGACCATGCAAAGGAAGGCGTTGATTTCGTAACGGTTCACTGCGGCATTACATTAAAAGCGATTGAACGCCTTAGAGAAGACAGGCGCATTCTCGATGTAGTGAGCAGGGGAGGGGCGTTTCTGCTGGAGTGGATGATTTACAACAACAAAGAAAATCCCCTTTACGAACAATACGACAGGCTTATCGAAACGGCAAAGAAATATGATTTAACGCTCAGCCTCGGCGACGGGTTCAGGCCCGGATGCCTTGCGGACGCGACGGACAGAAGCCAAATCGAAGAATTGGTGACTCTTGGTGAACTAAGGGACAGGGCGCTTGAGGCAGGAGTTCAGGCAATCATCGAAGGCCCCGGACATGTGCCGTTGAATCAGGTCGAGTTGAATATAAAGATGCAGAAGGAGATATGCAAGGGCGCTCCGTTTTATGTGCTCGGCCCGTTGGTTACGGACTGCGGCATGGGATATGATCACATTACTGCGGCAATAGGCGGAGCTATCGCCGGAGCCGCAGGCGCGGATTTCCTGTGTTATGTTACCCCGTCGGAACATATAAGGCTACCCGACATCGACGATGTTATCGAAGGCGTTATCGCTTCAAAGATAGCGGCTCATGCCGCCGATATTGCAAAGGGGATTCCGGGGGCAATCGAGAAAGACAAGGAGATGGCTCGATTTAGGAAAAACCTCGACTGGGAAGGGCAGGCGTCAATGAGCTTTAATCCTGACAGAGTTAAGAGGCTGCGCGGAGAATCGCCTCCCGGCATGGCCGAGGTATGCAGCATGTGCGGAGAGTTCTGCGCGATAAAGACGGTGGAGAGGGCGCTTAATAAGAAGTGATTTTTACCTCAACGCCACTCTTTTAATTTATTGCTTATAAATTCTATGATCTTGTTATGTTCTTCCGCGCCTCTGCCCTGAATCAGCATCGGCTCTCCGAAGGCGAAATAGACTTTTTGTGCGGGATCGATTTTTCCGAAATCCTTAAGATATTTGCCGTTGCCCCACGCGCCTGTTTTCAGCGCTACAGGCACTACAGGCACATTCGCCCTTTGCGCGAGTTTTATTCCGATAGTGTTGAAAGTTTTAGGATCAAGCACGGCAGTCCTTGTTGTCTGGGGGAATATGATGACGGATCTGCCTGCCTTTAACCTCTCGATGCCTCCCTCAAGCACTGCCTTCAAATCATCGCGGGGATTCGTCCTGCCGACTACGATGGGATCTCTGGAACGCATCAGATGCTTGAACACCGGATAGTCTATGAGGCTTTTTTTTACTACGAATGTCGCCTCTTTCAAAGGAGAAATTATTGTCGGAAGCACGAATGTTTCGAGAGTGCTCATGTGGTTTGAGATAAACACGCACGGGCCTTCGAGCTTTCTGAAGTTGTCTATGCCCGTTATTTTTATCCTGACACCCACATATTCCAAAGCGCGAAGCGATTCGAGGCTGCTGTCGCACCATTCCGCGTTGCCGTATTTTTTATTTTTTGCCTTGGAAGCCGCCCTGAAAACGATGTCGATGATCCTGCAATAAAGGCTTAATGAAGGCGCTGCTTTGGCCGGCAGCGAAATTTTTTCAGGCGCGCTTTCATAAGAGCCGTTAGAGAACACAAGTTTATCCAAGAATTCCTCCTTTAAGACGGTTCTTTAAAAAATTTCAGCCATTCATCGAATTGTTTTAGCTTATTATCGCCGAATTTTACAATTATTTCCCTTATCTCCGAAACTGATTTTTCGGTTGTGAGGCTGTCCTCTCTTTTGGAATAAAATTTATCGGCAAAGCAGATTATTTTTTCTTCGATAGAAATAGGGAGCATGTCCCTTTTAGGGAGGGGAAATCCGTTTGCCTCGATATCGGCAATTGTAAGTCCGGTCCCGACATGCCTTTCGCAGACAAGGGCATGTATCGGTAATCCCTCTTTCTCCAATATCTCTTTCCCAAGATAACCGTGTGAGATATAGGGATGAAAGCCGTAACAACCGATCTTCGGGGCATGGGTCATGAAGATGCCTATATCGTGGAGCATCGAAGCCTCTTCTATGAATTTAAAGTCCGGATTCAGTTCCTTAACCCTTTCAGCCGTCTGCAGCGCCTTATGCGCCACCAGTTTGCTGTGATGGATTAAAAAATGGTAAGCCGTTGAATCGGGCTCGTAATATTTTTCTATTATTTTAACGGCATTCATACGTAATTATAATAGATTTGTAAGACCATGTGCTTAGTTCATCGCCTTGACGGGCCTATCGCTTCTGCCTGCCGCTATTTGTTCGATGGTATTGACAAATAGGCACTATATAGCAATACTATTAAAAATTAACATGTTAGGGGGCAGGAGGCGCGTTATGGGAGACGAGAATAAGGATTTAAAAACGGATGTCGATAAGATAATCGAAGAAAAGGAGCGTCTTGACAAGTTATTCAAGGAGCGCTTTACCCGTGTTATAACGGTCATGTTCACCGACCTGAAAGGTTCTACGTCAATCGCCGAAACGCAGGGCGATTTCGCGAGTAGGACATTAATAAAACAGCATAACGATATACTTTTTCCGCTCATAAAAAAACACAACGGCGTTCTCGTGAAAACAATGGGAGACGGCACAATGTCGTATTTTGAAAAACCCCAGAACGCCTTGCGGGCCGCCGTCGAAATACAAAAAGGCATTGACGGGCACAACTTTGAAAAGAAATCCAATATCCCGATTCTTATTCGTATAGGGATACATACGGGGCAGGGTATTGTAGAGCAGAACGACATCTTCGGTGATGTCGTAAACGTAGCGTCGAGGTTTGAAGGGCAGGCGAGCCCCGGAGAGATATGCATATCCGAAGAAACCTTCAGCGCGCTGGACGATAAATCCGAGGTTTATTGCCGGTTTATGAGAGAAACTACCTTGAAAGGCAAAAGCGAGCCGGTCAAGCTTTATAAGGCGTTCTGGAATCCCAGGGAAATAGAGCAGGACATGTCGGACAAACAGCCGATTCGGCAGAAAGAAGAAAAAAAAGGCCTGCCGGTAGCCGTAAAAATTCTATTGTTTATTGTCATCCCCCTTATTGTTATTTTCCTTCTGATAAGGGGCGGGAATCTGTTTAATTTCTCGGAGCCGGAAGAGAAAAGGACAAAACAGCACAGCGTGACCATCCCGGGAGAGGCTAAATGAATAGGCTTCTACGGACGATAACAAAAGTATGCTCTTCGGGGATAAAAATGCGGCTGAAAATATTTCGTTACAGGCGAAATTAAGCGATCTATTCGAAGACGACAGGCTTTTAAAATTTGCAATATATGCCGTCATGCTGATTGCGACGGCTTCCTTCCTGCATCTGGCGAGATTTTACCTGACGCTTACCTCGCAGTATGCAATAGGCTGGGGATTGGTTCTTGTTTTAATTGTATTTAAGAGAATAGAGGCGTTCAAGAAACCCCCGTTAAGAATTATTTTCATACTCATAACCGTTTTTATTACCCTCCGTTATTGGCTCTGGCGAACATCTGAAACCCTTGTATACACGGACCCGCTGGATTTTGTGGGAATGTCGGTTCTTTATTGCGCTGAATTATACGCGCTTACGGTACATTTCCTCGGCATTTTTTCGAATATATGGCCGATGGAAAGCAAGATCGTTCCCTTGCCCGAGGATACCTCTCTTTATCCGTCTGTCGATGTATTTATCCCTACCTACAATGAGTCTGCGGACATAATCAAGATAACCGTGACGGCTGCCTTGAATATGGACTATCCAAAGGATAAGCTTAATATTTATATCCTCGATGACGGGGCGACCGTTGCAAAAAGAAGCGACCCGAAAACCTCGCAGGCGGCATGGGAGAGGCATTACGATATCAGGAGGATGACAAACGCTCTCGGCGTCAATTATATTACCCGCGAGACGAACATAAAGGCCAAGGCCGGCAACCTTAACCACGCAATGAACCATACCTCCTCGGACCTTATTCTTGTGTTGGACTGCGACCACGTGCCTGCCAGAGACATTTTAAGCAATACGGTAGGGTGGTTTTTAAAAGATGAAAAACTCGCGTTCATACAGACGCCGCATTTTTTCATAAATCCGACCCCTATAGAGAAAAATATGGCCATATTCAATGATGCGCCGAGCGAGAATGAGATGTTCTATCGCGGCAATCACCTCGGCCTGGATTCATGGAACTCCAGTTTTTTCTGCGGTTCGGCGGCGGTTTTAAAGAGAAAGTATCTGGAAGAGGTCGGCGGCATATCGGGAGAGACCGTCACGGAGGATTGCGAGACCGCCTTCTCTTTGCATAAGAAAGGTTATTCGAGCGTTTATATCTCCAGACCTATGGTGTGCGGCTTGTCGCCCGATACATTCAATGATTTTATTCTTCAGAGGAGCAGATGGGCGCAGGGAATGACGCAGATACTTATTTTGAATAATCCGTTATTTACAAAAGGCCTCAAATTTTATCAGCGTCTTTGTTATTTTAATAACTGTTTTTTCTGGTTCTTCGGAATGTCGAGGTTTATTTTTTATATAGCTCCCGCGGCGTTTCTCATTATGGGGCTCAAGGTATATTTCGCGTCCGTTAATCAGGTTCTCGCCTATGCCGTGCCTCATGTGATAGCAACGGTCATATTGATGGATTTCTTTTATGGGAAGTTCAGATGGCCGTTTTTCTCGGAACTCTTTGAAAGCATACAGTCGCTCTTTTTATTGCCGGTTGTTTTTGGAGTTCTCGCTAATCCGAGAAAGCCCACATTCAAGGTGACGCCCAAAGGGAAAAGTCTGGAGAATGATTTTTTGAGCGGGTTGGCCCTCCCGTTTTTTCTGTTGTGCGCCGTACTTTTAACAGCCGTGCCTATGGCTTTGGTAAAGTGGTTTAAATACCCTCTATACCGGGATGTTATAGCCATAACCCTTGTGTGGTGCCTTTTAAATCTGTCATTGGCAATGGCGTCGTTCGGGGCATTTTTTGAGAAGAGACAGATTCGCCGGCATCATCGTTTGTGGGCTAAGGGCAAGGCATTGCTTTTTTTCACGAGGTTGAAGAAGACCGTGGAAGCGGATATTCAGGACATCTCGATGTCCGGAGTCGGGCTTTCTTTTAAGCTCGATTCCCCTTTAAAGCCTCTGGAGCACATCATGTTCGAGGCAAGGGACAGCTATGGAGAAAGGCATAAGCTTGAACTCCGTGTCCAGAGAGCGGTAAAGAAAGGCGATGCGTTCATATGCGGCTGCGAGTTTTTGCTGTCCGATGAAAAACAGTTCGAGACGGCAGTGCAGTTCGTTTATGGGGACAGCCAGAGGTGGGTGGACTTCTGGGACCGGAGAAAGAAGTCGGCCTCTCCGTGGTGGGTATTATATTTTATAGTAAGGATGATGATTAAGGGTTTCAAAACAAGCATTATTGCCGCAGCCCAATTTATCTACCTTCCAATAACGAATTACATTAAATTAATAAGCAGGAAATCGGAGACGTAAGGCCGGATGGAAACCCGAAAAAGGCATAGGCTTATCACAAAAGGCGATTTTGACGGACTTGTATGCGCTGTCTTATTGAAAGAGATGGATATTATTGACGAGGTTGTATTTGCCCATCCGAGGGATATCGAGAGCGGTAAGATCGAGGTAACGGGCAGGGATATTACTGCGGGGCTTCCGTATAACGAGAAGGTCTATCTGGCATTCGACTACTATCCCGGCGCCGCTGCGTCCGGAGGCGGAAAAAACCTGATAATTGACAGCGGCAAGCCGTCCACATCAAGGGTTATCTATGATTACTTCGGGCGGAAGAAGTTTCCGCGCATTCAGGAAGATATGCTGAATGCGGTGGATAAGGGCTTCAGCGGCGATATTACTATAGAAGAGATTTTATATCCGACGGGATGGATACTCTTTAATTATCTTGTCGACCAGAGAACGGGACTGGAGAGATTTAGAAAATTTTCATTAACTCATTCCGACCTGCTTATTAAATTAATATATTACTGCAGAAGACATACTATATGGGAAATTTTCAATATCCCGGCTATAGAGGAAAGGCATAGGCTATATTTTTCATCTATAGAGCAGTATAAAACTCAGATGCTCAGGTGTTCGTCGGTGCATTACAATCTGGTCGTAACCGACATGAGAAATGAAAAGATCATCTATCCGGGAAACCGGTTTATGGTTTACGCGCTATTCCCTGAGTGCAATGTATCCATGAATGTATCTTTGGATGTAAAAAACGGCAGAACCGTATTTGTTGCGGGCAAATCGATTCTTGACAGGTCGTTTTCCGCCGACATCGGCAGGGTAATGAAAAAATACGGCGGCGGCGGACATTCAAAGGCGGGAACATGTCAGGCCGGTAATGACGATGCCGATACCGTTATGAGAAAACTTATTTCCGAATTTAAATACCCGCTGTTTAAAAATCTCTTTCTCGGATATTTCAACTATTATTATCCGCTTGCCCCTGAAAAGTCCATCACTAATTAATATCTGCCGGCATTAAACTTGCTTAATATTAAGCTAATGTAGGTGCAGTATAACACCGCCGGGAGTTGTAATAGAGCGGCATAAGGCATTTGCATGGGAAATTTTTTGCTGAATAATTGATTGGCAGCCAAAAAAATGACGGTATTGCCTTGCGCGGGAGAGAATACTATGCGGATTTTTGACGGAAAATGAAGAGAAGAAAAATATTTTTAACTGCAATTGTTGTTAAATTATTTTTTTGCATGGTATTTTTTCCTGTCCCGGCAGAGGCGGACGTTTTTAAGCTTCCGTTATATAAAATCGCACCGGCTAAAACCGTAACTCTTAAATGCACTTCTGCGGAATACGGCATAAGCATACCGGTGGCGGAACGGTGGAAGGTTGAAAAAGCCGTTTTAGTTTTTGGTTATGTAAATTCCACCGGACTCCTCGAAAATAAATCCCGGTTGACGGTTAAGGTTAACGGCTATCCTGTTTCGCAGATAAACCTTAATCCCCTTGCTCCCGAAGGATTCGTCAAACTGTCGTTGCCCGCGCTTTTTCTTGAACCGGGGTATAACAGCATTACCTTTGAGGCTTCGCAGCACTATACCCTTGAGTGCGAATATCCGTGCGCATCGGATTTGTGGACTACCTTGAAACTGGATGAGGCTTATCTGGAGATGGAGTATTCGCTTAGGGATGTGCCGTTGAAGCTTTCCGCGCTGCCGAATTTTCTGTTTGATCCGAAGATAAGTCCTCGCGGCGAAGTGAATATAGTGATAGAGAATACAAAAAATGTCGATATGGTAAGCATTGCGAGCATTGTAGCGTCAGGCATAGCGAGGAGATTCGACTATAAAAACGTATATTTTTCCGTATCGAGCGACATCAAGCCCGGCTACGACAATATCCTGGTAGGCAAGGGTGACTTTGTCCGGCAGTTGTTGCAGCTTAGAGGCGTGGAAACGGCGGAAATCAAGAGTCCGTTTGTTAAGATCATGCATATGCCCGAAAGGGCTGACGGCTCAAACAACAAGGGCAGGGCTGCCGACCGTTCGCATGCGTTGATCATTATTTCGGGGGCGAATACCGATCATATAAAACTTGCCGCCGAGACGATGGCGATAATGTCAACGGCATTTCCCGACACTAACGAGATGATGCCCATGGAGTTCAGGCTTCCGGATATACAACTATACGGCGGAAGGCTTATCATAACTCAAGATAAGAAATACACATTTAAGACCCTGAACTTTCCGTCATATTCCTTCAAGGGATTGAACCCTGCGCCCAAAGAGATTACTTTTCGTCTGCCCGCCGATTTTCTCATAAAGCCTAATATGTATGCCGACCTTTCCATCCATTTTTCATACGGGGCTGCGCTCCGTTCCGACTCGGCTTTGAATATATCCCTGAACGGCAAAAGTATCAGGGCTATTCATCTAAACGACGTCAAAGGAGGGATTATTGAGGGCTATAAATTGAATATTCCGACGCATCTCTTTAAGCCGGGGACCAATGTGCTGCGTTTCGAGCCTGTAATGACGCCTTTGGTCGGGAAAAATTGCGAATATTTCCAGACTGAAAATCTTTTTTTGACCATTTATGAGAATTCAACCTTATATTTCCCTGCTATGCCTCATTTTGTTGACCTGCCTAAGATCGAGCTGTTCATGCTTAACGGGTTCCCTTTCACCAGATGGCCTGACGCCCATGAGTCGATGGTCTATATTACAAATCCCGATGCCGATACAGTAGGCGCCATGCTGAATCTGATCGGTGTAATAACGCAGAAGAACGGCTATCCGCTTCTTGAAATGAAATACACCTTCACGCCGCCCGTAAACTTCAAAGGCGAGATCATTGTAATGGGCGATATCAACACTATTCCGGAAGATTTAAAGAGAGCTGCCCCCTTGAGCCTTACCAAACAGATGACCGTCCCTTATCCCGTTGTAAGAAGCTGGAACGATGAGTCGTCCCTTGCGTTCAGTAAACAGATAAGCGGCCTTGTTCCGGGGAAAGGGGCTATAATGGAATTTCAGTCTCCTTATGCCGAGGGGCGCACCGCAATAGTATTCACCGCGTCTTCGACTAAGGAGTTGCTTGCGCTGGCGGAGGCCGTTATGGATCCGGGAGTCCAGGCAAAGTCCGAAGGCGATCTTGTCCTCATAGATCTCGATAAAACGGAGTATAATATTATCGCCATGAAGGTGGGTAAAAAATATTTTGCCGGCAAATCGGGCAGGGTCTCGAAAATAGACATGTATCTATATTCATACCCGTGGCTGTATTACGCGGCGCTGGGACTGACCATTTTGTTGTTGAGCCTTACCATATTCTTCCTGATAAGGAGATACAGAAAAAGGAGGATTAAAGGTGAATAGATTCCGGTTCCTTATGTTTTCCCTTTTCTTGTCGCTAATTTTTCATGAGCCGCTCTGCGCTCAGGGTATTCAAATGGATGTTCAATATAAACAGTTATGGGAACATTACAAATCTAATTTTGTTCAACCTGACGGACGGGTTGTAGACAAGGGGCAGAGGAGTATAAGCCATTCGGAAGGTCAGGGGTATGGAATGCTTATCAGTTTTTTGAACGACGATAAAGATACATTCAGCAGAATATGGCGATGGTCCAAGAACAATCTTCAGATACGAAGGGATAATCTCTTTGCATGGAGTTGGGGGGAGAGAGCCAAGGGCCAGTGGGGAGTTATCGATTACAACAATGCAACGGACGGAGACATTCTGATAGCATACGCCCTTGCAAGGGCGTCCATGAAATGGAATGAACCCGGATATAAGACCGAGGCATTAAAGATAATTGAAGACGTAAGAAAACATTTAGCGGCAAGGTGGGATAATAATATTTTTCTTTTGCCCGCGTACTATGGTTTTAAAAATGAAGACAGCCTCGTATTAAACCCCTCATATCTTATCTTCCCGGCCTATCGCGTTTTTTCGGGGTTGGACGATGATGTCTTCTGGAAGAAGGTTTACGAGGACAGCCTGCTTCTTCTCGATCGCAGCCTTTCCGGCAGATTCAAGCTGCCTCCGGATTGGATCAGTTTAAGCAAGAGCGGAATCTCCGTCAATGCGGAGAAGAGTCCCTTTTTCGGCTATGAGGCCATAAGGACGTTCCTCTATCTGTCATGGGAAAGAAACCCCAGGTTTCCGGAGGGACTGAAGGAGCTGTTTAAAGTCTATGAGAAACTCGGGTATATGCCGCTGCAGGTAGACCTCGTAAAAGACAATATCTCCCTTGCGGATGCCCCCGCAGGTTTTTACGCCGTCTATGCGCGCGCTGCCGAGAAGATGGGGAATAAGGCATTAAGCCGGCAGCTCTACAGGGAAGCGCTAAAAAAGACGTCTTCGGAAAAAGGCGATTATTACTCCATGAGCCTTTTCCTGCTGGCAATCGGAAGCGGCGATTTATAAACCCTTATTTAAATTTTTTATGCCGCAAAAATGATATAATCTTGGAAAACGAACGGGCAGGTATGCGGACCCAATCAGATTCTTTTATCAGGATGTACGGCAGGAGATACGATCTCGTATCCCGACAGAACTTAATTTTTCTTCTCAAATCCAGAACAGGCCGCAGGACGATTGTCAAATGGCTGAATAAGCATAGAGACAGCGGTAACTACCTGCATGTATATAATGAGATCGCCGGGCTTACCGGAGATGCGACTCTGTTTTTAAATCCTTTTATTGCCGGGATAACGGCTACAACTTTTGTCTTATCCTCCTTTTCGTGGCATAACATGCCGAATTCAGCGTATGCCGATAATGCGAATCTGCCGGGAAATAAATTCAATTCTCACAATATCCATGAAATATCGAAACAGCAGCCGGGAGAACTGGTTTTTACAAATACAAATACAAGAGGGTACGGGATAGAGAAAGTAGAAGAGTTGAACGATATGGAAGGCGGACAAAAGGGGAAAATAATCGCAAAGCGCCTTCTCTTCAGGAATGAAAAAGGGATGCGCCTGATATGCGAACTCGGCAGATACGCTCCTGCAGGAGCTGAAATAGTCTTCGGCAACAGGACGTACCGGATGATAAAAAACGGCGTTGCATGGAATATGCGAAATATCACCGGCATCAACGATAGGCCTGTGCCGGAAAATATTTTTATAGCCGAGAAGTTTGTCGGAAAGAGTAAGTACACGGCCGGCAAGCAAGGCGACAAAATAGTACACGCAGCGCAGAGGGATGTTCCGGTCGATAAAGCCGATAATTTTGAAAGGATTCGCGTAAATACAAAATCGCTCTCAGCCATTTTGCAGAAAGAAAAACTCGGATATGCCGGATCGAAGCCGGAAAAACAGGAACAGAAAAAGAATAGACTCGTAATGAAAGAACAGGGAAATATAATAGAGCAGCGCAGTCAGGATAATATAGTCGAGCTTTATCAGAAACGGCAGGATTGGCTCATCCCTTCGCATAAGGATGATGAAGTTCCCGCAAAGGAAGATAAAAAAGAAGATAAAAAAGATGGTGTGGGACAATTTTTAGGCGTGGCATGGAGATATTTCAACAGCGGCGATTATAAAAATGCGGTTAAAATATTTTCAACCATATCGTCTTCCCCCGAATCGATGCGGGAGGCAAAATACGGTCTGGCAATGTCTTACTCAAAGCTGAAAGATACGGAGAAGGCCTTGCCGTTATTGGAGGCATTGGCCAAGAAAAAACTTTATTTAAAAGACGTGCTTCCGGCTCTTATGTCGCTTCTTATGGAAAAAGGGGATATTGAAAATGCCGTCTTTTATGCGGGCATGTTTGGAGAAAAGGATAAACGGAAATGGGAGGAGGAGATAAGGGTTAAAGCCCTGTCCGGCGCATTTGAGATCGCTAAAAAACAGGGGGATATAGAAGGACTTAAGGGACTTGTAGACAGCAACGGCGGGCTTTTAAATAAGTGTCTCGCGCACGGCATTTTTGTCGAAACGGCCAATCTGCTGCTGAAAACCGATGATAAATACGCAACCGATATTTACAGGGGGCTGCTCCGTTCATGTCCCGACAAGTGGGACCTGCGGTTAGGGATTTTTTATTCCATGAAAACTATATCAAAACCGGCCGATATGCTTATTGAACTGCAAGGCGAAGAAAGCAGAAAGGAATTGGATGCCGGGTATCGTGAAAAATTATCGGGACTGAAGATTTCGGTTTTAAAGGAGATATTTGCCGGGCTGAAGCCGGACTCGCCTGAGTTTGAGAAAGTATTAAACGAAATATTGGCTTTAAGCCCCGAAGATAGTGACGCACTTTCGGCGCTGGCGTGGCGGGATTTCCGCAATGAACAGTACGAGGAGGCATATAAGCGGTTCTCCGCGCTTTACGGGAGCGAGCCGGAGAATGATTATGCGGAGGGGATGATTTATGCACTTATGAAGCTGAAGAGGTTCGATGAGGCTCTGGAAGTGGTCGGCAGCCATAAGGACAATGAAAAAATTGCATCCATGGGAAAAGATATAAGGATGAAGATGTTATGGGATAAAGTTTCTGCGCTTGCTTCCGATTCGCCTGAACTGGAAGGTATAGCCAGGGAGATGTTGTCCATCAATCCTGACGAAGAGGGTATCAGGGATATTCTGGCATGGTGGTATTACAATAAAGATGACTATGAAAAGGCTTATGATGAATTTAATGCCCTCTTTAATCGCAATCCCCTCACAAAAGGTTATTCCTTTGGTCTGGCGAGTTCACTGGTAAAGCTGAACAGAGCGGATGAGGCATTGGAAATAGTCGTTAAAAACAAAAAAAATGACGAAAGACTGGCCGCTCTTGAGGCTGAGATATATCTGGATAAAGCAAGGGCTGCTTATAGAGACAAGAAATACGGTGAGGCGGAAACGTATTCTGCTAAAGCCCTTGCGCAAAACCCTCAAGACACAGAAACGAGGGAACTCCTTGAATTGAGCAGATACAGGCAGACGTTACCGGCAAGGGCTATGTCGGCTATAGTAGGCCTTCCGGGGTTTACATGGGGCAATATTACCAACAGCAGAACTACCGGCACAGGCATATCTTTTTTAGTAAATCAGGGCATCGATTGGGTCAAATTACCCGGGGATATAATTTTCAATACATTCGCGGAATATCGGTACAGGAGCAGGTCTAAGGATAATCGTTATTTCGACGAGCAGGGACAAGCCGTAGGTTTTGAACTGAAAAAATCCATCTTCAGACTCGGCGCGGAGTACTCGTGGGACAGGTATGTCGAACAGAAAAGCGCATATCTGGCATGGTATGACGATTGGTATAAATATATGAAAAAAAGAGGCGAGGAAGGCGGTTTTCCTATAGAGGGCTTATCCGGGGAGACATACGGAAAGATCAGCCATGATTTGGAGAATACGACAGGCACATCCATTTCCGGGCATGTAAATCAGGGTATAGACTGGTTTACCCTTCCCGGAGACATTGTTTTCAACACCTATGCCGAATACCGCTTCAGCTTCAGGACCAAAGACAATTTATATTATAACGCGCACGGTCCTGCCGTCGGCGTCGAATTACAGAAAAAACCCTTTAGGATCGGCATGGACTATTACTGGGAAACCGGCACAAAACGGCATGCAACGGACAAGAAACTCGGCGTATATCTCAGGTGGTATTACGATTGGGATTTAAAGCCGGAAAAGTTGAAATAAACCGCCTGCCGGCAGTTGACAATGGACCGCAGACCCGATTAATATTATTTATATCATGAGGATGCGGGATTTCAAAAAAATTTATGAGAAATCCACGGCGGAACTCCAATTCGTCGCAGGGTGGATTTTCTATTTTCTGCTTAAATTCTATTTGGTTGTAAAAGGCTCGATAAGACTGGATATTTTGTTAAACCTTCTTTTCCTGATTTTTGTTTTATTGCCTGCCCCTGCGATACTTTCGAGGTATAGGGTTTTCAGATACGGCAGAAATGTTTTGAATATCGCAACGGCATTACTGCTTCTATGGCATGATTCATGGCTGCCGCCGCTTCTCGATGCGGGTTCATTTCTCAGTCAACAGGGCATGCCTTCATTCGAATATGCAATTTCTTTCATGGGAGGATATTTCAGTATGTCTTTAACGGCCGCTTCAATAATACTATTGTTAATCAGTTTGTTGGCGCAGAAATACAAGAAGATTTCAGTATTGGCGCTTGCTGTTCTTATCGTTACAGTCCCATTAGTTCCAAAATTTTCCGGACAGTCGCAGGATACATACGCAAAAGTCGAGCTTCAACCGGCAGAAGCGGCGGATATAAAAGACCCCGGTAAGTATTTAGAGTCGTTCTACAGCACCGAATCGGAAAGGGTGATAATGTTCAAGAAGCCCGGCTCGACGAGTCCTGCCTTTGACATTGTAGTGCTGCATGTTTGCTCTCTCTCATGGGATGACCTTAAGGAGATAGGAATGGCTCAGGAAGACCCTTTTTTTAAACAGTTCGATTATTTCTTTACGAACTTCAATACAGCTACCGGTTATAGCGGACCGGCCGTGGTACGACTTTTGCAATCGAATTGCGGGCAGCGAAGCCACAAGGATATACACAAGGGCGATACGCCTAA
>Ga0154403_146_pt1 | contig 167624 bp, 165 predicted proteins | sample RifGroB2_FD_115907 | JGI IMG/M metagenome (GOLD analysis project Ga0154403, IMG submission 115907) | Nitrospirae bacterium GWB2_47_37
GATGGAAAAGCTGCTCGGAAGGAAACTGACAGCATTGCCGAAAGGAAGACCTCGCAAGACAAATTAAATGGTCGCTGTCCCTATTTTTACAAAGCATAATCGCAAGCCTGACCCCTTTTTTTTCTACTATCAGCTTCTGTGGATGGAGGATAATTAAAATGAGAACCGGAAAAATTGCAGGAATTTTTTGTGCAGTATTTTTTTGCTTATCTCTACTATTTTCTCACTCAGCATTTGGGCAAAAGCAGGCTCTTGATGAAGCTAAGCAGCTTCACCAGAAAGGAAATGAACTTTATAAAGCAGGGAAGTATAATGAGGCTATACCGTACGCAAAGCAAGTGCTGGAGATATACGAGAAAATCCTCGGCAAAGACCATCCTAATGTGGCAACAAGCCTTAATAATCTGGCAGGACTTTACAAAGTCATTGGCAGATATTCGGAGGCAGAGCCATTGTATAAAAGGTCGCTTGAGATAAGGGAGAAAGCATTTGGAAGGGAACATCCTTCTGTGGCACAAAGCCTATACAATCTGGCAGGGCTTTATGCCTTCATCGGCGGCAGGTATGCAGAGGCCGAGCCATTGCATAAAAGGGCACTTGAGATATACGAGAAAGCACTTGGCAGGGAACATCCTTCTGTGGCACAAAGCCTAATCAGCCTGGCAGGGCTTTATGAATCCACCGGCAGGTATGCAGACGCAGAGCCATTGTATAAAAGGGCACTTGAGATAAGAGAGAAAATCCGTGGCAGTGAACATCCTGATACTGCAATAGTTCTTCGCGTGCTGGCAGAGCTTTACAGAGTCACCGGCAGGTATGCAGAGGCCGAGCCATTATTTAAAAGGTCACTTGCGATAGTTGAGAGAGCACTTGGTAAAGACCATTTTTCTGTAGCAGCAAGTCTTAACAAGCTGGCAGTGCTTTATGAATCCACCGGCAGGTATGCAGACGCCGAGCTATTGCATAAAAGGGCACTTGAGATAATGGAAAAAGCACTTGGCAGGGAACATCTTGCTACAGCAATAATCATAGACACTCTGGCAGAGATTTACAGAGTCACAGGCAGGCATGCAGAGGCCGAGCCATTGTATAAAAGGGCACTTGAGATAAGAGAGAAGGCATATGGGAAAAAACATCCTGCTGTAGCACTAATTCTTAAAAATCTGGCGTTTCTTTATGCCGCAACAGAGAGACATCCTGAAAGCCAAAATCTTTTTAAAAGAGGTATTTCTATAGATGACTTAATGAGAGAGAATGTATTTTTGCTCTTTAATGAAAAACAGAAAATTAGCTATATGAATCAGAAGGAAGGCTCTATCCATGCCTTTATGTCCCATACAGTTAAATACATGCAATCATCCTCTCAATCAATAGCCGATACCTTCAACGCATGGCTCAAGTGGAAAGGAGCCGTTGCAGAAGCACAGGGTAGATACATGGATGCGGCAATGCAATCCGGCGACCCTGAGATAAAAAAGAAGTTTGAAGCGCTCAACAACATCCGCAGGGAAATAGCAAAGATGCAGTTATCAAAACCAGATAAGGGGAGTTTTGAAGATTACAGAAACAGGATTGCCGAACTGCAAAAGCAAAAAGAGACACTTGAAGCCGAGTTAAGCAGACTGAGCAAGGATTTTGCCCTTGAAAAGACAATCGGCAAAGCTGATGTAAAGAACATATCAGAAATACTGCCAAAGGATTCAGTCTATATAGACTTTGCAAGGATTAAGTTTTATGACTTCAAGACAAATAAATTTGATAAACCAAAATACCTTGCATTTGTCCTGATACCGCAGAAAGAACCGGAAGTGAAACTAATCGAAATATCAGACGCCGAGGATACAGAAAAGCATATTAAGACATACATTCAGGAGATGAACAGAATAAAGACAATAGGCAAAACCCCTGATAAAGCAGCCTTGGACAAAGCCGCCCGTGCCGTATATGATCTTGCGATTAAACCATTGGAGAAATATATAAAAGGCAGGAAGCAAGTATTCATAAGCCCTGATGGTAATCTCAACCTGATACCCTTTGAAGCGCTGGTAACACCTTTAAATAAATACCTTATGGAAGAATATACGATCAGCTACATATCAGCAGGAAGGGACATAATCAGGTTTACCGATACAAACATCGCAAAAGGTGACGCCCTTATAATCGCAGACCCAGACTATGACATGGGATTAATGGAAAGGGATAAAATGACAAAGGAAATGAAAGTGGCGAAGACGATAAGGGGAGGGTTATCAAAAGATGTCTTAAATATAAGCTTTGACAGGCTTCCAGATACAAAACAGGAGGCAGACGCCATAGAGAAGGTCTTGACTCACAAAAAGAAAATTAAGGTAAAGAACTATCAGAACACAAAAGCGATTGAAGAAGTGATATTCTCCGCAGAGACACCTAAAATACTCCATCTTGCAACTCACGGATATTTTCTTAATGACGAAGAACTCAAAGGAAGCAGTGAGACGAGAGGAATCACCATAAAACTGAAGGAAGATTTTCTGGCAAAAGATGAGGCAGTAAATATTGAAAACCCGATGCTCCGTTCCGGGATAGTGTTTTCGGGAGTAAATGCCTCACTCAAAGCAGGAAGGGACGAAGGCATGATGAGCGCAGAAAAAATACTCGGACTGAACTTGAAAGGGACCGACCTTGTGGTGCTGTCAGCATGTGAGACTGGTGTCGGAGATGTGAAAAACGGTGAAGGGGTATTCGGGCTTAAGAGGGCATTTATACTCTCAGGCGCAAAGACACTGGTGATGAGTTTATGGAGCGTTCCAAGCGCAGAGACAACGGAGCTTATGACAGATTTTTATACATTGATGTCCACAGGGAAGTCAAAAGCAGATGCATTAAGACAGGCTAAACTAAATATGATGAAGAAGAAATCGAACCCATTTTACTGGGGCGCATTTGTGATGACAGGAAAGCCGGAGTAGAGCAATTACGGGGACGGTTCCAGTTATTTGTAAATTGGCTCTGCTCAAGTCTTTGAGGGGGACAGGTCCGGCAGCTACTTTAGTTTAGCGATGAAATCCTCGGCAAGTTTTAACGCGCCCTTGACCGCATCGGTTGAATGCAAAAATCCCCTGTAATAGACCGCGATATGAAGCTCATTATCCCTGTCCACTGCGGCAGTCTTAGCCAGCCCGGCCATGCGAACAGTTGGGGGTTGAGAAAGCACATATTTGAAATTTGTAACTGCGTTTGATTTTGTTATAATAAGCCTTTAAAAAGAGAGGAGAAAAGTTTTGAGCAAGGCCGAAAAGCTGATAGAGAAAATAAAAGAAAATCCTAAGCATGTCCATTTTGATGATCTGGTCAAGGCATTGAAAGCAATGGGCTATGATATAATAAATGTAAAAGGCAGCCATTATTCGTTTTCTAATGGTGAAACAACAATGACAATTATCAAGCCGCACGGAGGCAGCAAATTTTGCCATGCGCTTGATGTAAAGGAGGTTATAAGACGATGCTTACAATAGAAGATTATGAAATTGTAATAGTGCCGTCTCACGAAAAAGATGAGCATTGGCTTCATATTCGTTTTCCGGACATTCCTGAAATTCTTACCGGAGGCAGTTCTATTGACGAAGCGATAAAGAATGCAAAAGAGGCATTCGATTGCCATAGGGAAGCCCTTCTGAAACAGGGAAAAGAACTGCCTGAGCCAAAGAAATCATATGCCTTCGCGTAAAATAGCAATTACGGGGACTGTTCCCGTTATTTGTAAATTGACTCCACTCAAGTCTTTGAGGGGACAGGTACGGCAGCTACTTTAGTTTAGCGATGAAATCCTTGTCAAGTTTTGATGCGCCCTTGACCGCATCGGATCGAGGGGGAGGGCATAAGCAGGGAACAGTTTTTCACTATAAGGAACTCAGAAACATGGACGGCGTTTGAACGATTATCCCATAGGTGTATTCATAACTCTCTTTATCTGATGTTTGAGCATTCATGTACGATCCGAAATGGACGAGGTCGCCTGTTATTAGGTGCGACGCTCCGCAGGCATGGGCGGCATGGAAAATAGGCCGGTCTTTTTCATTCAGACCGGTAGGATAAAGCTCGTCAGGGGATTCGGGAACTACGGTCATCGCTGAAATGAATTCATTGAATATTTTTTGTGAGGAAGGATACTTCACAGCGAGATTGCGCCGTGCTTCTTCAACGGCAAAGCCGCTGGTATAAACCTCCCACGCCCCTTTAATGCCGAGAGAGATAATCAAATACGCCTTGCCGTCCGGGTTGTGCGCCGCGGTAAAAAGCACGTTGGCGTCAAGGAACAATCGCTTCACTGTTTTGTTTTAACTTTTTTAAGGGCAGCGCTTTTTTCGGTTGTCGTAAGCCGGTCGGCGTCATCCCATCCGGCGATCTGCCTGTCGGAATACATCTCGATCTCTAGCACTGCGGCAGGCTTGAGCACCAACTCGTTCCCGCGGTACTCGATAATTACCATGCTGCCTTCTTTTATGCCTGTGCGTTTTCGCAATGCCGCCGGTAAAGTAACCTGCCCCCTGCTGCTGACAACAAGTGTTTCTTTCATAATGTTTCCCTCCTTATTATCAGCATAGCAGAATTTCTGAATTTCCGCAATATAAAGATGCCGTAATCCGTAGTCAAACATTGAAACGGCGCTTGTAAAGGCTTTGAAGCCGTGCCTTTCATGCCTTGATTACTGATTATGGTCTTGACAAATAAAACTGTTACATTATAGAGTTATAGCATCTTTAATATTGTTATGTATGACTATATAACGAGGTAATATGCCCTACAAATTATTGCTTGCCGATGACAGCCTTACCATCCAGAAGGTTGTCGAACTTGTCCTTACGCCGGAAGGTTTTGAAATAAGGGCCTTCGGCGACGGAGAGCAGGCCCTCCGGTCGATTGAATCTTTTGCTCCGGATATCATACTCGCGGATATAGAGATGCCGAAACTCAACGGCTATCAGCTCTGCGAAAAGATCAAAAATGACATGGCTACAGCCCAAATCCCGGTAATCCTTCTTGCGGGCGCGTTTGAACCGTTTGATGAGGAATACGCAAAGTCCGTTTTTGCGGACGATTTTATCATCAAGCCCTTTGAATCTCAGGAATTGATAAGTAAAGTAAAGGCATTGCTTGTTGGGTTTGAGCCGTCAAAAGAGGAAGAAAGCGAAGAAATATACGAAGAGGAGCAGGCGTCTGCCGTGGAAGTTCCGGAGACCGTCGTGGAAGCCGTTGCCGAATCTCCGGTTGCCGCAGAGGAAGTAAAGTGGGATGAAGAGATACCGGCGGCTGAGGAAAAAAACGAAGAACAGGCTGTAGCTGATGAGGAATATGAGGCAAAAACCGCCTTGTCTCCTGAATCATTTGAGGGGGAACTCGCGGAGGCGATGAAGAAGGAGGAAGAGCCTTCGCAGGAACCGGCGGGTAGTCCTTTGGAGATGGCTCAACCGGAAGAAATCATCGTTATGCCGGAGCCTGAGATAGAGGAAAAGATAAGCGGCGAACCGGTTCCGGATGTTTCATCGGCGATAAGGAATTCCGTTGAGGCCTCATTGTCGACCATAGCCCCTGAGATCATAGAGAATGTGACACGGGAGCTTGTTACGGATATGCTTCAGTCATTGAGGGGCGAGATCGACGCCGCGATTAAGAGAATCGTTCCGGAGATTGCGGAAACTATTATAAAGAAAGAGATAGAAAAAATTACCTCAGAATTAGGTTAGGGGTCTCAGTCTTAACCTCAGCTTTAACCTTTCTAAATTATGATCGAACTTAAGAAGAGCTATAGTCCGGAAGACATAGAGGACAAATGGTATGTCGTTTGGGAGAAGGGCGGACATTTCAAGCCCGACCCTAACGCAGCCGGAGAGCCTTTCTGCATAGTCATACCTCCGCCGAATGTTACGGGTTCCCTGCATATGGGACACGCGCTCAACGCCGCAATTCAGGATATCCTTTCACGATGGAAAAGAATGTCGGGCTATAAGGTTTTATGGCTGCCGGGAACGGATCACGCCGGCATCGCTACTCAAAATGTGGTGGAGAGGGAACTCGCTAAAGAGGGAATCGACAGGCATAAACTCGGCAGGGACGCGTTCATAGAAAAGGTCTGGAAATGGAAGGCCGAATACGGCGGCAGGATAATACACCAGCTTAAGAAATTAGGCTCGTCATGCGACTGGTCGAGGGAAAGATTTACGCTAGATGAAGGCTTATCAAAGGCGGTAAGAGAGGTCTTTGTACGGCTTTTTGAGGAAGGACTGATTTACAGGGATAACCGGCTGATCAACTGGTGTCCGAGATGTCATACGGCGCTGTCGGACCTTGAAGTTGAATACGAGGAAATAGAAGGCAAGCTCTATCACATGAAATATCCTTTGAAGGACGGCAGCGGTTATATTACCGTAGCCACCACAAGGCCGGAAACCATGCTCGGCGACACCGCGGTTGCGGTCCATCCGGAAGACGACAGATATAAAAACCTTATCGGCAAGGCCCTCTCTCTGCCCCTGACAGGCAGGGAGATACCGGTTATTGCCGACGACGCGGTGGACCCCGCCTTTGGAACGGGCGCGGTTAAAGTAACCCCGGCGCACGATTTCAATGACGAGGCGATAGGCAAGCGTCACAATCTCAGATCCGTCGGCGTTATTTCGGAAGACGGCCGCATGTCCGCAGATGCGGGCGAGCGTTACAGCGGTCTTGACAGGTATCGTTGCAGGAAAAAAATAATAGATGATCTGAATGAACGCGGCTTAATGGAAGGCGATGAGAAGCATAAGCATTCTGTCGGGCATTGCTACAGGTGTAAAACCATTATCGAGCCTCTGCTTACTATTCAATGGTACGTGAAGATAGAGCCTCTCGCATCGGAAGCGGTTAAGGCAGTGCAGGACAAAAGGATAAGATTAATACCCGACTCGTGGGAAAACAACTATTTCGCGTGGATGAGAGACATAAAGGATTGGTGCATCTCCCGTCAGATATGGTGGGGGCACAGGATTCCGGTATGGTACTGTCCCGATTGCAAGGGCGAGAACGGCACTCCGCCTCAGGGTGAATTGATAGAACACATATTCCTTCAGCCTGTAAGGCTTAATGACGGCAGGGAGATTACCGGAGGGGTATATTCGGAACTGAGAACGGCAGGATTGAGTCATGAAGATATAATCGGGAATTCAAAGATAATAAGGATAGCGAAGAGGGTCAAGCCTATTTGCCTGAGGGATGATTTAAAGGAATGCCCTGAGTGCGGCAGCAAAAATATAATAAGGGATCCCGATGTGCTCGACACATGGTTTTCATCGGCGTTATGGCCGTTTTCTACCCTCGGATGGCCTGCTGAAGGTTCCGATGATTTAAAGACATTTTATCCTACAAGCGTTCTCGTTACCGGATTCGACATACTCTTTTTCTGGGTCGCCCGCATGATCATGATGGGGCTTAAGTTTATGGATGAAGTGCCTTTCAGGGATGTTTATATTCACGCCCTTGTTAGAGATTCAAGGGGGCAGAAGATGAGCAAGTCCAAGGGTAATGTTATAGATCCCCTATTGATGATAGACAAATACGGCGCGGATGCGTTCAGGTTCACCCTTGCGGCTTTCGCCGCGCAGGGAAGGGACGTGAGATTTTCGGAGGAAAGGGTAGAAGGCTACAGGCATTTTATAAATAAGCTTTGGAACGCGACGAAATTCATAGTATCTCAGGGCCGTCAGCCGTCGGCCGTAAACATTCAGCCGTCAACCTTACCCGAAAGATGGATATTGAGCAGGCTCGCCTTTGCCGCCGATGAGGTAAACAGGAATCTTGAAAATTACAGGTTCAACGATGCTGCAAACTGCATATATCATTTCGTATGGCATGAATTCTGCGATTGGTATATAGAATTTACAAAACCGGTGTTGTATCATGGAGACGATAAGGAAAAGGCGGAGGTTATAGACTGTTTATTTTTTGTCCTCGAAAAGACGATCCGGATTCTTCATCCGTTTATCCCTCATGTCACTGAGGAATTGTGGAGCAGCGTATTCGGCCATGACGAAAGCATTATGATATCTCAATATCCTTCGGAACTTCCTAAATATCCGGACGCCGAAGAAAAAATGGATTATATAATAAACGCGGTCACAGGCATAAGGAGCATACGCGGTGAATTGAATATCGCCCCGTCCCTCGAAATTAAAGCCGACATAAAAACATTATCAGAGGACGTGGAGGATATTCTGAAAGGCAATCTGACCGCTATAATGAAACTGACGCGCTGCAAGGATATAAATATAGGAGCCGGCGTCAAAAGGCTGAAAGGTTCCGCGGTTTCCGTCGAGGATAAGATGGAGATATATGTCCCTATCGAAGGCTTGCTCGATGTAAAAGCCGAAATAGAAAGGCTTCGGAAAGAGGAATCGAAGATAAACGACGGGGTGGCAATGCTCAATAAAAAACTCTCGAATGAGGATTTTTTGAAAAACGCTCCTAAGGCTATTGTTGAAAAAGAAAGGGCTAAGTACGACGATCTTGCTCATAAAAAGGAGAAAATAGAGGAGAATATAAAAATATTAAACGCGGTGATGAACAGCGCATAACGCGCATTGTTAATCACGGAGGGGGTAAGACATATGGAAAAGGAAGTTATAGAGATCGAAGGCAAAGACATCGATATGGTCGAGGCCGAGTTCATGAACATAAGGCAGAGCACCATCAGGTCTGCGGAGGGCGGTCATATAGAGTTGCAGCAGGTAGGCGCGCTGAGCATCGACGGCGAACGCATCGAGGTTACGCAGGGGGCAGCCGTTTTAATGAGAGGAGCAAACATTTCTTTGAATCAGAGCGTCGCTATTCTTGCGGCAGGGAACACCACAAACCTGAACTTTTCGTGTTCTCCGGTCTCCGTGTCAGCCGATGAAACGGTCGTCAATAAAAGCGCTGTAGGGGTCATGGCGGCGCGCGAAATAAATTCCAATAACAGCACGGCGATACTGATGATAGGCAGGAACGTAAACGGCAATGTGACGACTCTTCTCGACTGGCGTTCGGCGCTTGCGCTCGGAGCCGTAGCAGGGGGAGTGCTGGGACTGTTCTCTATTTTCAGAAAAAGGTAACAGGTTATACGATGACCAATGAGCTGTTAAAAGAGACCATTCGCCTTGCAATGCTTGAGGACATCGGGCACGGCGATATAACGTCGCTTTTAACGGTTCCCGAAGATTCGGAGGCGAAGGCACGGATTACCGCAAAGGAAGATTTTGTCCTTGCAGGCATGCCGTTTGTAAAAGAAGTTTTCGATGCGATAGATACATCCGTTGCCGTGCGCGTATCGGTTCAAGAGGGGGCTGCCGTTAAAAAAGGAGAGGTTATAGCTGAAATCTCCGGCAATGCGAGAAGCCTTCTCGCTGGAGAGAGAATTTCGTTGAACATTCTTCAGAGGATATCCGGAATTGCGACAATGACAAGGGCTTATGTGGAGAAGGTTTCCGGCCTGCCCGTTAAGATTGCCGATACGAGAAAAACGACTCCGGGCATGCGTTTTATGGAGAAATACGGCGTAAAGATCGGCGGAGGCGTTAATCACAGGTTCGGGCTTTACGACGGCATTCTGATCAAGGATAACCATATAAAGATAGCCGGAGGCGTGGGGAAGGCGGTTGGACTTACAAAAAATGCCCGTCATCTTTTGAAGATAGAAGTGGAAGTGAAAAATTTCGATGAGTTAAGAGAAGCGCTGAATGCCGGAGCGGATGTGATTATGCTCGATAACATGTCGGTCGATGAGATGAAGGAGGCTGTAACCATCGCAAAAGGCAGGGCTGTTATCGAGGCATCCGGGAATGTTAATCTTGAAAATATCAGGGGCATTGCCGAGACGGGAACGGATATCATATCGATCGGAGCGCTGACGCATTCCGCGAGGGCAGTGGATATAAGCATGAAAATAATATAGAGGAAATATGGAAGAACTGACATATAAAAAAGCAGGAGTAGACATAGATGAAGGCGACAGGTTTGTAAGCCTCATTTCTCCGATGGCAAAAAGAACCTTCAGGCCTGAGGTAATGATGGACATCGGCTCGTTCGGAGCGTTGTTCAAGCTCGATATCGAGAAATATAAAGAACCTGTGCTCGTAAGCGGAACCGACGGCGTGGGTACCAAGCTGAAGATAGCATTTATGACCGGCAGGCACGACACGGTCGGTATAGACCTTGTGGCAATGTGCGTTAACGATATCCTTACCCTCGGCGCCGAGCCGCTTTTTTTCCTCGATTATTTCGCAACAGGCAAACTCGATGCCGAAAAACACAGTAATGTAGTAAAAGGCATAGCGGAAGGATGTAAAGATGCCGGATGCGCACTCATAGGCGGTGAGACGGCGGAGATGCCCGGTTTTTATAAGGAAGACGAATACGACATGGCGGGATTTGCCGTGGGGGTAGTGGATAAAAACGAAATAGTTAGCGGTTCGAAAATAAAAGAGGGAGACGCCGTTATAGGCATAGCGTCCAGCGGCCTGCACAGCAATGGTTATTCGCTTGTGAGAAAGGTTTTTTTCGATGCCGCATCATTCACCCTTGACAAATATCTTCCTGAACTGGATACTACCCTTGGGGAAGAGCTCCTCAAGCCAACCAGAATATATGTAAAGGCGTTAAATGCCTTAAGGGGAAAGGCAGTCATCAACGGCATGGCGCATATAACGGGCGGCGGTATTACGGGCAATCTGCCGAGGGTCATTCAGGACGGGCTGGCGGCGATAATCGGCAAAAACTCATGGCCTGTGCCCCCTGTGTTCGGACTGATCCAAAAACTGGGCAATGTCCCCGATGAAGACATGAAAAAAACCTTCAATATGGGCATAGGATATGTTATAGTATTACCTGAAAAAGACGCAGACTTTTCCATCTCCGTTTTGAAACAATGCGGTCTTGACGCATACCGTATTGGGTTTATAGAGAAAGGAGGCAAAGAAAAGATACGCTATGTATAAGATCAAGAGATTTATCAAAAAGCTTTTTACCCCCGTCACCATAATGATGATCCCCCATGACAGCAAGCGGACAATAAATATAAAACTTCCCTCCATAGGCGTGTTTGCTTCCGCTTTATTATGGCTTGTAGGTTCCGTTTATGTCGTTTCCATAGCCATAGATACGGTCGAATACTACAGCATGAAGAGCAAGGTGAATTTTTATACGAGGGAATTCGTAGAGTTGAAGTCCACAATATCTACTCTTAAAAAAGCGGAAGCCGAGTTTAAAAGGCTTTTATCTTTCGGCAGCAAGGATAAAATACTCGAAAACGTCGATAATAAAGCAGGCTTACATGACGCAGGCTCTCTTGACATGGACATATTAAAGGATCAGATAAAGAATACGATCGAGAAGGTAACGGTCATTAAAGATTTTTTGAGGGACCAGAAAGACGTCTACATGGCTACGCCGAAGGGATGGCCTGTCATGGGGAGAATAACTTCGGATTTCGGCGATAGGCAGAACCCCAGAACGGGCATCTTTGAGTTTCATTCGGCGCTCGATATCGCGGTTTCTCCGGGAACTCCCATTAAGGCCACCGCGGACGGTATCGTGAGTTTTTCCGGGTGGAGCGCCGGCAACGGGAATTTAGTCGTTATCGAGCACGGCTTCGGGTATTCCACATTCTATGCCCACAACAGTTCCAATGCCGTAAACGTTGGACAGAGGGTAAAGAGGGGCAGTGTTATCGCACATAGCGGATCTACCGGCAACAGCACCGGTCCTCATGTTCACTATGAAGTATGGCACCACGGCAAGCCTGTAAATCCTATTGCCTTTGTAAAAAATATAAAAGAAAAAAGTTGAGAAGGGTTTCATAAGGAGGGAGTAAATGTTTCTGAATAAGAATAATAAACTTGAAGCATTGGTAGGTCCTAATACGGAGTTTAAGGGAGACATAACCGCTAAGGGAACCCTTCGTATAGACGGAAAAATAATCGGCAATATAGTTGCCGATTCGGTCATTCTCGGTGAAACAGCGGCGGTTGCCGGAGATATAAATGCCCGGTGTATTGTAATAGGCGGCAGGCTCGACGGCAATATTACGTCCGATGAACTTGTCGAGATAAAACCGACAGGTAAATTGTACGGAGATATACACACAAGGAAACTGGCCGTTGCCGAAGGCGGGGTCTTTGAAGGACGTTCTCTTGTGCATAAGGATGAGACTAAGGTAATAGACTTCCCCAACAAAGAGGCTGTAGTAAAATAGCCGTCAATCCTTTAGGCATAGTTAAACTATCTTTTAACTGATTTATTCATAATCTTTTCAGATAATAAACATCCGATTCGTCATCCATTTTAATCTTGACAATATTTTTTCATACGGTTATTATTCTTGCATTAATGCATTGATAAAAAAAACTAATAGGAGGTTTGTCATGGGGGTATCAAGGAGGGACTTTCTAAAAATTTCCGGGGGAACGCTTCTTGTAGGCTCTCTCGGTGTAAATCTCGATCCGGTTAAGGCTTACGCGCAGACTCTCAGGATCAAGAGCGCTAAAGAGACTCAGACCATCTGTCCTTACTGCGCAGTCGGATGCGGTATCATAGCTCATACATCGGGGGGCAAGGTAATAAACACCGAAGGCGATACCGATCATCCCATAAGCGAGGGGACGCTGTGCTCGAAGGGGCAAAGCCTTTACCAGATAGTGAATAATCCTATGAGACTTACCAAACCTAAATACCGCGCAGCCGGTGCGACCGAATGGAAAGAGGTGGAATGGGGTTGGGCCCTCGATGAGATCGCAAAAAGGATAAAACAGACCCGCGATAAAACCTTCAAGCTTACCTCAAAGTCAAAGATAAAAGAGAAACAGCCCGACGGCACGGAGAAAGAAGTTGAAAAAGAATTCGTCGTCAACAGGACGGACGGGATCTCGCACGTCGGAAGCGCCGCCCTCGATAACGAAGAGTGCTACATGCTCCAGAAAATGCTCCGTTCATGGGGACTTGTTTATATAGAACATCAGGCGCGAATATGACACTCCGCAACTGTAGCGGCTCTGGCAGAGTCGTTTGGTCGCGGCGCGATGACAAACCACTGGGTTGATGTAAAGAATGCCGATGTAGTTCTCGTGATGGGAGCAAACCCCGCCGAAAACCACCCGATAGCCATGAAATGGGTGATGCGTGCAAGGGAGAAGGGCGCAAAGTTTATAGTCGTAGATCCGCGCTTTACAAGGACCGCTGCAAAGGCGGACATATACGCCTCCATGCGTTCCGGTACGGATATAGCGTTTCTCGGCGGCATGATAAAATACATACTCGACAATAATCTCTATTTCAGGGATTATGTTGCAAACTATACCAATGCGACATTTCTTATAAATCCCGAATTCAAAGGCCCCGGAGAACTCGACGGCGTTTTCTCCGGTTACGATGAAAAAACGAGGAAGTACGATAAGAAGACATGGTCGATCCAGATGGATGATAAGGGCATACCTAAAAAAGATATGACCCTCAAAGACCCCAACTGTGTTTTCCAGCTTCTGAGAAAGCACTATTCGCGTTATACCCTCGAGAAGGTTTCGAGCATTACCGGAACGCCTAAGGAAAAACTTATAGAAGTCTATAAGACCTACGCATCCACCGGAAAACCCAACCGGGTAGGCACCGAGCTTTACGCGATGGGCTGGACGCAGCATACGGTTGGAACACAGAATATCAGGGCAATGACAATAATCCAGCTTCTGCTCGGCAATATCGGACTCGCCGGAGGCGGTGTAAACGCAATGCGAGGCGAATCGAATGTACAGGGTTCGACAGACTACGGGATTTTGTTCCATATACTGCCCGGGTACCTGCCGGTTCCTTCAGCATCGGTTGTTGACCTTAAAACGTATATCGAAAAGTTCACGCCAAAAACCAAAGATCCCAAAAGCGTAAACTGGTGGGGAAACAGGCCGAAGTATATAACGAGCTATCTGAAGGCCATATACGGAGACAACGCGACTAAGGATAACGATTTCGGTTATGCGTGGCTGCCGAAGCTCGATGAGGGTCAGAACGGCTCATGGCTTATGCTCTTTGATCAGATGTTCAACGGCAAATTCGAAGGGTTCTTTGCGTGGGGGCAAAATCCGGCCTGTTCGGGCGCAAATGCCGGCAAGGTAAGAAAAGCCCTTGCGAAGTTGAAATGGATGGTTAACGTGAACCTCTTCGACAACGAGACGGGTTCTTTCTGGAAAGGGCCTGACATGAACCCGAAGGATATAAAAACAGAGGTCTTCATGCTGCCGTGCGCTTCCTCGGTAGAAAAAGAAGGGAGCATCACAAATTCAAGCAGGCTCGGCCAATGGAGATATAAGGCTGTCGAGCCCATCGGAGAATCGAAGCCCGACTCCGAGATAATGAACGAACTCTATTTCAGGGTGAAAAGGCTTTATCAGAAACAGGGCGGAAAATTTCCGGATCCTATAGTGAACCTCACATGGAATTACGGAGAAAAGGACGCGTCCGGCAAGATTAAAAAAGTGGATACGCACAGCGTGGCGAAAGAGATAAACGGCTACTATCTTGAGGATTTGAAAGTAGGCAAGAAAGGACATCTCGCCGTAAATTTTGTCTCTTTACAGGCGGACGGCACAACATCCTGCGGTAACTGGTTATACAGCGGAAGTTATACCGAAAAAGACGACAAGGTTGTGAATATGATGGCAAGAAGAGGAAAGAAAGACATAGGAAATCTCGGCATGCATCCTGAATGGGCATGGTGTTGGCCTTTAAACAGAAGGATAATTTATAACCGTGCATCCGTTGATCCGCAAGGAAGGCCGTGGGATCCGAAGCGTGCCGTTATCAAATGGAATCCCGATAAATTGGATCCGAAGACAAAAAAGACCGCTCCCGGATGGGACGGGGATGTGCCTGACGGTCCCGCGCCCCCGATGGCCGATGAGAAGGCCGGTAAATATCCGTTCATTATGAGGGCTGACGGCATGGGAGCGATATTCGGTCCCGGTCTTGCGGACGGCCCGTTCCCGGAGCATTATGAACCGCTTGAATGCCCGGTTCAGGAAAATCCGATGTCTAAAAAGCACAGGATAAATCCTACTGTGAAGTTGTTTTACGGGGTTACGGGTCCGCATGACAAGCCCGTAAAGGACGGCGGCCGGCCCGAAGACATATTCCTGACTTGTGATATACGTTACCCCTATGTAGCAACTACATACAGGGTTTCGGAGCACTGGCAGACAGGGCTGTTGACGAGGCATCTGCCGTGGCAGTTGGAAATGCAGCCCCAGCAGTTCGTAGAAATAAGCAAGGAGCTCGCGGATGAAAAGGGGATAAAGAACGGCAGCAAGGTTACAGTGTCTTCCGCCCGCGGCAAGGTATGGGCGATAGCGGTGGTTACCGACAGGTTCAAGCCCTTCAAGGTTATGGATACCACGATACATCAAGTGGGGCTGCCGTGGTGTTTCGGTTGGCAGCATCCGGAGGACGGAAGCGGCGGCGACAGTGCAAACCTGCTTACTCCGACCGTCGGCGATGCTAATACAATGATTCCAGAAACAAAGGCCTTTATGGTCAATGTTGAGAAGGCATAGGGGGTGATGATATGGCAAGAAAGGCGTTATTAATATCTCCGGAGTTGTGTATAGGATGCAGGGGCTGCCAGACGGCGTGCAAGTCATGGAATCAGCTTCCCGCGACAAAGACCGTAAACGAGGGGAGCATTGAGAATCCTCCTGATCTCACCCCGAATTTATACAACAAGATAAGGTATGTCGAGATGCCTTCCAACAGCAACATGGTCCGGTGGCTTTTTGTGAGTCAGCGGTGCATGCATTGCGACGATGCGGGCTGTATCAAGATATGTCCGGCTCCCGGCGCCCTCTTTAAGACAAAGGAAGGAGCGGTCGGTTTTGACAAGGACAAATGCATCGGGTGCAAGCTTTGTGTCGCGGGATGCCCGTTCGATGTGCCGAGATATGATGAAAAAGACAAGGTATCTAAATGTCATCTCTGCTCCGACAGGATAGCGGAGGGGCTTGAACCCGCGTGCTCCAAGACCTGTCCCACAGGCGCCATCAGATACGGCGACAGGGACAATATAATCGGCAAGGCGCAAAAGGCCGGTTATGAAAAACTTTACGGTCAGGTCGATCTCGGGGGTCTCGGCGTGCTTTATGCATTTAAAGACTCTCCGAAGATCTACGGAATGGACGAGCGTCCTCAGATACCGGAAACAGTCGTCTTCTGGCACAAGGTTTTGAAACCCCTCGCGTATTGGGGGCTTGGAGGCGCGGCAGCAGTGTCGCTTCTGCATTATCTTGTGATAGGGCCTAAGAAAGACGAGGGGGGTGACCAGCTATGACGGTTATAAGAAAGGCAAGCGCGTTTGAGATATTGAATCACTGGGTTTTGGCCGTAAGTTTTTTAATACTTGCGATAAGCGGGTTCGGGTTTCTCTTCCAACTCGAACAGTTGAACGCCGTATTCGGAAACTTCAACGCTATGAAAAACATTCACAATTATGCCGGCATCGTATTTACCGCGTCCCTTATCCTCACGATATTTCACTACCTTCCGGTTTCTCTTAAATTCGGCGCCGACGACATAGCATGGTTTTTAAATGGCGGCGGCTATTTATCGAAGAAGTCGAAAGTGCCTCCTCAGGACGAGCTGAACGCGGGACAGAAACTCTATTATATCGTGATACTCCTGTCGGGATTGGCGATTGCCGCTTCGGGCTTTGCAATCTGGCTCCGGCCGCAGGTGCCCGACATAAGAAAACTGGTTGTGCTGTCTCACCTTGTGCACAACATCGCCTTCGATTTGATGATCATAGCCGTTCCTCTTCACATCTATCTCGCTACACTCGCAAACCCCGGTACGCTGAGGATAATGATCACCGGCACAGTGCCTTTGGAATGGGCGAGGAAGAGGCACGCAAAATGGGTCAGGAAGATGGGATATTAGGATACCCGGTAAGGCGCGACATATATGAGCAAACCGGTTTTATTGCTGCTCTTCTTTTTTCTGACTGCGGTATCTTTCGCGGAAGAGAGAAGATATGTTGTGCCTATCGAGGATTCGCCTGTCTACGGCCCGCAGGGCGCTCAGGTTACCATAATCGAGTTCCTCGATTACCAATGACCTCATTGCGCCGGGGTCGGTCCGACCGTCCATAGATTGATGAAGGAGTATGACGGCAGGTTAAGGCTCGTGATAAAGCACTACCCGTACAAATACAGGGATTTTTCGCATATGGCATCGGAGGCCGCGATGGCAGCCCGTGAGCAGGGGAAGTTCTGGGAGATGCACCGCACTCTGCTGAAAAAATCCCCGAAGCTCGACAGGAACAGCCTTATAAAGTATGCCGGGGAATTGGGCCTTGACTTAAAAAGGTTCACCGATTCGGTAGACGGCAGGAAATATTCAAAGCTCATAGAGCGCGACAAGAAACTTGCTGTTGATCTCGATGTGTATAACACGCCGACTTTTTTCATCAACGGCAGAAAGGTAATAGGCAACAGGCCGTACGAGTATCTGAAAATGATCATCGAAGAGGAGCTTAAGGGTGTCAAAAAATAACAAGCCGGTGCTGCTTTTAATTCCGTTAGTTTGTATAGCGTTTTTTTCATTGAATGTTTATGCCGGGCATCTCGAACCTTTCAGATCGGTTCCTGTCCCGAAGCATAATCCTCAAACGCCTGAAAAGATCGAACTCGGCAAGAAATTATTTTTCGACAGGAGGCTTTCGGGCGACGGCACAATGAGCTGCGCCACGTGCCATAATCCCGAGCAGGCATTTACGGACGGTCAGGACATCTCGCTGAGCTATCCCACGACCATGAACTGGAGGAATGCTCCTACTCTCATCAACACAGCCTTTCAGAAATTCCTCTTTCACGACGGCAGGGTCAAATCTCTTGAAGACCAGGCGCTTTTCCCGTTGATGTCGGCCTTTGAGATGAACCAGAATCTCGATTTTGTTGAAGAGGAACTGAGGGTTGTGCCGGAATATGTCGAGGCCTTTAAAAAGGTCTTCGGCGGCGATGTAACGCGCGAGAGGATCGCTATGGCTATCGCGGCATTCGAGCGGACGCTTGTTTCCGTGAACTCTCCTCTCGACAAGCATTTGAAAGGCGATAAAAGCGCGTTATCCGAAGACGCTAAAAAAGGCCTGGAGATATTCGAAGGCAAAGGGAAATGCGCCGATTGCCATTACGGCGTAAATTTATCGGATAATAGATTCCATGCGTTGAATGTCCCGGAAAATCCCGCGCTTCTTAATGAGCCGAGGGTTATCGCTACAATGAGATTTACGGCAAAGGTATATCACTATGAGGATTATAAAAATCTCAGGGAAGATCCCGGCAGATACCTGATTACGAAAAACAAAAAAGACCGGAAGGCTTTCAGGACGCCGTCATTAAGGGAAATATCCAAGACGGCCCCGTACATGCACAACGGGGTATTTAAGACTCTGGATGAAGTGCTGGATTTTTTAAATAAGGGCGGAGGGCCCGGTAATAAGGCGTTGAAGCCTTTAGGATTGACCGGCGAAGAGAAGAGATACCTGAAGGCGTTCCTTACGGAAGCGCCGGCCGGAGAAGATATTGCTATAAAATACCCGGAGGTGCCGTAAATAAAATGGCTGATATTAACGACATCATAACAAAAAAAGCGCATCTGAAGGATACGTTGAGGCTTTACGAAAAGACGGTTGAGTTTAACAATATAGTACAAGGCCTCGGGAATAACGACATCCTCGAAGGCATGGCCTATGCCGCTGATTTTGTGGAGCCTGTTTTTAAGGCGTTTTCATCGATTTTCGACCTGCCTGAGGAGAATCTCGTCCCGTTAAAGGAAGCGATGAGATTCGGTCAAATAGATTTCACGAGACTCCCCATGAACGAACTGCCCTCTTTTTCCCTTCCGTATCACGAGGATGAATTGATGACGATCCTTTTTCTGATAGGGAAGCCGTATTTTATTCGTTTAAGGAATTCTTTTAAGAACGAGAGCGATTTATGGGAAGACGGCAAATGCCCTGTCTGCAACGCTAAACCGTCTCTCGGATCCATAGACGAAGAGAACAAGAGAAAATTGTTCTGCTCGTTTTGCGGGTCATCCGGTTATTATAGGCGCATAGGGTGTCCCGTATGCCGCAGTTCGGATACATCCAAACTTAATATCATCACTCTCGAGGATGAAAAGGGCTTCAGGATCGATACCTGCGATTCGTGCGATTCTTATGTAAAGACCGTTGAAAGCGGATTAATGAACGAACTGAATCCCGACGTGGCGGATCTTGTAAGCCTGCCCCTTGATATTATCGCTCAGGGCAAGAATTATAAGAGGCATTCTCCGAATCCTATCGGGATGATGCGGATGGCGTGAACCTTGCGTTGAATAATAGATGAAAGGTTATTTATCATAGAATCATGAAACAGGTATTTCTCGATACGCTTTCACTCGAAGACGCGCGCAGGCTATTGTTCAGCCGCCTTAATTCGATAGATTTAAGCCTTCCTTCCGAAAAGGTAGATGTAAGAAATTCGGCAGGACGGATTACGGCCGAAGCCGTATTTGCCAGATATTCCTCTCCCTTTTATCATTCGGCTGCGATGGACGGTTACGCGGTGAGATTCTCCGATACGTTTACCGCATCTGAGACGTCCCCTTCCTTGCTTAGAATAGGTTACGACGCAGTTTATGTGGACACGGGCGATCCCATGCCGGAAGGATTCAATGCCGTCGTAATGGTGGAAGATATAAATATAATCAGGCGAGAGGGGATGGGCGATGGGCAGGAGGATGAATGCATAGAGATTTACGAGCCTGTCACGCCGTATCAGCATGTGAGGACAATCGGAGAAGATATTGTCGCGACCGAATTGATAATACCCGAAAATCATGAAATAAGAGCTATAGACGCGGGGGCAATGCTTGCAAGCGGGCACACCGAAATATCGGTAAGAAAGATGCCTAAGATCGCGATCATTCCTACAGGCACCGAGATCGTAGAACCCGATGTCGTAAAAAATCGTCCTCCCGCTCCCCCGGAAATCATAGAGTACAACTCTTCGGTCCTTTCAGGGTTGGCGCATGAATCGGGAGCCGAGACCGTACGGTTTAACATTGTTAGAGACGACATGGAGGATATTAAAAAGGCGATAGATGAGGCGTCCAAAACCTGCGACATTGTGCTTGTCAACGCGGGATCCGGAAGAGGCTCCGAAGACTATACATTGGCGGCCGTAAAGGAACTCGGCGAGGTAATTATAAACGGCGTCTCCATAAAACCGGGCAAGCCCTTTATCGCCGGGTTTGTTAATAATAGACCTGTATTCGGGATTCCGGGCTATCCCGTCTCCGCGTATCTTACATTTCAATTGTTCGTGAAGCCTGTAATTTCAAGGATTCTTGGAGTCGCATTAAAAGAAAAAGAAAAGATAAAGGCTGTAATATCGAGGCAGATAGCCTCTCCTATGGGCGTGGATGAATTTATCAGGGTCAAGGTCGGAGTTGTTAACGATAAATACATCGCCACTCCCGCGGGAAGGGGCGCCGGTTTATTAATGTCCCTTGTGAGGGCGGACGGAATAATAAGGATTCCTGCCGATACCGAGGCATTAAGCGCGGGCACGGAAGTAGAGGTAGAGTTGATCAGAGATAAAAACGAGATTAAAAATACCATCGTCTGCATAGGAAGCCATGACAATACCATGGACATATTGGCAAACGCCGTAAAAAAGAAATACCCTCAATTCTCTTTGTCGTCGGCGCATGTGGGATCGATGGGCGGTTTGACTGCATTGAAAAGAGGCGAGGCGCATTTTGCGGGGACACATCTTTTAGATGAGCAATCGGGGGAGTACAATATCCCGTTTATAAAGAGATTGCTTGCCGATAGAAAAATAGTCCTTGTGAATCTTGTTTATAGGCAGCAGGGTTTTCTGGTGAAAAAGGGCAATCCAAAAAACATAAAGGGTTTTGAAGACCTGATGAGGGATGATGTGATTTTCATAAACAGGCAGGGAGGCTCCGGCACGAGGCTTCTTTTGGATAAGCACCTGAGAGAACTCGGCATCAATCCTTATATGATCAAGGGATACGACAGGGAGGAATATACCCATATGGCTGTCGCGTCTGCGGTGCTTACCGGCCTCGCGGATACGGGCATTGCGGTTTATTCTTCGGCCGTCGCCCTCGGCCTCGATTTTATTCCGGTCGCGAATGAACGGTACGACCTCGCCATTCCCTCCGAATTCATGGATATGGAGATGATAAAGATTCTACTTGAAATCATCAGGGAGGATAAGGAATTCAGGGCTACTGTCGAGGCCCTCGGAGGATACGATACGAGGGATATGGGGAAAGCGGTTTTTGAGGGGTAACTTAATCTCCCAAGTACGCCTTTTTTACATTCTCATTATGCAATAAGTCTTCGCCTCTGCCTGACAGCTTTATCACGCCGTTTTCGAGAACATAGCCGCGATGCGAAAGCCTTAATGCCGCCTTTGCGTTTTGCTCCACGAGGAGAATCGTAACCCCTTCTTCGTTTATCTCTTTTATAGTCTTGAAAATTTTGCTTACCATTATAGGCGCAAGGCCGAGAGAAGGTTCGTCAAGGAGAAGGAGCTTCGGGTTTGCCATCAATGCCCTGCCTATGGCGAGCATCTGCTGCTCTCCTCCGCTCAAAGTGCCTCCCATCTGTTTTGTACGCTCTTTCAATACAGGGAATAAATTAAAAACTTTTTCCATATTATACTGTTTGCCTTTTGTCTTTTGCCTTTTGCCGATCGAATACGCGCCCATTTCAAGGTTTTCCGATACCGTGAGCCTCGGGAAAATCCTTCTTCCTTCGGGAACCTGACAGATGCCTTTGTTTACGACATTGTGAGGCGCCATATTCTTTAAAGATTCGCCTTCAAATATCATATCTCCGGAATCAGGCTTAAGTATGCCGGAGATTGTGAGGAGGGTTGTCGTCTTCCCCGCGCCGTTGCTGCCTATGAGGCAGACTATCTCGCCCTTGGCGATTTCGATGTCGATATCCTTCAATGCCTTTATATGGCCGTATGATGTATGTATCGATAGTAACTTCAGCATTTAATGATTCGTCTCTTTTCCGAGATATGCCTCGATAACCATAGGATTGTTTTTGACATCCTCCGGCAGTCCTTCCGCTATTTTTACTCCGTGGTCGAGAACGATAATCCGGTCGGATACGCCCATCACCAGCCTCATATCGTGCTCGATGAGGATTATTGTCTTGCCGAGTTCCTGAATTTTTTTTATCAAAGCCATTACCTCGGATGTTTCTATCGGGTTCATGCCTGCTGTAGGTTCGTCGAGGAGTATGATATGCGCTTCGGTTGCAAGCGCCCGCGCTATCTCAAGCCTCCTCCGGCTGCCGTAGGACAGGCTGTCGGCCTGCGTATCGGCGTAATCCTCGATGCCGACGAACTCAAGATATTCAAATGCCTTTTCTTTTATTGACCGCTCTTTTGTTTTGAAACCGCCGCTCCGCACTATGGCGCTCAGAAAGTCGTATCTTACCCGCGTATGCTGTGAAACCATAACATTTTCGATTGTCGTCATTTCAGAGAAAAGTCGTATATTTTGGAACGTCCTTGCAATGCCGAGTTCGGCAATCCTGTGAGAAGGGAGTTTTGATATTTCGGTTTCTTTGAAGCGGATGCTGCCCTTTGTGGATCTTGTTGTTCCCGTAAGACAGTTGAAGAGAGTGGTTTTTCCGGCTCCGTTAGGCCCGATAATGCTTACGATACGGCCGCCTTTTATCTTAAAGCTTATATCTTCTATCGCCCTTATTCCGCCGAAGTGTTTTGTCAGTTCCCTAACGTCTAAAATGTACACTCTTAAAACCCCCTAAAATTCCCTGCGGCCTGAAAAGCATGAGCAGCACCAGAGCTATGCCTAAAATCAACATTCTGTATGACTGCACCTCGCGCAGTAACTCGGGCAATAACACAAGAATAAACGCCCCCGCGATTGCGCCGAAGGTATTTCCGAGACCCCCGACAATGACCATGCTCAAGATCAAAACGGATTCCATGAATGTAAAACTTTCGGGAGAAACGAACTGCATCTTTGAGGCAAAAAGTATTCCGGCTATTCCGGCCCATACCGTACCGAAGCCGAAGGCATAGAGCTTGTACTTTGTAGTATTGATTCCGAGCGATGATGCCGCTATCTCATTTTCCTTGATTGAGATCCATGCCCTGCCTATGCGGGAGCATTCTACCCGTCTTATGATTATCACCGCTATAGCGACAAATATAAACACAAGATAGTAATACGTATTCAGTTTGTCGAGGGATGCGCCGAAAAGCGAAGGCCGCGCTATTCCAGTGATACCGTTCGGGCCGTTGGTAAGGCTGTCCCAGTTGTTCAGGACAAGGCGGGCGATCTCTCCGAATCCGAGAGTTACAATGGCAAGGTAATCTCCCCTGAGCCTCAGCGCCGGGATTGCGAGCACTATCCCGCTTAAGGCGGTAATGCCGGCGGACAACGGAACGGATACCCAAAAATCAAGGCCTAATTTTGTATTAACAACGGCATAGGTATACGCGCCTATGGCGTAAAAAGCGGCAAATCCGAGATTCAAAAGACCCGTGAATCCCACGATTATATTCAATCCGAGGGCAAGGAGCATGTAAATACCCGACATGATAAGCACATCGAGATAATAGTCGTTCAGGTAAAACGGTAATAAGATGAAAACCATAATGACCGAGGGCACGGAGGCTGCACGAAGAAAGTGAGGGGGAGCCCATCGGATTTTCGGCAAGGCGGGCAAGATTTGCGATTTTTTAATCAGAAGAACTGCGGAAATAAATATAAACATTATTGCAAACAGGATAGTCGATGATTTTATATCTTTAAACGGGAGAAAGAGGATTGCCGCAAAAAGCGAGATTAAAAGAGATTTGAGAACCGGATGCTTTTTGATGGTTTCATAATTCATACTTTTTCTTCCGTATTTTTTCCTAAGATGCCGGCCGGTTTTATGAGAAGGATAACGATAAGAATGATAAACGCGTAGGCATCCTTATATTCGCTCGATATATAAGCCGCTCCGGCGCTCTCTACAAGTCCGAGGATTATTCCTCCGACCATTGCTCCGGGGATATTGCCGATGCCGCCGAGGACAGCGGCGGTGAATGCCTTTATTCCCGCGATATAGCCGATATAATAATTCACAAGCCCGTAATATGAGGCGACCATGATTCCGGCCATGGCCGCAAGTCCCGCGCCTATTATGAATGTTACGGATATGATGCCGTTCACATTTATTCCCGCAAGCGCGGCCATTGTTTTATCCTGCGCGACAGCCCTCATCGCTTTTCCCATCCTCGTTTTTTGAATGAACAGATGAAGCGAGAGCATTAAGAGGCCCGAAACAATAATTATCAACGCCTGAAGATATGTCATACTTACGTTCAGAAACTGCAGTCCGGAATCCCCGAAACGCTGTGGGAAGACCTGATCCGTGGCTCCCTGTGTGAGCATCACGTAATTTTGAAGGAAGATGGAGATGCCTATAGCGCTTATCAACGGGCTTAATCTGGGGGCATTACGCAGAGGTTTATATGCGACTTTCTCCATAGCGAAACCGTAAGCCGAGCATACAACAATGGTAAGGAGGACGGTAAAAAATAAAGCAAGCGGGAGGCTGACCGATGTAAGACCTATAACCGTAAAAAGGCCTAAAAAGATAATTCCAAGATATGCGCCGAGCATGTAAATCTCGCCGTGCGCGAAGTTTATGAGTTCAAGGATTCCATAGACCATTGTGTAGCCTAATGCAATAAGCGCGTAGACCCCGCCGAGGGTGAGTCCGTTTATTAATTGTTGAAGCAGCATGGCAGGAAATTTTAGCAGAAATGTTAATATATTGTCATGGATACAAAGAGTTCCGGCATGCATAATAAGAAATACCCTTGTCCTGATTGCGATTTCTGTCAATTTTGCAGCGAAACAAGGTGCAATATGTGCAGGCCCTCTGTTTCAAAAAAACATAAAAAGAATAAAAATGCGGCAGCGAAGTGTGTATGTTCGATAATGCCGGAAGGTAAAAAGGATTAACGTGGCGGTACTGACAGGTTTGGATAGGATAGAAAAGGAATGGCCTAAGCAGTTAAAGAGCGTAAGGGCAGGGCTTTTGGCGCATCCCGCATCCGTGAACGGAAGACTTGAACATGCCGCTGATATTGTCCTGAAATCTAAGAAGTTTAAGCTCAATGCATTCCTCGGCCCCCAGCACGGCATAAGGGGCGAGACTCAGGACAATATGATCGAGTGGGAGGGATTTAAAGATAAAAAAACAGGGCTCCCTGTTTACAGCCTTTACGGGAATGTAAGAAAACCTGCTCCTGAAATGCTCAAGAATATTGATGTCATGGTGATAGACATGCAGGATGTGGGCTCTCGATATTATACATTCATCTGGACAATGGAACTCTGCATGCGGGCGTGTTTCGAAAACAACAAATCAATTGTCATTCTCGACAGGCCTAATCCGATCGGCGGAAATATTACTGAAGGGCCTGTGTTTAACGCCGGCTATGACTCATTCGTTGGCCGGAGGCCTCTTCCTGTAAGGCACGGCATGACTATCGGAGAGATCGGAAGTTATTTGAAAAACGAATTTTATCCGGCGCTCGATTTTTATATTATTAAAATGAAGGGATGGAAAAGGAAGATGTTTTTCGATGAAACGAAGCTCCCGTGGGTTATGCCTTCTCCGAATATGCCTGCGCTCGATACTGCCGTAGTCTATCCGGGAATGTGTCTTCTTGAGGGAACAATGCTCAGCGAGGGAAGGGGAACGACAAGGCCTTTTGAGATATTCGGAGCGCCGTTTATAGAGCCTGAAAAACTTATTAAGAGGCTTAATGAATTCAAATTATCGGGAGTTATTTTCAGGCCGATGTATTTTCAACCTACATTTCAGAAACATGCCGGAAAACTTTGCGGAGGCGCGCAAATACATGTAACAAACAGGGATAAATTCAAGCCCTTTAAAACAGCGGTTGCAATTATGAAAGCAGTTCACGATCTTTATCCAAAAGACTTCCAATGGAAACAGCCGCCTTACGAATACGAGACGGTGAAGATGCCGATAGACATCCTCGCAGGAACGGACAAATTGAGAAAGGATATAGAAAAAGGCGAAAGGCTTGAGAGGATGGAAGATTGGTGGAGCGAGCAGTGTTTGAGCTTCAATAAGACAGTACGAAAAAAATATCTGCTTTACGAATGAGTGCAGATGTCTATGACAGCAAGATATGATTATGTTTTAGGAAATTTTCCTTGGTTGCCTCTAAAAACCATCTAAAGCTTTTAATCTATGTTCACAGTCCTTTGATAGTTTTTTTAGAAATTCTTTGTCTTCGGTATAAGCAATAAATTTTCTGATTGTAAACAAGTCAAACCCATTGTGATTATTGAAAGGCTGATCAGTTTTTTTACGGTGTCTATAAAGCGCCATCCATACATTATATAAACCAGCATTTACAAAATCCTTTTTAGTAGGGTTTTTCTCAAGGTCGAACTTTAACTTTTCTGCGATTTTTTCAGCCTCTTTAATTCTGTCTGTCCCTTTCCATTTTTTGTATTTCATTTCAAATTGTAACCTAATTTGTAACCAAAGTGTAATGCCCTGCATTTATCTTCCTGATTTGTAAGCTTTTTATTTTTATATTTAGGGGTTACCTGTAAAAGTATTATTTATATATGCAGGAGCAAACATCCGGCAGAACATGAAATAAATGATAGGTATTATTTATGTGTACGATATGAAAACAAAAAAAATAATAATGCAATACTTAAAAACATATTTCAGACATTTTTTGAAGTCGAAGGTGGATAGCCTGCAATCAAAAGATTTAAGCGATGTAAAGCTATCGGCCAAAATAAAAAAGATAAAAGCTGAGACGCAAGGAATAAAATTGAATAATCATCGTAAATGTATAAGGTTATTGTTTGAGTGTTTTTTGATAGTATTTTTGCTGCCATGTTTTATAATATATGCAAATTCGGCAAATTATAGCATCTCTGCCATCATAGAATTTATCTTTAGACTTCTCTGGAAGATTATTATAAAAGCCTATGCTTTCAAAGTGGCCTGTTTGCTAAAGTTTTTAATATAATTAAGCCCAAAACTCCTCTTTTTTCAGCATGGGATAATGTTTTTTATTTGCCGTCCATAATGCGCAATTGCTGAGACGCGCAACGGCAGCGGTCATTGCGTCAGCCATAGTAACATCGCAGGAGCCATATAATAATGTCGGAATCAATGACAATCATAATGTCCTGTCTTTCCGCAGATTTCTTATATGAGCTTCGACATCGAATTCCCTGTCTTTCCATATGCCCAGTATCTCATCGGTTGCCTTGAGCATGTTTTGAACCTTCCTCTTTATACGATCATTTATGCTCTCGCGGATTACCTCTGAAATGGTAACATGGCGGGTCTCGCTCTCCTTTTTTAAATAACCGTAAGTCTGATCGCCAAAATATATCTGCGTTCTTCTCACAGAAACCCTCCTCGTTTTACAATGTATATATACATTATAGCAAAAAATGTTCTGGTCTTTGTAATATATATTTCTATGCAAAATCATAAAAACAGACTTACCATTTTTCTCCCTGCCGCCGGCCTCGGCGAGAGGTTGAGGCCGATTACATATCACAAGCCAAAACCTTTGCTTCCGATACTCGGCAAGCCGTTAATAGAGAGCATTATCGAAAAATTCTCTTTGGTATCATCGGGCAATATAGGCATAAACCTCCACTATAAAGCCGATATGCTGAGAGAGTGGGGGAAGAGTTCGATATTTTCAGAGCGCATAGAATTTTTTTACGAAGACCCTATCCTCGGCACAGGCGGGGCTTTGAAGAATGCGGAGAAATTTCTCTTCGACGGGCATTTTATTGTGCATAACTCAGACATTGTATCTGATATTGATTTTTCCATTCTAATAGAGACACATCTTGCAGAGGGCAATATCGCAACCCTTGCAATGCACGACTATCCCAAATATAACAATGTTGTTTTGAATGATAAAGGATATGTCATAGACGTCGAAAATGCCGGGACCTCTATGCCGAATCCCGATACCGGCGGGAAGAAATCGGCATACACCGGAATTGCGATCTACTCTCCGGAGATTTTGAAGTTTTTGCCTCAAGGCGTTTCTCATGCCACAGTCGCGTGGCTTGCGGCAGCCAAGGCAGGACATAAGGTAAAGGCCCTCGATTTCACCGGATGCTGTTGGAATGACATTGGAACGCCGCAGGCGTATGCGTCAGCTATAATCGATGCCTTAAGGGCTGACGGCGAGACAATATATATACATCAATCGGTGAAGGATTGCTCTAATATTGAGATGGATGGATATATTGCGATAGAGAAAGGCTGTGTGCTGGATAAGAAGCCGTCCCTAAGAAACTGCATAGCGCTTGAGGGCAGCCGGATTGAATCTAAGATATATGAAAACCGTATAATCGGCCCGGACTTTGAAATACCGTTAAGCGAAGCGGAAATGCTCGGAGTGGATAATGATAACGGGTTAATACTCATCGGCACGGGAGGTTCCGACAGGAGATATTACAGGACAAAAAAGGGCAATGAAAATGCAGTGCTTGTAAAATATGCAAAAGACGATCCTGATTTTAAACGTCATATAGAATACACAAGATTTTTTAAAAAATACGGCATACCGGTTCCTGAATTGATAAGCGTAGATGTGCAGAATATGACTGCAATGTTTGAAGACCTCGGCGATCTTTCTTTATATTCACGGCTTGGATGCGGCAGGGAATCCGGACAGATAGAGGATATATACCGGAAGGCAATAGACATCGCAGTATCTATTCATACGGATGTTTTTCGGAACATTTCGGAATGCCCTCTGCTTAGGGAAAGGATTTTTGATTATGAGCATTTCAGATGGGAGACCGAATATTTTATCGAGAGATTTGTTAAGGGGATAAAAGGAATAGATGTTAGAGACAATGCGGCATTACAAAATGAGTTTCATATGCTCGCATTAAAGGCTGATTCTTTTCCAAAAACCGTAATGCACCGCGATTTTCAGTCGCAGAATATAATGCTTAAAAATGGCTCTCCGCGCCTGATCGATTATCAGGGCGCGCGCATAGGTCCTCCGGCTTATGATATAGCCTCGATGCTGTGGGATCCTTATCACAGGCTCGATGATAATACGAGGGTAAAACTTGTGCATTATTACATGGATAGAATAGAAGAAATTCGGAACGCTGAATTCAATGCGGATGAATTTCTTGAATCGCTTTCTGTTTGCCGTCTCCAGAGGCACATGCAGGCGCTCGGAGCGTATGGATTTCTTTCTTCCGTTAAAAGCAAAAAATATTTTCTGAAACATATTCCTGAATGCATACGACTATTAAAAGAGGATATAACACCTTTAAAATCCGAATATCCGGCGTTATACGAATTGGTAATGTTAAAACTAAGTTGAGCCGTTTATATATGGCAGGCATGCTTTCAAAGCCTTTATAAGTGCTGTTTGCAGTGTTAACGAAAGATGATAAATGTTTAGCTCAAGTAGCGGCCACCGATGCGGATGACGGGAAAGCGTATGCTGATTTGAAGTTCTTGAGATAAAGTCTTTGAAAACACACCTGCCATATATATCATGGTGTGGTAATCGTTCGGTTTAGGTTACAATAAAAATATGACCGATAAAGAAAAAACTTTTGTCGAGATATATGCGGATGGCGCGTGCAGCGGTAATCCCGGCGTAGGCGGCTTCGGCGCGATACTTAGAGCAGACGGAAAAGAGAAGGAGATTTCCGGGTGCGAAGATATGACCACCAATAATCGCATGGAGCTTATGGGCGTGATCACTGCGCTTGAAGCCCTAAAAAAGCCTTGCAGGGTAAAAATAACGACAGACTCCAATTATATAGTGAAGGGCATGAACGAATGGATCAAGGGATGGATAAAGAACAACTGGAAAAACTCTCAAAAAAAGGATGTCCTTAACAGAGATTTATGGGAGAGGCTCCTTAAGGCTTCAAAGCCTCATGATATAAAGTGGCTCTGGATAAAAGGCCACAACGGGCATGTCGAGAACGAGCGGTGCGATGAGCTTGCGAGGGAAGAGATAAAAAAATGTAAAAAGCGGATGCAAAAATGAAAAGACCCGAACTCCTCGCCCCTGCCGGAGATTTTGAAAAACTCACAACTGCTGTCCATTACGGCTCCGATGCCGTTTATCTGGGCGATTCTCGTTTTAGTCTCAGAGGCAAGGCAGGTAATTTCGATTCGGTTGAATTGAAGGCCGCCATAGATTATGCACATATGAAAGGCATCAAGGCTTATGTGACCGTCAATATTTTCCCTCACAACAGGGACCTGCCGCATATAGAAAGACATATCGAACTGCTGAAAGATATTAAGCCTGATGCCGTTATACTTTCTGATCCCGGAGTATTCTCAATGTTCAAGGAGAAGGCGCCGGAGATAGACATTCATATCAGCACTCAGGCAAATATCACAAATGCCGGATCCGCGCTTTTCTGGGAAGGTCTCGGCGCGAAGAGGCTCGTTCTTTCGAGAGAGTTGACGATTGACGAGATCAGAGAGATAAGGGATAAAACAAAAGTCGAACTCGAAGTCTTCGTGCACGGCTCGATCTGCATATCTTATTCGGGCAGGTGTTATATGAGCAGTTTTCTTGCATCGAGAAGCGCCAACATGGGAGAATGCACGAATTCATGCAGGTGGAACTACGCGCTTATGGAAGAGAAGCGTCCCGGAGAATATTTTCCGGTATTTGAAGATGAGAGGGGGACATATATTATGAGTTCCAAAGACCTCTGCATGATAGAGCATCTGAACCTGCTTGCGGAGGCAGGGATAGACAGTTTTAAGATAGAGGGCAGGATGAAGGGAATAAATTATGTCGCGGGCGTGGTAAAGACCTACCGAGAAGCCGTGGATTCCATTGCGGAAGGAAAGCCGTACATCGTCAACAAACGGTGGTTCAGGGAACTCTCGATGTTCAGCAGCAGGGGATACACTACGGGAATGTTCTTAGGCAGGCAGCCGGATGAGGACTATAATTTCGACGGAGAGGCTTACAGGATGAGCCATGAATTAGTCGGCAAGGTTCTTAGGATTGACGGAGACGCTGCCAAAGTTGCGCTGAGGAATAAGCTGGATGCTGGAGATTCCGTCGAGTTTCTTTCCCCCGGTCTCGAAGAAAAACTTTTTGAGATAACTTCAATGAGGGACGAAAATTATATGGAAATTACTTCGGCTAAAAATGAGGATATAGTCTTCATTAAGGTTCCCGAAGGAGTCAGGGAGAACGACATAGTCAGGAGAATAAAGAGCTTCAGGCAGTCGCCTTCATTTTCGTAGATATCTTTCAGGATTTTCCGCAACGGATTTTATTACGAGTGTTTCATCGAACCCCATTTCTATAAGCCTCTCTGCCGATTCGGCAATTGTCATGCATCCGCCTAAAAGGTTTCCGTACTTATCGGTAATGCCCCAGCTCTTAGCGGACGGAATTGCTTCTTTCACAGAATCGGAAACAATAATTATCTTATCCGGATTTTTTGCCTTGAATATAAGTTCGAGGGTTTGGGGATGCAGATGATACGGGTCTGCGATGACCTCGATATAGATATCCGGATTTGTCAGCCCGAAGCCCGCGATGCCCGGTTCCCTGTGATGAAAAGAGCGCATTGCGTTGAATATATGAGTTATCCCCTTTGCGCCCGCGTGGAAGCCTTTTTCCGCCTCGAGATATGTCGCGTCCGAATGTCCCATGCTGACTATTATTCCCATGTCGGTTATAGTTTTTATAACGGCGGCTGCACCTTCGAGTTCGGGCGATATGGTGAGTATCTTCACTACATCTTCAAAACCCTCAAGGAGTTTTTTTAGATTATCTTCCGTCGGATCGATAAATGTTATAGCGTTTAATGCCCCGCATTTGATCGGATTCAGGAACGGCCCTTCGAGGTGAACGCCGATTATTTTTGCAGTTTGTAGGTTCTGAGCCTGGAGTTCGGAGTTGTTTGCTTTTTGAAATTCCATCGCTTCTTTTATAACTGCCATATTCTCCCGCATTATCTTTACGGTAGCGGGGTATATGGTAGGGACGATTTCGGATACGCCTTGCTCTCCATGTATTTGGGCTATTTTGAGGATATGTTCCGCAACCGTCGTCCGCGTGTCGTAGCCGCCGATGCCATGGGTATGAATATCTATAACTTTTCTCATAATCGTACTTAACCTTCTTAGAAACAAAACAGTCACGGCTTCAAAGCCTTTATCAATGCGATGAGATTATTAAATGCCTGTTTATACTGCTTAATGTAAAGGTGATGCCTAAGTTGCCCTTAAACAGCGCGAGGGATCGGCTCTAAGGTATCGCTGATAAAGGCTTTTCATCCATGCCTGTTTTGTTTAATTGCTTTCTGATATTATAGCATTTATGGAATCCGTCATTTTAGATAAATGGACAGAGGAAAGATTGAATGATGTCTTACGTGAAGCGGCGAAAATGCAGGATGCCGGTGAGAGGATAGCCTTTATTTCAGGACAATTCGCAGGCGCTGCGTATAAGGGAAAAACCTTAATAGGAGATGTTAATACCCCTGAGGTCTTTGTTATAAACCTTTCCGGAGTGGATTGTTTTACCTTTATTGATTATGTCGAGGCAATGAGATTGTCGGCTTCATTTCAAAAAATCAAAAATAATTTGAAGAGATTGCGGTATAAATCCGGCAAGGTTGCTTTTGAAAACAGAAATCATTTTTTTACGGACTGGATAGAGTTTAATCCGGAGCTTGTCGTTGATGTTACGGAAGAAATCGGCGGCAGGCATGCCGTGAAAATCAGGAAGGTCTTGAATCTGAAAGAGGCAGGCGCTTATTATTTGCCGGGGATGGAGACAAGAGAGCGGGAGATAAAATATATCCCGTCGGATGCCGTTGACAATTCTATGATCGATAAATTGAAGACAGGCGATTATGCCGGTATATATTCGGATAAGGCAGGACTCGATGTGTCTCATGTCGGCATTATCATAAAGAATGAAAACTCAGAACTGATTTTAAGACATGCTTCGTCCGTAAAGGGGAAGGTAGTGGATGAGGATTTTAAGGAATACATGATTGATAAGCCGGGATTGATAGTATTGAGAGCGCGAACAATCCGCCCATGCCTCTCTATTTCCAAATGCCTTATTTTAGCTTTTCTATCTCGCTTCTCATCCGCCACAATAGCCACAATCCCGGCAGGGCGGCGAGGGCGGTGATGAAAAAGAATTGCGCCCATCCGAGCGATACTACGATGAACCCCGACGTGGGGGCGATAAAAATCCTTCCGAGGGAAGCGAGTGACGATAGAAGCGCATATTGCGTTGCGCTGTATCTCTGATTGCATATAGTCATGAGCAGCGCAACGAAGGCAGCAGTGCCCATGCCTCCGCTTAAATTTTCAAACGCCACCGCGAAGATAAGCATGCCGTAGCTCTTGCCGAGCCACGCCAGAACCATAAACGAAAGGTTGGATATGGCCTGTAATACTCCAAAAAATAAAAGGGAGCGGAAAAGGCCGAGCCGCGCCATCAACGCGCCGCCGAACACAGCCCCGACGATCAGGGAAATAAGTCCGAGCCCCTTGTTGATCGTTCCAACGTCCGTAGGCGTGAAGCCCATGCCTTTTATAAGAAACGCCGTGGTTAAGGTTCCGGCATAGGCGTCTCCGAGTTTGTAAAGGATTATCAAAAGCAGCAGCATTACAGCGCCTCGCCTCGAAAAATAATCCTTCAACGGCCCCCATATAGCCTCTTGAAGATTTTTTGGGGGGATGATTTTTTGTTCGGGTTCGGGGCTTAAAAGAGTGGAAATCACACCTATGCCCATTATTCCGGCCATGATAAGGTAAGTGTTTCGCCAGCCTATATGGTCGGACATAATGAGCGCCAGCGCGCCTGAAACGAGCATAGCTATACGGTAGCCCATTACGAATACGGCAGCGCCTGAGCCGCGCTCTTTCTCGCGAAGCACGTCCGTCCTGTAAGCGTCAATTACAATATCCTGAGACGCGGAAGAAAAGGCCGTTATAAGGGCAAAGGCCGCTATGAGCAGGGGGGCTTGTTTGGGCGAATTAAAGGCCATTGCGGCAATGCCGAGCATTAGCGCTATTTGCGTTATAAGGATCCAGCCCCTTCTTCTTCCAAGATGCTTTCCTAACTTAGGCACGAACCTGTCCATGAACGGAGACCAGAGGAATTTAAGAGTGTAGGGCAGGCCGACAAGGGCAAAAATTCCTATGGTCCTTATATCCACGCTCTCTACCGCCATCCATGCCTGAAGCGTGCCGCTCGTTAATGCAAGCGGTAGACCGGACGCAAAGCCGAGAAGGGTTACGGCGGCAATCCGCCTGCTTGTGAAGACCTGAAGATAAGGTGTTAATTTGTTCAATGCCGTCCTTTGTTAGAGATAAGGTATATCTTGTCGTGTTTTACGAAGTCCATATTACCACAAAATGCGAAATTGCGGGAATAGTTCATGGTTGATTTTATGGCATTTTTCTATTCAAAAAAACATTTTGACTGTGCTATAGTTTAATCAGATTTAGGAAAATATGACAGTTCGTATAGTAATTGTTATACGGGAGAATAAAAGATGAATACAGCAAAAGGCACTCGACTCGTCAGTGATTTTGTCCGAACATTAAATGAACAGACCGGCGTAACGGTCAATCGTACCGCTATCTCACGAAATATATTTGAATTTAACGGCAAGAAAAACTGTTTGCTTTATGTCAAAGGTAGAGCAGAAAAACCCTATCGGTGGGGCATTACTGCCAATGTTATTGACAGACTACAATCCCAACAAAAAAAGTGGCATGTCGTTTTCCTATTTGAGTCTTCTGAACAGGGGTATCTGCTATCTTCAAAAGACACAGAATATTATATTCAGGATGTCTGGCCACTGGGGGCTGACGGAGATTATAAACCAGCAACCGGCACATATTTATCAAGAAACACAGCAATAACTTCAATAAAAGATTTCAAGAATATAATTGAAAACGTATAACAACCTCATCCACGGGATCGCGTTTCACGCTCCCCGTGATTCGTAGCGTTAAGCGTAATATAAAAACTTGCAGCAATTGTTAAACTTGGCGGCTCACGTTATAATAGATACAACAAGATATGCTCCTATTTGAATGGAATAAGAACAAGGCAAAAAAGAATTTTAAGATTCATGGAATTTCTTTTGATGAGGCATGTTCAGCTTTCAAGGATACCTTGTCGTTGACGATTTATGACCCTCTGCACTCCGACGATGAGGATAGATTTATCGTGATTGGGAACTCCGTTGACAACCGTCTTTTGGTAGTTGTCCATACGGCAAGGAGAGATAAAATCAGAATAATAAGCGCAAGAAAAGCGACAAAACATGAAAGGAAACAATATGAAGAAAATGCAAAAAGATCCAGACATGCTTGAAGAATACGATTTCAGTAAAGGCGTTCAGGGGAAATATGCAAAAAAATACAGCGAAGGCACAAATGTCGTAGTAATTGACCCCGATGTCTCCAAATTTTTCCCGGACCACGACTCCGTAAATCAAGCCTTAAGATCATTAACTGAAATCATTAAAAAGCAAAAGAGACCGCTTAACGAATCGCTCCAGCGGACGCGGTGAGACTGCGCCGCTGCGCGCCGCCTGGCAATGAGTTAGAGAAGGTTTTAGATTTAAATATAATAAATAAATTAATGGTAAAATATAAAAAAAGTAAGGAGGTGTAAGCCATGAAAAAAATATCGGCAACAGACGCCCTTGACTTGTCCATTCCTGAGAGGATCCAACTTGTAGAAGATATTTGGGATACGATAGCCGTAGAAGCTGAAGCTATAGAATTAACTGAAGATGAGAAGAGAATAATTGATGAACGATTGGATGCTTATCATAAAAACTCTGATTTAGGCTCTCCTGCTGTCAATATCTAAACTGTTTTTGATATACTTCAGATAATGATTGCTCTGATTAACAATCTCTATAATAAAATCAACCGTCCCGTAAACCTCATGGAAGTATGCGGGACGCATACCGTGGCCATATTCAAGCACGGCATAAGAAGCCTTTTGCCGGAAGGACTCAGGCTTTTGAGCGGGCCGGGATGCCCGGTATGTGTTACTTCGATTAAAGATATAGACAAAGCAATCGCAATCTCGATGCAGCCGGATGTGATATTTACAACCTTCGGCGACATGATGCGCGTTCCGGGCGCTAAGAAATCACTCTCAGAGGCAAAGGCGGAGGGCGCGGATATACGTGTAGTCTATTCTCCGCTCGACTGTCTGAAGATAGCTGAGGAGAATAAAGATAAAAAAATAGTGTTTTTTTCAGCGGGGTTTGAAACGACTACCCCGTCCGTGGCAGGCACTATCTTTGAAGCGGAGCGGCGGCAGATAAATAATTTTTTGATATATTCCGTGAACAAGCTCGTGCCTCCGGCGCTCGATGTCTTGCTCCAATCGGATGACGTGAGGATAGACGGTTTTATAATGCCGGGGCATGTGAGCACCATAATCGGCAGTAAGCCGTATGACTTTATCGCTTCAAAATACGCGACGCCGTGCGTTATAACGGGTTTCGGCGCGGATGATATATTGGCAGGCATAACCATGCTGCTCAAGCAGATCGCAGAGGGAAGGGCGGCTGTCGAAATCCAGTATAAAAGCGTTGTTACGGAGACCGGCAATAAAAAGGCTGTTGAGTTTATCAATAAGTATTTCGAGCCGTGCGACAGCCATTGGAGAGGCATAGGGGTATTGCCGAACAGCGGCCTGAGACTGCGGAATGAATACAAACACAGGGACGCGGAAGTCGTTTTTAATATAGAAGTGCCTGAATTGCAGGAGCCGAAGGGATGCCAGTGCGGATTGGTGTTGAGGGGCGTTAAAATACCTTCGGAATGCCCTCTTTTCGGAAAGGCATGCACGCCGGAGAAACCTATAGGCGCGTGCATGGTAAGCATGGAAGGAAGCTGCGCAGCGTATTATAAATACAATATTTGACCGCAATTGCCTAATGTTATAATGTCAGTCATGCTTCAAAGACTTTTCGGCATACCTGCCATTATCTGCAAATATGATATTTGCACAATTCCATAAAGAAAGGATTTGAATTACGATGAGCAATGAACTGAACAAGGTTATTTACTCCATGATAGGGGTAAGCAAGTATTACGACAAAAAGCCGGTATTGAAAGATATTTATCTTTCGTATTTTTACGGGGCGAAGATCGGAGTAATCGGCCTTAACGGGTCGGGTAAAAGTTCTCTTCTCCGCATCCTTGCCGGGACGGATAAGGAATTCAACGGCGAAACGGTTCTCTCTCCAGGCCACACCGTAGGTTTTCTCGAACAGGAACCGGCGCTTGATGACGGTAAGACCGTACGGGAGATAGTACAGGAAGGGGTGCAGGAGACAGTAGACGCCCTGAATGAATACAACGCTATTAATGAAAAATTCGCAGAGCCTATATCTGATGACGAGATGAATAAGCTGATAGAGCGTCAGGGCAAGGTGCAGGAGAAGCTGGAAGCTCTGGACGCATGGGATCTGGATTCTCGTTTGGAGATGGCAATGGACGCCCTGCGCTGCCCTTCGGGAGATACGCCGGTAAAAGTGCTTTCAGGAGGCGAAAAGCGCCGCGTGGCCCTGTGCAGGCTGCTCCTTCAGAAGCCTGATATACTTCTCCTTGACGAGCCTACGAACCATCTCGACGCCGAGACTGTAGCATGGCTTGAGCACCATCTTCAGAGCTATGCGGGTACGATCATCGCTGTAACGCATGACCGCTATTTTCTCGATAACGTAGCCGGATGGATTCTTGAGCTTGACAAGGGAGAAGGTATTCCGTGGAAAGGCAATTATTCCTCATGGCTGGAGCAGAAGAAGAACCGCCTTCAGCAGGAGGAGAAGTCCGAGAGCGAAAGGCAGAAGACTTTGCAGCGAGAGCTTGAGTGGATAAGGATGTCCCCTAAGGGACGCCATGCGAAATCAAAGGCGCGTATAAATTCGTATGAGGCGCTTATCAGTCAGGATGCAGAAAAGAGGGCAAAGGATCTCGAAATATATATCCCGCCCGGTCCACGTCTCGGCGATATAGTCATTAATGCCGATAATGTGAGCAAGGCTTACGGCGACAATATTCTTATGGAGGGGATGACCTTTTCTCTGCCGCCGGGAGGTATTATAGGAATAATAGGCCCTAACGGGGCAGGAAAGACAACTCTTTTCAGGATGATAACAGGACAGGAAAAGCCTGACGCCGGAACCTTTAAAATCGGAGAGACGGTTAAGCTCTCTTATGTTGACCAGAGCCGCAGTGTTCTCGATTCGAATAAGACTATATGGGAAGTCATTTCCGGAGGCGATGATGTGATCCAGATCGGAAAGCGCGAAGTCAACTCGCGTGCGTATGTGGCGCGTTTTAACTTCTCCGGAAGCGACCAGCAGAAAAAGGTTTCCATGATTTCAGGCGGCGAGCGTAACCGTGTGCATCTCGCCCGCATGCTGAAGGAAACGGCGAATGTACTTCTGCTCGACGAGCCTACAAATGACCTCGATGTAAATACCATGCGCGCCTTGGAAGAGGCATTGGAGAATTTCGCGGGCTGCGCCGTAATTATCAGCCACGACCGGTGGTTCCTCGACCGTATCGCTACGCATATTCTTGCGTTTGAAGGAGACAGCGCGGTGGTCTGGTTTGAAGGAAACTATTCCGAATACGAGGCCGATAGAAAGGCGCGTCTCGGCGCTGCCGCGGATCAGCCGCATAGGATTAAATACAGGCATTTGACCAGAGGGTAAGGCGCTAAGACGTTATGAACGTTACGGACGGCTCTTGGGAGGTCTTTTTCTATCGGGGCGGCGAAGCCCGGCATGAGGTGTTTTTTCTTTCGGGCGCATTTTTCGAGGCTCTTGCGAACGCATAACCCTCTTTACGGGACGCCCCCTGCGGTATCCGGTGACGATCATCTCTTCAGTAATCGGCATGACCGGTATCTTCAGCCTGATGTAGGCCTCTATTTCAGGCAGGGAATGGACGTATTCCTCGCAAACGAGATTTATCGCTCTGCCCCCGGCTCCGGCCCGGGCTGTCCTGCCTATACGGTGCACATAGTCTTCAGGGTTTTGCGGGAGGTCGTAGTTTATTACATGCGTTACCCCGTCGATATGAAGTCCCCGGCTTGCCACATCCGTGGCTATAAGGATAGGTAACGTGCCGTCCTTAAAACTGGAGAGCACCTTCATCCGTTTTTTCTGATCTATGTCCCCTGTGATAGCGGCGGCTGCGAGACCGTTGGCGTTCAGAAGGGCGTCAAGCCGTTCGACCGCGTGTTTGGTATTACAGAAAATGAGATAGCGGCCGGCAGGCTCGCGTTTGAGTATTCCGAGGAGCAATCCGTTCTTCTCCGACATGCCCACATGATATACCTCTTGCTCTATCCGCTCCACCGTTACCTTCTCCGGCGTCACCGAGAACTGCAAAGGCAGGTTCATGTGTTCATAGCACAACTCAAGCACGCGGTTGGAAAGCGTAGCTGAAAAAAGCATGGATTGGCGTTTATCGTAAGGTGACATTCTCTTGAGCAGGAAGCGGAGATCGTTGATGAAGCCCATGTCGAAGAGCCGGTCGGCCTCGTCGATAATGAGGAACTGGGTTTTTTTCAGGCTGTAGACCTTCTGCTTGAGATAATCTATGAGTCTGCCGGGCGTGCCTATGAGTATATCAACGCCTCTTGCTATATCCTCGCGCTGCTTCAGGTAGTCGACGCCGCCGAAAACAGGCAGCGTTTTGAAACCTGCCGGGCCGCCGAGCAGTTTCGCTTCTGCGTCTATCTGGACGACAAGCTCGCGGGTCGGCGCAATGATGAGCACCCGCGGGGAAGATCCCCGTTCCGGCGAGGGTGTAGAAAGCATGCGCGAAAATACCGCTATAAGAAAGGCCGCTGTCTTGCCGGTGCCTGTCTGTGCCTGCGCCGCAATATCCTTGCCCCTCAGGGCCTCGGGCAGCGTCTGCGCCTGCACCGGTGTGCATTCGGTAAATCCGGCAGTCCTGATTCCCTCAAGCACCTTTTCAGGGATATTAAGTTCTTCGAATCTCATTCCCTTTACTATACTTTAAATGGAGCAAAACTATAAAGTGGAGGGAACGGAGTCTTTGTTTTTTTTGCTTCCAGCGTACAATTCATATTCAAGAAGCCTGCATTCTATGCCGCCGTTAAAGAATTGAACCCTGCGTTTTGCCCTCAACCCTACCTTTTTTGCGAGCTCAAGATTTCCGGTAAAGATATATCCCGTATATCCGCCGCATTTCTGCTTGAAGAAATCGCCTATGCCCTTGTACACGTCCTCAAGTTCCCGGATCTTTCCCATTCTCTCACCGTATTCGGGGTTTAGTATTACTATCCCTCCTCCATCCGGAATCGGGGTTTCGGAATAATCGCATACAGAGAATTCGATCATATGCTCTACACCCGCGGTAGCGGCATTTTTCCTTGCGGCCTCAACCGCCTCTTTTCTGATATCGGTAGCGATAATTCTGCGATTCAGAGTCTTTCCCGCATCCTTCTTCGCCTGTGCGCGCAGCTCTTTCCACAGGGATTCGTTAAATCCCTTCAGATGCATGAACCCGAAGTTGTCCCTTAAAAGTCCGGGAGCCCTGTTCAGTCCCATAAATGCAGCCTCTATGGCGAGAGTGCCGCTGCCGCACATCGGGTTTATGAACCGGCCGCTGCCGTTCCATTTTGAGGCCATAATAACCGCAGCCGCGAGTGTCTCCTGCATGGGCGCCTTCATGGGAATTTTTCTGTACCCGCGCTTTGACAGGGACTCACCGGAGGTGTCGAAATACAGGGCGCATTTATCTCCCCTCCAGTAAAGGTTTATCACGGTTCTGTCCTGAGCCGGACCCGAATCAGGACGCTGTCCGCGCTTTTCTTTGATCCGGTCCACAATGGCGTCCTTGCACCGCATATTCGCATAGCGGGAGTCCCTGATTGTCGGATTGTCCACACTGGATGTTACACAGACATAGCCGTCCTCGGATATGTGTTCCTCCCATGCTATCTCCGATACCGAGCGATAGAGGTCATCGGCGTCAGACGCGGAGAATTTCCTGAGGAGAAAGAGGACGCGATGTCCTGTGCGGAGCATGAGGTTAAGTCTTAGGGTATCTTCCATAGTCCCCTCTGTTTCTATGCCTGCGATGGTTTCGGACAGCACCGGGAATCCGAGTGCGAGGAGTTCTTCGCTCAAAAATGGCGGTATCCCTTTTGCGCAGGTGATCAGGATTCTGCTTTTCCCTCCCGGCACTATTTTCATTTCTTGCCTGAGGGGTCTTTACGCTCTGTGACGGTGATAATGAAATTCTCCGGTTTCAGTCCGGAGTCTTTCTCAAGCTCCTCGACAAATACTGTGATAGCCTTTTTCATGAAATGCGCGAATTTTACACTCCTGGGCAATGCAAGTATCCTCTGCCGAAGATCTTCTTCAATTGGGGCGGTGTACTTTGCCATAATCTCTCCTTTTGCTTTGACTGTCGGTTATTATCTCTTTCTGGCGCTCCTTTTTCTGCATATCTTTTTCCACGAAGAGTCTTTCTCCAGTGAAAGGGTCTATGCCGGTATAATACATCAGCGTAGAATAAGTAGATGGGGTCGGAGTAAAGACCTGCACCTGCTCGGGATTTATTTTTAATTCCCGCACGGTAAATTCTTTGAGTTTTCTCATGGCCTGCTCGTCACATCCGGGGTGCGCCGCGATAAGATAATAGGTCAGGAACTGTTTTTTGCCGAGCCTTTTATTCATAGAATCGAATGCCTCTTTGAATGCCTGCAAATACTTGCTTCCCGGCTTCCCCATTCTTTTCAGGACGGTATCTTCAGTATGCTCAGGCGCTATCTTTAGCTGCCCTGACACATGATGTTCGACAACATCTCTTAGATATGCCGCGCCGCATATTGTATCGTCCATTATCATATCGTATCTAAGCCCTGATGCGATAAACGCCTTCTTAATTTCCGGAATATCCCTTATCTGTTTCAGAAGCTCTCTCTGCCGCGAATGGTCAACCTTCAGTTGCTTGCATCTTGCCGGATACAGGCAGCGCTTATCCTTGCAGCTTCCCTTTTTAAATTTCTTTTCGCATTCAATGCCGTACATATTGGCAGTGGGGCCTCCCACATCGGCTATGTAGCCCTTGAAGCCGGACAACCGCGTAAGAGCCTTAATTTCCCGAATGATAGAGGCCGCGCTGCGAGAGCTTATAGTCCTGCCCTGATGCACTGCTATTGCGCAGAAGCTGCATTCTCCGTAGCAGCCCCGATGCGTGGTAATAGAGAATTTTATGGTATCCAGAGCCCGCACAACTCCCTGTTTTTTGTAATATGGATGCACATCGCGCTCAAACGGCATATCGTAGATTTCATCCAACTCCTTTTCAGAAGGATAGGGGGAAGGCGGGTTTTGTATCAGATAACGGGTATCCTGCTTTTGGCAAAGTCCCTGCGCTGTGAGGGGATCATTGTTCTCGTAAAACAGGCGGAACATAGCGGTGAACTTTTCCTTATCCTCTTTTACCTCTTCGTAAGACGGCAGCATGAGATAACCTTTTTCAGGCTCCTTTGCTATGTAACATATTCCGCGTATATCCTGAATATTTCCGCCCTGCGACAGGTTTTCGGCAATTTCGAGGATCGCCTTTTCTCCCATGCCGTAAACGAGAATATCCGCCTTCGCGTCGAAAAGCAGAGACCTTCTTATACTGTTTTCCCAATAGTCGTAATGCGCGATCCTGCGGAGGCTCGCCTCTATCCCGCCAAAGACAAGAGGTTTTGTATTTTTGAAATGCCTTCGTATCAGATTGGCATAGGCGATTGTGGCGCGGTCAGGCCTACGGGTATTCTCTCCGCCGGGAGTGAAGTCATCGCTGCGACGTTTCTTTTTAAGAGCGGTATAATTGGCTACCATTGAATCAACGGAACCGGCAGTAACTCCCCAAAACAGTTCAGGCTCTCCAAGCCTTGTGATGTCATCTCCGCTGTTTATATCAGGCTGGGCTATGATTCCTACCTTGTATCCGGCTTTTGCAAGCACATTGCCTATGACCGCAACTCCGATATGAGGGCTGTCTATATATGTATCGCCGGTTATCAGGATGATATCAAGGCCCTTCCAGCCTCTCTTCTTCATTTCTTCGCGGGTTGCAGGTAAAAACATCCTTTTATTGTGATGTGCGGCAGGGGAATATTGCAAGAAGGGGGCTCTATCGAACCCGGCTTGTGATATAATCAAGGCATCATGAATATGCAGGACGACATAAAGCGTATTACCGATTATTTTAAGGGCAGGGATGAGGTTTCCGCTCTCTATATTTTCGGCAGCGCCGCAAACAACAAAGAAACATCAGAAAGCGACATTGATATTGCCGTGCTGATAAATGACCGTAAAAAGGGGAAAAAAACTTGCGAGTCGCTGAAAAAAACATATTACTCCGCCTCTCCAAGATTTTCTCTGCGTACCATAGATATTGTAGTGTTGAACACAGCCCCGACTTTTCTGAAGCACCGTATTATCAAGACCGGCAAGATAGTTTTTGATAGAAACAGGAGGCTGAGAGTAAGGTTTGTTGCTAATGCCATTATTGAATATTTAGACTATAAGCCGATAGAGGATATTTGCCTGAAGGCCGTGGCCGGACGATTCAGGAGGGCGAGAGTTGGTTGATAAGCTGCTGATTGCGAGAAAGCTCGAAAGGGCGGAGAGTTACCTGAAACAGGTAAGGCAGAAGAAAGACCCGGGCATATCGCTGTTTGTTAAGGATAACGATCTCCAGAGTATAATTTTGTTTAATCTCATTCAGGCAATTCAAATATGTATAGACATCGGTTCTCACATAATAGGCGATTCAGAATGGGAAACGCCTTCAACTCAGGCGGATATATTTGAAATACTGGCGTCCAAAAAGGTTATCACCAATGCCCTTGCCAAAAAGATGATACAGATGGTCGGCTTTAGAAACAGGATAGTGCATGAATACGAAAAGACGGACATGAGAATCGTGCATGCCGTCTGGAAAAAGCATAGCAAGGATATAGAGAGATTTTGCAGGGCGGTAGCAGGGAAGTGTAAATTATGAAATGCCGCGTTCGTTGCCCTTTATCGCCGAAAGGATTGAATATGTTTATTAGAGTTTTTGTACTTCTAATCGTAGGTTTTATATTAAGTGGTTGTGCTTCGGTAGATAATACTGTCTGGTTGCCTGAATCGATATCAAAAGCTTCGACATCAGCTTATGGAACAGTTTTTGGGTCAATAGGTATAGGAGAAAACAACAGATTAATAACATCACGAAGTTTGCATTATAGGGCAGTGGGACAAAAGGATAGTGGTCAATTTAGATTTAACAATGGCGGGTTGTTCAATAGTCCAGTAGACTTCTCAGAAGGAGCAATACTAAGGAAGCGTGTTTTCTGCACATCTACCACCGGGTGACTATGAAATTTTTAATGTATCATTTTTTGAAAATCGCGGCTATTTTGGTACTACTACATTTTCCTCTAAACGAGATTTCTCTGCCCGTTTTACAGTAAAAGAGGGGCATGCTGTTTACCTTGGTGAATTTTTAAGCCATCCAGTGTTGGGTAAAATTTTTTTTGGGATGTCAGTTACAGCCGAAGGCTATTTTGTAGTAGCTAATAAACTTCATAGAGACTTAGCTGTTCTATCAGGCCGTGGTGAAAAGATTGCATCAGATAAAGTTACCATCATGGTTCCGACATTCCTGTTAATAGGAGTGCCGGTGTTTAGGGACAGTCGCGCTGAATGATGCGTAACAATATGCTGCAGATATTACGATATAATTCACACGGGCACTTTTATGACAATCTTTTTAACGGTTTCCAGTTTATTCGCATACTGAGCCTGCGGCATGTGCCCGTCATGCGGGAAAAATATCACGAACATGCCCGGCGTAAGGTTTATAAAACCGACCTCGCCGTGTAATTTCTGAAAATCTCTGTCCTCGATGTATGCCTCTTCAGCGCAATCTTTTTTGTTGCAGACCCCTATTTTTTCCCGTCCTGTTAATATCATCTGTATATCAATGTATTTCCGGTGGCATTCTATAAAACATTGAGAAATCTCTTTTGTCTCATATTCACTGACAAGGGCAAAGACGCCGCTTTTGCCGATGTCGTATTTTCCCGACGGCAGTTCGGCCAAATCCTGTCTGCCGATGAATCCTGCCGCATCTGTAAAATCCTGATGAATGCAGAGATAGTTGTTAAAGTTTTCCATAGAGTCGAATATCATGCGGTTATTGTATCACAGACAGATTGCAAAACATTGCTAATCCGGAACATATCCCTATCTTGACAAATGTAACCATTCAGGTTACACTTTAATAGGTGATTAAATCGTTTGCGCATAAAGGGCTTGAAAAGTTCTATCGCACCGGGATCACATCCGGCATTCAGGCCATACATACCAAACGGCTAAGATTGATACTGACCCTGCTTGACGCGGCAGTCGTTGTTGAAGATATGAATGCCCCCGGTCTTAACCTGCACCGGCTAAAAGGCGGCAGGAAAGGCCTGTGGACAGTGACAGTGCAGGCTAACTGGCGGATGACATTCAAGTTTGAAGGCGGCAACGCCGAGATTATTAACTATGAAGATTACCATTAGGAGGTATGCTATGGGGATGCACAAACCGGAGCACCCCGGAGAGGTGCTGAAGGAATTGTGGCTTGAGCCACTTGGTCTGACTCTTACCGAGACGGCGAAACGGCTTGGCGTTACACGGAAGACGGTCTCCAAGATTATTAATGAACGGGGATCTGTAACTCCCGAGATGGCATTGAGGCTTGAGATTGTTTTTGGAACTTCGGCTCAGTCATGGATGAACATGCAGACTGCTTATGATTTATGGCAGGCATCGGCATTGCGTAAAACGCTGCTCAAGTCACTGCGTCAATCCAGCCGCGCCTCGTCTCTCGCGGCATAAGCACAGTATCAGTGGAGTAATACAGACAATGTTGGAATGGACGGGATACATAAAGATATTTACCACCTTGCTGGCGATAGTGAACCCGCTCGGCGTAATTCCTATTTTTGTCAGCCTTACAGGCGATTTAACGGACTATGAGCGCAGGCATATTGCCCGCACTACAAGCATAACGGTTGCCGTTGTGCTGATTACAGCTACATTGATAGGAAAGCCGCTCCTGAATTTTTTCGGCGTCAGCATAGCGTCGTTCAAAGTCGGAGGCGGAATTCTTTTAATGCTGATGGCAATCGCCATGATGCAGGCCAAACACACGGAAGGCAAGCAGACGCCGGAGGAGGCTGAAGAAGCCGAAGAGAAGGAGAGTATTGCCGTAGTGCCTATCGGCATGCCTTTATTGGCAGGGCCCGGCGCTATATCTACGGTGATAATCTACGCGGATGCGTCGTCTCAGCCTGCGCATATAGGCTTGATCATTGCCGGCAGCCTGATGGTAGCGCTATTGACATGGGGCTCTCTGAATATCGCCGGCCCCGTCAGTAAAATGCTGAGCAAGACCGGGATAAATATTGTAATCCGTCTCATGGGACTGCTGCTGGCCGCCATTGCAGCAGAATTCATTGCAGGCGGGCTGCTTCAACTGCTGCCGGGACTGGCTGCATAGCAAGGGATAACCGATTGGAGGCCGATGTATGGACGGTACGAGACGTTCCGATATAAGACCGGGGCTACGTGTTTCGATTGTATTGAAGAAAGATCAAAAGACCGGGAAATTGACGGAAGGGGTTGTAAAAGATATTTTAACCAATTCGTCTTTGCACCCGCACGGAATTAAAGTCCGGCTGGAAAGCGGAGATGTCGGACGGATAAAGAAGATATAAGGAGATATGAGAAAGCCGTTACGCAATAGAATAAGCGTCTCGCCGTATATCACGCCTGAAGGGCAGAGACAATTGAGCGAAGAGCTATCGTATCTGTGGAAGGTTAAACGTCCGCAGGTTACTCAGGCTGTTGCAGAGGCTGCCGCCATGGGGGATCGTTCGGAGAACGCGGAGTATATTTACGGCAAAAAGCAATTAAGGCAGGTCGATTCCCGCGTTCGTTTTCTCTCAAAGAGGTTGAGCGAATTGATCGTAGTGGACAGGACGCCTGACGATGCTTCAAAGGTATTTTTCGGCGCATGGGTTGAGGTTGAGGACAGCGACGGTAACGTGTGCCGGTATCGCATTGTCGGTCCTGATGAATTTGATCCGGAGAAGGGTTTTATCAGCATCGATTCGCCTATGGCAAAAGCGTTGCTGCGCAGGACAGAGGGCGATGAGGTTGTTGTGAAAAGGCCTAACGGTACTGCTGTTTTCGTTGTGACATCCATCCGTTATTAATTCAAAATAAATACTATGTTCAGTGATTTGTTATGCGATATCCGTTATTTTGTAACTGAAGTTTATCTTTGCAACTCCTTCAAGAGTCGCCTTTACCGAGCAGTATTTCTCCATTGAAAGCTCCACAGCCCTTTTTATGGCCTCTTCCGACAAATCCTTACCGCTGACTGTGAATTCTATCTCTATCTCGGTAAATTTTTTAGGGTAGGTATCGGCCTTTTCGCCTTTTACGTTAATATCTATGCCTTTTAACTGTTGTTTCTTTTTTTGGAGTATCGATGCCACATCCATGCCGGAGCATCCTCCGAGGCCGATCAGGAGCAGTTCCATCGGCCTCATGCCCGTATCGTTTCCGCCGACCTCCGCGTCTCCGTCCATCACGATAGCGTGGCCTGTCCCCGACTCGCCTACGAATTGAAGCCCATCAACCCATTTAACCTTTGCGCTAAGCATAAAGACCTCCTCTAAGACTAAATTAAGTTTATAAAAAAGACAGGGAATAGTATTGGAGCGACTTCGACAGCCCAAGCGTAACATGGATGTTTAAGCGGGCTGTCGTAGCTTCGGAGACAGGGTGGATGCCTGTCGAGAATGAAGCGGAAATACTGTTTTTTGTCTTTTTTATCATCTATGGATTTGTTAATTGCAGCCTTTGTATCGCTGTTGCCTTGCCGCTTTTTTCGTCTATCTCTATAATCACACCCGACAATATTCCCTTGCCTCCGGCAACGTCGTATTTCCTCGGCATGTGCGAGAGGAACCTCTCGACTATCTGCTCTTTTTCAATGCCGATAACCGAGTCTTGAGGTCCTGTCATGCCCGCGTCGGTGATATAGGCGGTTCCTCCGGATAGGATTTTTTCGTCGGCGGTCTGGACATGGGTATGGGTTCCTATTACGGCGCTTACTATCCCGTCCATGTAATAACCGAAGGCTATTTTTTCGGATGTCGCCTCCGCATGGAAGTCTATGAATACTACGTTTGCGGCTTCCTTCAGTTTTTCGGCCTCGGCCTTGCCCGATCTGAACGGGCAGTCGAGTGTATTCATAAATACCCGTCCCGATATGTTCATTACGGCTATTTTTTCTTTGTTCGGGAGGGTATATATTATGCTGCCGTATCCGGGGACGCCGGGGGGATAGTTGAGGGGCCTCAGGATTCTGTTTTCTTTCGATATGTAGTGAACGGCCTCTTTTTTATCCCACACATGGTTGCCTGTGGTTATGATGTGAACGCCGCAGTTGAAAAGCTCTTCCGCTGTTTTTTCCGTTATGCCGAAGCCGCCGGCGGCGTTTTCTCCATTGGCGATAACTGCGTCTATTTTGTACCGGCTTGCGAGGTTAGGCAGGAGGCTTTTCACCGCCTGCCGTCCTGTCTTGCCTACTATGTCGCCTATAAATAAGACCTTCATCGGCTATTTCGCGTAATCGACGTGTCTCGACTCGCGTATTACCGCGACTTTTATCTGTCCGGGATATGTCATTTCGGTCTCTATTTTCCGCGCAAGGTCTTTTGATATGACCGCGCACATATCGTCGTTCACATCATCCGGCTTTACGATGATCCTTATCTCTCTTCCGGCCTGAATCGCGTAACATTTGTCCACGCCGTTGAACGACATGGCAAGCTCTTCAAGTTTTGTGAGCCGTTTCAGATAGTTTTCAATGCTTTCTCTTCTGACTCCAGGTCTTGCTGCAGATAGGGCATCACCTGCCGCGACAAGGGCCGATTCCACGCATGAAGGGTCTACATCACCGTGATGCGCCATAATGGCGTTTATTACATAGTCGTTTTCCCCGTATTTTTTCGCGAGATTCGCTCCGATCTCCTGATGCGAGCCCTCGATCTCATGGTCTACGGCCTTGCCTATATCGTGCAGAAGTCCGGCTCTCTTTGCGAGTTTTATATCGACGCCTAATTCTCCCGCCATCATTCCCGCGAGATAGGCTACTTCTTTAGAGTGCTGCAATATGTTCTGCCCGTAGGAAGTCCTGTATTTAAGCCTTCCTATGGTCTTTATAAGCTCCGGGTGTATGCCGGAAATGCCGAGGTCGAACACGGCCTTTTCGCCTTCTTCCCTGATAGTGCCGTCAACTTCCTTTTTTACCTTTTCTACTACTTCCTCTATTCTTGTCGGATGGATTCTCCCATCGGCTACGAGCCTTTCAAGCGCTATGCGGGCAATTTCCCTTCTTACAGGGTCATGCGCCGACAGCGTAACGAGTTCCGGAGTATCGTCAACAACGAGGTCAACGCCTGTGGCAGCTTCGAATGCCCTTATATTTCTTCCTTCCCTGCCTATAATCCTTCCCTTCATATCGTCGCCCGGCAGGCTTACCGCGGATACGGTCGCATCGGCCACATAGTCGCTCGAATACCTTTGAATTGCGAAACTTATAACCTCTTTTGCCTTTTTCTCCGCGTTCTCTTTAGCCTCGTCCTCGATCTTCTTGGCAAGTTTGGCAGCCTCGAACTTTGTATCTTCGGCTACCCGCTTTAAGAGTTCCTGTTTCGCGTCTTCGGAGGTAATTCCGGAGATGCGTTCGAGCATAAGCGTCTGTTCTTTGATGAGATTGGAATACTGGTTTTCTTTTTCAGAAAGCGAGCGTTCCCGCGCATGATGTTCCCGTTCCCGTTTATTGTATTCGTGCTCTTTCCTTTCGAGCTGATCCGTTCTCTTTTCCAACTGCTCTTCCTTCTGCCTGAGTCTCTTGTCGAGTTGGTTAAGCTCTCTCGTCCTTTCCCTTATCTCTTTTTCAGCCTCGACCTTTGCCTGATATGCAAGGTCTTTCGCGTGAATAGCGGATTCTTTTTTCATCGCTTCCGCCTCGCGTTTAGCGTCTTCCATTAACTGCTTTTTCTCTTTTTCGATGCTTTCCTTCTGTGATTTGAGGGTGTTCCTGTAAATCATGAAGAAGGCGAGGCCGGTTACGGCGCCGGCAGCAACGGCAATCAGTATCAACATAAAGCTATTGTCCATATGGGTTATCCCCCTCCTTGGCGAATTTTAATTAAAAACAATCGGGCGCCGAAAAAACGGCACTCGAGAAGGATATGACTATGACGGATAGGCAATTAAGAGATAAAACCGGTGTGTGTTACAACGATCTCAGAGTCGGGACATGACCATGCATTGTGTTTTTTATATGCAAATTGTCTTGAATATCATGCATGATGAAGCTTTTTAAATATGTTTTCTTCAAAGTCCTAACTCCTTTATTTTCACACGTTAATTGCAACTATCCAACTCGTCACATCACAGCTCATAGTTCATGGCTTTTCCATGGATGAGGGATAAGCCATCAACCATGAGCTATTAAGCCCACCCTGCCGTGTGGTGAAAAATTAGATCCCTGTGTCTACAGGTGGGCGCCTTGAAGATAACTTAGGCTTCCTCTCTTCCCTTGCGGGGGAGGCTTGCACACCGTGTACCTAACGCCGGCTCCCCAAAAATCTAATTTGCGGGATCAAACGCTTTCACCTAACCACAAACAGGGCAGGTAATCAATCCCTTAGTTAGTTATAACAGAAAACGGGGTGTATAAGCAACTAAAATGTGGCCCGCCGATTCCCCCGTCAGCGCCGGAGACCGAATATCTTAAATGCGCGTTTCTCGAGCTATAAATGCAGGTTATCTATCTAAAATTTTAATTAATAGATAGTCTATGATTTTTTTCTTGACAGGCGATATTTTGTCTGCTATTCTTAAATCAGAAGCGCCTCGTTACCTCCCCTAAGCTGCTGTCCGGTTTCCACGGGCAGCAGCACTTTTATTGAAGTTCGATTAATTCGTATTCCCGTTTGCCGAGGCCGAGCCTTTCCGCCTCTTCTACTTGAATGATATAGTTTTTATGATGCAGTCCGAGCAGTATGTCTTCGCCCTGTTTTATCTTTTCATCCTCTGCAAGAGATGCCGGCAAAGGGACTGCCTTCAAAAGCATATCTATGGATGCCTGCTCTACGGCTACGATGTCGTCCGAGATTAAAATTCCTATATCCTGAATAACAGGCACGTCAGCGGCGGGCATGCAGTCGCATTCAGGCTGTATTTCCGTGAGAAAATTCACGTAGATAACCTTATTAGGCTTGAATGTGCCGAGCACGGCCTTTGCGGCCTCGGAAAGGGATTTCATAAAGACATCGACATCTTCAGGCAAATGCAGGGAGCCTTCAGGACATACCCTCGCGCACCTTCCGCATCTCCAGCATCTCTCGTTCGTATAACTGAATTTATCATCCTTGAAACTGATGCAGTCCAGAGGGCATACTTCTTCGCATTGCCGGCATAAGGCGCATTGCTCGCTGTCCCATACGAGATCCCCTTCTCCTATCGTGTGCATCGAACCCCTTCCGCATTTCCAGCCGCAGTGCCTATGGCTTCCGCTTACGCCTCCCATCGCGATATTTTTTATAGCCCCGGCATATCCGGCATTAATATGGCCTTTTACGTGGGAGCAAACTACCATTGCCGGCACGTCGTAAATCAGGGACGCCGTTGCTATCTCTCCGAGTATATCTCCGGCCTTTACCATGATGTTGTCGTTTCCGTAAAGGCCGTCGGCAAGGACGACAGGAGCGCCTACCGAAAGATGATTTATGCCGTTTTGGTTCGCGATTTCAAGGTAATCGAGCCCCTTGATCCTTACGGTATCCGTAATAAAAGGCTTTGTTCCCGCTGTTTTTAACGCATCGACCACTTTTCTTAAAAATATCGGTCTTACTATTCTATGCGCGCCTTCGGACCCGAAATGGGTCTTTACGGCTGCCCACTCGTTCTTTTCAAAATATTTTGAAAGGTCTACCTCTTTTAAGAGACGTTCGAGCTTTCCGGGCATGCTTTCGTCGTATTTCCATTTACTTACTCTCGCCGATGCAAAATAAACTGTAGACATAGTTTCACCTCGAATCATTAGTGGTCTATATAAGGCATATGACTCAATTCCTTTGCAAAAAAACTACCTCTATGCAAGCGCATATCATTATTTGACCATATTGCTTTTATCATATTGTTTCTCCCGGCTTCCGCTGTCGACTTCAGCAGGGTTGAAGTAAACCGTGCTTTTGCCGCAGAAATTGAGCCCTATGCCTTGTCTTCTAATCATCTGATTTTTTGTTTGAGATCTTATTATATATCACCGCGATTAACCACGCGCTTACAAAGCCGTCGAGAAAGCCGTAAAAGAGTCCGAGGAGGCTTCCTACCGGAGATATGCTATACCCCGGATATATGGATTGCGCGAGAACTTCGAGAAACAGTTTTCCGTATCCGGTATAAAATGACAGCCACGTTGTTATAAACAGCAATCCGCCCCATACCGAGCCGAGGGCAATCCCCAGAGCTAAAGGTTTAAGTTTCATCTTTGCCTCCTCTGTAAAAACAACACTTATAAAGGCATAAAAGCAGACTTATACCATATAATCGCTACGGTTATAATAAATTTTACTAAAATTAAACGCCATTGTATAATAAAAAATGTTTTATCGGCTGTTAATAACAATCGTTTCCCTGTTTTTGCCCGCCTTTGCCGGTTCGGGACAAATGCCCGAATATAAGTTAGACGTCTCGTTCGATATTAATAATTCCAGGATTATCGGGCTTGCAAAGATCGATGTAACTGCCGGCAGGGAGATTATACTGCATACGGGCCTGCTCGAAATTAACGATGTAAGCCTGAATAAGCAAAAGATCTCATTCGATGTCCGAAACGGTACTCTGAAGATTTTGCCGGCTCAGAACGGCGTCGTATTTATTGAGTATGCCGGTGTTTTTAAAGGCGGCAATTCAGGTTATAGCGCCGATCCGGGAACGGTTCATAGCATTATAGATGAGAGGGGTATTTCTCTTACGGGAATATGGTATCCGCAACCGGATACTTTGCACAGGTATCGTCTCAGCGCATCCCTGCCGAAAGGATACGAGGCTGTTTCAGAGGCGGAAAGCATTATTAAAAGCACAAAGAACGGCAGCACGGAGTTTATCTTCGAATTTCTTTATCCTGTTGACGGTATAAATTTTATCGCCGCAAACAGGTACGAGACAATAAAAGACAATTTTAACGGCGTTGAAATCCATGCCCTTTTCTTCAAAGAGGACGTAGAACTCGCCAAAAAATATATAGAGTACACAAAGAAATATCTCAAGATGTATGAGGCGCTTTTAGGCAAATATCCTTACAAGAGATTTGCGATCGTCGAAAACTTCCTGCCGACCGGATACTCGATGCCCACGTATACGCTGCTCGGCCGGGATGTTGTAAGGCTTCCGTTTATCGTGGAGACGTCCCTCGGCCATGAAATCCTGCATCAGTGGTTCGGCAATCTCGTGTATATCGATTATGAGAAGGGCAACTGGGCGGAGGGACTTACCACGTATCTTGCGGATCATCTTTACGAGGAGCAGAAAGGGAAGGGCCGGCAATACAGAAAACAGGCGCTCATCGATTACGAAAGTCATGTGAACGAGAAGAATGAATTTTCTGTCGGAGAATTCGCGGGAAGAGTAGATTTTTCATCGAAAGCGATAGGATACGGAAAAGCCGCCATGATATTCCATATGCTCAAAAACATTACAGGAGAAGAGATATTTTACCGGTCATTGAGGGACTTTATAAAAGAAAAGAGTTTTAAGAAGGCATCATGGGAAGATATAAGGGTAATATTCGGGAAGAATTACGGGAGAGATCTGCAATGGTTTTTCAGGCAGTGGCTTGATGAAAAGGGACTTCCGGATCTCAGGCTTGAAAATGTAAAGGTACGGCGAAGCGGCGTCAAATTCGAGGTTAATTTCAGCATAAGCCGGGGTGAGAAGATTTATGTAATGGACGTGCCTGTAACGCTGTATTCAGGCGATATGAGGATAAAAAAATCATTCAGAGCTGATAAAGATACGAACAGCTTCAGCATGCTCGTTGATAGAGAGCCCGAAAAGATAGTTATGGATGAGGATTATGATATTGCCCGCAGGCTCTCAAGCAAAGAATTCCCGCCCGTAATAGCGAGGCTGATAGGCGATGAGAAAATTCTGACGGCGCTGCCTCCTTCGAATAGAGAATTTTACGGCAGCGCGATTTATATGCCTAAAGAAAAAACGGCATTGCAGAAAGAGGCCAAGGATATAAAAGATTCCGACATGAAGGCATCGTCCGTCATAATACTCGGAAATGACAATCCATTGGTCGAAAGGCTCTACGGAAAGCCCGAAATAATCTATTCGGGCTTCAGTATTATTATTAAAAAAAATCCGTGGAATTCAAAGAAGATCGTTGCGATCATTAACGGAAAATCAAAGGAGGATGTAGATACGGCCTTCAGGAAGATATTCCATTACGGCAAATACAGCGCCCTTGCCTTTGATAAGGGAAGAAATATTTATAAAAGGATTGACGAATCAGGAAGGGGGATTCCCATGAATATTACCGAGCAGGCAACGGCAATAGATGTCTCTGCATTAAAGACATTGGATGAGATCATAAATTCGGTCTCGAATAAAAAGATAATCTATGTCGGGGAAAGCCACGACCAATTCGCGCATCACGATGTCCAGCTTCGGGTTATAAAGGGAATTTATTCCAGAAATAAGAAAACAGCGATAGGCATGGAGATGTTTCAGCGGCCTTTTCAGAAAGTGCTGGACGATTATATAGCAGGCAGCATCGATGAAAGGGAGTTTCTGAAAAAGTCCGAATATTTCAAGAGATGGGGGTTCGATTACAATCTTTACAAGCCGATACTCGACTTCGCAAAGCAGGAAAAAATACCCGTGATCGCCCTTAATATCCGGCGCGAGATTATAGATAAGGTGTCAAAAAACGGCATCGATGCGCTTTCCGATGAGGAAAAGAGGGAAATTCCTTCGCAGATGGATTTATCCGACGATAAGTACAGGGAGAGGCTTAGAAATATCTTCGAGATGCATGTAAGGTCTAAGGAAAGGAACTTTGAATTTTTTTACCAATCCCAAATCCTCTGGGACGAAACCATGTCCATGTCCATAGACGAATTTATAAAGAAGAATCCAGAATATCAGGTGGTTGTTCTTGCCGGAAGCGGTCATCTGCAATACGGCTCGGGCATTCCTAAACGAACTTTCAGAAGGAACGGGCATGATTATTCCGTTATTCTGAACGATGCAGAAACAGAAAAGGATATAGCGAATTATATAGTTTTTCCGAAGCCTGTTGCCGGCGTTTCCGCTCCGAAACTTATGGTTTTGCTGAAAGAGGATAACGGGAAGGTCGTTATAGACGGATTTGCGGAGGACAGCGTTGCCGAAAAGGCCGGTCTTAGCGATGGAGATATATTAATCTCCATCGACGGCATTGAAGTAAGCAGCGTGGACGATATAAAACTCCATCTCTCTTTTAAAAAGAAGGGCGATAAGGTAAGGGTAAAGGCTTTAAGAAAGCGGTTTCTATTCGGAGACAAAGAGATGGAGTTCGACGTAACCCTTTAACGCCTTTCCTCGAAGTTTTTTATGAACTGCTCAATCTGCACTCCCAAATAGACGCATTTGATATTGTTTATGCAGTCGTCCGCGTCTTTTTTCTCGATGTGCGTCGTAAGCTCGTTGGAGCCTTTTTTGAATTTTACGATCCATGCGTTCTTCCCTTCGTCGAAGCTGAGCCCGACCGATATGCCGTGTTTCGTTATCTCAGGATACATTTCGAGTATTTTTTCTTCCAGCCCGACCTGTGTGTAGCCCATAAACGCCTCCTCTACATCGATTTTAATAAAATTGTATCAGTTTGGTTTTTATTGTCAAGTTTTGATAAAATAACAATGGAGGCTTGAAAAAAATCGCAACCATTTACGGAAATATATCAGGTTTAAAAAAGAGTGTCCTTTACTCCCTCGAAAAGATTTATCGCAGGAAGATCCCGGCAAATAAGCTTATAACGGTTGAGCTTGCGAGATACCTGACGGAACTTTCCTTTGAAATCGGCAAGCAGATAGGCATTATTGCAAATAGGGGCGGCGTTATAACTCACGTTGTCGTCGGCGATGCAAGGAGCGTTTTTATTCCCGGCCTCGACGATTTCCCTTTAGGCAGAAGCGCGTTACGGGGCTTGAGGTTTATCCATACTCATCTTACGGACGAACCCCTCAATAGAGAAGACATTACGGACCTCTCGCTCTTGAGATTCGACATGATAGCCGCCGTAAGCGTGCGGGAAGGGCTTCCTTATAACATCTACGCGGCACATCTGATGCCTTACGGTTCGGATAAGAAGCATGAGACCATAACGTCCGATTTTTACAGGTTCGATCTCGACTTCAGGAGTTTTATCGCTTCGCTCGAAGACGAGATGGACAGGCGCAGGGTTATCGACCGGAAGGACAAAAGGGAAAGGGCTATTCTTGTAAGCGCGTCAACAAAGCCGAAATACGAGATCGAAGATTCGATGGAGGAACTCAAGGAGCTTGCGGTATCGAGCGATGTGATCGTGCTCGACGCCGTTATTCAACGGTTAAAAAATATAAATCCGAAATATGTTTTAGGAGAAGGAAAGCTCAAAGATCTGGTTGTCAATTCTATGGATAAGGGCGCGACATTGCTTATATTCGATCAGGACCTTACGCCTTCGCAGATACGGGCGATTGCGGAGACCGGCGAACTTAAGGTCATCGACCGCTCGCAATTGATACTCGATATTTTCGCCCGAAGGGCGCACAGCCGCGACGGCAAGGTGCAGGTGGAGCTTGCCCAGTTGAAATACATGCTTCCGAGGCTTACAGGCAAAGGGACCGCCATGTCGAGGCTTACCGGAGGCATCGGCGGAAGGGGTCCCGGCGAAATGAAACTCGAGATAGACAGGAGGCGCATACGCGAAAAAATAACCCGCCTCGAAAGAGAACTCGACACGCTGAGCGAGGCGCGGAAACAGAGGAAGCAGAGAAGGGTCGGCAAGGGAATTCCGATAGTCTCTATAATAGGTTATACGAATGCCGGTAAATCTACGCTTTTAAATACTCTCACAAAGAGCGCGACCATCGTAGAGGATAAGATGTTTGCCACCCTCGACACGGCAAGCAGGAGATTGAGATTCCCGAAGGAGCGCGAGATCATAATAACCGATACTGTCGGATTTATCAGGGACCTGCCGAAAGACTTAATGGCCGCGTTTAAGGCGACCCTTGAAGAGCTTGAAGATGCCGATTTGCTGCTTCATCTCGTGGATTTATCGAATCCGAGGTTCGAGCAGCAGATAGCCTCGGTCGAGAATATTCTAAGCGATCTTAAAATCAAGGATAAGCCGAGGCTTATGATCTTTAACAAGCTCGATAAAATTTCGGCAGTGGAGGCTGAAAACATAATATCACGATATGGCGCGATTGGAGTATCGGCAATCAAACCCGATACCCTTCAGCCGCTTTTGAACGCAATCGAGCAGCGAATCTGGAAATCACAATATGAGTAAAGGCTTTTTCAGCACGCCTCACATCCCGTTAGAAGGGTTTTAAACATGATGCCTGCATTGCCGTACCTTCTTTGCTTCTGCGAAGTTTGGTAAGGTATAATAATCGTCTATGGAATTTACGCCTAAATGGATAGCATGGGAAATAACACGGAGATGCAATCTTAAATGCGTTCATTGCCGCTCGTCGTCGGAGATGGAGGCAAAGGGGCATCCGGATTTGCCGTTAAAAGAGGCATTCAGGATACTGGATGACATCTCAAGTTACGCGAAGCCTGTAATCGTGCTTTCAGGCGGCGAACCGCTCATGCGCGGGGATGTCTTTGAAATTGCAAAATACGGTACTGAAAAAGGCCTTCGCATGTGCCTTGCCACGAACGGCTCTCTCGTTACGGATGATATATGCGAAAAAATAAAGGCATCCGGCATCAGGATTGTTTCTTTGAGCCTCGACGGCTCCACCGAAGATGTGCATGATAATTTCCGTAATGAAAAAGGCGCGTTTAAGGGCATACTCAATGCTGCGCGGCTTTTTAAACGGCACGGTATCGAATTCATAATAAACTCGTCATTCACAAAGCGCAATCAGGAAGAGATACCTAAAATCTATAAGCTCGCAAAGGAACTCGGCGCGACTGCGTGGTATATGTTCATGATAGTCCCGACCGGCAGGGGCGAAGAGATAATGAACGAGCTTATATCAAAGGAAGATTACGAAAAAATACTCGAATGGCACTACGATATGGAGAAGGACGAGAAGGATATGCTTGTCCGCCCGACCTGTGCGCCGCATTATTACCGCATAGTCTTGCAGAAATCAAAAGAAGAGGGCGAGAAGTTCGAACGCCGCACTCTGAAGTTTTCCACCGGAGGGTCAAAGGGATGTCTTGCAGGACAGCTTATTTGTCTCATCAATGTTGACGGAGATGTGCTTCCGTGCAGCTATTTTCCCAAGTCCGCAGGAAATATCAGAAAGCAGTCGTTTAAGGATATATGGGAGAACTCGGAGTTGTTCAAAGACATGAGGGATTTTAAAAAATATAAGGGCAGATGCGGCGCGTGCGAATTCGTCAACGTATGCGGCGGGTGCAGGGCGCGAGCCTATGCGATGGAAGGCGATTACCTTGAAGAAGAGCCGTTTTGCGGTTATGTACCGATGAGAATAAAGAGAAAAACCGAGGTGGAGGTTCGATGAACGATACGTTTCTCAAGGCATGTAGAGGCGAAAAGACCGACTACACACCTGTGTGGCTTATGAGGCAGGCCGGAAGATACCTTCCCGAATATCAAAAGGTGCGGTCAAAAGTAGATTTTCTTACTCTTTGCAAGACCCCGGAGCTTGCGGCAGAGGTGACAATTCAGCCTGTCGATATTCTCAAGGTCGATGTCGCAATACTTTTTTCCGATATTCTTGTCCCGATAGAGCCGATGGGCATGAAGCTCGAATTTTCTGAATCAAAGGGGCCGATTTTATACGATCCGATAAGAAACGATATAGCCGTTTCAAAGTTAAGAAAAATAAAATCCGAGGAAGACGTTCCGTTTGTCATGGAGGCGATAAAAATTCTGGTTAAAAAGCTGAATGTGCCGTTAATCGGTTTTTCGGGCGCTCCCTTCACACTCGCGACTTATATGATAGAGGGCGGCAGCTCAAAGAATTTTATTAATACCAAAAAGATGATGTTTCAGACGCCCGACCTTTACGCAAAACTCATGGATAAGATTACCGATACGGTCATAAATTATCTTCAGGCGCAAATAGATGCCGGAGTCCATGCGATTCAAGTCTTTGATTCATGGGCCGGCATACTTTCCCCATACGATTTTGAAAGGTATGCCCTGCCTTATGTTCAAAGGATAGTCTCCACATTCAAAGGCAAGGTGCCCGTTATTTATTTTGCCTTTAACGGAAGCGCAATGCTTAAGAAGGTCAAACAGTCAGGCGCGGACGTACTCGGCATTGACTGGAGGATCGATATTTCAGACGCCGTCAACTCGCTCGGCAACGATGTCGTTGTTCAGGGAAACCTCGATCCGTGCGTTTTATTCGGCACAAAGGATTTGATAAGGGAAGGCGTATCACAAATCCTTCAAGGCGCAAAGGGCGCAAAGGGGCATATCTTCAACTTAGGCCACGGCATATTGCCTGAAACGCCGGTTGAAAATGCAATCGCAATGGTAGAAGCCGTGCATGAACTAAGCGCAAAATAATTAAAGGTATGTAAAAGGCGAGAGCTAATCCTAATCCCGCCTTTTACCATTTACCATTTGCTGCGGCTTTTCCTGCTCTTCGCCAAATCTGCCGACGAACCTGCTCTTCGTCTTGCCTCTAAACTCATCCGCGCAGTAAGCCGATAAGCTTCGCCTTATTTTCCGGTTTTGTGGTAAAATTGAACCTGAAAGGAGTGCAGGCATATGATTAAGACCGAAAAGATCAAAAAAGAAATAGATATTCTTCCGAAAGACATGCTTGAAGAAGTGGAGAGATTTATCAAGAATCTAAAGGGTCGGAAGAAAAGAGCAATAGGAAAATCATCACTTCTGTCGGAATTGGCAGAGGTCTCAACCGACATTGATATGCCGGTTGATTTCTCAAAGCAACATGACCATTATCTTTATGGCATTCCGAATAAATGAGCGGAATGTTTCTCGATACCGGTTATCTGATAGCCTTGGTTAATAAAAGAGACAATCTGCATAATAGTGCCATAGCAGCATCCCAAGAATTTTACGGCCCATTTTTTACTACTGAACTTATTCTTGTTGAACTTGCAAATAGTCTTTGTTTATCTTCACAAAGGCAACTTGCGGTTAGAATAATCGAAAAAATACAGGCTGATCCATTGACGACCATTATTCCTTTCCCTGCTGAAAAATTTAAGGAAACCTTTGCTTTTTACAAAAGACGGCCTGATAAATCATGGGGAATGATTGACTGTTTTTCTTTCCTTGTAATGGATGAATTTGGTATAAAACAGGCGCTTACATTTGATGAACATTTTAGGCAGGCTGGATATAAAACGCCTTTATTATAGGAGTAAAAATGCTTAATCTCGGAATTCTTGCATCGGGGCGAGGTTCTAATTTTCAGTCAATTATAGATGAGATTGAAGCCGGCAAGATCAATGCGACAATTAAAGTGCTCGTAGTTGATAATCCCGATGCCTATGCCGTAGAGCGGGCAAAGAAACATTCGATAGAATATCTCTATATCAATCCGAAGGAATTTAAATCGAAAGACGATTTTTTCACAAAGATCGCTGACGAACTGAAGGCAAGAGGCGTTGAACTCGTTGTCCTTGCGGGATTCATGAGGATAGTGAGAAAGCCTTTGATAGATGCCTTCCCGAATAAGATCATGAATATCCATCCCGCTCTTTTGCCTTCGTTTCCGGGCCTCCATGGGCATAAGCAGGCTGTAGATTATGGAGTTCGCATCAGTGGATGCACGGTGCATTTTGTCGATGAGGGAATGGATACAGGGCCTGTTATAATTCAGGCTGCCGTGCCTGTGTCTCCTGATGATACGGAGGATACGCTCTCGGCAAGGATATTAAAGCTTGAGCATAAGATATTTCCTGAAGCGATAAGGCTTTATGCCGAAGGCAGGCTGAAAGTAGAGGGCAGGGTTGTGAAGATTAAGGGCTACGAATTAGAGGACGAATATATTATAAATCCGCCGTTGAGGTTAAAATGACAGGGCATAGCATTTTGTTTTATTAAAAGTCGTAAATATTTGAGGTGATTTATGGAACAATGGCCGACTTTGGAAGAACAGATTAAGGAATCGGGCATATATTATCCGAGGAAGTATGACATTACTTACAGGGTGGGATATGTGCTTCAGACTATCGGCGCTATTGGATTTGCCGTACTTTATGGTCTGCAATCCAAATTGCAGGTAATCCCGTTTATAATATTCAACGCAGGAATAGCCTTGTCGTCAATGTATCTGCTTGTCTGGAAGGCCGAGATAAAGCGGTTTATACTCAGGATGACCTTTGCGGGCATAGCGCTTCAGATCAGCAGTATATTCATACAGCCTCTAAATGCATTTTATGCCGGAAAAATGTTTTTCCTCGGACTCGGCCTTACCCTTGCGGGCGGCGCGGGTCTTGTCGGCAAAGAGGCTTATTGCTTCAGGTTTAACGAGGGGTGGTTTCTTTTAATGGTCTATCCATGGGCGGTTATCCCCAATCTTTTCGGATTTGGAAGTTACAACTATAATCTTATCGTTTCATCGGTTATTGCGCTCTTGCAGCTTTCTTTCTTGAGAAGAAAATTAAACCAGCCTTTATTAAAGCATTGCGAGAACAATGTCTGTGGATTACCGGGAAATAAGACCTAAACAAGCGATTTTATATGTCAGGCACTGCTCAAAGACGCCTCTTTTCGCAGTACCTGACATATATTTTTGTATTAGAATCGTTCAATTCAGGTAAGAATAAATGAGAATATCCGGCGGCGCTGCAAAGGGAAGAAAGGTCGGCATTAAGAAGGCATTTGCTCAAAAAGGCGAGGGCGACGAACTCAGGCCGACCTCCGCGAAAGTAAGACAGGCGATCTTTAATATTTTAGGAGAAAGAATAATCGATGCCGTATTTTTAGACCTTTACGCGGGAACCGGCGCGGTCGGTATAGAGGCATTGAGCAGAGGCGCGGGCAAGGCGGTTTTTATCGATGACAATCCCCTGAGAATTCAGATTATAAAAGAAGTCGCTGAAAAGTTCGGTTTTGGAGACAGGGCAAATGTTATTAAAAACGATGCCGAACATTTTTTGAGAAAAATAACTCCAAACTCATTTGATATTATCTTTATCGATCCCCCGTACGCCTCCGGAGAAATAGATATAATCCTGCCTCTGATTGACGAAAGAGCCGTTTTAAGGGATAATGGAGTGGTTATAGCAGAGCATTCTTCTAAAAAGGCATTGGCTCATGAAATAGGGAGTCTAAAACTTATGAAGACATATAAATACGGCGATACATCATTAACTCTTTACAGGAAGGAGCGGGCATGAAATTAGGCATCTATCCCGGAACATTCGATCCCATAACAAACGGACATCTCGACCTCATTGAAAGGGGATTGAGGATATTTGACGAACTGATAATAGCCGTTGCTCCGAGCCCCAAAAAGCAGCCGCTTTTTACGCTTGAGGAACGGCTTGGACTCATAAGGCAATCGGTCAGGGATTGCCGGAATGTAAGGGTGGAAGCGTTTAACGGCCTGCTTGTCAGTTATGCGAGGGATAAGGGCGGCGTAGCTATTATAAGAGGGCTGAGGGCAGTTTCCGACTTTGAATACGAACTCCAGATGGCATTGATGAACAGGAGGCTCGATATGCAGGTAGAGACGGTTTTCATGATGCCTTCGGAAGAGTTTTCATTTATTACATCGACAATCGTCAAAGAGGTTTCCTCTTTCGGAGGCTCCGTAAAGGGGCTTGTGCCCGATGTCGTCGAAACGGCGCTGAAAGAGAAGTTTAAAATCATAGAAGATATTGCCGAATAAGGATTGTCTAAAATTCCTCGATCTTATAGACCTCCGGTTTTCCGCCCGCGCCGCAATAGCCTGCCATGATATCCGAAGGCGCATCTTCTTTCAGCATCAATAGATCCGGATTGGCCCATCTCCATAAAGGGCATTCGGATGCCGAGCATTTTTTTTGCGTCTCGCCGGATTGATAAGGGCATATCCTCTTTTCCGCCTGTCTGACCGTCATTATCATAGCAAACCTCCGTATTTGGTTTAAGGATTATAATATTTTTTCTTCTCCGGAATATACTCCTGCTCCACCTGTCCGCCGTAATCATGGGGATATTTATAACCCTTGCCGTGTCCCAGTTTTTTTGCTCCGGAATAATGGCTGTCTTTTAAATGTTCAGGGACTTCCATTGTCTGCTCATTTTTAATATCCTCCAATGCCGCCTCTATAGCCTTGTAGCAGGCATTGCTTTTGGGCGCATTCGCAATATATATCGCCGCCTGGGCGAGTGGAATCCGCGCCTCGGGCATGCCTATAAACTCCACGGCCCTTAACGCTGAGGTAGCGATGACAAGCGCCGTGGGGTCCGCATTGCCTACGTCTTCCGACGCGCATATGACGATCCTTCGCGCTATGAATCTCGGGTCTTCGCCCGCGTATAACATTTTTGCAAGGTAGTATACTGCCGCGTCTGCGTCCGAGCCTCTCATGCTTTTTATAAAGGCGGATATCGTGTCGTAATGCTGATCCCCGTTTTTATCATAGACTATCGCCTTTTTCTGAATAGATTCCTCTGCGGCCTGTAATGTTATATGTATGCCGCCTTTTTCATCAGGTTGAGTCGCCGGAGATGTGGTTAATGCTGCAATCTCAAGCGATGATAATGCCTTGCGAGCATCGCCGTCCGACATCTTTGCTATATGGTTCAACGCGGCGTCATCCGCCGTTATGTTTAAATTGCCGAGGCCGCGCTCTTTGTCATGAATGGCGTTTCGCAGCAGTTTGAAGATGTCTTCCACGGAAAGCGGTTTTAATTCGAATACCTGACTCCTCGAAAGCAGCGCCGAGTTCACGTAAAAGAATGGGTTCTCCACAGTCGCCGCTATTAGCGTGATATTGCCCTCTTCGACATCCGGCAGAAGGGCATCCTGCTGGAGTTTATTGAACCTGTGTATCTCATCCAGAAATAAAATCGTGCGGATGCCTTTTGCTCTTCTCATCCGCGCGGATTGAATGATTTTTCTCAAATCGTCAAGGCTTGCGGTAGCCGCGTTAAGCCATTCAAAGCGGGCATTCGTCTTTGCGGCGATTACTTTTGCTAACGCTGTTTTGCCTGTGCCCGGAGGGCCGTATAAAACCAATGACGTTACCCGGTCCGCCTCGATAGCCCTTCTGAGAAGCTTGCCCTTGCCGATTATATGCTCCTGTCCGGCATATTCATCGATGGTTTTGGGACACATGCGATATGCGAGAGGAGCCTTGCTGTCCGGTATGGTTTTTTGTTCGTCATCGAATAGATTCATTATCGTATCTTTCCGAGCATCCGGATGAATATCTTTAAAAGTTCGGGGTCGTAATCTCCCGTTTCCTCTGCAATTATCGATAATGCCTTGAACGGCGTGAAGGCCGTCTTGTAAGGCCGTTGTGTTGTCAAGGCGTCATAGCAGTCCGCAATAGCGGTTATCCTGCCGAAGAGTTTTATCTCGCTGGCGTACAGTTTTTTGGGGTAGCCCTTTCCGGTAAGTTTTTCATGGTGCTGCAAAACCGCGTCAAAGGACTTCTCAGATACTTCCTTATGGGTGCGGAGAATTTTTTCGCCTTCGGTGACATGGTTTCGCATAAGTATGTATTCTCTTGAATCGAGTTTCCCCTGTTTGTTAAGTATTTCGCGGGAAATAACGCTTTTGCCGATGTCGTGCAACAGCGCGCCGGTGCCTAATTTTTCGACATCGTCCCTTTTAAGGTCTATTGCAACGCCTAACCCTACGGATAAGACGGCTACATTTACGGAATGGGTATATGTGTAATAGTCGTAGTTCCTCAAAGAGAGCATATTGTATATAGCGTCTCTATTTTGCAGTATGCAGTCTACCATACCGTTCACCATTACCTTCGATTCTTTTATCTTTTCTCCGCTTCGGGGATCATCGAGGAGATCTTTCATGATTAATTTTGAATTTTCCCTTACCATGATCGTCTTGACTTTGCCCTCCTCCGACGGGTCCGAAAGCCCTGCAAGGGAAAGAAGATAATCCTGATAAAGCGGAATATCCGATTTTTTAATAACAAAGTCTCCGGCGGATGCCGATAGCTCTTTATCTATTTTAGAGGGCCGGTTTTTTGTCGCCTCGATGACAGGGACGACCTTAAGCTTATCCATTCGATAGATGTTGAAGAAAATTTCTTTTTCGGGCGTAAGAATAGTTTTGTCTATAAGATAATGCTCTTCTTTATGGAATGAATATTCTTTAAAGGCCTTGGGATCTTCAAGGAAAGAATCTTTTTGCTCTTTCGGGTTCTTTGTCGCCTTATTCGGCTCTTCCGAGATGCCGGAATCCTTATCGTTTATTATTCTATATTTTGTAACCATAGATTATACTTGTGTATAATAATCTTGTTTGTGCATGATTTTGCTATTTTTCTTGATTTCATATATATTTTATCATAGTATTTGCAATTATTCCGGAAAATTTATAATGGGAACGACAATAAAAATAGTCGATGACGACGGCGATAAAAATTATGTGCCTTTCAAGGCGGATAGTCTGCCTGTAGGGAGCATACTGCCGTTTGATGTCTCTGTAAAGGGCAAAGACGGCATGAAACCTCTGTACGGCAAGGGGACTGTGTTTTCGAATTTAGCACGGGAATATTTGAGCGGCAAAGGCATATCCGAGCTTTATGTCGATAAGGATAAGGCTTCAATCTTAGGACAATTTTTATTGCGGGCGGAGAGACGATCTTCTTTATACGACGAAAAGACATTAAAGGACTACTCATATCAAAAAGAGCAGCATTATCAGATAGAGAGAGCAGCGTTAATCTCCGGCATGGGTGTGAATTTCAGCATTTTCCTTTTAAACAAGGCGGAAATTCGGACACTGCTTCTTACGACGGAAGAATCGCCTGTCGCCATAGAAGCCGGCATACTGAGCTCGGAAGGCGATATCGTTATTCTAAAAAAAGACATTCCTCTCTACCGCGAATTTCTAAGCGGTTTGGCGACGTCAAAAGACCTTCCTGAAAAGGACAAGTCAAAAATAGAAATTGTCGCGCTCAAGGAAAATACAAAGATGATAATAAAAGACATCTTTGACAATCCCATGAGCAGGGATAAATTGAGGGCATCTCAGGGGCTGATCGTCAAAATAATCGAGTGCCTTTCAAAAAATAAAGAACTCATATACGACCTCCTTTCTCTCAAATCCCACGATCACTATACCTATACGCACTCCCTGAATGTGGGAGTTTTATCCATAGGCGTGGGACTTGCCGTAGGATTGAAAAATGACGACATCGAGAAACTCGGCATAGGCGCGTTATTTCATGATATAGGGAAGACAGCCATTCCGTCCGAGATACTCAATAAGATGGGAAGGCTCGACATGACCGAGTTTGAAGTATACAAAAAACATGTTACTGAGGGTGAAAAGATTCTGCATGATAATAGGGATATCCCGGTCGAAGCATTGGATGCTATCCTGCAGCACCATGAAAAGCTTACGGGGAAGGGCTACCCCATGCAACTGCATGACAGTGAAATAAAACTTTCAGGCAGGATAACCGCTATCGCCGACTGCTACGATTCTCTAACTACGCCGAGGCTCTTTAAAGCTTCAAATACTCCTTATAGCGCGCTTTCTATTATCTCCAAGGAAAAGAACGATTACGACCCCGAGCTGTTAAAAGAATTTATCAAGATGCTGGCCAAGATAAAGTAATATGATTTATATACTTGCCGCTATTTTTCTCTGGAGTTCTCTCGGCATCGTCATAAAGCTTTCAGGGGTATCCGTTCACGTACTGATGTTTTTTTCCGGCATGATATCCGTACTGCTGGTCGGTTCTGTCCTTTCGAAAAGGGAATTCAAGAGTGAAATGCCGAAGGGGAAAAACATTGTTTATTTTTTGGCCCTCGGTCTTGTAAGCCTTATCAATACCTTTTTGTTTTTTTACGCGTATAAACATACGTCTATCGCCAATGCGGTACTGACGCATTATACCGCCCCCGTCATAGTCGCCTTTCTTGCGCCCGTTTTTTTAAGGGAAAGGTTGACGATGAAGATATTGCTTGCCGTAGCCGTCGCTACCGCGGGTTTATGGATTATGCTCGGAGTCTCGGCAGGAGAGCTTTTCAGGCTTGCGGTTGCCGGCGATAGGAACACCGGAGGCATCATCGCGGGGCTTTTTTCCGGACTTGCCTACGCTATACTAATAATCCTGATACGGATATTGGCAAAGGACTTCAATCCGCTCGTCCTGACGTTTTTCCAGAATCTCATAATCGCCGCAGTCTTAGCGCCGTTCGTTTTTTCTACTCCCCGGCTCCTCGACTCTTTAACCTCTGCATGGTGGGTGTTCGCCGTAATGGGAGTCGTTCATTCCACCGTAGCCCCGGTTCTTTATTTCAGGGGAATGCGGGATGTTACAGCCGGCAAGACTGCGATATTAGGCTATTTGGAACCTGTCTGCGCGATTTTTTTAGGCGCATTATTTTTAAGCGAAGCGGTGAATCTCACTACCGTAATCGGCGGGGCAATGATACTTTTCTCAGGGTATCTGACCATAAGATCGTGATTTTATTATATCCACCGGCTGATTGAAAGTTGCAATTCGGATAATTGCTTTTAATAGGCGGAGATGAATATAATAGCAAGATTATGTTAAAAAAACGGCTTAATTCAGACTCAAGAACGGGTATCTATGCGCGAGATGCGGAAGCAATGCTCAAAAAGATTATAACCCTCGAATGGTATGCCCTTCTGCTCTGTATTATTTCGATACCGTTATTTGAGTCCCCGAAGTCCATTTTTTTAGTAATAAGCGCTATTTTGTTTCTGATACGGCATTATATCGAAAAAGATTATAAAAGTGTTCTGCTCGCTAAAGACCCAAGGATAGGTCTGCTGGCGCTTGCATTTGTATCGAGCCTTTCTGCCGTATTCGCCTTGCATCCTTTCCTTGCGTTTCAGGGCAGCATGGATTTCTTAAAGATGTATGCCTTGTTCATTATCGTCGCTTCGGATTTTTCGGATGGTAAATATATTAAGACCATAATATTAGCGATTGTTGCATCAACAACAATAGGAACAGGGTGGGGGCTGGCAAATTTCATGATCGGCAGAGAAGCAACTTTTGAATTGCTCTCTGTAGGGCATGTTAACCATTCGAGCATTTACCTTGCGCTTTCTTTGACTGTAATAATTGCATATTTAGAGCATTTAAAAACAACATCCGAAAAAATCTTTTTCTATATATCCTCGATCATACTTATAGCGGCTTTTGTTATTGCGAGTTCAAGGGCGTCCTTCTTAGCTTTTGGCGCTGCGATGTTGATGGTATTTATCTGCATGGAGAAAAAGAAACAGTTTGTTTCTTTTTCTGTTATGTTTTTCCTAATAACGGCAGTTTTGATATACTTCGTTGATATGACGCTGTTAACAAAAGACTATTCATTTAGGGATGCGTCGTTAAAGACCAGATTGAATTTATGGAGTAAGGGATGGGAAATGTTTTTATCTCATCCGATTTTAGGGGTAGGAGCAAAACATTTCAAATTTTACAACCCGTTTGAATACGGCTCACATGCGCATAATCTATTAATTAATACTCTTGCTCAATTCGGAATTGCCGGGTTTTCTGCATTAATGGTATTTTTCTATTTTATATTGAGATCTTTGAAAGCCGCATATAAGAGGAATATGTTATGGTCGTCGGCATGCGGCGCTTTCATAATAGTTTTGATGAACGGTATGTTCAATACAACATTGCATTCCGAGCATGGACTGCTGTTTGTGCTGATTAGCGCAATGATTTCAGGAAATAGGCTTAAAGTTCCGGCGGACAAATAATCTTTATTACGACCTTATTATATCTACAGGTTGAATCGTAGTCGCTTTCTTTGAGGGATAAATGCCTGCCAATATGCCTACCGTTACCGACGCCGCGAAAGATAATAAAAGGCCGGTCAGGGAAATCGTGAAGGGAAGGTCCGATGCTATAAACATAATTACGCTTGTTATAAAACCTATGATTACCCCCACCAAACCTCCGCCGAAGGATATGAACGAGGATTCCATCAGGAATTGAAGTATTATGTCCCTTTTCCTCGATCCTATCGCGCGCCTGATGCCGATCTCAACGCGCCTTTCATTGACGATCAATATCATTATCGAAAGAATGCCGAGCCCTCCGATCAGAAATGAAATCGCCGCCGATATTCTGCCTAAAACGGTTATCATCGATGTTGCCTGCATTTTTAACGCCATAACATCCTTCAGGTCTATAACCGTGAAATCATCCTTCTGTCCCTGTTTTATTTTATGCCTCTTCCTCAAGATGTTTTCTATTTCGGTTTTTGCTTCGCTGATCGATTTGTCGTTTATGACCTGTACGTGTATGCTGTTCACGAAATCTTTGTTCACGAACCTCCTCAAGTAAGTATTCAGGGGTATGAATATCTGGCTGTCCTGATCAACACCGGATATGTCCACGCCTTTTTCTTCCATTATCCCTATCACCTGACATGAAACCCTGTAAATAAGGATGTGTTTACCGATGGGATTTTCGTCAGGGAAGAGTTTTTCCGCGACCCTGCTGCCGATGACCGCAACTTTATTGATGTCTATATTATCGGTTTCGGTAAAAAAGCTCCCTTCTTTTACATTGAAGTTTCTTATTTCGGTATAGTTAGGCATTGCCCCGACGACCAGCACCGAAGCGAGCGTGATATTACCGTATCTGACCGGGAAAGGCTTGTTGCCTGAAGGGGATATATCATGTACAAAACGAGAGCCTGACGCGATTGTTTGAGCATCAGGCAGCGTGAGATTCGTAGCTTCGCTTATAAGCCGCGTTCCAGATGCGAATCTCCTCACAATTCCGCTCCTGACTATCAGGAGATTTTTGCCGAGGCTTTCTATCTCCATCTCCGTCTTTTGAGCCAGAGACCGCGAGAGGTTGGATACGACCATTAACGAAAATGTGCCTAAAAAGACTCCGAGTATGGCGAGGAAAGTCCGCAGCTTGAAGTTGCACAAGGAACGCCATGCGATTTTTGTATTAAGAACAATTCTCTTCATCCTCTTATCGCCTCTATCGGTTTCAGGTTTGCCGCACGGTTGGCGGGCTGCAAGCCGAAACCGATCCCGATAACCCATGAAAGCAGCATCCCTATCGTAAACGCCTTCCATGAAAAATGTATTGGAAAGTCCGCTATCAGCATAAGCAGTTTGGATGACACTACTCCCAGTATAAAGCCGACTATGCCTCCGGCGGTTGTAATTATCACGGACTCCCCTAAGAATTGCATAAGGATGTCCCTTCTTTTCGCGCCTGCAGCCCTTCTTATGCCTATTTCCGCGGTTCTTTCCTTTACCGACAGGAGAAACAGATTCGCGAGGACAAAACCCGCAACAGTCAACGTTATTATGCCGGTAATGCCTAAAAATATCACGAGAGAGCCGGTAAGCGCGACAAGGAAGTTAACTATCTCTTTGGGAGATACAATCCTGAAATCATCCGGCTCGCTTTCTTTTAGTCCGTGCCTCTGCCTCATGAATGAGTTCAATTCTTCCATGTGCGTGTAAAGGTTTTCCTGGTCAATGAACCTGATCCTGAATGAAGATATATATTTCGTCTCATTCTGCAGCTTTCTCATGACCGTGCTTATGGGCATGATGATCCTGTCATCGAGGTTAGAGCCTGACGCGGACATGCCTCTTTCGGACAATACGCCTATAATCTGTACGGGTATGCCTTTGACAAAAATATATTTACCTACAGGGTCTTCGTCGTTAAAGAGTTCTTTTAGGAGATATTGCCCTATCAGCCCTACGTTTCTCAATCCTTTCACATCGTCTTCGGTAAAGTCGGAACCCTGTATTACCGGCCATGTCCATGCCCGGCTGTAATCGTTCGTCGAGCCGATTACTCTGCGTGTCTGGTATTTTTTGTTTTTGTAGGAGACATTGACATCAGCGACCGATGTCATCGGAACTATAAGGTAGGCGCTGTGAAACGCCTGAGCCGCCGCTTCCGCATCTTCGAGGGTCAATGTTTTTTGCCTGAGTCCTATAGCTCTCGCTTCTTCGCCGCCGCTGCCTACCATCAGGGAGTCGGGCCCGAACCGCGCTACGATATCAAATGCCTTTTTGTACGCCCCTTCGGTTGCCGCCACAATGATCGTTATGGCGGATATGCCGAGCGCCACGCTGATAAGACAAAAAAACGTCCTCAGTTTGAACGCCTTTACGGCTGTGACCGATTGGGAAATGATTCTAAAAAGCCGGTTCATATGATTATTTTACTATAGTTCAGGGCAATCCCATTATTCAACTTTTTATTGACACTTATTGATTTTCTATGTTAATGTTCAGCACATGAACAACGGTAATCTGTCCGATGAAATATCGCTCAGGCTCCTTGATGAATTGATTAAGGAACCCTCGATTACTCAGAGGGCCCTGGCAGGGCGGCTCGGAATCGCCCTCGGCCTTGCAAATGCCTACGTAAAAAGGCTTTATAAAAAAGGCTATATCAAAGTCAAAACCCTTCCCAAAAACAGGATCAAATACATTATCACTCCAAAAGGATTTACCGAAAAGGCAAGGCTTACTTACAGCTATATGAACCGTTCGATAAACTACTTTAAGGAAGTGCGGCAGAAAATCGAACAGACATACGGATCGATGATAGCATCCGATGTTAAAAATATCCTTTTATGGGGCGACGGCGAGATCGCGGAACTTTGCTATATATCCACGCGAGGCTTGCCGCTTAAAATCGTCGGAGTAGTCAGCGATAAGAAATCGGAGCACGGTTTTTTCGGTCAGCATATTTATACGGCAGAGGATATAGATGAAATCATTTACGATGCGGTATTGGTTTCTTCTATGGAAGGCAGAGTAATCGGCGACATTAACCAGGCCGGGATAGACCCGGCTTTGGTTTACCATTTATAAAAAAATGGAATTTATCGAAACTACATCTCTTTATTGGTATGCGATTCATGTCAGGTCAAGGCATGAATTCAAGGTATTGGACAGGCTTACAAAAGCCGGCATAGACGCCTTTTTACCTGCTGTCGAAAGACTCAGCAGGTGGAAGGACAGAAAAAAGTTGATAAGTTTCCCTCTCTTCCCCGGTTACCTGTTCGTCCATATCCGCAAGATGTATGAAGACATGCTGACTGTATTGAAGACCCACGGTGTTGTCAGGTTTATAAGCCTTATTCCCGGAGAACCCGAAGCTGTTCCCGATGATCAGATAATATCTCTTAAAATAGTACTTGAAAATAAAGAAACGGTAGACCCTTATCCTTATTTAAAAGAAGGACAGAAGGTCAGAATTAGAAAAGGACCCCTTGCAGGAGCGCACGGCTTGCTTGTCAAAAGAGAAAGTCAGCACATGCTTGTCCTTTCCGTGGACATACTCCAGCAGGGCATATCCGTAAAAGTAGACGCATCGGACGTAGAGACTTTATAATATTCAGTTTTTTGTAAAATTGCCTTCTTGGTTATCACCGCGAAAACGCGGATATGTAACCGAGAGGGCGGAGCAGTAAGAAAACGAGACCCTTGCCGAAGTCTCGCTATAAAATTAACGCTGCGCTGCTTTTAGAAAAAATAGGCCACAAATAAGAAGGAATAGACTGAATTATGAAAAATTCAAAGGTCTCCTTGCATGGATTAGGAAATATTAATATTGAACTAACAAGTAGATGCAATAAAAGTTGCTGGATGTGCGGAAGGAGAAAGATTGACAGGGATTATCCCGAATTGGCGTTAGACTACGGAGATATGGATTTTGAGTTAGTTAAAAAAATTGCAGATCAGCTTCCTCAAAATATTGTTGTTCAATTACATAACAATGGAGAGGCACTGTTATATCCAAGATTTGGTGAGGCGGTTAAATTATTTGATAGGCAAATCACTAATATTGTAACTAATGGTAAATTATTAATTGAAAAGGCTGACGAAATAATAGATAATCTTGACACAATAGCTATTTCTGTTATAGAAAATGATCCGGAGGCAGAAGATCAGTATGAGATAATCAAGGAGTTTTTGAGTATAAAAGAAGATAGAAAGCCTTTTACAATGCTGCGTCTTAACGGAGATGTAGATCAGGGGAAATATAAAAAGTTAGGTCTGGTAATGGCGACAAGAATACTGCATTCTCCGATGGGCAGTTTCGACTACAAAATGAATCCTACAATCCCCGAAATCGGCATCTGTCTGGATTTTCTCCATCATCTCGCAATAGACCGCAAGGGAAAGGTTTCGATATGTGTAAGATTTGACCCGAAAGGAGTGGGTGTTATCGGCGATGCAACCACACAAACACTTGATGAAATATGGAACGGCCCTATTCGTATGAAATGGATGAGACAACATGTTCAAGGAAAGAGGGATCGAATTCCACTCTGTTCATACTGTCATTTTTGGGGGGTGCCTACCGGGAGAGACAATACGAGTGATATTATCAAAGAAGATGTTTTGAATGTTGAAAAAAATAATATTAAGGAGGACCGGCATGTATTTTAATTCTTATGAGAATCAGGGGAAATCGTTGTTCATAATTGCTGAGATTGGTATAAACCACAATGGTGATCTTGGTATTACAAAAGATCTTATTAAATTGGCTAAGGAAACAGGATGCGATGCCGTAAAGTTTCAAAAGAGGACAATTGATATTGTATATGATAAAGAGATGCTTGATTCTCCGAGAGAAAGTCCATGGGGGAAAACCCAGAGGGCGCAAAAAGAAGGCCTTGAATTTGGACTAAAGGAATATAAGGAGATTGATAGTTATTGCAAAGAGTTAGGAATTGTTTGGTTTGCTTCGGCATGGGATATTGAGAGCCAAAAGTTTTTGCGTCAATTTGATTGTAAGTATAATAAAATTGCGTCTGCTATGATTACTTATGAACCGTTATTAAAAGAAGTTGCATCCGAAAAAAAGTATACATTTATATCTACCGGCATGAGCGATATAGAGAATATTGATCGTGCAGTAGAAATCTTTCAAGAAGCGGGCTGTGCCTTTGAATTAATGCATTGCGTTTCAACTTATCCAATGGACGATGAAGATGCCAACCTTTTGTGTATTAATACTCTTAGAGACCGGTATAAATGTAATGTTGGATATAGCGGTCATGAAGTTGGCTTAGCTGTTTCTTATGCCGCAACAGCGCTTGGAATAACTTCTCTTGAAAGACATATAACCCTGGATCGTGCCATGTATGGGTCTGATCAGGCAGCATCTCTGGAACCTGCCGGATTGCGCTCTCTTGTTGGAGCTGTCCGTAAAATCAGGGAGGCCATGGGAGATGGGGTAAGAAGGGTTCTCGACAAAGAGGTATCGATCAGTAAAAAACTCCGTGCGCATTTTAGGTATGAGTGATAAAAAATATAGCTACAATAACTCCGGCATGTTCAATAACTAAATAGATAGATATTATGAGGCTCTTAAATGAATTCTAATAACAATTATAAAATTTTATTTATTTCATTTTATAATGACGAAGCGTATGGTTTACGAATTTTACATTCTATTTTATATCATAAAGGTTATGACGCTAAGATGTTATTTTTTAAGTTGAATTCTCATAGAAAACCGTTAACTGAAATTGAAAAAAATTTATTATATAGGGCCATTATAGATTTTAGTCCTCATATTTTAGCCTTTAGTATAGTTTCACCCAATTTTAAATTATACCAAAATTTATATAAGACTATAAGACAATTAGGAGATTTTAAAATTGTAGTTGGAGGATGGCAGGCTTCTCTTCATCCTGAAGAAACTATTGAATATTGTGATTTAGTTTGTCGAGGCGAAGGTGAGGACGCAATTCTTGAAGCAGTGGAATGTTTACAAAACGGTAAATCTTTAAATGGCATTAAAAATATTTGGTATAAAACTGAAAAGACTGTCATTCAGAACGAAGTAAGGCCAATATCTAAGAATTTAAGTCAATATCCCATTTGTCTTATTGATAATAATTGTTCGGCCAGTATTGAGGATAATCAGATTGTTTACGAAGACCCTTATACCATTAATACTCGCTATGGGACTATTATTGGCCGAGGATGTCCTTTTAAATGTACTTACTGCTCCAATAGTTATATGGCTAATCAACTTTATCCTCATGAGTGGTCGAAAATCAGATATCGGACTATAGACCACGTTATGGAAGAATTAAGTCAAGCCAGAGCTAAAATACCAAATTTAAAATGTATTAATTTTTACGATGAAGTGTTTGTGCCTAAAGCCGAATGGGTAAAAGATTTTTTTGATAGATACAAGAAATACATAAATTTACCGTTTTATTGTATGTTCTTCCCTGGAACTTGCAAAGAAGATTTAATAAAGATTATGGCTCCGGCAGGATTAGCTGGTGTATGGATAGGGGTTCAATCAGGCAGTGAACGGGTTAGAAAAGAAGTCTTTAAGCGTTTTTATAGTAACAAAACAGTTATGGAGCAAGCTAATTTATTCGTTAAATATGGAGTATCAGTAAAATACGATTTTATTTTTGATAATCCATTTGAAACTTCAGAAGAAACTAAAGAAAGTATAAAATTGATGTCCCAATTACCTAAGCCTAAAGCCTTTAATTTCTTTTCTCTCAAATTCTTTCCCAAGACTGAAATTACTGATATGTCTATAGCTGCTGGTTTTATTACTCAAAAAAATTTGGAAGATCAATTAGAAATTATCAGTCCAGAATATGAAATATCAGACGAACGTAAACAACAGATTTTAAAAATGGTAGAAAATTATGGATGATATACTTTTTAGCATTCCTACATTTAACGTATAGATATAGAAAACGAAACCAACAGGACCCTCGGTCATAAAGGGAGATGTTCGGTGAAAGAGGTAAAGATGACTTCCTGCTATATTTGCGGTGGAGAAAAATTTATTAGGCGACCGGGAAAAGTCAGGGACAACGCAAGCCTGGAAGTTATGGAATGTACAGATTGTGGCTTGGTTTTTTTGTCCGCTTTTTCGCATATTAAAGAGGGATTTTATGAGAATTCAGGTATGCATGATGGAACAATAGATATAACAAATTGGATTAGAGAGACCTCATGTGACGACGAGAGACGTTTCAATTATTTGCGCAGAGAGTTGGAGAATAGGTCGGTACTCGATTTCGGATGTGGTAATGGAGGATTTTTACTCAAGGCAAAGGAAGCAGCAAAACAGGCAGATGGGCTTGAGCCTGAGAATGCCTTGAAGATGTATTTTCAAACAAATGCACTAAATGTTTACTCAAAAATCGATGATATTGCAGATAAGTACGATCTGATAACGCTATTTCATGTTTTGGAGCATTTGCCGGATCCACGATCTATGCTTGTCAGAGTTTCAGAACTGCTCGAACGGAATGGGCAGATTATAGTTGAAGTTCCTAATGCAAAAGACGCCCTGCTCACATTATATAATTGCGAACCTTTTACAAATTTTACATATTGGTCATGCCATTTGTTCCTTTTTACGAAGGAAACACTCATACGATTGGGCGAACAAGCCGGATTAAAGATCGATTATGTCGAACAAGTACAGCGGTATCCAATTTCAAATCATCTATACTGGTTATCAAAGGGAAAGCCGGGCGGTCATTTTGAATGGAATTTTATCGATTCGACCGAATTAAATGCTGCTTATGAAAAACAACTTTCAAACATCGGCGTATGTGACACCATCATTGCCGGCTTTTCGAAATATGATTAAAGCTAAAAATATGGATCAACCCGAAGCTTGATGCGCGTGGGCACTGGAGAGTTATCGTAAATGAAAAAGATAGCACTTATTCCTGCCAGGGGCGGTTCAAAAGGGATACATAAAAAGAATATCTACACGCTCGGCGGATATCCGTTGATTGCATATTCAATTGCATCTGCACTTTTATGCAATAAAATAGATCGCGTTATCGTCTCGACCGATTCTGATGAGATAGCCGACATTGCGAGATATTATGGTGCCGAAGTTCCCTTCAAGAGGCCGGATAAGTTTGCGCATGATAGGTCGCCGAATATTGACTTTATATTACACGCTCTTGATTGGATGAAGAGTAATGAAGGAAGTGACCCCGATTTGGTGATACAACTGCTTCCTACAACGCCTTTAAGGGATCCCAAACTTATTTCTGATGCCGTCGATTTAATTGTTATAAATACCACTGCCACTTCTCTTCGTGCGGTTCATGAGCTACCGGAGCCGCCGCAGAAGATGATGGGTATTAATGGAGGTTTTTTGACCGGATTATTCCAAGATGATCCGAGACCTGAGTATTACAATTTACCAAGGCAGGTTTTCCCTACGTCATATCATCCTAACGGTTATGTTGAGATAATGAAGACGGATTTTGTGAGAAGCGGCAAAGGATTGTTCGGGCCTAAGGTTCTCCCATTTGTTACACCGGTTACAGTAGAAATAGATCGTGTCGAAGAGTTTGAATATCTCGAATATGTTATCGAAAAGAAAGGTCATCCGCTTAATGCATATCTCAAGTCAAAGTTTCCCCGAGAGAAAACCTAATTTATCCATATTAGTTTGATGGGAGCATTTTAAAGGAGAGATGATGTCAGGATTTAAGTTCTCACTTGTACCACAGGATGTGCCGAAAATAAACACAAAGTTCCGCAGGATAAACACACCTATTCCGGTTCCTGAATCTTTGACAATGTTGACGGCTTTGGATAATTATGAATCGAGATCAATGCACGGCCAGATGCCGGTTGTCTGGGACAGGGCAGAGGGTTTTCAAGTAAGTGATGCATGGGGGAATAAGTGGATTGATTTTACCAGCACTATATTTGTAACCAATACCGGCCATGGAAACCATAGAATTATAAAGGCGTTAAAAGAAGTTCTTGAAAAACCGCTGCTGCATACCTATACCTATTGTTCAAAAGAACGTGTGGAATACATAAAATATCTTATAGAGAAGACACCAAAACAATTTGAAAAGGCATTCCTTTTGTCTGCAGGCACTGAAGCAACAGAATGTGCTTTAAAACTTATGCGGATGTACGGACAGAAAAAAGGCAAGAGAAAACCCGGCATAATAACTTTTGAGGGGAACTGGCATGGCCGCACGATGGGTGCTCAAATGATGAGTTATAATCCGGCTCAGAAAGAGTGGATAGGCTATCTTGACCCTAACATTTATCATCTGCCGTTTCCATATCCGTGGAGAAAGGATTGCCTGAAAAATCCCGAAGGATTTTTTCTTGAAGGTATGGAAACGCTGCTTAAGGAAAAAAATCTTTCTCCTAATACCGACCTTTGCGGCTTCATGCTCGAAACTTTTCAAGGATGGGGGGCTGTTTTTTATCCTAAAGAATTTGTTCAGGCAATTCAAAAATTTGCTCGTGAACATGACATTCTCTTAGCTTTTGATGAAATGCAAGCAGGATTCGGTAGAACAGGCAGTCTTTTCGGCTATATGCATTATGATGTGGAGCCTGACATCCTATGTTGCGGTAAGGGTGCAAGTTCAAGCCTGCCGCTCTCAATAGTTTTGGGCAGTAGTGAGATAATGGATCTTCCTGAAATCGGTTCCATGAGTTCAACACATTCCGCAAACCCAATGGTATGTGCTGCCGGAAAAGCTAATCTTGAATCACTTTTTGAGGATGGACTAATAGAAAATTCACGTGTTCTCGGCAAACTCTTTCATGAGAAATTAAATCGGACGGCAAAATTATTTCCTGATTATATAGGACAGGTGCTCGGTAAAGGCTTATTGGCTGCAGTTCATTTTAACAGTCCTCAAGGCGAGCCGTTAATAGAATTGTGCGACAAAATTTGCGAGACAGCTATGAGACGCGGGCTCCTTGTTGTTCATACCGGGCGTGAAACTATAAAATTAGCGCCTCCATTAACGATTCATCGGGAGGCATTGTTTGAAGGCTTATCGGTGTTTGAACAGAGCATCAATGACTGTGTTGTCGGTAAGACGCTTTGATAAAGGCTATACGTCATACGGGCATAGTAGTTCGCAATCTCGATAAATCCATTTCTTTCTATTGCGATATTCTGGGTTTTTCCGTATCGAGCAGGAAAAAAGAAACAGGTTTTTATATTGAGCAGATAGTAGGAATTCCCGGCGTTAGACTTGAGTGGGCAAAGCTAAAAATACAAGACGGTTCTTTGATTGAACTCATACAGTACCATTCAGATGCCTGTGAAACAGCATCTGTTGAAAATTATCCGTCCGACAGGCTGGGCTGTTCTCATATTGCATTTACGGTATCCGATATAGAAGGGCTTTACAAGTTATTGCATGATAAAGGTTGTCATTGTAACAGTTTGCCGATGTCTAATCCTGAATGTTTCGCTAAAGTAATGTATTGTCACGACCCTGATGGGATTATTATAGAATTTGTTGAGGAGGTATCTGCTGAGTTGTAATGAGTCTGAAGGTATAAACAATTTGATAATATGAATATTTTAGTAAAAAAACAGAGATCCAAAATACTTTTTATTATTCACGATGTATATCAAGATGATAATTTTTTCCCGGCCGGGATAGGGTATCTGTCATCAGTTTTAATGGAGGCCGGCTGCGACGTTGAGATTTATGCAATGGATGTATTCCATTATACCAATGAGGAACTATCCGTTCATCTTAACTCGCACGATTATGACCTTATATGCTGCGGTTTTATGGCAGCACGGTTTAAGGAGACCATTCTTGATCTGAGCGAGGTTATAAATTTTCATAAAAAAAAGGCGTGGTTTGTTCTTGGAGGACACGGGCCGTCACCAATTCCGGAATATATCCTTCGAAAAACGGGCGCTGACATTGTAGCGATTGGTGAAGCAGAATCGATCATTCTTGACCTGATTGCCAGCAAAACAGGAGATAGAGACCTTTCAAAGGTAAAAGGCATTGCGTATAGGCAAGGAGAAAATATTTATGTCAATCAGAGGCATATGCCGATTTTGCGTCTTGATAAACTTCCTTTACCGGCGTGGGATATTTTCCCGATGAAACAGTACACGACATGTCTTAAATTTCCCGGTATGAAGGAGGGAGATAAGGCATTTCCAATATTGTCCAGCAGAGGGTGCGTTAACAGATGCAACTTCTGTTACCGGATGGAAAAAGGGATTAGGCAAAGAAGTGTTGAGAACATCGTGCAGGAAATGAAATTGTTAAACGAAACATATGGAATCACCTATTTCTTTTTCATAGACGAGCTTTTTGTATCATCAAAGGCAAAAGTTAAGAAGTTTGCTGCGGCGTTGCGAAAAAGCGGCCTCAACGTTTTATTGAGTATTGAAAGCCGTGTAGATGTCTTTGATGAAGAGATTGCAGATATCCTGAAAAGTGTGGGATGCGTATTTGTTAATATAGGTTTTGAATCAACATCTCAAAAGGTGTTGGATAAGATCAAAAAAAATGTGACAGTGGAACAGAATTACAGGGCTGCAGCGATAGCTAAATCAAAAGGTATCGGCATAGGACTAAATTGTTTATGGGGAGAGCCTGGAGATGATGAATTCTCCTTGAACAGTAATGTTGAATTCATTTTGAAATATAATTTATATGATCAGATAAGGACTATACGTCCGGTAACGCCTTATCCGGGATGCGACCTTTATTATGAGGCTATTGAAAAGGGGCTTCTTACCGGCCCTGAAGATTTCTTCGAGAAGTTTGTGAATTCGGACCTGTTGACGGTCAATTTTACGGACATTCCTAATGAGAGATTTTACGAGCTCTTGTTGCATGCAAACAGTCTTTTGATACTTGACCATTTTCGCAACACCAGCAATAACATGCAAGAGGCATTTAATTTGACTGAAAAGTTCAGGAAGCTTTACGCTGGAAAGATTACTTATTTCAGAGGGGCCAGAAGCGATATAACGATTGACCACAAAAGAAATCTATGAGAAATTACCTGAAAACCGAATACAGCAAAGCAAAACGTCCCTATACGGCTTACCCTGCAAAGTTGTGTGATTATCTTTTCTCAATGTTTAATATGCGGACAGGCATGAGCCTTCTTGAAGTAGGTTGTGGAAGAGGTGAATTTCTTAAACATTTTAAGAAATTGGGTTTGGATGTTTATGGTGTTGATATATCACCCGAAGCACCAGACTACCAGCGGGATATTTCTATACAAATCTGTGATATAGAAGCTAAGGGATTACCCTTTCCCGACAAGAGTTTTGACATTATATATTCGAAGTCGTTAATTGAACACTTAAACAATCCTGATGTTTATGTCTCTGAAACGGTAAGAGTTCTTAAACCGGGCGGTCTTTTGCTGACCCTTGTTCCGGACTGGGAGTCAAATTATAAAATATATTTTGACGATTACACACACCGCACACCTTTTTCGCCGGTATCTCTTGAGCTTCTTTATAGAGTAGGAGAGCTTGAAGATATAAATGTATTCAAATTAAGACAGATTCCTATTGTCTGGAAATTCCCATTGTTGAATAATTTTTGTGCTGTTATTTCCCCTTTCATTCCTGTTAGAACCGGAATACCGTTTTTGAAATGGTCACGGGAACTAATGCTCGTAGGAAGCGGCAGAAAACATGCAGCATAACTTCCCGTCTCCCTAATAACCCTAATGTTTCTAATTACTACAGCCGACCGGCGTTTTTGGAAAATAGATAGACCTGTACTCTTTTTAGGTGAATGGTGCCGGATCTTTTCGCAGAAGCATATATGGGAAAATCTTAATTGTAAAGTTTTGCCATATCATTGGGATGACCGCGAAAGGCTTTACAGTGATTATTTATATGTTAAGCGAGTGTATGAGAAAGCTCTTTGTGAACTCTCCGGATGCCTAAACAAGCTTCATGGGACATCATATTCATATCGTTATTGGAGAATTGTTATTGGTCCATGGCTGTTATCTTTTATCGGGATTCTTTATGATCGCTATCTTTCTATATATTCAGCAGCAGCATCAGGACTTGTTACCGGCACGATTATAAGCAAAAATGATTATTGGTTCTTTACGCCTACAGACTTCGGAGATTTTGAAGATCGGTTTATGAGTGATCCGTACAACCATTACCTTTATAGCAGGATTATTGAATTCACCGGCATCCTTCCCTACGAGAGAAAAGCCGTTCCAATCACAGAAAAGCCTGAAACGCTGCCGGAAAGGCCGGAGTTTTCATTGAGGAACATGATAAAGAAAGCAGTTATAGCAATCTCCGGAATCGTTCCTGATTCTTTAAAAACTATAGTATTTATGAGTCCAGGACTGGACAGAATGGATCAGATAGCGATACAACTTGCTTTGCGGCAGTTCCCTTTTTTATTTACCCCGGAAGTAAAGGCACCGGAGTCTGCACTTGACTTTAAAAAAAGAAAAGAAATATCTCTTACCTTTTATGATGACGATTTTATGAAAATTTTGAATTCTCTGATTCCTGAACAGATACCTCAAAGTTATATTGAATCATACGGTTATTTGAGAGAAGAAGCATTAAAGAAATTTCCTGCAAAACCATCGATAATTTTTACTGCTAATGCTCATTATAAAAATGAAGGATTCAAGGTATGGGCAGCCTCGTGTGCCGAAGAAGGTTCCTTGCTGGCTGGGACACAGCATGGCGGATTCGAAGGCATGGGGCGTTGGTTTTCATTGGAAGACCATCAAAGGAGCATATGGGATAAATATTATTCATGGGGTTGGGACGATCCTTTGGAGGGAAAAATAAAATCACTTCCTGCGGCAAGGCTGAATCGTGCGAAGAGTTTAAAGGGCGACAAAAGCGGCAGAATATTGATGGTGAATACTGCGTTTATCAGATATTCTTATTATATGCAGAGTATGCCGGTCGCCATGTCCGGATATAATGCATATTTAAAAAACATATTCTCTTTTATAAAACTTCTTGGAAAGGATGCAAGGCAGCTTTTAACCGTAAGGTTATATCCACACGATTTATCGTGTGATGAGAAGCAAAGATTTGCCGATGAACTGCCTGATATAGATTGTTATCGCGGTAAAAAATCTTTCTATGAACAATTAAGTGAAAGTCGTCTTCTGATCGGCAATAATAACGGAACCACATATTTGGAAGCGTTTGCAGCCGGCATCCCGACGGTTTTGTTCTGGGATCCCGCTTACTGGGAATTGCGCGAAACTGCCAAGCCTTATTTTGATGAACTACACAGAACCGGGATTCTCCACTATACACCGGAGTCATGTGCCGAGCTTGTGAATAATATCTATAAGGACCCTGTAGCATGGTGGGCGCAGGATGATGTGCAGAAGGCAAAGGACAGGTTCTGTCATCGTTTTGCAAGGACATCCGACGGATGGCTTAAAGAATGGAGGCAGGAGTTGGCCGCCCTTATCCCGCAGCGTGTGCCTGCATGGTAAATAGCTTCCGACTAAACCGACTTAAAACATATTGATATGATACCCTACGGCAGGCAATATATAGACGAAGACGACATCCAGGCTGTTGTTTCAGTTTTGAGGTCTAACATGCTTACGCAAGGACCGGTCATCGGGCAGTTTGAGAGTGCCTTGGCCGAATATTGCGGGGTCGAACATGCCGTTGCAATGAATTCGGCGACATCGGCTCTTCATGCGGCATGCCTTGCAGCAGGAGTAGGGACTGGAGACGAAGTAATTACCTCTCCGATTACCTTTGTCGCGTCGGCGAATTGCGCGGTCTACTGCGGGGCAACTCCCGTCTTTGCCGATATAGATCCCTTAAATTATAATATTTCCGCTGCCGAAATCGAAAACAAAATTACCGCTAAAACCAAGGCCGTCATTCCTGTGCATTTCGCGGGACAGAGCGCGGATATGGAGTCAGTTGCCGCAGTAGTGCGGACCGCGGAGAAGAAATACCGGCACAAAATATATATCATCGAGGACGCCTGCCATGCCATCGGCTCCTTCTATCACGGCAAGCGCGTGGGCTCGTGCTGTTTTTCCGACATGACCGTTATGAGCTTTCACCCGGTTAAACATATCACAACAGGTGAGGGAGGCGCCGTATTCACTAATGACGGATCTCTCGGCAAAAAATTGCGACGTCTTCGTTCGCACGGGATCACAAGCGACCCATCCGACTTTTTGAATCACGATCTTGCGTTCCAACCTGCTGCTGAGGACAGCCGGCGTACGGCCAACCCATGGTACTATGAGCAGGTCGGGCTTGGTTACAATTATCGGATCACGGACATTCAGTGCGCCCTCGGTCTTTCGCAATTGAGGAAACTCGACAGCTTCCGGAGCAGACGACGTGAAATTGTAACCGCCTATAATACCGCATTCCAACAGCTCGACACCGTTCAAATACCGCGCGAAGCATCAGGTTGTGACAGCAATTTTCATCTCTATGTTCTCCTTTTTGATTTTGACTGCATCGGTATGAACCGGGCCCGATTCATGCACGAACTGAGGGCGAAGGGTATTCAGACCCAAGTGCATTATATCCCCGTTCATCTACACTCGTTTTACCGGAGGCAATTTGGAACGAACTGGGGCGACTGTCCGAATGCAGAGCGGTATTACTTGATGTGCCTTTCTATCCCCCTGTTTCCTGCTATGAGCGATAGTGATGTGCAAAGAGTAGTTGATGAAATACTAAATTTGATAAAGAAAACATGACCAAAATATTAGATTCTTTAGAGGTATTAAGATGAAAGTGCTTTTAATAAATCCTTCTATTAGAGAATGGGCAAAACCCAATGTCCTGCCTTTAGGTCTTGGATATATTACATCCATGCTGAGAAATGCCGGGCATGATGTGGAGGTCATGGACATAAATGCCTTTCGCTGGGAACCGGAGGACGTAGAGGAAAAAATTAAAAATGCAGATTTTGATATAGCGGGCATAGGAGCCATTGTAACTGTATATAGGCATGTTAAATGGCTGATATCTTTATTAAAGAAATATCATCCGGCTAAAAAGCTTATGGTAGGCGGCAGCGTTGGAACTTCTATCCCCCATATAATATTGGAAAAGACAGAAGCTGATATAGTTTGTATAGGTGAAGGCGAGGACACTGTGGTTGAACTTGTTGAGGCGTTGGAGAAAAACTCAGATTTAAAAAACATCGATGGGATATGGTTTAAAGGTGAGGATGGAAGTATTTACAGGAATAAAAACAGAACGCCTATTAAAGATATGGATGCTATACCATTGCCTGCATGGGATTTATTTCCTATGGAAATCTACTTAAAGAACCCGGTTGGCGCACCTAACAGGAATAAGTGGATAGACGGCGGCTTGGATGATAACGCTGTTTTATCCATGAATTTGAGCGCTACTCGTGGATGTCCGTATAAGTGCATATACTGCTATCATGATTTTATGGGAAGCGCCTACAGGCATCGATCACCGGAAAATATTGTAAATGAAATGAGGATATTACATGACAAATACGGGGTGAGATATTCTCATTTTATTGACGATGAGTTCTGTTTAAAGAAAAATTTTGTTTTTGATTTTTGCGAGAGGGTAAAAGAGGAATTTAACGGCAGTATGACATGGGGATGTTCAGGAAGAGTTAACCTGATGACGGAAGATATGATTGCTGCAATGGCCGATGCCGGTTGCGTTCTAATTGGATACGGGATTGAATCTGGAAGCCAAAAGATGTTGGACGCAATGAAGAAAGGGGTAACGGTACAACAGGCCAAAGAGGCAATTGGGTTGACGGTAAAATATCTCGGATGGGCCGATTGTTCCTTTATGATAGGGACCCCGGGTGAGACTATGGAAACAGTACAGGAAACGATCGATTTTTGTAAGGAATTAGACCTTGCTCCCGAGGTCATATTTTTTGCAACACCGTATCCCGGAACAGAATTGTATAATTTGGCATTATCGCAGGGAAAGATTAGAGATGAAGAAGATTACATACTCGGGCTTGGTGAGCAGGGAGAAAAAATAAGGGTAAATTTTACGGATTTTTCCGATACGGAACTGCTGCGCATTCAGGAGATGATGATTCGGGAGCTGAATGCATGGAATAAGCTAAAACACCCGGAGAGCAGATAATGATGAATGTGCTGTGTGTTATTCCTGCAAGGGGGGGCAGCAAAAGGGTTTTAAACAAGAACATCAGAATATTATGCGGCAAACCCTTAATTGCATATACCATAGAGAAAGCTTTAGAAAGCAAGCTGTGCAACAAGGTAGTCGTTTCAACAGACGATGCAGAAATAGCAAAGGCTTCTAAAAAATTCGGCGCAGATATAATTATGAGACCCGATGATATTGCTTTAGATACCTCTCCAATTGATGACGCGCTTCGTCATGCAGTGAAGTCTTTGGAGAAAAAGGACGGGTTCAGGTGCGATATTGTGGTCTTACTGCAGGCAAATGTCCCTGTGAGAAAGGCAGGGGAGATAGACGAGGTTATAAGAAAACTCATGGAAACCAAAGATGCTACCGCTGTAGTTACGGGCTATACTATTGATCAGAGACCTGAATGGATGAAGACGATAGATGCAGATACAGGCGTCATTAAACCATTTATGGAATTGACAAATTTATATAGAAAGCAGGATTTGCCTGAATTGTATCTGCTTGACGGCTCTATTATTGCCGTCAGAACAAAGGCCTTGATAGAGACGGAGGGAATTAATAGGATTCATAGCTATCTCGGTGATAGGGTCTATCCTTGCATCCATGACTCAAAATACGCTGTTGAGATAGACGAAGTGAAAGATATGGAGCTTGCAGAATATTATCTTTTAAAAGAGAAGTCGGGCGTATAAATCAACAAAATTGAATATACGGGTCATCATAGTCACCGAGGGTGGAGTTAACTCAGGCTTTGGACACATAACAAGATGCACATCGCTCTATCAGGCATTCGAAGATCAAGGGGTGTTGCCCGAATTTATTGTAAACGGGGATGAGACTGTTAAAGAATTATTAGCAGGTTTGAATTTTAAAATCCTCAACTGGCTGAAAGATAGGGGATCTTTTTTAAATTTATTGCAAACTATAGATATTGTCGTCATTGATTCCTACCACGCAGATTATGACTTTTATCGGATGATATCAGAAGCAGTAAGAATACCGGTTTATATAGATGACAATAAGCGTATTGACTACCCTTCAGGAGTTGTATTAAATGGCGGAATAAACGCCGATGAATTGAATTATCCGTTAAGATCCGGCATTAGCTACCTTTTAGGAGCACAATATATATTTCTTAGAAAAGAGTTCCGGGGAGTATCTGAAAAAAATATTATAAAAAGAGAAATCTCAGAAGTAATGATTACCTTTGGAGGTGATGACTCAAAGCGTATGACCTCAAAGATATTAAGCGTATTGATCAAGCACTATCCTAAGGTGATTAAAAATGTAATTATTGGGAAAGGATTTAAGAATATTAAGGAACTTGAAAAGCTGAAGGATGCCGGAACAAACCTTATATATTATCCTGACGGCAATGGAATGAAGAAGGTTATGCTTGATTCCGATATTGCCATATCTGCGGGCGGACAGACACTCTATGAGCTCGCAAGGGTCGGCGTGCCGACAATTGCAATAGCAACGGCTGATAATCAATTAAATAATATAGAAGGATTGAAGAAAGCTGGGTTCATTGAATATGCAGGATGGTGGGAGGACGAGGCAGTATTGCAAAATATTGTGAAAAAAATTGAATTACTGAAGGATAGTGCTTTAAGAGATGAAATGGCAGAAATTGGAAGATCCCTTGTTGATGGACAGGGAGCGAGAAGGGTTGTTGAAGAAATAATAAGGCTGCGATCTCAATGAGAGTTTTATTTTTAGGCGGCAATCCGGCAAAAGATATTGCAGACTGGCTGGAAGAGCAAGGGGAGGTTGTCGTATATACAGAGGATAAGCTAATCATTGATGAGGCAAGACATATAAAGCCCGACATGATAGTAAGCTATAATTATAAGTACATAATACCAAAAGTGATAATAGATTGTGTTAAAGGCAAGACCGTAAACTTGCATATATCATATCTTCCATTCAATAGGGGTGCTCATCCTAACATCTGGAGTTTTATTGAGGATACTCCAAAAGGCGTAACAATACATTATATAGACGAAGGGATAGATACTGGAGCCATTATAGTTCAAAAGGAAGTGTTTATTGATGAAGAAAAGGAGACCATAGCAAGTTCATATGAAATTTTGCACAAAGAGATTCAGTCACTATTTAAAGAAAACTGGAATAAGATTAAAAATGGTGAAATAGCTTTAAAGAAACAAACAGGTGAGGGGAGTTTGCATTATAAGAAAGATAGTATTAGATTTGAACATTTGCTCAAAGAAAAGGGATGGGGTATCCCAATAAAAGAATTGAAACTGCAATATGGGCAGATCAAGGCAAAACGCTATGAACAGCAATATTAAAATCGGCAACAGATTTATCGGCATTAATCATGCGCCCTTCATTATTGCAGAAATGTCAGGAAACCATAATCAGTCATTAGATAGGGCATTGGCGATTGTTGAGGCAGCAGCAAAAGCAGGAGCGCATGCCGTTAAGCTCCAGACGTATACTGCGGATACTCTTACTATCGATGCCGACAATGACTCCTTCTTTATAAATGATCCTGATAGTCTTTGGAATGGGCAATCTCTGTATAAACTCTATCAGCAGGCATATACACCATGGGAATGGCACAGGCCCATTTTCGACCGCTGTAATGAACTTGGTATAATCTGTTTCAGCACTCCTTTCGATGAAACAGCGGTTGATTTCCTTGAAGAGCTTAATACCCCTGCATATAAAATCGCATCATTTGAAAATAACCATCTGCCGTTGATTCGTAAAGCTGCCTCAACCGGCAAGCCGCTGATCATATCCACGGGCATGGCAACAATTTCAGAACTGGATGAGGCGGTGAGGACTGCCCGTGATGCAGGCTGTAGCGACCTGATGCTGTTGAAATGCTCAAGCACGTATCCTGCCGCGCCGGAGAATACGAATTTAGTAACTATTCCGCATCTCAGGCAACTTTTTGATGTCGAGGTCGGCTTATCTGACCATACGCCCGGTATCGGGGTATCTGTCGCAAGCATAGCGCTTGGAGCAACCGTGATAGAAAAACATTTTACTTTAAACCGTGCCGACGGCGGAGTGGACGCAGCTTTTTCTATAGAGCCGGAGGAGATGCGGATGCTCGTGTCGGAAACCTGTAAGGCATGGGAGTCCCTCGGTACGATTTTCTACGGCTGCACGCCGTCCGAGGCTGCATCAAATATTTACCGACGTTCAATCTACGCGGTGAGCGATATCCGTGAGGGAGAAGTTATTACGCCTGCCAACATACGTGTTATCAGACCGGGAGAGGGTCTCCCGCCGAGGTACTACAGCGTAATCTTGAATAAAACGGCAGCGTGCAACATAAAGCGCGGTTTCCCGATGAGATGGGAATATATAGCTTAAATGCGGATAAGCGGCTGATGACGATAAGGCAGATAAAAGAAATTATAGGCGAACTTTACTTGAAAGACAGAACGCTCGTGTGTGACGACTATGATTATTGTTTGCAGTATTTAAAGAAATTCCTGGACTTTAATATTTATGAGTATCCGAGCGGAGAGTCTTATTGGAACTGGGTTATTCCCGACAAATACACCGTAAGAGAAGCCTATATCAAGGACTTGGAGACGGGACGAATCCTTATCGATGTTAAAGATCATCCCTTACACCTTGCAAGTTATTCCGCATCTTTTGAGGGGGTGCTGGATTACAATGAGTTGGAAGAGCATCTTTATTGGAATGAGAATGTTCCTGAGGGAATCCCTAATTACCACAAGTTCCAATATAGACCGTGGGAAAAGGACTGGAAGTTTGGTGTAAGTTCAAAACAGTTGGAGGGCTTCAATAAGAACGGCAAGTATTATGTGAAAATAGACACTGTTTTTGAGAAGGGAGCATTAAAAGTCGGCGAATATTTCAAGAAAGGTAAAAGCGATGAGACTATTTTATTAGTAGCTCATTTAGACCATCCGGGACAGGTTAATGACGGGCTGATTGGTGTCATAGTTGAATTGGCGATAATGTTGGAGCTTATTAATAAAGAGACTCACTATTCCTATTTATTTCTAATTGTACAGGAATTTTTGGGTTCTATAGCGTATTTAAATACCTGCAAAAAAAATATAAAAGACTTTAAAATGGGAATCTTTGCAGAAATGCTGTCAACCGGCATGAACTTGCAGTTACAGAAATCTTTTTTGGGGAACACTTATATTGATAAAGTAGCGGAAATGGTGTTTAAGGAACAATCGGTTAACTTCGAACTGTTGGAATATATGAAGGGTGTCGGAAATGATGAAATCGTTTTTGAAAGTCCGGGCATTGAAATACCGTTTGTGTCTATTGTACGCGCCAGGACGAAGGGAAAAATGTATGATCAATACCATACAAGTCTTGACAATATGGATTTGCTTGACGATTGCCAAATAGAAGAATCACTTATAATGTTAAGAAAAATAATTGACGCTTTAGAAAGCGATATGTATGTAAAAAGAAATTTTGACGGCTTCATCTGTCTTTCAAATCCGTCTGTCGACTTGTACTTCGATAGGGGAGTACTGGGTATAGATGAAAAAACCAAAGTAAATATGCATAACTTTCTTTTCGGCGGATTCAGGTTATTTGACGGAAAGCACAGAATATCCGATATAGCGATGAAATATGATGTTCCCTTCGGACTCCTATCGGATTTTATCCATAAAATGAAGGCAAAAGGCCTTGTTGATTTATCTCATGCATAACCTCATCGTTTTTTGCCGCTCACGTAATTGAAAACTTCGAATGATTTCTTTACAATAATGAAAAAGGGAAAGGGGATATGTAATGGAAGATAGCGTTAATCAGTGGGAATCAAATATATACTCCAAGGGGAAGCAACTCAATAGGTATACATGGGGAGAGGTATATTATTATGCAAACCGCTATTTTTTCCCGCAGATTAGCCGCAACGAGGATATTAATGTATTAGAATTGGGCTCCGGTACCGGAAATAATCTCATTTTCTTTGCTGAACTGGGAATGAATGTGTATGGAATTGAAGGTTCTTCTACCGCTTGCGCGCACGCTCAAAATAAAATAGCGAAATATCCTAATATAAAGAGCAAAATAATTTGCGGTAATTTTTGTTCGCACCCTTTACCTTTTGAGAATAACAGCCTGGACCTGATACTTGATCGGGGGGCATTAACACATAACTTTTCTAAGGAAATAAAAAATGTACTGACGGAAGCTTATCGTGTGCTGAAGCCCGGAGGTCTGTTTTTTTCGATTCATTTCTTTTCAGATAAGGATTCGAGGTTTGGAAAAGGAATCGAGGTGGATTATAACACCTTTAAGGATACCGGAGGGAAGACCTTTGAAGGAGTTCCGCAGGTCCACTTTTCAAATCTGGAAGAGATATATGAGCTATATGATGGTTTCACTTTTGAATTGATAGAAGAAAAGTCCGTTAAGAGATACCGACCCTACGAGGGTGAGGACAGCGCCAGTTTTGACATTGTAGCCATGAAACCGTACGAATAAATGTAACAATCACAAAAGGAAAATGAAATAAATGGAGAATCAGCTTATATGTTAGACAGTATATTAATTAATACTCCCGTGTCCAGCCCGTTGCACCCACAGGCCAATTTGCCTTTACTGAAAGGATATTTAGCTGCACACGGCTTTCGCGTGGGTATTATCGACAGCAACATACTTTTTTACCGCTCCTTCTTGAATATTTCCAAAGAGAATAAGTTTAGGATAGATATTGAAGAATGTTTTGAGAATCCCCTAAGCATTTTATCTTTCTATAACAATATAGAGAGAGAATTATGGGATAGGAGCAAGAATTTTGACGGACTCGATATCGGGTTGCGCTATGTGAACATGAAATATGATAGGACGAAATTCGATAGTGTAATTGCAGCCGTCAGCGACAGAGGGGCAAATCCTTTTATTGCTTTCTATGAGCAGCTCATTGAGGAGCGCATAGTAAACGCCGGAATTAAAATCATCGGCATCGCGATAACCTTTCAGGATCAAATCATCTCCGCATTTACTCTGGCCGGCCTTATTAGAAAGCGCCTCCCGGCGGTTAAGATTGTTATGGGCGGTCAGATGATTACCCGGTGTTATAATACCATGCTAAAACATGCGGAATTGTCCAAATATTACGATTTTTTAGCGCTATGGGAGGGCGAAAAAACTCTGCTTGATATTCACAGAAAGATAATACTCAATGAAGATATCGAACTGATCAACGTTATAGATATCAACAGCAATACATATAAAATAGACCGCCGGAGCAACGCCCCTTCCTCGGACGAGATACCCTCTCCGGATTTTAGCGACATTAATTTTGCCGACTATTTTTTCCCGGAAATGCTGGTCCCCCTGCAAACAACAAGGGGATGTTACGGGAAGTGTGAGTTCTGTGCAATTCCATTCGGGGCTAATTCATATAGAATGAGAACCGTGGATAGAGTTATTGATGATATTACAAAAATTCAGGCTCATACCCTTGACAAATACGGCAAAAAAGCGACCTATTTCAAGTTTATGGAAGACACGTCATCCCCGGCCTTGTTGTTAGGGCTATCGGATGAAATCGAAAAAAGAGGGCTTGATGTTAAGTGGGAAACATTTGCAAGATTAGAGAAGGCATTCACAAAGCCGGGATTTATGGAAAAACTTTTCAGGGGAGGCTGCAGGAAGATCCATTGGGGCCTTGAATCCAGCGACCCAGCCGTTCTTCAGAATATGAATAAGAAAACCACCACTTCCGATTCGGATAAGGTGCTTGAGCTATCCGCAAAGGCAGGGATATTGAATTTCTGTTTCATACTGGTCGGGTTTCCGGGAGAGACCGATGAGGCTCGCGAAAATATGGCTCGTTATATTATAGAAAATAGAAATATTCACACTATAACCATCGCGACCTTTGATTTAACACGGGGCTCCTTGATGGAGCAAAACTTCAAAGCCGATAATGCTTATGGCTTGGAAATGCTGCCTGCGGAAGATTTCCAGGTCCGGTTACCTTATTCCGTTAAAGGCGAAAACTGGAAGCAGAAAATTATTCCCAGCGCACATAGAATAATGCTGGATGTAGCGAAGGCGAGACCCGATATAGGATTTATGACGCTGTTCCCGGATCAGATAAGATCTATTTATTGCGAGAAATTTTCAAATGCATGGGGGCAGAGTTTTCTTGAGAAATATGGAGAAGAAAATATCAAATCAATGCTTGCAAATACGGAAAAATATATCGATGACTATAAGAACAATGTGGATATAGATCCTGCTTTGCTGCCCGAACCGCTTAGGCGCGAACATTTCCGGACTAAAGAGGATATGGAAATGATTGCTAGTGCCCTTATTGCCAGAAAAAATTATGAGAAGAGAAGAGCGGATCAAGTGTGATACCAGAGATGACAAATAAACTCCCTTCGTCAATGAATATGACTCTCGCATCATACTTACGGAAAACCGATGATATATTGACGCGTAATGAACAAAAGCGATGGTTTGCCGGTCTTGAGGAAACGGCAAAGAAGGGCATTCAACAATTTCAGAGCGCAAGCGCAGAAGTTCAGAACGGAATAATCGGAGCTCTCAAGGATCGCATTAGAACCGAGGAGATAAAGGCTTGGTATAGTGCACCGGAAGGAAATTCTCTTTTTCAAGGCACATCTATTTCATCTCTTACCATACCATATACAATAAGTTCCCCTCTGAAATTTCGCTCTATTGTTGACTTGGAGGAAAGTATTGCAAATGCATATATTCAGTTGCATAAGAGATATGCCAAAAAGGTGAAGAAAGCCGTCATAGAAGATGTTGATACATGGCTTAACGAAGGACTTTATTATGGAGTCGTTCTGAGTTCAAAAATAATATCACAGGCTTTTAACCTTTCAGTAAAATACAGCGATGTTGTTTTGAAAATTGGACCATATACGGTTGATCCCCATGAGATAACCTCCTTTCCGGATGATGTGAGGCATGAATATTTTGAAAAATGCTTGAAACATATAAATGTGTTCGGAGATATTAATCTGGAGCAGCGAGAAATGGAATCAAGTCTTGTGCTTGCGGATATCAGCAAGCCGAAAATGAAGGAGTATAAGGATAAAATTATCCTTGCTCCCGTCAGATGCAATGAAATAGCGTCTATCCTTTCCGATGGAATAACCTCACGCATCAGGGAAAAGACAGCCGGAAAAATTAATCCGAGGAGTTTAGCCGTTGTAATTTATGACACTGACACCCCCTATACCTATCACAGGATAATGGGATACTGCGGGAACGGTTTGTCTCTCATTCTTCCCGGACTGACTATATTGGGTACGAGCGGCACCATTGAGGCGTTCAGGTGGCTCTATGCTTACAGGGTGAGCCTTATCGCGCAAAAGATGATGAAAGGTTCTTTGTATTCGGAAGTTCATCGACACTTTGTGCCGTTTGTTTTCTTCGGGGTACTTGTGCCGCGGGATGCCGAGATTCTCCTGGATATGGAAAATCTTCATAGATTAAGATATAGAGGAAATCTGAATCCCGAACTCGAATGCGCTTACTTGATTCCGGGCGTTCTAAATGCAATAAATCACTGCGGTTCTCAAGTTTTTTCATGGGAAGACTTTGAGAAAAAACATTTACTAAATAATTGACAGAGGAGCGATATGTGCACAATAGGCTACCATAAAAAGCTAAACCTGATTTTCAAGAATCGAGATAAAACCTCGGCGACAAATGAAGTTATTATTGTGCGAACCGGTTTCGTTGCAGTTAAAACCGAAAGCGCCGGCTATTACAGTTTAGGGGTTAATAAAAACGGGTGCGCTTTTGCCGGCGCGGCCGTTAATACGCCGAAATGGACTGCATCGGCTTCTATGGGGCAATTAGCCGAAGCTGAGGCTCAATTTAAAGATGAAAACAAGGGACTCTCAAGTCCGATAACCGTTTTATCGAAAGAATTGCCTAATGTCCATGACGTTAATGAATGGCTGGAGGTCTTGCTGAACGGCAAAAGAGATTATATGGGCTATAATATTCTGCTTGTCGACAAGGGAAAGGCGGTATATGTTGAGGTCTATCGAAATGATTCCCATGTAACCTTTATCGAAGGCGATACGGTGATTACCAATCATTTCCGGTTTTTGGAACATGGTCCTAAGAAAATTGACGATTATCCGAGTTCATTTTATCGTCTTGATTTCGCGGAGAAAGAAGTGTCCAATGCGATCTCGCTTGAAGATATTTTTCAAACTCTGAAAACACGCGACCGAGAGCCTGACCGGGCGCTGTGGAGAAACGGAGCTTTCTCTACGATTTCCTCCTCTGTTGTCGATCTTGAGAATTGCGCCCTGTATTACAGCTCCGATGCCGGGCAGGGATATGCAAGGATTGCGGCGAGCATTCCGCCGAAAGGCTCCGAAAAGGTTTTTATAGAGATGTCGCGGTATATCGATCTGCCGACTTATCACAATATAGAACGCGGACATCCTTTTTATGTTGAGATGATAGAGGAAATAGAGCAGCAGATAAAAAAATATTATGAAACCGTCAAGGACGAATTTGGTGAAGACGCCGGGTTGAAAACGCTCGAATTGGGAGCAGGTACGGGTCTATGTACGCTGGAATTGATAAAGTATCCTTTCCTGCAGCTTGACGCCCTTGAGATAGATAATGAGTGTTGCAAGATATTGGATTCGCATGCCGAAGCTGAAAATTACGGCGTAATTCTCGGCGATGCCGTGTCTTATTGTAAGAAGCACTTTTATGATCTTGTTGTCTCTACGTTTGCCCACGATCATATTCATTATAATAATAGATTTGCCTTTGCTAAGAATATTTATAATAACCTGAAAAAAGGCGGGCTTTACATCATGGGTGGGGAAATCCTGCCTTATTATTCGAACGATTCTGAAAGGAAAAAGGCGCTGTTCAAGTATCATAATTATATTATCGAACTGGCATTGCAGCATAACAGAGTGCAACTGGCGGAGCTGGAGAATAATGCCCTGAAGTCGGGTCTTGATATGGTGGGCGATTTTAAACGGCACGAGGCTATGTTTGAGGATGAGATGATATCCGCCGGGTTTACCCTTGTCAAAAAGGAAAAAATCGGTCCTCCCGACAGAGAAGATACCGGCGGGGTCTTCGTCTATATATTTAAGGCGTAGATGGAGGGTTGCAGGATGATAACCGACGACAACGTAAGGCAGTTCTATCGAGAACTCTTATATAAGATAAGCACTTCTAAGTCCTTAGCATATCGCCATTTTGATGAGGAATATTATTATGACGCATTGCATCTTAATATATTAAAAATCAACTCGGTTTTGCATAACTATCATAATGAAAAACTAATTTTATATACGGATAAAGGCTTCTCCGCATATAGCGCTATCTTTAGCGTCTTTCTATCGCGGAATATATGGATTCCTTTATCAACCGATATGCCTGAAATTAGGACGCTCGATATTTTAAGAGCCGTCGAACCTAAAATGTTTTTATACAATATCCCGTTGCCGTCATTTATTGTTGATTTTTTGCAGGAGAATGGGATAGAGCAGGTGGATATAAATACAATTTTAAACGGTGAGCAAAAAAGAGATTTTGACGATTTTGATTTCCGGACGGATGATATCGCGTATATTATGTTTACTTCAGGATCTACAGGGCTTCCTAAGGGAGTTCCGATGACCCATCAAAATTATATAAATTTCATCAATAATTGTTTAAACATATTGCCGTTTGGGAAAAACGAGGTTTTTTCGGATTATCATGACTTTGCATTCGATATATCTATTTTTTACCTTTTTTGCTGCCCTTTAACCGAAGGTGCATTTGCGCCTGTAATAAATGAAACGGATAAAATGATCCCGTTGCATTTTATTCAAAAAAATAAAGTTACGGTGTGGTCGTCGGTTCCTTCCGCCATTTCAAGAGTTCAATCCTTTAAGCCTGATGATACTATCCGGACGGAAATAAATATCATGTTTCTTTGCGGAGAGCCGCTAAGCTTGAAAGTCCTTGCTTTCTGTTTGAAAAATACGGGTATCAGCCATGTCTATAATTTTTATGGCCTTACGGAAACGGGGGTTGAAAATTTCTATCATGAGTGTTCTCCCGGCGACCTTCTTGAATACGCGGATGTCGGATTCGTTCCGATAGGCAAACCCTTGCATGGAAACGAAATCAATGTCTCCCCGGAAAGAGAACTTCTCATCAGCGGTCTTCAGATAACGCCGGGCTATATGGGAGGAATTGGAACGGAGAGGTTTGAAGTAATCGACGGAGTCCGATGGTTCCGGACCGGGGATATTGTCGATAAGCATGGAGATGTGTATATATGCAAAGGAAGAATGGACTCTCAAGTAAAAGTGAGGGGCTACCGCATTGAGTTGATGGATATAGAAGTTCAGATGAGAAAATTTGAGGGAGTAGACGAAGCGGTTTGCTTCACAATCGAAAAGAAAAATAATAATATCCTTGCCGGTGTTCTTAAACCTAAACCGGGATATGAATTAAACAAGAATGCGTTGGCGGATTTCCTGAAGAAAAACCTTCCCCATTATATGATTCCGGCAATGATATATATAAAAAGCGATATTCCTCTAAATCAAAATGGAAAGATCGATCGCCGTAGAGTCAAAGAGATATGCCTCAATTGATGAATACTGAACTTTCTCCGGATTGAGAGATGTTTGTAGGGTTTAGAAAAGCTCAAAACACCGTTTGAATCTGCAAAAAGGCAAACAATTACAATATCCTTGGACACATTAATAGTAAGACATGAGAACATGCAAACTATCGCTATAGTAAGAGATATTATTAGAAAGATTTCCGGCGTGGACTTGGATGATGACGACCCTTTAATAATGACTCATCGTATTGATTCCATGGATATAATTGAAATCGTATCGGCGCTGGAGCAAGAATTTAATATTATCATTGAGAGTGAGGATATAATTATGTCCAACTTTGATACGGTAAAAAAAATGAGCAGTTACGTTTCACGGAAAATTTTCAATGACGGCAGGTTATGATTCAATTAGATAAAAATGATATGCTCACTGCTTTCAAAGAAGGCAAAATCTCTAAGGGAGATATAATCATGGTCTTCTCAAATCTTGCCAGGATAGGTAAAGTTAAAGATGTTCGCAGTAAGCAGGAAGCGCTGGATACATATCTCAGCGCCTTAAGAGAGACAATCGATGCTTCCGAAGGTACGATTGTTGTGCCGACGTTTACTTATAGTTTTGCGCGCGGGAAGGCATTTGATTATGAAGATTCTCCGTCTGAATTGTGTATGTTTGGGGAATATGTCCGGAAGCACAAAGAAGCATTAAGGGCATTTCATCCTCATTTTTCTTTTGCGGCTATCGGAAAAGAGAAGCATGAAATATGCGACAATGTCAGCCGTTCTGCTTTTGGTTATGAATCTGTTTTTGACAGACTATACAAAAAAAACGCAAAGATGCTCTTTTTGGGAACGAACATTACAGAAGGACTGACGTTTTTCTTGTATATAGAACATATGGTTGGTGTTTCCCATGGTTACCACAAAGCCTATTTTACCCCTGCGTATAAAGACAAGAAACTTATAGAAGGACCTTTCTTTTCGTACGTAAGGCATCTTAAGCCTGATTTTTATGTGGATTTAGCGCCTTTTGAAAAACATCTAAAAGAAGTGAACTTGGTAAGGGAATCGCAACTCGGACAAGGTAAAATACAGATTGTTCGATGCCGAGAGGTTTTCGAAGAAGGATATAAAAAAGTGCAGGGAAACCCCTGTTATTTCTATAACAGAGAATTTTATATTACAGAGTAAGTTGCGCAGGCGGTAGCTGTAGCGTGAAAAATGTGTTGCCGCATCATTGCTAAAGTTTTTCTAATGAGTAAATCCCCAGACATCAATTATCGTAAGGAAAAGGCTTTTATCTTATATAAGCTGTCCTTGATATCATATATCCTGAGCTTATTTATCAGAATAATAATTAGAAATTCTATTATTTATTATATAGAGGTAAGCGATTATTTCATATCAAGAAAATGGCTTAATAAAATAAGAAGGCAGGATGCCGTATGGATTAAAGAAGAATATGTTGAATATTCTCAATTCAATAAAGGAAATCTTTATGCGGACAGATTTTCAGTGATAATTTCAGATAAAGTCCGGAACAACGGTATGTTGTCGATTATTGACGGATTTCTTTCGGAGGATTCAAGATTTAAAAAGAAAATGGATATTGTCTGGAAGAGCAATATATGCAAATCGATCGAACCGTTCGCATTTCAATACGCAGCCGCGGAGTATTTGGCGAATAAATATCATTACAATAAAATAACTATTATATCTTTCAATTCAATGGTATTAATGCTGAAAGATTATTTTCGGGATGATATAAGGGTTATTGTATGGCCGTTTTTGGAATTTATGGGGAAATTCTTAGAAGCTATACGGCGCAGGAAATTGACTTCTTATTTAAGCATGCTTTTAATAAACAAAAAAAAACCGGCCGTACAAAAAAACAATACGCCTTTAGATATCGAAAAATTCCAAGTGGCCTATTTCCCTCATGTAGGTATCTTTTATTGGAACCTTTTTACTAAGGATCACTTTTACAGTAAAGATTCCAAATCGCCGTTCTATCCGTCGAACATACTCCACATAGAACTCGACAAGAGCAGAAGAGGCGAGTATCTCGACAGTTGTGATTATTACTCAAAAAACAAAATTCCTTTCATCGAATTGCCCGACATCATGTCCGGAAACAGGGAAATCATCAGAGAGTGTCTGGATGTGTTTAAGAGGAACAAGACGAGATTCTTAAACGATTTATGGAGATTTGGAATCGATTTTTCCGTAATGGCATTTTTCACTCTCTGGAAGATTTCAAGATTCAGAGCGGCCGTCAGTCGTTTTAAAAGTCTAAAGATTGCGCTTGCCGGATACGATGTTCTGTTCCCGGTTGAGCTTTCCGCAGCGCTGTCGTTATGCGGTGTTTATGTCTGTGCATCACAGGAGAGGTTCATGCAGGCATTCTTTCCGTCTACATATTTATGCATGGACTATTATTTTGTGTCAGGGACAATAGTTGCGGAAAGGGCTTTAAAGAAGTCTTATATCGAACATGTTATTCCTGTGGGGCTGGTACGGGTCGATAAACTGTTTGAATACGAGCAGAAAAAGATTCCGGACGAAAAATATGACGTCATAAAAAAGAATAAAAAATTAATACTTGTTCTTGATTTTATCATGCCGGAAAATGATATTGAAAATATCAGGCGTTTCGCAGGAACGGTAAGTCAGGCTCAGAAATTTTATAATGATATAATTAATTTAGCCGTTGAATTCCCTTCTTTATATTTCGTCGTAAAAGGTAAACACACCGACTCATACGGAACGGATTATCTAAAAAATATAGTCGAAAGAATAAATCAAATCGGCAACATAGAAATCGAAATGGATCTTAATGTCTATAATCCGTATTATCTTTCCGAAAAGGCCGACCTCACGATAATAGCAATCCACACATCGCTGGGAGACGAACTGCTCGCAGCCGGCAGAGAGGTAATATTCTATGAGATATCGGATGTCCATGAGACGATCTTCGATTATGACTGCCTGCCGATCATGGTGAAGGACTATGAAGGATTGAGGGAGCAAGTGCAACGCATTCTTAACGGAGAATATCTGAGTCAAGACGTTATCGACATTTTGAAAAGAGATTTTTACAATAATTGTTTTCACGGCAACGTGCGAAGCACTATACGGACTTTTTTGGAACAGCTTATTGGAGAACGGTGTGAGCAAGGGACCGCATAGCGATCTGAAAATCATCTTTTGGTTTTTGAGGCCGTACCGGCTGGTTGTCTTCCTTATTTTTCTGTTCCTCCTCATATACGCCCTCATGGAGGCAGCCAGTATCGGGGCATTTTATCCGATGCTTAATACCATACTGCCGGGTGACAACAGCGTGCCCGCAGCGGGAGGCAGAATATTGAGCTTCCTATCGTTTGCGGCAGGGGTCTTTCCTATTACGGATAAGTTAATTGCAACGAGTGTTTTTCTACTTATGCTTGTATTGGTCAGTAATGCCTTCGGCTTTGTCGCGGAAGGCTTCGCCTCATGGTATAGATATAAGCTACATGCCGATTTTCTTAATCAGGTATATCGCAAGCTTCTGCATAACCATTATGTCTTTTATCTCGAAAAAAAGCAGGGGGATTTGCTGTATATCGGCATGAACGCATCGCAGGCAGTCGGTGAAATGCTCCTGTATTTTCCCAAAGTCGGCATTGAATTTTTCCGGATTTTTGTCATATCAGTGCTGTTGCTGTCTATTTCGGTGAAAATGACATTAATAATCTTCGTGCTTATGGCATTTTTCGGATGCCTTATACACTATTTGTCCACGAAAGTCATTCATCCCGTAGTGGCAGACCTCCAGGATGTTCAATCGGATATTACCTCTGTATTTTCCGAGTCGGTCTCCGGCATCAAACAGTTGAAGATATACGATTCGTTGGGTTTTTGGTATGACCGTTTTAAACAATCTTCGGAGAAGTCCAGACTTTTATTGACAAAAAGCGCGATTTTCCAAAGCATGCCTACACGTCTTGTTTGGACGGTGGGCCTCTCTTCGATAGTTCTTTCAATATTATATGTAAAAATATATTTTCCGAGCCGGCTTGTTTCAATACTGCCCGTCATTGCGGTTTACGTGCTTTCATTACAGAGGTTAATGCCGTCCGTTTCGAACATAGGACACTACTGGATGGGTCTGAAGAGCCTTGCCCCGCGCCTTGATGTAACATACAGGACCCTTACGGATAAAGAATATCTGATGTCGGACGGTGGAATGGAATTTAATGGACTTAGAGAAGGGATTCGCCTGGAAAATATCTCTTTTTCGTATCCAACCAAGGAAGCAGTTCTGAGGGATGTCAAGATATTCATACCGGCGAACAGGACGACAGCGATTGTAGGCGAATCCGGTTCCGGCAAGTCTACGTTGACGGATTTAATAGTACGGCTATATGAACCCGAATCAGGGAAAATACTGGCTGATCATATTGATTATTCAGAGTTTTCACTTGCTTCATGGATCGGGAGAATAGGTATGGTAACCCAGGAACCGTTTATCTTTCACGCATCCATTAAGGACAACATCAAAATTGGTAAGCTACAGGCGACGGACGAAGAAATTATAGAGGCTGCAAAAATGGCCCATGCACATCAGTTTATCATGGAATTACCGCAAGGTTACGACACTGTCGTCGGTGACCGCGGTATCAAGCTGTCAGGAGGACAGCGTCAGAGGGTTGCAATCGCACGGGCGATTATTAAGAAACCGGAGATACTGATTCTCGACGAAGCAACCAGTTCCCTTGACAATATTTCTGAAAAAATTGTGCAGGAGGCGCTGGATGAAGCCATCCTGCACAGAACCACGATTATTGTAGCGCACCGGTTATCAACAATTGAACATGCGGATAGGATAATTGTAATGAAACAGGGCGAGGTTGTGGAACAGGGCACACATGAGGAGTTGATAAAGTCCGGAGGATATTACATGTCGTTGTATCAGAAACAGAGAGAGCCTTCTAAAGAAGAGGTAATAATTGATGCAAAATAAAGTCATCATCCAGCCAAACGCGAATTTTCATCACGCCGCCGGAGAGGATCTCTTTGAAAAGCACGAGGAACAATTCAGCGAATACCGTAGGAAATGGAAGGAACATCCGGAAACTTTTCATGCCGGCGAGTTCCCGCTTTTTTTGGACGTGGAGGTTACAAGCGCCTGCAATTTGAAGTGCCCGTTCTGCGCTACCACATTCAGGGGGAATGTTATAAAAAAGGGGTTCATGCAGTTCGATGTCCTTAAGGGAATAATAAATGAGGGCACCGCCAATGGTCTCTATGGCGTCAAGTTCAATATTAGGGGTGAACCGCTGCTCCATCCCCAAATACATGAGTTTGTAAAATATGCGAAGGATAAAGGCTTGATTGATGTTTATTTCAACACCAATGCGATGCTGCTGACAAAGGAAATCGCAAAAAAGCTGATCGATGCGGGGCTTGATAGGTTATCCGTATCCTTTGAGGGTTATACGAAGGAGGTATATGAGCGGCACAGAGTGGGCGCGAACTATGAAACCGTTTTGAGCAATATAGAAGGACTTCAGTCCCTTAAGCGGAAATTCGGCGTTTCTCATCCCAAGGTCAGGGTGCAGACGGTCATGCTGCCGGATATTCAGCCCGCATTCGCGCAATACAGAGAATTTTGGTCGGGCAGGGCTGATGAAGTGTCCTTTCTCGATTATAAGGATATGAAGGTTAAGAAAAAGGGCGTGATATATCCATGGGCATGTCCACAGATATGGCAGAGGATGGCGATATGGTGGGATGGAACCGTACTGCCGTGCAATCATGACGACGACGGTCTGCTTGCGCTCGGCAGGTTTGGCGAGATAACAATTGCTGAGGCATGGCATTCGGATAATTTAAATGCAGTGCGAGAGTTTCATAAAAACGGCTTGGCTAATAATGTAAAGGCTTGCGACGGATGTTATCTAAGAGACAGCGAAATTCTTAAATTGAAAGGATTAAATAAGGATTAAGCAATGATTATTGCTGTTTTGATGGGCAGAAAGGGCAGTAAGGGATTTCCGGGTAAGAATCTGCATACCGTGCTCGGCAAGCCTCTATCATACTACCCGATGAAAGCTGCAAAAAATTGCCCTGAAGTTGATGTTACATATATTTCAACGGATGACGAAGGACTTATGGATATAGCCGGGCAGCACGGCATAGAAGTTATTGTGAGGCCTGCCGGGCTATGTACGGATGCAGCGCTCGGCGAACATGTCTATGTCCATGCGTATCAAGCGGCAAGAGAGCTGAATTCTGATAAAGCGATTGAGCTTGTAGTCTTGCTTATGTGCAATGCGCCTACGATAACATCTGAAGCAATTTCCGAAGGAATAAAAGTTTTAAGGGGAAATCCCGAGTATGATTCTGCAGTGACCGTATCCAAGTACAATATGTGGAGTCCGCTGCGTGCCAGGAAGATCGATGAGAACGGGCTGTTAATGCCCTTTGTCCCGTTTGAGACATTCGGCGATCCCCGGAATTTAAACTGTGACAGGGATTCTCAAGGGGATGTATGGTTTGCCGATATGGGCGTTTCCATTGTAAGGCCGCGCTGTCTTGAAAACCTCGAATACGGGCTTCTCCCCCAAAAATGGATGGGGCAAAAGATATATCCGCTTAAGCAGTGGGGAGGGCTTGATGTTGATTATGAATGGCAAATACCGCAGGTGGAGTTTTGGCTTAAGGCACATAATATTGGCGGTGATTCGGCGAGTAAAGAATGAAGCTGGCTTTTTCTAATGTGGCATGGTATCACAAGGGTACGGACGATTTTATTGAGTTCATAGCCTCCCTCGGCTGCAGGGGCATTGAGCTTGCAGCGAGCATGATATGGGATGAGCCGCTGAACTCAACGCATTCACAAAGGTCTGCCCTCCGGCGCAGGATAGAGCGGGCAGGCCTGCAAGTGACGGGGCTTCAGGCACTTCTTTTTACAAGGCCGGAACTGCTGCTTTTCGGAGACCATGAAGTTAGGGAAAATACGGAGGATTATCTGACCGGCCTTATGGACCTTTGCGCCGAACTTGGAGGTGAGGTTTTGGTTTTCGGCTCCCCTATGAACCGCAACAGGGGCGGCATGCCGCCCGTCGAGGCCCGTGCCGTAGCTATAGACTTTTTTGGAGAACTAGGGATCCATGCGGAGAAGCGCGGCGTTTTTTTCTGCATCGAGCCGCTGGGAAGGGGCGAGACCGATTTTATCAACACCGTGGCCGAAGCCGAGGAGTTCATATCGTCGGTCGGGAGTCGGGGGCTCGGCCTGCATATAGATGCTAAGGGTTTGATAGACGAGAATGAGGTTGAAGCCCCTTATCTTAAAGAGAGTTTCTCCACGGCAAAACATGTTCATCTGAACGATCCCGGCCTGACGGCCCCCGGGAGCACGGGTTTCGATCACAGCAAAATTCAGAGGGCGATGGAGGGCAGCGGCTATTCCCGTTTTCTCTCCGTGGAGATGCGCAGGGTCGAAGACGATGTGGAAGGCTCTATAAAAAGGGCAGCGGAGTACGTGAAACAGATTTATTTCAGGAGCAAATAATGATATTTCCCAAAGATATTATTCAAAAGGTAGTGAGGGTACAGGAAGGCGGTCCTTCACGTTTCGGAAAAGTGAGACTTGACAGGAGCGAACGGACCCATCCTTTTTCTGATTCATTTATCGCAAAAATAAGGGAGAGGATAACGTGGGAAACGCTTTCGACCTATCCCGAACCTGAACCTGTATACATAAAGTTTGCGTCTTTTTTAAAGCAGCCTAGGGAGAGGCTCCTCTTTCATACGGGGTCTGATCTATCAATAAGGTCTATCTTCGAGACGTATATAAGCCCCGGAGACAGGGTACTGCTTCACAGGCCGGGTTATGCCATGTTCAGCGTTTACGCTAAGATGTTCGGCGTGGAGACGGTGTATCGGGAGTTCGACTCCGACCTGGGGTTTGATTATGCAGAATATGTCGATACCATAGACGGCTCATTCAGGATGGCTGTTCTGGAGAACCCGAACGGTTTTATAGGCGCGGCTCCCCCGAAAGATATGCTGTTCAAATTCGTCGACAAATGCGAGGCTGAAGGCGTGATAGCGGTAGTGGACGAGGCGTACTTCTTTTTTCATGACATAACGGCCGCTGATCTTCTGGACAGCCGCGAGAACCTGATAATAATCCGCACCTTTTCAAAGGCGTTCGGCCTTGCCGGGGTCCGTGCAGGATATCTACTGTCCAGTGCCGCCAATATAAAGGATATTTACAAGGTGAAACCCATGCACGAGCTCACCGGTTTTGCCGCACTGGTAATAGATGAACTGCTGGACAACGCGCAGGAATTCAGGGGTTTTGTAAAAGAGACAGCAGGGAGTCTGAAATTCTTTAGGGAGGGCTTTGCAAGACTCGGCATAGCAACTAGCAACAGCGTAGGTAATTTCCTCGCGGCGAGGATAGGGCGGTATGCGGAAGTGGCCGATCTTGTTGCAAGACTGCAGGAGGAGGGCATATTGCTCCGAAGGCCATTCGCTGAACAGCATTTGAAGGAGTGGGTAAGGATAGGTACCGCGCCTATTTCTTCTGAGCAACGTGTTCTGGATGTTGTGAGGGAAATGATGAAGAATAAGGGGGCTTCCTATGACGGTTTGTGAGATTTGCGGCTCTCAGGAATTCAGCGTCATAGCTACAGAGATAAGGGAGGGGCCGGGAGTAATCAGCCGGTGCGGCAAATGCGGTCTTGTAATTCAGGACATTACCCGGAACAGGGACGAACTGCAGAGGTATTACAACGAGGAATACCAGAAAACGAATTCTCTGGTGGTCGGCAGGGAACAGACCCCGATGGAGCACTTTGAGGACAGAATAAAGACAATGGACAATATAATGGAGAAGCTGCGGCCTTATCTGAAGGCAGGGATGAGTATTCTTGAGGTAGGCAGCGGCAGCGGCGAGCTTCTTCACCTGATAAAGCCCCTGGTCAAGAGCGTCACCGGCATAGAGATGCACAAGGGGTTTGTTGACTTCATGAACAGCGAACTTGGCATCGAGGCTTACGCGCAGGACGTCAATCTTATTGATTTCGGTGGAAGGAAGTTCGATCTGATCATTTCAATCATGACCATGGACCATCTCCCAAATCCTGCTGAAACGCTGCTTACCATGAAGCGTCTGCTCTCGGAAGACGGGAAAATGTATATAGAACTTCCTAACAGGGAAGAGGCGCTGAACTACTTCCTGCCGGAACCGAACAGAGGGCGGTTCAATAAATTTTTCTGGCACAGGGCCCACTATTTTTATTTTACAAGGGAAACGCTTGAAAAGCTTATGGTAAAGATCGGGCTTGCATGCGAGATATCATGCCGTCATGAATACACGCTCTTTAATTTTCTGAACTGGTATTTTGCAGGCAATCCCCAGAAATCTTTTGTCCAGGCGACTATGGGTAATAGCTTTTTCCCTGGAGAAAGCGTATTTGAGACCGAAATGAACGGCATGTTTGAAGAGATGGAAGGGCGTTTCCACAAAATTCTTGCGCATACATTCAGGGGTGACACCCTCTGTTGCGTTGCACGATACTAAAGGAGCTGAACATATGAAGGTTCTTCTGATATATCCGAATATAAGGGGGATGAACATGCTGCCCCCGGCGATCGCCCTATTTACAGCCATACTGCGTGAGCGAGGCCATGTGGTGGCCCTGTTCGATTCCACCGACTACCCGAATCCAGAAGATGACGAGTTCAACAGCGATAAGTACAAAGAAATGAATCTTAACGTAAGACCGTTTGACGACTCTCTTCTGAAAGTGTCTTTCAAGGATGAGGATGTTTATGATGCCTTTGAACGGACCGTCAAGGAGTTTCAGCCACAACTTATGGCAATGTCATGCACGGAAGATATGTTTCCGATAGGCGTAAGCCTGCTTAAGAGGACCGCAGGCCTTAAAATACCGACTCTTCTTGGAGGCGTATTCCCGACCTTTGCTCCGGAACTGGTGATGTCCCACCGGGAGGTAGATATGGTTTGTGTCGGAGAGGGGGAGCAGGTCATAGCCGAACTGTGTGATCGTATGGACAAGGGCAGACCGTATTCGGATATTCCGGGGCTGTGGATAAAGAACAACGACAACGTCATACGAAATTCTATGGGGCCGGCAGTGGATATGAACGACAATCCGTTATTGGACCTGTCTATATTTTCCGAGGGCAGGCTTTATAGGCCCATGCAGGGAAAGGTATGGAAAATGTTCCCTCTTGAAACGCATCGGGGTTGTCCCTATACCTGCACTTATTGCAATTCGCCCGCGCAGGCCGTGAAATACAGGAACGAGACCGCCTCGCATTTTTTCAGAAAAAAGAGATTCGATAGAATAAGGGAAGAGATCATTCATCTGAGGGATAAATACGGGGCCGAGGCGTTCTATTTCTGGGCGGACACTTTTTTTGCATATACCGAAAAGGAGTTCGATGAGTTTGTTGATATGTATTCCGAATTCAAAATCCCTTTCTGGTGCCAGACGAGACCGGAAACCATAACCATTGATAGGGTTAAAAAACTTGCAAGCGTCGGGATGTTCAGAATGGCTTTCGGTATAGAGCACGGCAATCCGGAGTTCAGGAAAAAGGTGATTAAACGGCACGTGACAAATGAAAAGATGATAGAATCGCTTAAACTGGTGAATGAGGCTGGGGTCCCTTTCAGTGTTAATAATATACTCGGTTTCCCCTATGAGACCCGTGATCTGACCTTCGACACCATAGAGCTGAACAGGCATATTGAGGCGGATAGCATGAACGCCTACTCCTTCAGTCCTTTTCATGGAACTCCGCTACGGGAAATAGCGGAACAGGAAGGCTTCATAGAGCCGGGCGTGATCGCCAGGTCTTTGACAAAGCCGACTATGCTCAAAATGCCGCAGTACCCTCCTGAACAGATTGAAGGGATGAGGCGGTGTTTTGTCCTATATGTAAAATTGCCCCCAAAACGGTGGCCTGAGGTTAGAAAGGCCGAAGAGCCGACTCCTGAAGGGAATGTTGCTTGGAAGGCTCTGAGGGACGAAGTAGCCGAAAAATATTTCCGGTTCGATGTTTCATAAGTGTTCCAATAATAACGGTCCATGGAGGTGATATGGCAACATCATTGACAGACACTCAAAGCGTTCCCAATGCCGGAGATTTCAAGGTGCTGCTGGTATACGCCAATTCGCCGATGGACAACTTAATGCCGGTAAGTATTTCTTCTCTTGCCGGCGCTCTAAAGCGTCGTGGTTTTTCCATCAAGCTGTTTGATACGACTTTTTATCCATGGACAAGTTCTGCAGGAGGGGAGAGAGGCGGCTCATTGCAGGTTGCTGAGTTCGATTATAAAAAAGTCGGCATTACTTTTGTTGAGACAAATGTTTATGATGATTTTAGAAAAATGGTGCAAGAGTACAGGCCAAATCTTATCGCTCTGTCCTCAGTTGAACCAACACACGAGTTCGGCCTGAGGCTTCTTCAATGTGTCGATGATATGGGAATTTTTACCATTATGGGGGGAGTTCATACTATTTTTTCAAGCGAAGAGGTATTTAGAGAAGAGGTTGTTGACATGGTATGTATAGGTGAAGGAGAGAAATGTCTTGTTGAGTTATGCGAAAGAATGGCCGAAGGATTAGATTATACAAATATTAATAATATCTGGGTTAAACAAGATGGAAAGCAGTACCGGAATAAAAAAGACCGGGTTTTAAATATGGACGACCTCCCAATGCTTGATTTTTCAATTTATGACGAAAAGAGATTATATAGACCAATGGCAGGCAAACTTTATCGCATGGCTCCGGTCGAGTTTTCGCGGGGCTGCATTTTCAAATGTGCTTACTGTTCTGCACCGTCATATGCTGAAACATTTAAAGACAGCGGTAAATGGTTAAGGCACAAATCCATAGACAGAATTATCGAAGAAATAAAGACCTATGCTGAAGAGTATAACATCGAATATTTTTATTTTGTTTCTGAAACCTTCCTCGCTATGTCTGATCAGCGATTCAATGAATTTGTCGGGCAGTATAGTAAGATAGGGATTCCATTTTGGTTTAATACGAGACCTGAAACTATAACTGCGGACAGAATTAAAATGCTTGAAGGTATAGGGTGCCACAGAATGAGCGTAGGGGTCGAATGCGGCAACGAACCATATCGCAGGGAGATGTTAAAGCGGGCGGTCAGCAATGACGCCATTGTGAAGGCCTGCGAGATTGTTGCGAAATCCGACATCCAACTATCCGTAAACAACATCATCGGGTTCCCCGATGAAACTCGGGAGATGATTTTTGACACTATTTTTCTGAACAGAAAAATAGAGGCTGACAGTTATAGTTGTAGTATATTCCAGCCCTACCGCGGCACACTGCTCCATAAATATTGTGTGGATAAAGGATATATAAACTACCGTGAGCTTGCTATTGACCTTACCGTAACATCTGTTCTGAAACAACCGTGTATAAGCTCGGATGAAATTAAGGGACTCGCTCGCACGTTTCCCTTATATGTCAAATTTCCGGAAGGCAACTTTGATATTATTAGGAAGGCTGAAAAATTCGATGTCGAAGGAGAAGCTGTCTTTAAAGAGCTTTCCATGCGTTATCGAGAAGAATATGAAGGCCCCAAGTTGTGGTGAAATTTAAAATAAAATTGATGAACAATTACTTAGAAACGAGGTGGAAGAAATGAATGTCATAGTTTTCGGCGGTTCCGGTTTTTTAGGCAGTCATGTGGCTGATGCCCTCAGCGAAGCAGGGCATCAGGTGACAATATACGACATTAGAAAGTCAGATTATTTAAGACAGAATCAACAGATGGTTGTCGGAGATATTCTTGATGAAAAAAAAGTTGATGAGTCGGTAAAAGGAAAGGATATTATTTATAACTTTGCAGGTATCGCCGATATTGATGAGGCGTCAAAAAATCCGGTTGAGACCATAAAATACAATATCTTAGGCAATACGATTCTGCTGGAATCTGCCATAAGGCATAAGGTGAAACGTTTTGTTTACGCGAGCACGGTATATGTTTTCAGCGATTCAGGCTCTTTTTATAGGTGCAGCAAGGCTGCATGCGAGAACTACATTGATGTTTACCGGAAACAGCACGGGCTTGACTATACGATTCTTCGCTACGGAACGCTATACGGCACAAGGGCGGATGCGAGAAACAGCGTTTGCCGGTTTATAACTCAGGCAATGAGGGAAAAGAAGATCACGTATCCCGGTGACGGCAGTGAGATCAGGGAGTATATAAATGTGCTGGATGCGGCAAAAGCGAGTGTTGAGATACTGAGCGATGAGTTCAGAAACGAGCATGTGATATTCACCGGGTATTATCCGATGAAGGTGAGGGAGCTTTTCATAATGATAAAGGAGATGCTCAAAGGTGACATAGAGTTTGAGTTTGTTCCGCAGACATCGACCGATCCAATGGGTCATTATGCCATAACGCCCTATACCTTCATTCCCAAGGTCGGCAAGAAGTATGTAAAACACTACTATACCGATATGGGGCAGGGGCTGCTTCTCTGTATGCAGGAAGTCTTTGATAAAATCCAAAAGGGAAAGCAATTGCAATGAAGGTTTTTGTTTCTACATCTTCTTTTGCAAAGGATGACATCAGACCTGTTGATATGCTTAAGGAAGCCGGACTTGAAGTTTCTCTGAACCCTTACGGCAGAAAGCTGTCCGAAGATGAAATTATGGGCTTTTTGCACGATGTTGACTATCTTATCGCGGGCACGGAGCCGCTTACTCAGATAGTGTTGGAATCGGCAAAGATGCTGAAGGCAATATCAAGATGTGGCACAGGTCTTGATAATGTGGATATAGAAGCCGCGGATAAACTTGGCATTAAGGTTTATAATACTCCTTATGGTCCTACCCAATCGGTAGCGGAGTTGACTATCGGATTAATTCTTGATATGCTGCGCCGCATTTCAAAGATGGACAGGGATATAAGGTCCGGCGTATGGAAGAAATATACGGGTAATCTTTTAAGCGAAAAAAAGGTCGGCATTATAGGTTTCGGCAGAATCGGACAGAAAGTAGCTGAACTGCTTATGCCGTTTGGATGTGAGATTGTTTATTGTGATATAAAATCGAATGATGCAGGATTAAAATTTAAGAATGCAAGTTTGGATGAAATTTTGAGAACAAGCGATATCATATCGATCCATGTTTCATCTAAAGAACAAATAATAGGAAAGGAAGAATTTAAAAAGATTAAAAAAGGAGCATGGATAATTAATGTTTCACGCGGCGGAGTTATAGACGAAGCTGAATTATATAAGGCATTAAAAGAAGGGCATTTGTCAGGTGCGGCGGTGGATGTTTTTGAAGAAGAGCCTTACGCGGGTTTGTTGAAAGAACTGGATAATATTATTTTGACCCCGCATATCGGTTCTTATGCCGAAGAGGGTAGGATCAATATGGAAATAGAGGCTGTGAAGAACCTTCTAAATGGAGCCGTAACATCCGTTGAATAGTTTTATGAAGCATGTGTATTTGTCGTATTCAATGACCTCAAAAAATCCTGTATATGGCGGTGTTGCCGATATTAAGCCTTTTCAGGTTAAGTCCATTTCCGGCGGCAGTTCCTCTAATGTTTACAGCGTAACTATGCAAAATCATTGGGGAACGCATGTTGACGCTCCGAATCATTTTTTTGAAAATGGTTTGACGGTGAATGATTATCCTGCGGATTTCTGGTTTTTCAAATTCCCCATAGTTATACGGATTGACTTAAAACCGGGAGAACTGCTGCGCTGCGCCGACTGGATAGAAAGTATGAAGCATGGGACGGACATTGTTCTTTTTAAATCGGGATGGGGCAAGTTGAGGAAAACGGAGAAATACGGCATGGATAATCCGGGAATGCATCCTGAAGTCGGATTTTTCCTGAGGGAGAAATATCCTTCCGTCAGGGCTGTCGGGATAGATTGGGTATCAATATCATCTTTTGAAAACAGAGATGCGGGAAGGGAAGCGCATCGAGCTTTTCTTGATCCGGAAGGTTCAAACAATCCGGTGTTGATTATTGAGGATATGGATTTGTCGCATGATTTTAAGGGATTAAGGGAAGTGTGGGTTGCGCCTTTAAGGGTGGAGGGAATAGACAGCGCACCCTGTACGGTTATGGGACTTATTGATGATTAAGGCGGTTATATTTGATTTTGACGGTGTGATTGTAGAATCCGTTGATATAAAGACAAAAGCATTTGCTGAGTTATTTGAATCTGAAGGGGAGAATATTGTTGAAAAGATAGTTGATTACCATCTCAGAAATGCAGGAGTGTCAAGGTTTGACAAATTCAGATATATTTATAGGGAAATACTAAAAAGAAATTTGAGCGAAGAGGAGTTTCAAGGCCTATGCGGCCGTTTTTCACAGTTGACGGCTGATGCGGTTGCTGCCGCGCCGTTTGTCGGGGGCGCAAGGGAATTTTTGGAAAACTACTTTGAAACGTACGATTTTTATATCGCCTCAGCCACTCCTCATGATGAGTTGGAGGGGATAATAGAGAAAAAAAATATATCACGGTATTTTAAAAAAATTTATGGAGCGCCGCAGAAAAAAATAAATATTGTGAAGACTATACTGTCGGAGAATGCCTTAAAGCCTGACGATGCCGTCTATATCGGCGATGCTGTGAGCGATCATGATGCCGCAACGAGTAACGGCGTAACTTTTGTTGCGCGTATAACTGAAGACAACAGTTTGTTGTTTAAAGATATAAACTGTCTTCGGACTAATGATCTGAACAACCTGTACGATAGTATAACCCGCAAGGCATATTTGGAACTTGATGGAAAGCTGAAGGAGGCGTTTGATTTTTTATCGGCAGTGAACCGAAAGGCTTATAACAGCATCTATTTATTATCCAACCTTATTTTAAGCAAAAACCCATCTGCTAATAATTTTCTTAATGGATTTTTAAAGGGAGAGAAAGCCCGCACTCAAAATATATTTACCGTTGTTTCAAGTCTGATTATTTATTATTTAAAAAGTTTTATTTATTTTGTGCTATATCTGCTGTTTTTTGCAGCCTTCCGTATGTCGGGTTTGGGGTATTCCATAAATCCATCCTCGAAGGAATTTATACTTATTGATACATTTTTTCTTATAGACAGGATTCAAAGAAGCAATAAGTTTGAAGATTCTTATTTTATAGGATTTAAGGAGGTTTTAGATAATCCGGGAAAACATTATGCGTATCTGCCTGTATTTTATAGCACTAAAAACCCCTTAAGGCTGTTTAAGATTTTCAAGATTTTGAAAAGGGATAAAGAGCTTGTGCTGACGGAGTATCAACTTCTATCAGGTATGGACCTGCTGAAAATTTTTTATTTTATTTTAACGTATCCGTTTAAGGTGCTGGTGCTTGTAAAAAATATAAAAGAAGATGCAAACCTGTCCGGGCTACTGAGGAGCGAGCTTGTGAGCAGTCTGAGATGCGTAAGTTTTTTGAATTTCTCAAGGTATCTGCAAGGCAGAAAAATAGCCGGACTGCCTTATGAAAAAATAAAAGTCATAAGCTGGTTTGAGAATCAGACGATAGATAAAAACCTGTATAAGGGACTGCGGGAAGGCGGGGATAAAGTAAAAATATACGGCTCGCAGCCCTTTGTGTTCGCTAAGTCATTATTGAATATTATTCCCGATGCGAATGAATCAAGGTTTGGAATTGTTCCTGATAAAATAGTTGTTAACGGCTCATATTATATCCCTAAAGATACAACCTTGAATTTCACAGTTGGTCCATCTTTTAGATACAAAAAAATATTTACAACTGAAATTGATGCAGCGAAGCAGAAAGATATTCTTGTATTGATGCCGTACTTTATCGAAGATATTGAAAATATCCTGAGGCTATTAGGCAAAGCGGATCTGAGAAGCAGGTTTTTTATGATCAAAGCACATCCGTCAACGCCTGTAAAAAGATTCAGGAAGTTTCTGCCCGTCAATGCCGAAGTAACCGGAGGGGATATTTATGAACTGTTTAAGACTGCAAAAATAACGATAAGCTCGGAATCCGGCAGTATGGTTGAGTCTGCAAGTCTTGGAATACCGGTGATTTCCATAAAAAATAATAGGGGTCTTAATCATAATCCCTTGCCTTCATACGGTAAGGGTATAATTTGGGATGAAGTTGAAAGTGCCGAAGAACTCGATGGTGCCGTCGCAAGGTTTGAAATTGCCTTAAAAAATAAAACTGAATTGAATAATATAAAAAAAATTGCAGAGGAATACAAACGGATGTTTTTCTGCGAGCCGACAGATGAAAATATTATAAGGACATATGAATTAGTATGAACAGTTTTAAAAACGCGGATAGAATATTAATTATCGGAGGCACAGGGTTCATCGGCAGGCATTTGGCAGGAAGATGTTTGTCCGAAACCCCTCATCTTACCTGTCTCAGCTTAGTTAAGAATAGCTTGAATGAAAAAGCTGAAGTGATCCATGCAGATATCGCCGATAAAGAGCGGTTAAAATCCGTATTACACGGCAGGGCTTTTGACTATGTTTTCAATCTCGGCGGATATATAGACCATACACAATATTTTAACGGCGGGCGCAGACTGATAGAATCACATTTTAGCGGACTGCTGAACCTGATAGATTGTTTGGAAACCGGAAGCCTGAAAGGATTTGTACAAATAGGAAGCAGCGATGAATACGGAGGGGCGCCGGCACCTCAAAACGAACTTATGAGAGAGAGACCAATATCGCCATATTCTCTATCAAAGGTTGCTGCATCGCATTTTATGAAAATGATATCCGATACTGAAGGATTTCCCGGTGTTGTCCTAAGGCTTTTTCTTGTCTACGGCCCCGGACAGGATGAGAAAAGATTCATCCCCCAGATTATACAGGGATGCCTTAAGGATGAAGAATTTAAAACATCCGAAGGGAACCAGCTCAGGGATTTCTGTTATATAGACGATATAGTTGATGCTATGATAAAAGCTGCAGTAACAGAGGAAGCAAGGGGGCATGTAATTAATATTGCTTCGGGATTTCCGGTCACAATAAAGGAAATGTTACAAAAAATAATGAGTCTGACCGGCGGCGGCAAGCCTCTATGGGGAGCGCATCCGTATAGAAAAGCCGAAAACATGGAGTTGTATGCGGATATAAGCCTTGCAAAGAGCCTGCTCGGCTGGGAACCGTCTATCCCCCTCGACGAAGGACTAAGAAAAACGATAGAATATTACAGACAATTCAGGGTGCGTGATTAAGTCAACCGCAGTGGGAGGGAAATAGTGAAGGTCGTAATACTTGCAGGAGGATTGGGAACTAGGCTTAGCGAAGAGACAATTGTAAAACCCAAGCCTATGGTCGAGATAGGCGGAAAGCCTATGCTTTGGCATATCATGAATATTTACGGCGCTTGTGGTTTTAACGAGTTTACCGTGGCTCTCGGATATAAAGGCGCGGTCATTAAGGAATATTTTCTCAATTATTATAACCTCCAGAGCGATCTGACCGTTTCATTAAAAAACGGAGAGATTACAGCATCAAAGAATTGTTACAGGGACTGGACGGTTCATCTGATCGATACCGGCCTGAACACGATGACAGGCGGCAGGCTTCTTAGACTGAAGGATAAGTTAAGCGGTTCCGCCTTTATGCTTACATATGGCGACGGCTTGAGCAATATTGATATTAACCGGCTGCTTGAATTTCATAAATCACACGGTAAGGTTGCTACTATTACGGCGGTTAGACCTTCTGCGCGCTTCGGAGGAATGGCTTTTGACGGAGACAGGGTTGTTGAGTTTAAAGAAAAGGCTCCGACAGGACAGGGCTGGATAAACGGCGGTTTTTTTGTTTTTGAACCGGCGGTTTTTGATTATATTGCTGATGACGCGGCTATACTTGAACAGGCTCCTCTTGAAAGCCTTTCAAAGGAAGGACAGCTTATGGCATATAAACATGACGGCTTCTGGCAGTGCATGGATACGGTAAGGGATAGAGGGTTCTTAGAGGATTTCTGGAATAGCGGTAAGCCGCCGTGGAAAATATGGAAAGATTAAGGAGACTGTTTATGGGCGATAAGGCGATTAAACTTAGTATTATAATACCTGTCTACAATAGTCAGGAAACCATAGGCCGTCTTGTGGACAGGCTTGTAGAAACAATTCAGGGTTATGATCTTGAGATTATTTTGGTTAATGACTACAGTACCGATAATAGTCATGAAGTCTGCTTGAGGAAATATGAGTCATACCCTCAGATAATACGTTACTTTAAGCTTTCAAAAAATTTCGGTGAACATAACGCAGTGCTGGCCGGTTTAAATTATGCTGCAGGTGATTATATAGTAACAATGGACGACGATTTTCAAAATCCTCCGGAAGAGGTGTCTGAAATTGTGGATTATATGCACAGAAACAGGTTTGATGTTGTGTATTCTTATTATGAGGAAAAAAAACATAGCTGGTTTAGAAATATGGGAAGCCGGTTTAATAACCGAGTCGTTACTTTTTTATTGAAAAAACCGTCGGATCTTTACCTGTCCAGCTTTAAATGCATAAACCGCTTTCTTGCAGATGAGATAATAAAATATCACGGCCCTTATCCCTATATCGATGGGCTAATTCTGCGCGTCACGCGCAATATCGGACAAATATTAGTGCGCCATGAAGAAAGGGCTTTAGGGAAATCTAATTATACTATAAGAAAGCTTATATCGCTTTGGTTGAACATGTTTATAAATTTTTCTATTACTCCACTGCGAATAAGTCTTTTTATAGGCGCGGCTTTAACTGCGTTCGGTTTTTTGTTGATTCTATATTTCCTGCTTGATAAATATCTATGGAATCCCTATGATGAATGGCCTTCCGGGTGGGCATCGCTTCTTGTGATTGTCATAACCTTTTCAGGAACACAGCTTATATCATTAGGCTTGATAGGCGAGTATCTCGGCAAGTTATTCCTGACAAACAATGGAACGCCTCAGTTTATAATCCGGGAGCAGCATGCAAAAAGCGAGAATAATAATAAAACTGTCTCAAAATAATGGATAAAATATATTCTTTTTATAAAGATCGTTCTGTGATCATAACGGGCGGATTGGGTTTTATAGGCAGCAGTCTGGCTATTCGTTTAACGGAGGTTGGAGCAAGGGTGACGATTGTTGATTCCCTTATCTCTCAGTACGGCGGCAATATGTTCAATGTTGAGCCGATAAAAGATTCGGTTAAGATAAATATAATGGACATTCGAGACAGACACGGTATGAATAATCTGGTTAGAGGTCAGGATATAATGTTCAATTTGGCGGCTCAGGCGAGCCATATCGGCAGTATGGAGGATCCCTTTGCCGATCTGGCAATTAATGTTCAAGGTCAGCTCTCTGTTCTTGAGGCCTGCAGGGAAAACAATCCGGATATTAAAATCATATTTACGAGTACAAGGCAGATATACGGTAGACCTCAATATCTCCCTGTGGATGAGGATCATCCGTTACGGCCTACAGATGTGAATGGAATAAATAAAATAGCCGGCGAACAATATCATATCCTATACCGTAATGCTTACGGCATAGAAACAGTGATATTAAGATTAACGAATACATACGGTCCACGCTTGCTGGTAAAGCATAATAGGCAAGGTTTTTTGGGATGGTTTCTGCGTCTTTTGTTGGAAGGTAAAGAAATCACAATATTCGGAGACGGTTGCCGGTTAAGGGATCTTAATTATGTCGATGATGTAGTAGATGCCCTCCTTTTGAGCGGATATAAGAAAGAAGCTGCAGGTCAGGTAATGAACCTTGGTAATCATGAGTCGATTTCTTTATTGGAGATCGTTAAAACTATGATTGAAGTTAATAAAAGCGGAAAATATAATTTTATGCCTTTCCCCGACGGCATAAAAAAAATAGACATTGGAGATAGTTATGCGGATTTCAGCAAGGCAAAAAATATATTAGGGTGGGAGCCTAAGACGTCATTTAAAGACGGCCTATTGAAAACAATGGAATATTATAGAAAATATGGAAAAGATTATTACTGGCACTGAGAATATGAGAATTCCTTTCGGGGATTTAAAACCTCAGTATTTTCAGCTAAAAAAAGAGATTGACGGCGCTGTTCGGCAGGTAATTGAGCGGGGCCGGTTTATACTTGGAGAAGAGGTAGAGGCTTTTGAAAAGGAATTTGCCGAATACTGCGGTTGTGGTTATGGCATAGGAGTCGGATCAGGCACAGAGGCGATTCATTTGGCCCTGATTGCGTTGTCAATACAGCCGGGAGATGAAGTTATAACTGTTCCAAATACGGCGGTACCGACTGTCTCTGCAATTTCTTTTGCAGGGGCGATCCCAAAATTTGTAGACATAAATCCTGATACCTATACTATCGATGTAACTAAAATAGAATCGGCAATAACAAAAAAAACAAAGGCTATTATTCCGGTTCATTTGTACGGGCAGTGTGCCGATATGGATACCATCCTCGATATTTCAAAAAAATATAATTTAGCCGTTATAGAAGACGCGTGTCAGGCGCACGGCGCTGCATATAAGGGAAAGAAAGCCGGAAGCATGGGTAATGCGGGCTGTTTTAGTTTTTATCCGACCAAAAATCTCGGCGCCTTCGGCGACGGAGGAATGGTTGTTGCAAACGATGCGGCCATCGCCGAAAGGCTTAAACTGCTGAGGAATTACGGTCAGGAGAAACGCTACTTCCATAGAATCAAAGGATTTAACAGCCGGTTGGACGAAATTCAAGCCGCAATCTTAAGGGTAAAGCTGAAATGCCTCGATCAATGGAATACAACAAGAATGGAGAAGGCGGCTTTGTACAAAAGGCTATTGAGGGATGTGTCAAATATAATTACTCCAATCGAAGCTCCCTATTCAAGCCATGTTTATCATTTATTTGTTATCAGATGCGAAGAAAGAGATGATCTGCAGGGGTTCCTTTCTGAAAAAGGCATTGGAACACTTATTCATTATCCGCGTCCCATTCACTTGCAGGAAAGCTATAGAGATTTAAAATATGAGAAAGGAGATTTGCCTGCGGCGGAACATTGTGCTGAAACCATACTGTCTCTTCCTTTGTATCCGGAAATCAAAGATTCTGAAATAGAATTCATCGCTGCGGCAATTAAAGATTTTTTTTGTTTAAACATATGAAAGGAATAATATTAGCAGGCGGAAGCGGCACAAGGCTTTATCCATTAACGGAGGCTGTTTCGAAACAGTTGCTGCCCGTCTACGACAAGCCTATGATATATTACTCGCTGTCGGTTTTAATGCTGGCAGACATAAGGGAAATTTTAATCATTACCACTCCGGACGACAGGGCGAAATTCGAGAAACTGCTCGGCAATGGAAGACATTTGGGGCTTAAAATTTCATACGCCGTTCAGGAAGAGCCGAGGGGTATTGCCCATGCATTTATAGTCGGCGAAGATTTCATAGGAAAGAGCAGTGTGGCGTTAATTCTCGGCGATAATATATTTTACGGTCAAGATTTTACTCCAACACTGAAGAAAGTAACCAAAAGAAATAAAGGAGCCACAATTTTTGCTTATTACGTAAATGATCCGAAGATGTTTGGTGTTGTCGAATTCGACAAGAAATTCAAAGCGATAAGCGTAGAGGAGAAACCTCAAAAACCAAAATCTAATTATGCGATAACCGGTTTGTATTTTTATGATAATAATGTAATAGATATAGCTAAAACCATAAAACCTTCAAGCAGAGGCGAACTCGAGATAACCGATATTAATAAAATCTATTTAAAGAACAGCGCGCTTAATGTTGAACTTTTAGGAAGAGGCTTTGCGTGGCTGGATACCGGAACGCATGAGACTTTGCTTGATGCCTCACATTTTGTTGCAACAATAGAACGAAGACAGGGATTGAAAGTAGCCTGCATAGAAGAAATAGCGTACAGAAAAGGTTATATCAATAGAAGTCAGTTGATAAAGCTTGCGGAACATTTAAACAAAACAAAATACGGCCACTACCTCTTAAAAATAGCCGAAGAAAGATGAAGACAATTTTAATTACCGGCGGAGCCGGGTTTATAGGTTCAAACTTTATAATATATTTTCTTGGGAAATACGAGGAATATTTTATCGTAAACTTAGATAAGCTGACCTATGCCGGAGATTTAAAAAACCTGATGGAATTAGACGGTCATCAGAGATATAAGTTTATAAACGGCGATATTTGCGATAAAGATTTGGTGGAATATATATTTAGGGAGTTCAATGTCAAGGGGGTTATTCATTTTGCGGCCGAATCTCATGTGGACAACTCGATAGTAAGGCCGGAAGATTTTATACGGACAAATGTACTCGGTACATTTGTGCTCCTTAATGCTGCGCGGAATATCTGGCTGGATAAGCCGTTTTCGTATAAAAATGAATATGCAGGCAGTAGATTTCACCACATATCCACAGATGAGGTATACGGCAGCCTTGGGAAAGAAGGATTTTTCACGGAATCCACACCGTATGCGCCGAATTCCCCATACAGCGCTTCAAAGGCAAGTGCCGATATGCTGGTGAAAAGTTATCGCAATACATACGGCCTTAATACCGTTATCACAAACAGCTCAAACAATTACGGGCCGAGACAGCACGATGAAAAGCTTATCCCTAAGATCATACGGAATGCGCTGAATGGAGAACCTATACCTATATATGGAGACGGAGAAAATGTAAGGGACTGGCTATATGTAGAAGATCAATGCAAGGCTATAGATATGGTTTTCCATAAAAGCAGGGCAGGTGAGACCTATAATATAGGCGTAATGAATGAAAGGAAAAATATCGAAGTAGTTAATATAATATGTGGAATTTTAGATGAATTAAGACCGCGAAACGACGGGAATTCATATAAAAAGCAAATTTCCTTTGTTGAGGACAGGCCCGGACATGATAGGCGATATGCGGTCGATCCGTCAAAAATAAGAAATGAATTCGGATGGGAAGCAGAAAAAAGTTTTGAGAGCGGTATTTTTAAAACGGTAAATTGGTATTTGGAAAAATATTCAACCAAGGTTAATGCATTGAATAGGAGCCAACAATTATGAGAGTAATGTTTATTGTTAATGACCTCGGAGTGAACGAGCCTTTCGGGCCTATGATATTGTCGGCAATATTGCAACGGAGAGGACATGAAACCACTCTTGGGGTGATTAAAAAAGAAGATGTTACAGAAAAAATCCTGTCGTGGAAGCCGGATATACTCGCATACAGTATGATGTCTGTTGATATGGAAGACATGAAAAAATTTAACGATTCGCTGCGGGAAAAAATTAAAGTTTTTACGCTGCTCGGAGGGCCTCATGCCACACTGGATAGAGGCTGTATAAATGATCCTTATATTGATGCAATATGTATCGGCGAGGGTGACGGAGCTATTGTTGATGTTGTAACCCGCCTCGAAGAGGGCAGAGGGCTTGAAGGCATCCCTAATATAATAATCTCTGCCGAACAGGAGTTGGAGATAAGGGATCTGATGGATGATTTTGATTCCATGCCGTTTATGGATCGCAAGCTTGTTTACGCATATCCGGAAATGGCCCGCTTTGGAATTAAGGGCATATGGACAAGCAGGGGATGCGTCTTTCCCTGCCCGTATTGTTTTAATAATCGTTATAACGACTTGTATAAGAAAAAGGGGAAGGTTGTCCGGAGGCGAAGCGTTGATTCCGTAATAAGAGAGACAAAAGAACTTATTGCAAATCACCGTGTTGAGTTTATTCGCATACAGGACGATGTTTTTGTCCATAAAGTAGATGATTGGCTTAAGGAATTTGCCGAGCGATGGTCGTCGGAGATAGGGGTTCCATTTTATTGCCTGCTGCGGTCTGAACTTATTACGGATGAGATGGCATATTACCTGAAGAAGGCGGGTTGTTTTTCAATATGTATGTCGATTGAGTCTGCAAATGATGATGTTAGAAACCTCATGCTGAGGCGTAAGATGAGCAAAGAAAAACTTGCAAATGCTTTCAATATCCTAAAAAAGAATAAGATAAATATTTATGCAAACACGATGTTAGCGCTTCCGTTTACCTCTCTTGAGCATGATATAGCATCTGTAGACTTCGCCGTAAAGGTGCAGCCGGACATGCCTAATTTCTCTATTTTCATGCCGTATCCTGGGACGGATCTGGGAGACTATTGCAAAAAAGTCGGCATATATAATCCTGAAAAGGATACCATAAATTATGGAATGCGCAATATCAGCCCCTTGACCTGCTTTTCAGAAAGCGAGAAGAATGCCCAGTACAATCTCTGCCAGTTGGCAATAGTCGCAGTTAAATTCCCTAAGCTGCGCAATTTAATAGTGAACAGGCTTATTTACCGGAAGCCTAATAAAATATTTTTCTTTATCCATTATATATTTGCGGTAACAACATATGGGCGTAAAATATTCTACTTCAAACACACAATAGGCGAATATTTTGAACTTATAACCAGAACTCTTAAGCATTATTTCTATGATTTTCTGAAAAAAGATACAGGCAATATGAAAAATTCTAAAAAGGAAAGAATTGCTGAAGACGAAAGAAATAAGGCAGGCAGAAAAAATAGAATAGAGGAATTGGAAAAATGCATGGAGGCTATGGCAACGAGTACGAATTATAACAGCAGGAAGGGTTTGTAATACGATGGGACTATATCCGTCATCGCTTAACGAAAGAAAACGAATTGAAGCAATATTTGATCAAGTTGCAAATAAGGTAGCGGCTCAGGAAAAGGATATTGCATCGCTAAAAACGGTTATAGATAAATTCAATTTGCATGGGAAGTCAATACTGGAAGTCGGTTGCGGTATGGGAGATAACTTAATATATTGTTCTCAGAAGGGTGCTATATATGCAGAAGGTTTTGATATTAGCGGTGAGAGCATAAAAATAGCACAGGAGAAGGCAAAAGGTTTTTCTAATATTCTTTTTCATAAATGCAGCATCGAAGAATATAACTCGGAAAAGAACTTTAATTTTATTTTAGCATGGGGAGTTTTTGAATATGTGGACAATCCGCTTGAATCGCTGAAAAAGATGGTTGGTTTCTTGTCGGATGAAGGAATCCTCATGCTTCTTATATCAAGGCCTATTTTTATAAAGAGGATTTCATTTATTATTAGAGCGGTTTTGTCGAAAATGCCTTTAAAGACGATGGAGCCATTAGCAAAAATGTTTAGTGAAATTCTAAAGATTTTTTCTTCAAAGTTTAAGAGGATGCTTTATACAGGAGAGAGCAATACATATACCTTTGAACAGACAATTCTGGAAGGACTAATGGTGCCAAGATATAATATATTTCGTCATGAAATATTTACTAATTATCTTCAAAATCAAGGGTTTTTAATAGATTTTTTTTATGAAGCTGCTCCTTCTATGACATGCATTATAGCAAAGAAGTACATATAAATATGAAAAATATATTTTTTATGCTCATATCATTTGTTCCAATTATTTATTTTGGAATTAAAGTTTTTGCAGGACAGCAGTTTCATTATTATCCTTATTTCTTTTGTATAACTCTTATAATCAATATCTTTTTCATTGCGGTTTTCAGAAGAAAAACTTATGCACAATACTGGATAGGCACTCTTTTCAGTTTTATGTTTTTAGATATGGTTTTTAATAAAATAGATATAAAACAATTCGTTAATACATGGAAGGGACTTAATTTTTTAATGATTATTCCTGCGGTTTTATTTACGGTTTTTAGCTGCATACTTCAGGCATATCGCTGGAGAATAATTCTGAGCAATATAAATGCCTTTAAATTTAATGAATTATTTCCGAGCGTGATGATCGGACACCTTGCAAACCATATTATGCCTGCAAAGGCCGGAGAATTTGTGAAGTCTTATCATCTGGGCAAATTATACGGGTATAATAAAGTGTCTATTTTCTCGACAGTAGTTATTGAAAGGATTTTTGACGGTATTATGGTATTATCTTTTTTGTTTTTTTTCCTTATCGGATTGAGGGAGGTAAAATCAGAGCTAATTTTAATGGGATGGGCGGGGCTTGCAATTTATGGCGGAGCCTTTTTATTTATTTACATAGTGTTTAAATATACTGAAAAAATCGTAACATTATCACACTCCTTACTGCCGCAGAAAATTTCACTTTTTTTCACAAAAATTATAGAGGCATTTTCAGAAGGTCTTCATGTATTGAGCAATTTAAAACAATTATTTCAGGTAATGTTAATTTCAGTGAGTATGTGGATTGTAATAGCCGTCTCGATAATTCCTTTAATGATTATGTTTGAGTTCGAACTGCCTTTTTATGTCTCTTTTGCTATTTTAGCCTGTATAAGTTTAGGAATGACTTTGCCGTCAGCACCCGGAGGCATAGGAATCATCAGCTTTGCCACTATTTTTGCAATGAATATATTATTCAGGGAAGCGAACATTTTGCTTACTGACGATTTGTATGCAAAAGTTGTTGTCTTTTCAATTCTGATAAATATTGTCATGGTTTTGCCTGAAATAATTTTAGGCACATTTTTTGCGATAAGAAGCGGAGTGAAAATTGCCTCTATATCAGATGATCTGTCTGTCGGATAAGATGATAAAATCAATGCAAAACTGGAGATATGAATTATGAAGGTTCTTTTAATGGTCGCTCCATCTGTCGGTGCATTAACATTAGAAGCTTCAAATGATATTGCTCAAAATATGGGATTTTATCCACCCCTTGGAATCCTGTATGTTGGAACCTATCTCAAGAGGAATTCTGAACATGAAGTTCATATAATTGATTCGGAGAGCGAGAGATTGACGTATAAGGATATAGAGGAAAAAATAAAAACCATTAAACCTGATGTATTAGGGATTACTGCTTTCACCAATACGCTTAAAAATGTCCTTGATGTGCTGAAAATAGCTAAAAGGGTTCATCCTGCCTGTATAACTGTGCTGGGGGGGCCGCATGTCCCGCTTTTTCCTGATGAGACGTTACAGTTTAAGGAAGTAGACTATGCTATATGCGGCGATGGCGAATATTCCTTTAAGAAATTGGTAGATGTTTTAGGTGAAAAATCTCCTGCCGACATTAAAGAGGAAGAATTAAAGAAAATTGAAGGAATTGTTTTTAAAACATCGGATGGAACAATCTACAAAAACGGATATGCCAGAGTAAAAGATATAGATTCACTTCCGTTTCCTGACCGTGCTTTTTTGAGGAAGGACTTGTACTTCTGCATTTTAGGTAAAAAGAGGTTAATGACAACGATAATGAGCAGTAGGGGATGTCCATTTCAATGCACATTCTGCAATACGCCCGATAAACTCTATCGGTACAGAAGCGCCCAAAACGTTGTGGATGAAATGGAGTATATCGTGAGCATGGGAATCGAGGAAATTTTCTTTTTCGACGATTTGTTTAATATTACAGCAGAAAGGGCTATAGCGGTATGCGATGAGATTATTAAGCGAAAATTAAATGTGAAATGGGCTTTTAGAGGAAGAGTTACGGGCATCAATGAAGAGCTTGCTAAAAAATTGAAACAAGCCGGTTGCGAGAGGATTCAGTTTGGGATAGAGAAAGCAACGGATGAGAGCTTACGGATAGTAAAAAAATCATCTACAGTCGAAGACATAATAAATGCCGTCAACTTAACAAAAAAGTACGGCATGATGTGCGTAGGAAATTTTCTGTTGTTTACGCCGGGCGAAGGGGAGAAGGAGGCTGAGGAGATTATAAGGTTCGCTTTAAAACTTAAATTGGATCATGCTGAATTCAGCGTCTTTATACCGTATCCAGGCACTCAAATTTACAACGAAGGATTGAAATCAGGCTTCTTTGCAAAAGATTACTGGGCGGAATATGTAAGAAATCCCGATCCGAATTTTCAATTATTATGGGAAGAGAAGGTTCCGAGAGAAAGAATGTATGAAATTACTGCACGAGCTCATAAGAGATTTTATTTCAGGCCGAGAATCGTATGGAACGAATTAAAGAGAACGACAAATTGGACAGAGTTCAAGAGAAAATTAAACGGCGCTATGATTGTTCTGAAATTAAGGTAGATTAGAAATGTCCCGTAATAAAAAAATACTTCTTATCTCTGCGTTTTTTTTACTGCTGATGCAGATGGTTACATTAGACATCGGCTTTATACTTGGCGCAGGCGGAGGCAATTTAGCAGAAGGATGGTTCAGCGATATAGCCTATAATTTAAATTGGGAATTCACCGGTCGAATGGCCGAGGATATTCCTTATGGTGCAGGCTGGAGCACGGGAATCGGGAAATTATTCTTTTTGATTCACAATGTATTTTATAAGATTTTCGGAGTCGGTTTGTTTCAGGCCCGGCTGGTCAGCTTTGCAAGCGGTGTAATAATGTTGGTCTTACTATATGTGTGGGTTAAAAAGTATATATCACAAGATGCTGCTATTTTTTCTATGTTGTTGATGGCATCTTCACCTTTATTTTACACAAGCATTCCAAGCGCAAAACAGGATATAGTGCATTGCCTATTTGCCTTTAGCGCATTTTATTTTATAAGTTCGGCAATTCTAACAAGAAAAGGAGTTTATTATCTATTAGCAGGCTTTATAGCCGCCTTGTCTGTAGATATAAGCTACAGGGGGATTGAGATTGTAATAGCCGTATACTTATTTCACTGCATTTTTTTTGAAAGAGAGGGTTTTTTAAAGAGGTCATCGCTTCTGTTATCCGGTTCTTTTATAGCGTTCATTTACTGGTATTCTATAAATATCTTGCCGATAGGAATAGATGCTTTCCTCGGATATCATTTTGCCTCAGCAGCAGGAGACGGCGGAGATTACAATTTTACCGTATTGCTTTCAGAGTTTTATAGATTTTTAAATATTTTTTCAGGGAGAAATAAGTATGTTTTTATCTTTGAACTATTTTACCTGGTATTTTTAGCGGTTCTTTTTTATAAAAATAGAGGAAAGCATAAGGGCATATTCAAAGTCATAGGCGTATGGGTTTTAATTAATTTTATGATTTTGACGGTAATTGAAAGGACAACCGAACGGATATATCTTTTAATGTATTACACCTTTCTTTTTATCTTCTCAGGGATAGGGTTATCTGAATTGTTTGAACAACGCAGAAAAATTGCATATGCGATTTTAAGCTTAATATTACTTTTTGCTTTTACGTTTCAAGGCGCTATCTTTGTAAAATATACATATCATACGGCAATTAAAAAGGATTACGATATAAAAGGTTATTATGATAAACTTCGTGCGTCGGTCGACATCAATAAGCCGATTATCGGGACAACAAACCACTGGTATGCTTTCCCCGACGCCCGGTATTACGGAGGGCAGTTTTATTTATCGCGGGTTGTGACAATACTTAAAGAGTTGAAACCGTCGCAGGAATATGTAAGCGACTATGAGCGTGCGGAGGCATTGTTAAAAGTTTTTGAAAAGAGGGGAATTGAATATGTTATTGCAGATGAGTATTTTAAGCCCACATTAACCAAATACTTTGTTAATAGCGAATTGCCTTCAAAAAACTTTAAACTTGTAAATACGATTACCGATATGTTTTTAGGAAAAGGAGCCGATTCAAAAAAACGGCCGTATAAAACTGAGATATACAAGGTTATTTCTTACGAGCCGTAAATGAAAATATGAATATTTTAAGGGCAAAAACTGTTGATCTGTTCAAATATGAGGGGCTGACCGAGACCCAGCAGAGAAATAGCGAACAAAATCTGGCAGAAATCAAAAATGGGTCTTTGCGATTGCATTCATATCCCCGCAGGCTGGTTTTAGAACTTACAAATACCTGCAATCTTAACTGCATCATGTGCGGAAGGGATGAGAGCGGTTTTTCCGGCAATTTTTTTGATATTAATTATCTCTACAGGCTTGAGCCGGTGTTGTCATACGTGGAAGAGGTTACTCTATTCGGTTGGGGGGAGCCTACGATACATCCTAAGTTCAAGGATATTATTGAACTGCTCAATAAGTATCCCGTGAAAAAATATTTTGTTACTAACGGCACTACCCTGCATAAAATTGAAGATCTTTTATTTGATTGTAAGGTTGATATTATGGCAGTCAGCCTTGACGGTGCATGTGAGGCGACCAACGATAAGATACGACGGGGAGCAAGTTTCAATAAAATAGTGTCTTCTTTAAAAGCGATAACGGCAAGGAAAAGGGAACACAGGTTTGATTATCCGTATATCAACTTCGTGATGACTCTTATGCAATCAAATCTTTGCGAACTGCCGGAAATGGTTGACCTTGCAGCCGCTATAGGGCTTGAAGAGGTAAAGGCCGTATATCTCACCGCTTTTAACAGGGAACTTGCCGGTGAAGTGCTGTGGAACAATGCGGATGATGCCGGAAAGGTGTTTGCCGAAACAATAAAAAGGGGGGAATCATCCGGAATTAAGATAAAACTGCCGTATATTCAGGGAGAAGACATTGCGGGAGAGAAGTTTCATAAAGATTGTTTTGTAGGGTGGCGTGATTTCTTTATAGGTTCGGACGGACATGTCAGGCCTTGTCAGTCTACTCAGCGCAAGATGTTTCATATTTCTAAGTATAGCGATTTTAAACAGGCATGGAATTCATCCGAAATGATAGGATTCCGCTCAAGTGTGAATGATGGGGATAAAATGTGGGATGAGTGCAAGAGATGTTATCAATCTTCTCATGCAAACTGGAATAAAAAATCATCGTTTTTGCAGATAGGACAAAAATTTGCTCCTGAATGGGACGGAGGCATAAATGATAGAAGGAGTTAAGATCACACCGTTGCGGCAAATCCTTGATGAGCGCGGCAAAATTATGCATATGCTGAGATGCGATGCGCCTCATTTTCAACAATTTGGAGAGATTTATTTTTCTTTTGTTCATCCGGGAGTAATTAAAGGATGGCATATACATAAAGAAATGACTCTTAACTATGCCGTGCCTGTCGGCAAAATTAAATTAGTTCTTTATGACGAGAGGGAAAACTCATCAACCTATGGCGAACTGATGGAAGTTTTTACCGGTCAAGACAATTATCAGTTGATAACAATTCCTCCGTTTGTCTGGAACGGGACAAAAGGAGTAGGAGACATAACTTCAATTATTGCCAATTGCGCGACACTCCCTCATGACCCTCAAGAGATTGAACGCCTGAGTCCTTTTGACAGGAGAATACCATATGACTGGAGTCTTAGGCATGAGTAGTATGGAAAGAATACAAGGCATTCCAAAAGTAAGCGTAATAATGAACTGTCTTAATGGGGCGAAATATCTCAGGGAAGCCATTGACAGCGTTTATGCTCAAACATATACAGATTGGGAGATTGTATTTTGGGACAATGCCTCAACGGATAACAGCGCAGAAATAGCTAAAAATTACGATGAGAGGCTGCGATATTTTAGAGGCGAAGAGATAGTTCTTCTCGGCAAGGCAAGAAATTGGGCAATAGAGAAGGCAAGGGGAGAATATATTGCTTTCTTAGATTCTGATGATATATGGTTGCCCGATAAGTTAAAAAAGCAGACTGATTTAATAGAAAATAATTTAGAAATTGATTTTGTTTATAGTAATTTTATTATTTTTGATATGGAATATAACAAAAGAACAGCGGCATTGAAGGGAAAGCAGCCTGAGGGATATGTTTTTGAGCATTTTTTATATCGCTATCCGGTTGGATTGCTCACAGCTATGATTAGAAAAGAAGCGTTTAAGTCAATAGAGGGATTATTTGATGCCGATATAAAATTTTCAGCAGACTACGATCTCTTTATGAGAATACTTTATAAATCTAAGGCTGCATATATATATGAGACAACTGCAATCTACCGTATTCATAGTGATATGGATAGTATTAAAAATATAAAACACTTTGCAGACGAAAATACTTATATTATTAATAAATTAAAATATATGGATGAAAATATCGAAGGAAGATATTCTAAGGCATTTAGATATTGTGAAACCCAGGTGGAGTACCTGCGAGGGAAAGCTCATATGGCAAACGGTGAATTAAAAGAGGCGCGCAAGCATTTTGCACCTTATAAAATAGTTAATTTAAAATTTTTTATTTTCTATATAAGTTCGCATATCCCCGCTCGTCTCTGGTTTTTATTGCGACCAATCTGGGCGAGAGGCGCTTTCAGGTAATAATTTTGATCGGCAATAATAGTAACAATTGACTCCTCTCTGTTTTTGACGGTTGGCGTGCTGCTTGCCGCGACTTATTGCCGCAGTGATACCGGTACCATCATGCAAGATTCCCTGTTATGATAGTTGAAGAATGGAAAAAACGGATTGCTTGTGTGACGGGAGCCTCAGGTATGGTGGGGAGCCGGATTGTGCATCGTCTTCTTCAACAGGGCTATACAGTACGAGCCCTCACTCGAAGAAGGGATTTGACGCTTTCGGGGGTTGATATACACCGCGGTGATATTCGTGACGAGTCAGCGCTAAAATCTTTTCTGAATCGGGCAAATCTCCTATTTCACTGCGCCGCCGAATTAAAAGATGAATCAAGAATGTGGGATGTAAACGTTACAGGAACGGAAAATTTGCTTCGGTTGATACCGGGGGCGGGCATTACATATTTCTGCCATTTAAGCAGCGCAGGTGTTGTTGGTAAAACGGAGATGCCCATTGTTGATGAGGCAACTCCCTGTAATCCCCGAAATATGTATGAACGTACGAAGTGGGAGGCAGAGAAGCGCGTTGCGGGAGGTGTCAACGGTTGCTGTGCGGTTGTCCTCCGGCCCACAAATGTGATAGATGAAAGGCGGCCCGGCGCCCTCGGATTGCCGATGCGAAGCGGGTGGGCTGATTATTTGAAAATTTTTTTGAAGGGGGGAGAGAATGCTCACATTATTCATGCTGCCGATGTTGCTGCCGTTGCTGTTTATTTGATAGAGCATGCATCGGAGGATCCTCGATGCTTTTTCGTCTCGTGCGACCATGAGCCCATGAATACATTCGCTGGAATATGGAAGCTTTATAAAAGTTTCGCGCGGGCCGGCTCATTTGATGAGAGCGGCCTGACGGTAGTGTGTCTTCCTGTTGCCTTCCCACGCATACTCCGGACCGTGATGCGCGGCGCATCGAACCGCGGCAACATAGTTTATTCTTCAGAAAAGTTGCTCCGTCATGGGTTCGTCTTTCCCCTGGGTTTGAAGGGAGCGATCAGACAAGTTATCAAGGAAAGGGAAACGGTGACCACATGAGGGTATTGAATGTCAATTCTTCAATTGACTCCCATAGGGGCGGAGGGATGGCAGAAAGGACTTTCCAGATAAGTAGATTTCTTGCGAAAGCCGGAGTTGAATGTACTATATTGACTACAGACCTGGGACTAACGCCGGAGCGTGTGCGCTCTATTGAGAATGTCGAGGTCATTGGGCTGCCTTGCTTAAACCATCGTTTTTACCTGCCAAAGTTCTCCTATGCCGGTCTCAGAGAGTTGATTGAGAGGGCAGATATTGTCCATCTTATGGGACATTGGACTTTTCTTAATGCACTTATATATCAGATAGTGCGTAGCCTTGGAAAGGCATATGCTGTTTGCCCTGCGGGAGCTCTTCCGGTGTTTGGCCGGTCGAAGACGATCAAGATGATGTACAACCAACTCGCCGGCAAGAGGATTATCCGAAATGCTGACTGCCATATCGCGATCACCATAGGGGAACTTCCTGCTTTTTTGTCATACGGGGTAGATAGCGACAGGGTTTCCGTTATCCCCAATGGAATCAACCCGGATGACTTCCTTGTGCGGGATGATGCGGAATTTCGAAGAAAGTTTGGATTGAGTGAAAAACTTATTATATTATATATGGGCCGTTTGAATCGTATAAAAGGTCCGGACCTTCTTTTAAGGGCTTTCGGTAGCTTAAAAGATGAATTGCCGGAATACCAGTTGGTGTTTGCAGGCCCCGACGAGGGGATGATGGCGGAATTGAAAAAACTTGTCGCTCTGTCCGATATGGAAGATAGAGTGCGTTTTATAGGCCACATCGGCGGTGAAGATAAATCTCTTGCCTATCACGCTGCAGAGCTGCTGGCAGTGCCTTCCCGGCAGGAAGCTATGTCGATCGTCGCACTGGAGTCCGGAGCCGCTGGAACACCGGTTCTGATAACCGACCGGTGCGGGTTTGATGAGATCGCCGCAGTAGGCGGGGGCAGGGTAGTCCCTGCCGATGTTGATGGTCTGAAAGAGGGTTTGGTTCTGATGATGGGGAATTGTGACGGACTGAGGGCAATGGGAGTGAAACTGAAGCAGTTCGTCGAAGAAAATTTCACATGGGACTTGGTCGTTGCCGAGTATATACATCTCTACCGCAGGATACTGGACAAGAAGAGAGCAAAATGAACATTCTTATAATTAGCCAGTATTTCTGGCCCGAGAATTTTCGTATCAATGATCTGGCATTAGGGCTGGGTGAGCGGGGCAACAAAGTGACCGTACTGACGGGGATTCCGAACTATCCGGAGGGCCGCTTCTTTCCCGGATACGGAATCTTTAAAAGAAATCGGGAGGAATACGAAGGGGTGCGTATTGTAAGAATTCCGGTTGTGCCGCGCGGCAGAGGAGGGGCATTACGCCTGATAATCAATTATATCTCCTTTACGGTGAATGCATGCCTGTTGGCTCCCTTTTTGCTTCGCTCTAAATTCGACATAATTTATTTTTCTCTCTCTCCTCTTACAGAGGGCATTCCCGCTCTTGTCATGAAGAAAATGAAGAAAATACCTATCGTGTTCTGGGTTCAAGACCTGTGGCCGGAGAGTCTTTCCGCTACGGGTATTGTTACGTCCTCACTTGCGCTGAAAGCAGTCGAGAAAATGGTTCGTTTTCTTTATTTGAGATGCGACCGCATTCTTGTACAATCCCGCGCTTTTATTCCTGTCATTGAGAAGCGGGGAGGCGATGCAAAGCGTATCGCCTATTTCCCCAACAGCGCTGAGGAGCTATACCGTCCCGTCTCTGTGGAGCCGGATGCTCCAGAGCGTAAAAATATTCCTGAGGGCTTCTGCGTGATGTTTGCCGGGAATATCGGCGCCGCCCAGGATTTTGAAACCATTCTCTCTGCCGCTGAACAGCTTAAGGAATATGATGATATCCACTGGGTGATTGTCGGTGATGGGCGGCTGCGTCCTTGGGTTGAAGCACAAATAGAGGAGCGTGGCCTGACTAAAACCCTTCACCTTTTGGGCAGGCATCCAATGGAATTGATGCCGAGATTTTTTTCTATTGCAGACGTTATGCTGGTGACTCTCAAAAAGGAGTACATTTTTTCACTTACAATCCCGTCAAAAGTGCAGTCGTATCTTGCATGTGCCAAACCGATTATTGCCGCCATAGATGGCGAGGGGGCCGGGATTATAGAGGAGGCCGGCGCCGGTATTGTGTGTCCGGCTGAAAACCCGCATGCGTTGGCAGAGGTTGTGCTGAAAATTTCTCGCATGCCCAAGGCGGATTTACAGGATATGGGATTGCGTGGGAGAAGTTACTTTGAGAAGCATTTTGAGCGTAATGTATTAATAGATCGTTTGCATAATTGGATAAAAGAGTTGAAAAAGGAGGAATAGATTGCGCATTCTAATTCTTGGCGGAACAGGCATGCTTGGTCATACACTTTGGCAATATTTTTCTTCGCGTTTTCCCGATACCTACACGACGATCAGGCAGAGCCGCAAGGCGTATGAAAAATATGAGTTATTCACCGGAGACAAGGTGATAGATTCCGTTGACACAATTGACTTCCGGATGTTGACAGGCATAATGAAGTGCATTAAGCCTGATTTTATTCTAAATTGTATAGGGATTACAAAGCGGCGCAAAGAGGCTGACATGCCCATTCATTCGATTACATTAAATGCATTGTTCCCTCATAAGCTGGTAGAGTGGGGCAGAAATAATTCTGCAAAAATTGTGAATTTCAGCACTGATTGCGTATTTGACGGAGAACATGGCAATTATACAGAAGAGAGTCCGACCAATGCTGCCGACCTCTACGGCAAAACAAAGGCGTTGGGAGAAATTCAAGGAGAGAATGCGCTTACTTTACGGTCTTCATTTATAGGTGCTGAACTTCATGAAGGCACAGAATTATTAGAATGGTTTCTGTCCCAAACGGGAACGGTAAAAGGCTTTAAAAACGCTATCTATTCGGGATTGACCACCCTTGAGTTGAGCCGCATCGTTGAAAATATTCTGGTTAACCATGCTGATGTCACAGGTATTTATAATATTTCCAGCGAGCCTATCAGTAAGTTTGATCTCTTGATGCTTATAAAAGAGAAAATGCATATGGGTGTGGAAATTGTCCCTGATGAAACTGTACATTATAACCGAAGCCTTGATTCAACAAAGTTTCGCAAAGAATTTAACTATACTCCCCTAACATGGGAAGCAATGGTTGATGAATTAACTAAAAATATAAGGAGCAAACAATGATTTTTGAAGGAAAAACTATAGTGGTGACCGGTGGTACCGGATCTATGGGAAAAACCTTTGTGAGGCGTGCCTTGACCGGTGAATTAGGCACTCCCCGAAAGGTTATAGTTTTATCAAGAGACGAGGCCAAGCAGCATGACATGCGTATGTCATATCTCCATAAATTGGTTGCTACTGATGAGGTGATCTATCGTAACTTTATGAATGTACTCGAGTTCCGGATTGGCGATATCCGAAATTATGCGGATGTATGCTCGGCAGTCAAAAATGCCGATATAGTTGTGAATGCGGCGGCGCTGAAACAAGTTCCTGCCTGTGAATATTTTCCAACCCAGGCAGTTTTGACCAATTGTGTCGGGGCTGCAAATATTGTCCGCGCTATTGAGGAGAACGGCTATCCGGTCGATACCGTAATCGGCATCAGCACGGATAAGGCATGCAAACCGGTCAATGTCATGGGGATGACCAAGTCCATTCAAGAGCGGATATTTACAGCAGCTAATATTCTTAATCCAAAGACTCGTTTTATCTGTGTTCGGTACGGCAATGTCCTCGCATCCCGAGGCTCAGTTATCCCGTTATTTCATGACCAAATCAAAAATGGCGGACCAGTGACCATTACGGTGCCTGAAATGACCCGTTTTCTCCTCAGCTTGGATCAAGCAGTTGACACAGTATTTGCAGCGCTACGCGAGGCTAAGCGCGGAGAAACCTATGTTCCTAATGCCCCTTCTGCCACTGTTATGAATATTGCCAAGGCACTGATAAGTAACCGCAACATTAAAATAAAGATTACAGGTATAAGACCGGCTGAAAAGATGCATGAGATTATGGTTTCTGAGGAGGAAGCCGTCAGATGCGTAAAGCGGGGTGATTATTACGTTATTCGTCCGATGCTCCCTGAATTCATGGATGGAGAAGTGCAGCAAATGAATGCATTGAATAAGGAGTTTAGTTCGGCGGATACCGTTCTTGATCTGTCAGGTACAAGTGCATTGCTGAAAGAGCATGGCTTGATGGCGGAAGATGTGGATTTGCAAAATAGCGGTGAATTGTTGCGTTGAGCCTGATAGGGGTTGAAAATTTCTTGAATAATTTTTTGGAGGATGGATCATGTCTATAAAGGTTATGACTATTGTCGGTACCCGCCCTGAAATTATAAAATTGTGCAGAGTTATCAGCGAGTTGGACCGGCATACTAAACATATTTTGGTGCATTCGGGACAAAACTATGATTACGAACTTAATGAGATATTTTTTCAGCAGTTGGGAATAAGGAAACCCGACTATTTTTTAAGTGCGGTAGGTGAAACTGTTGCCCAAACCATCGGCAACGTAATTGCCAAATCTGATGATGTTATGGCTAAGGAACAGCCTGATGCGGTGTTGCTCTACGGGGATACGAATAGTTGTCTTGCAGTTATTTCTGCGAAGCGCCGCAAAATTCCTATATTTCATATGGAGGCCGGAAACCGGTGCTTTGATTTGAGAGTACCGGAGGAGATTAACCGTAAGATTGTTGATCATACCAGCGATATAAACATGACCCATACGGAACATGCTCGCCGTTATTTGTTATCAGAAGGGATAAAGCCTGAAACGGTTATTAAAACAGGTTCTCCAATGAAAGAAATATTAAAATACTATATGCCTCAGATAGAGGCTTCCGACATTCTTGAAAAGCTCGGACTGCAATCAAGCGGCTATTTTATTGTTAGTGTGCACCGGGAGGAAAATGTAGATAGCGAAGTTAACTTTGGAAATCTGATGGAATCGTTAAATTCTATAGCAGAGAGATACAAAAAAACGATTATTGTATCAACGCATCCGCGTACTCGCATACGGCTTGACAGGCTGGATAGTACAAATATGGACAAACGCATACAATTTTTAAAACCATTCGGTTTTTTTGATTATGTGAAGCTCCAAATGAACTCATTCTGCGTAATCTCCGACAGTGGAACAATCACAGAAGAATCGTCTATTCTTAATTTCCCGGCTGTAACTATCCGACAAGCGCATGAACGGCCTGAAGGCATGGACGAGGGGACATTAATTATGTGCGGGCTCAAGGCGGAAAGAGTTCTTCAGGCTATCGAAATCGTCACCTTCCAACAGCAAGGAAGGGAGCGACAGTTCAGAACAGTAGAAGATTACGATACGGAAAATGTTTCCCAAAAAGTGCTTCGTATTATTATGAGTTATACCGATTATGTGAATCGTACTGTATGGTTTAAGTGAATAGATAAAGAAGGAACTTGGACAATGAAAATTATTTTTATTATCCCACCTAATACTCATTATATAGAGCCGTACTCCTTTGTGAAGGCGGACAAAAGCAATACGGTAAGGCCCTATCTCGGATTGCTGTATGTTGCTGCTGCGTTGAGAAACGATTTGGGTATTTCTGTACGGATCATCGACTCAAATGCGGAAGGACTTACTCTCGAAAAGCTCAAAAAAATTATTGCAAGGGAAGCGCCGGATATAGTGGGGTTCAGTGTACTTACCTTTAATCTTCTCAACTGTATGGAAGTGAGCAGGTTAATACGTGAACACAGTCCGGCGACAAAGATCTGTTATGGCGGATGGCATCCGACCCTGTACCCTCGTGAGACGTTGGAATTAGAATGCGTCGATTTTATTGTTATAGGCGAGGGCGAAATTACTTTTAAGGAATTAGCGCTGGCGTACAACAGAGGAAAAAGACCGGCAGACAAAGAGCTTTCAAAAATCAAAGGGATCGGGTATAGAACAGCGGAGGGAAAATTGCAAATCAACCCTCATCGAGAAGTAATAGGAGAGTTGGATGAGATGCCCTTTCCCGCCTATGATCTTGTCGATGTCGGCAAGTACTCAAATCTTTTAGCGTGTACGAACAATTCAGTTACCATTATGACCTCGCGCGGCTGTCCGCAGGGATGCATTTTTTGCGATATGAGAAGGACCCCCTATCGATTTCGAAGCCCCGGCAACATAATGGATGAGATAAAATTCTGGGTTGGAAAGGGAGTTCATGAGTTTTTTATACAAGATGATAACTTTACGATTAATCGCAAGAGAACGATAGAATTTTGCACCTTACTGATCGAGGCGGATCTCGGGATAAAATATAAGATCAGTTCCAGGGTAGATTACCTTGACGAAGAGGTGATGAGGTATTTAAAAAAATCGGGTTGTTACAGGATCTATTTCGGAGTAGAATCAGGCTCCCAGAGGATACTTAATTATCTTGAAAAAGGAATTAAAGTTGATCATATTCGAGACGCTTTTCGTATTGCTGAAAAATACGGAATCGATAGGTGCGCTTATATCATGATTGGCTGTCCAACGGAAACGAAAGAAGATATTGAGTTGACAATACGCTTAATAAAGGAAATACGGCCTGACCATCTTCATTGCTCGATCTGTACCCCCATGCCAATGACATATCTTTATCACAAATTGATGAGCGATGGTCTTATAACACATGATTATTGGCTCGAATTTGCCGGAAGGCCGGATCCGTCCTTTAAAACACCTTTTATTAGCCGGTTTTTCAGTCCTGAGGAACTCAGGAAAATGCAGAACTCGATCCAGCGAGAGTTTTATATGAGTCCTCGTATTATTTTGCGGGAGATAGGGAAAACACGGAACGCACGGCAATTCCTTGCTAAAGCGAAAATGGCTATCGACGTAATTTTCCGATAGGATAGGGGCAATGGAAGAGGAAAAGAATGGCGGCAGGGATTGTGTCTGAGAGCATTCTGGTGACAGGAGCCAGCGGTTTTATCGGACGTTCTCTCTGTTCACGCCTTCTTGCCGACGGATTCCATGTGCGGGCAGCTGTGCGTGATGCATTGGACGGACAGGACATGCCGTATGGTGCGGAAATTATCCCGGTCGGCTCTATAGGATCGACTACGGACTGGAGCAGGGCACTAAGCGGGATTGATGCTGTTGTACATCTTGCTGCACGGGCGCACGTGATTGAGGAGTCCGACCCCGATCCGATGAACGCGTTTCGCGAAGTGAATGCCTTGGGGACGGAGAGGTTGGCCGAGGCTGCGGCACAGAGCGGCGTACAGAGGCTGGTGTTTGTCAGTTCTATCGGGGTGAATGGAGAGCGAAGCGGAGAAAACGCGTTTACCGAGAACGATACCCCCGCCGCCCATACTCCATATGCAGTATCCAAGAGGGAGGCTGAAGAGGCTTTGAATAAAATTGAACAAGAAACAGGAATGGAGGTTGTTATACTAAGGCCCCCTATGGTCTATGGGCCGAATGCGCCCGGAAATTTTGCCAGATTGATTGAATTAGTAAGAAGGGATTGCCCTTTGCCGATTGGCAAGATTAAAAATCTGCGGAGCTTCATTTATATCGGCAATCTTGTAGATAGCATTATTGCATGTATCGAACATCCAAAGGCTGCGGGACAAACTTTTTTAGTGAGTGATGGTCAGGATATTTCAACACCTGAGCTGATAAGAATGATAGCCGGGGCGATGGGTAAAAAAGCAAAATTATTTCCATGTTCGGCATCTCTTTTGAAGATGATTGGAAAGGTTACCGGTAAAAGTTATGAGATTGAGCGATTAACGGGCTCTTTGCGGATTGACATCGCTAAAATACGCAAAGAGTTAAGCTGGACTCCGCCGTTCACACTGGAGCAGGGGCTTAGAATGACGGCGGAACGGTTCATATCAAATGAAAAGAATATTTGATGTCGTGATGGCTTTGCTGCTTTTGTGCTTTCTTGCACTGCCAATGGCAATAGTAACAATTATAATTAAAATGACATCAAAAGGACATGTACTGCACTGGTCCGACAGGGTCGGTTTTAACAATACAAGTTTTAAAATGCCTAAATTCCGCACTATGAAAATAGATACTCCGGCGGTTGCGACGCATCTTTTAGAAAACCCGGATCAGTTTTTGACTAAGGTAGGAAAGTTTTTAAGAAAAACAAGTCTTGATGAATTGCCGCAGCTTTATAGTATACTTAGAGGAGACATGAGTTTTGTCGGGCCGAGACCTGCCCTGTTTAATCAGCATGATTTAATTTACCTTAGAACGATGAGAGGAGTTCATAAGCTTACTCCGGGACTTACCGGCTGGGCGCAGATAAATGGTCGAGATGATATCCCGATTCCTGTCAAGGTTGATTTTGATGAATACTATATGAAGCACAGGTCATTTTTGTTTGATGTTAAAATAATGTGGCTTACTATTTTTAAGGTTGCCGGTAGTGCCGGCATAAAACATTAAAATGCTGAAACAGTATATTCCAAATATTCCAAATATTTTGCACCCCTCATTATTTAAACGTTCTCTTTTTTTTATTCTTTTGGATATTTTAATTATCATATTTTCCCTATATCTTTCTTTTCTTCTTCGTTTTGAATTCGCATTGACCGATGAATACAGACGGTTGATTGCAATAGGCTTGCCTTTTTTTATTATAGTTAAGCTGGCATTTTTCAGCTCATTCAGGCTTTACAGGATCACATGGAGGCATGTCGGTATTAATGAATTGTTTAATATTGTAAACGCGCTTATTGTTGCGGAATTAGTTTTGATTGTTTTGTTTTTAGTCCCGTCACCTTTGAATTTTTTTACTCTCGCGGGGCGCTTTTCTGACCCCATCTTGACAGTATTTCCAAGGAGCATTTTTCTGCTCGATTGGGTTATATCAATGCTGTTAATTTCCGGGCTCAGAATATCTAAAAGGCTTTATCTTGAAATTGTTCGCAATAAAAGAAATCTTAAACAAGGGGCAAGGACAATAATTATCGGAGCAGGCGATACCGGAGAAATGATACTGAGGGACATAGCCAAACAGGAATTTTCACGATTTTATCCGATAGGATTTCTCGATGACGACGGAAGAAAGTTAGGAACATATATTCATGGAGTAAAAGTTCTGGCAAGGACGGATAGATTGATAGCTGTTATAAAAAAACATGCAACTGAAGCGCTGATTATAGCCATACCGTCTTTAAATCATAAAGTTTTAAGAAGGATATATGATGACGCAAGGGGTTGCGGAATAGAGACAGTTAAAATTGTTCCGAGAATATATGATTTTCATAGACCTGAAGTAAATCTGAAAAGCCTTGAAGAGATAAGCATTGAGGATATTATAGGCCGTCAGACAGTAAAGGTAGATTATGGTGAAATTGAGAGGTTTTTAAAAGGTGGGGTTATTCTTATAACCGGAGCAGGCGGTTCGATAGGGTCGGAAATAGTGATGCAGGTATGCTCTTTTTATCCCGAGTCGGTGGTTCTTTTTGATATTGATGAGACCGCTTTGCATAATATGTCTTTGAGATTGAAACAACTCTACCCTGAACTGACCGACAGAGTTTCCCTTATTGTCGGAGATGTCAAGGATTCAGGCAGGGTTGAAGAGGTGTTTAAAAAGGTTTCCCCTCAAGTAGTATTTCATGCCGCCGCGTATAAGCATGTGCCTATGATGGAATATAATCCATTCGAAGCTGTGAAGGTCAATATATTCGGGACATATAATCTTGCAGAGATTTCAGCAAGGAATGGCGTGAAGAGATTTATTATGATTTCAACGGATAAGGCCGTAAGACCCACAAGCATTATGGGAGCAACAAAGCGTGTAGCCGAAGATATATGTAAGGCATTCAATAGCGGGGGACATGGGGAAATAGAATTTATTTCCGTAAGATTTGGAAATGTACTCGGCAGCAGGGGCAGTGTTTTACCCCTTTTCATGGAACAACTGAGGTATGGGGGACCATTGACGGTAACACATAAGGATATGACAAGGTATTTTATGACTATTCCGGAAGCGGTGTCCTTAGTGCTTCAGGCCTCTGTTATAGGCAAAGGAGGTGAGATTTTAGTGCTTGATATGGGAGAACCCGTAAAGATCGTCGAACTGGCAGAGGAATTGATAAAGATCCATGGGTTAATGCCATATCGGGATATAGATATAACGTTTGTGGGATTAAGGCCCGGTGAAAAACTTTTTGAAGAGTTACTGACTGCCGATGAAGAAACAATGGTGAGTAAGCATGAAAGAATATTTATTACTAAAAACAAAGAGTATTATAACCAACCAGAGATAGAAGATATTATTAAAAAATTGCGTGTAATATCAAAAAAACCTCTCGCTGAAAGAGAAGATGCAATAAGAAATTTCTTCGCCGAATATATCCGACAATAAATGTGCGCCATAGCTGGAATAATTTCATTTAATAATTGCGGAATACGCAACGATTCGCTATTTAAAATGAGAGAATCGTTAAAACACCGAGGACCGGACGATACCGGAGTTTTCATCAGTGAAGACAAAAAAGTAGCGTTTATCCATAATAGGCTCTCAATAATAGATCTGTCCTTTTCGGGGCATCAGCCTATGAGCAATGGAAATGGAACAATATGGATTGTTTTCAATGGTGAGATATATAATTTTCTTGAATTAAAAAAAGAACTTCAAGCGCTTGGGCATAGCTTTCAATCTTCCTCCGATACGGAAGTAATAATTAAGGTATATCAGCAATGGGGCGAGGAAGCCTTTGATAAACTCAACGGTATGTTTGCCCTTGCTCTTTATGACGGAAATAAAGAATTTATTTATTTGATTAGGGACCATATAGGCATAAAGCCTTTATATTATTGCTTTTCAGAAAATCAGGTTATATTTGCTTCGGAGATTAAGGCATTCAAAGCGTTAAATTCGAACTGGGAAATGAACCCAGACTGGAAAATACAATTTCTTGCTTTTGGATTTATACCCGAACCGCATACTTATCTTAAGGATGTATACGCACTCCCTAAAGCAAGCGTTCTAAGGCTTGAACTTAACTATAGAAGACATGCGTTTAATAGATACTCAAATCTGATATTTAAGGATGATATAAAGGATTTAAATAAAGCTAAAGCCTTATTAAGAGGATCTTTCCGTAAAGCGGTAAAGAGGCATCTTGTTTCAGATGCGCCTATCGGCGTTTTTTTGAGCGGCGGCATAGATTCAAGTCTGATTGCAGGGATAGCCTCAGGGTTCAGAGATAAGCTTAATACTCTTTCAATAATATTCGATGAGAAAGAATTCACAGAGGAATATTATCAACAGGTTATAGCAAAAAAGATAAATTCGAATCATAGCTTTCATAAAATAACAGGACCGGATTTTTTAAACTGCGTGGACGATATTTTTAAGGCAATGGACCAGCCGACAATAGATGGGATTAACACATATTTTATCTCAAAATGCGCAAAAGAAGCCGGGCTGAAAACTGTTTTGTCCGGAATAGGCGGGGATGAGTTATTTGGTGGATACCCTTCGTTTAACAGGATTGATAAAATTTGGCACTTAAAACATTTCGGGGTAAAGTTTAAACGGATTTTCAGTGCAGGTGAATATTTGTATGGTGATAAATATAAGAAGGCTGCTTTCTTGTCTCTTGCATATCCATTATCTTTTTATCTTTTTTTTAGAGGTTTGTTTACGCCGGATACAATATCAAAAATTTTAGGTTGTACCGTATCCGATATTCATTGCGCATTGGCGAAAGTTAAATTAAGCGATCCATTGCCGTTTGGGAGGAAAAATTTCGTCAGTCACATGGAAACCGATTTTTATATGAGCAATCAGTTATTGCGAGATACCGACTTTATGAGCATGTGGCACTCGATAGAGGCAAGAGTACCATTTTTAGATAAAGAGCTGATGAGTCTTGTATTATCAATTGCCGAGAAGATAAAGTTCAACGATCAACAATATAAATTTCTACTCGTCGAATCTTTCAAGGACATTTTGCCGAACGAAATAATTTACAGGGAAAAGGCCGGGTTTACTTTCCCATTTCAAAGATGGATGAATGGTAATATATCGTTTTTTTCGGAGATGATAATAAATAGAAATAAAACAGTAAATAAATTGATTGAAAAATTTAAAAATGATGAGGTCGGATGGGGAAAATACTGGGCATTAGTTGTCTTGAATAAAATGGGATGAATAAGCAATCTGTTTATATATTTAACATAGGATATTTAGGCGATACGTTGGTAAGTCTGCCGGCAATTTATAAGATAAGAGAATTTAACCCTGGTCGAGATTTTTTTTTAATAACTAATACCCCGCGTACGGATGGTTATGTTACATCGTGGAATGTTTTGAAGCATGTCGGCTATTTCAAAGGTGTGTTTTTTTATGAACCTGCCAGTATTAACAGTTTAATAGGATTGACATTAAAATTGAGAAGTGATTTTACCGATAGATCTCTTTATTATCTAATACCAACATCGAGGTCTCGATGGCAGGCATATCGGGATTATTTCTTTTTCAAAGTATTATGCAATTTTGAGAAAATCTACGGCATTAATGAATCCATCAGCAAGAATATTATAAGGAATAACTCGAATGATTTGGTAAAAACAGAAAAAGAATCGAAACGGCTTTTGAAAAATGTTTATTCCATCCACAATAAAGATTTCAAAGAAAGTGAAAATCCGAAAGCTCCTTTGCTGTCAATCCCTTCAGCATCTAAAGAGAGAGCAAAGCGACTGTTAAAAGGTTTACAAGAGGATGTAATTTGGATAGCAGTAGGTCATAGTTCCATGCGTCCTGCAACAAGGTGGGATATAAATAAATTCAAAGAGTTGTTCAAGTTATTGGTAAATTATAGCAAAAAAATACATTTTATACTTTTAGGCGGTAAAGAGGATTTTGAAAGTGGGGAATATCTAAGGAGTAATTTTGCAGGACATATCATAAACCTTTGCGGCAAGACAAATATAATAGAATCAGCAGCGGCAATCAGTAAATCTGTTTTATATATAGGGAATGATACGGGTATTATGCATTTGGCTGCATCTATGGATATCCCCTGTGTATGTATTTTTTCCGCCAGAAACAATCCCGGCAAATGGGAACCATATGGAAATAGGCATGTGATTTTAAGAAAAGATATTGACTGTGCAGGATGTTTTTTGGACGAGTGCATTGAGAAAAAAAATAGATGCATGGAAATGATTAACATTGAAGAAGTATTTAAAGCCGTAATTTCTCAATTGGAGAAATTATAAGTGTCATATAGAGAGAAAATATATAAATATTACTCTTCAAATAGAATAGGCAGGCTTGCTCCCGACACGGTTGCGGGCTTTAAACTGCGGGAGCCATATCTAAAAAAAATCATTAGAGATCATTTCCCGGAGAATAAAAATGCAAGAATTGTAGAAATAGGCTGTGGACATGGAGCATTTCAGTATTATATTCGGAAGGCGAAATATATAAACAGTATAGGCATAGACGGCAGTGAAGAGCAAATAAAAGAGGCGCATAGACTTGGGATAAATAATGTGTTTCTCGGTGACTTGTCTGACTATATAAAATATTGTGAAACCGAAAGCATTGATTTGCTGATAGCCTTTGATGTGATAGAGCATTTCACAAAGGCAGAACTCTCTAATTTAACCGATGAGTTTTGTAGGACTCTCAAGCGAGGAGGGAAGATAATTTGTCATACGCCGAATGCGGAAGGAATATTTGGGAATTTCATGAGACACTGGGACTTTACGCATGAAATTGCATTTACAAGGCAGTCCATCGCGCAATTATTTTTATCGAGCGGCTTTAGTAAAATGGAATCATACGAGGACAAACCAATACCTCATGGTTTAAAGAGTCTCATTAGATATATGTTTTGGCAGTATTTTGTTAGGCAGAGTTATCGTTTATTGATGCTTATTGAAACAGGCGGCTGTGATAAAAATGCAATATTTTCACAAAATTTTTTGACGATAGCCATGAAATGAGAGGAGTAGCATGAAAAAAAAGGTTCTTGTTACGGGCGGCGCCGGGTTCTTGGGCTCTCACTTATGCGAGAGACTTTTAGGTGAGGGATATGAGGTTCTTTGTGCGGATAATTTCTATACGGGGCAGAAGAAAAACATTGCATCTTTATTAAATAACTCCTCTTTTGAGGTTGTGAGGCATGATATATGTTTTCCTCTTTATGTAGAAGTAGATGAGGTTTATAATCTTGCCTGTCCTGCCTCGCCTATACATTATCAATTTGATCCTGTGCAGACTACAAAAACATCTGTGCAGGGAGTAATTAACATGCTCGGGTTGGCAAAGCGGGTAAAAGCAAAAATCCTTCAGGCGTCAACATCTGAGGTTTATGGCGATCCCATAGTACATCCTCAACCTGAGGAATATTGGGGTAATGTTAATCCTATTGGACTAAGGTCTTGTTACGATGAGGGAAAGCGTTGTGCAGAGACCCTTTTCTTTGACTATTATCGTCAGCATGGATTGAAGGTAAAAATTGCAAGAATTTTTAATACATACGGACCAAGGATGCATCCAAATGATGGTCGTGTTGTGAGTAATTTTATTGTGCAAGCTCTTAAAGGCGAAGATATAACGGTCTATGGTAATGGAAGCCAGACGAGAAGTTTTTGCTATGTGGATGATATGGTAGCCGGTCTTATAAAACTTATGAATAGCCCGGATAACTTTACAGGCCCTGTAAATTTGGGGAATCCTGCCGAATTCACAATTCTCGAACTTGCTCAAAAAGTGGTCGATCTTGCAGGCTCAAAATCAAATATAATATTTAAATCCTTGCCTGATGATGATCCGAAACAAAGACAGCCTGATATAACGGTCGCAAAAAAAGAATTAGGATGGGAACATACAATAAAATTAGAGGAAGGACTTATTAAAACCATCGAGTATTTTAAAATGATAATATGATGGGGAAAATTGACGGTAAATATAAATTAGCTGTTTTAACAAGCCATCCCATTCAGTATCAAACCCCATTGTTTAGAATCCTGTCTGAACATCCTGAAATCGACCTTACAGTTTATTTCTGTGACAGATTCGGAACCGGCAGAGAAAAGTATGATGCCGGGTTTAGAATGAAAATAAAATGGGATATCCCTTTATTGGAGGGGTATAATTACAGATTTTTAAGAAATTTTTCTCTGAAACCATTATCGGGTTTTTGGGGAGTAATTAATCCATCCATTATTAAAGAACTCTGGAATAACAGTTACGATGCGATATGGATTCATGGATATGCCGACCTGTCTAATTGGTTTGCTTTTTTAGGGGCATGGATAAGTAGAACTCCCATAATCCTTCGCGGCGAGTCCCATTTGCTGAATTATAGACCGGCATGGAAAAGAATTATTAAAAAAATAGTATTGGATATGCTTTTTAAAAGGATAGACTGTTTTTTATCTATAGGAAAACTTAATACGGAATATTATAAACATTATAATGTCGGGGAAGAAAAAATTTTTTTAACCCCATATAGCGTTGATAATAAATTTTTTATGCGGAAATATAAAGAATTAATTGAGCGCAAAAATGACGTTAAGGGGAAATTAGGGATATCTTCAGATACATCCGTAATTCTCTATGCTTCTAAGATGATGCCGAGAAAAAGGCCTATGGACTTATTGAAGGCCTATGAAAAGATACATAATAAAGTAAATATGGCGCTGGTTTTTGTAGGTGACGGCATAGAAAGATCAACCCTCGAAGTTTATACTAAATCCCAAAATCTAAAAAATGTCTATTTTGTCGGGTTTAAAAATCAAACCGAGCTTCCGGAATTTTTTGTTATTGCGGATGTTTTTGTTCTGCCCTCTATTGATGAGCCATGGGGATTAATCATCAACGAAGCAATGAATTTTGGTTTACCTGTAATAACTACCGACCAAGTAGGAGCCCGATATGATTTGGTAAGAGACGGAGAGAACGGATTTGTGTACCCGGCAGGCGATATAGGAAGGTTAGCGGAGTGTTTGTTAAAGGGACTGCAAGATCCCTATGTGAAAGAAAAAATGGTGGAAAATTCCTTGAAGATAATCAGTAATTGGAGTTATAAAGAAGATATAGATGGGATTTTACAGGCAGTTGAATATATTAAAAAAAGTTGCTGAAAGCTTCAATGAATAAAGAACAATGACAATATTATTTATCGGAGATCTTAATGAATATGGACGCTGTTATCAGAGATATATGGCATTGAAGGATATGGGACATAAGGTCATAGGCGTGAGTTATATGCCTATCGGCTACCACCCCGGCATTACGAATGATCTTGTAGGCTTCGAAATAGGGGCGATTAAAAAGGTTTTTAACAAGCTCGGATATCCTCTTGATAGTCTTAAAATTAATGAAAAGGTATTAGGATTAGCAAAATACTTTGCATTTGATATTGTCTGGATTGAAAAGGCTTTAATGTTGAGACATAGAACCTTAAATAAATTGAGAGAGGACAAGCCTGAAATTAAAATTATATTTTGCTCGGAAGATGATATGGTCGTGAGATATAATCAATCTAAATATTTTCTAAAATATCTTTCCATTTGTGATACGGTATTTACTACTAAAAGTTATAATTGTAATCCTGAAGAACTACATTTTCTTGGAGCTAAAAAAGTAGTCCTTGTTGATAATGCATATTGTAAATATATGCATGGTCCCACAGAGCTTTCAAATGATGATGAAGAATATTTTAGCGCTGGAGTCGGTTTTATAGGAACATTTGAATTGGACAGAGCGAAAAAAATGCTTTATCTTGCCGGGAACGGAATAAAAATAAGAGTATGGGGAAACGGATGGCATAAATGGGTTAATAAACACCGCAATCTTAGAATCGAGAATAAACCTGTTTACGGCAAAGACTATGTAAAGGCAATATCTGCCACTAAAATAAATCTCTGCTTTTTGAGGAAGGCAAATCGAGATTTGCAGACATCCAGAAGCATAGAGGTTCCTGCCTGTGGAGGTTTTATGCTTGCAGAAAGGACAAATGAACATCAAAAACTTTTCGAGGAGGGCAAAGAAGCAGAGTATTTTGATATCGATAATCCTAAGGAATTATTGGAAAAAGTCAAATATTATTTGCAAGATGAACATAAAAGAAAACGCATAGCAGAAGCAGGAAGGCAGCGGTGTATAAGTAGCGGTTATAGCCATCATGATAGGCTTAATTTTATGTTAGCTAAAATAGAGGACGAGTAAGATTAATTAATGTCTATAGTTAAAAAAGCAATTTCGGGCGCTTTGTGGATGTCAGGGGTAAATTATATTGGATTTATCATAAATTTTATGATCCAGTTGATTCTGGTAAGATTGCTTGTTCCGGAAGATTTTGGAGTGTTTGCCCTCGGGCTTTCTATCGCCGACATATTGTTTATATTTTTCGGTTTCAGTTTTTCCATGGCAGTTATCCGTATACATGAGGCAGAAGATTTATTCGACACTGCATTCTATCTTTCACTGTTTTCCGGCATAGTCATCATCATAACAGGGGGTATTATTAGTCTGTTTGTTTCTTCACATTATGCCTTGCCGGCAATTTTGATTTTTCTTGCTGCTTGTGCGATTCAACCTCTCCAGTTGTGCTCATCAATCTATTCCGCCTCAATGGAGAAAGAGTTGCAGTTCAAGAAAAATGCAATAGTTAGGGGAATTTCTACTAATTTTTCAGGATTTATGGCTGTTTTATTAGCCTATCTCGGTTTGGGCTTCTGGAGTCTATTGGGCAGAGAAGTTTTATCAGGCATTTTAATGCTTTTAGGCATGAGAATGTTCTCGAGTTATCGCTTTAAAGGAAAATTTAATAAAAAAACTGCCGGAATGCTTTTAGATTTCGGCTATAAAATGCTTTTCTCAAGAGGATTGGAGATAATCTACCATAGAGTTCCGCATTTTTTAATCGGTACATTTGCAGGCACAAGGGCTTTGGGTTTATTCAGTCAAAGTTATTATCTTGCTAATTTGCCGAATACTATATTTGGAGCAGTGCACCAGAATGTTGCTTATGCAGCATATTCAAAAATACAAAATGACAGAGAGAAAGTAAATAACGCATTTCATATAACCAATTATTTTTCAATAAGACTGTTGTTTCCGGTTATGCTTGTTATGTTTATGTTTCCAACAGAGATTTTAAAGATTTTTTATGGAAGTAGATGGTTAGAAGCCTCGCCGCTGCTCGGTTATTTTGCAGTATACGCAGCCTTTTTGCCTTTATTCTCCAATGCAAAGACGCTTGCATATAGTTTAGGTAGATTATCAGATATAAGCAAGATATATTTAATTAGTAGTCTGCTGCTTCTAATAATTATCTTTGTGGCATTGTCCGGCAATAATATTCAAATCAGTGCATTGGCTTATTCTATTAGTATTCTTCTTGCTCTGATGGTATCTTTTTATTTTTTAAAAAAAGAAAATATGAAAATATATTTCAAGGAACTCTTTTTTATGCCGTTGTTAATGTCGTCTATAATTATAATCTGTTGGCGTTTATTTTCGAATTCATATGTTATTCGCTTTTCAGGAGATAAAATATTAGGTTTGGTTCTGCTTGTTATGATCTTCGTAGTGTTTGTGACGCTTTTATTTTTTGGTGACTATAGGGTTAGTTTTAAAAAAATGAAATATGTCGGTAAAAAAATATTAGAGTAACAAAATGCAAGTAACTATTTCCGTTCCAGGCCGCTTCCATGCCTTTTACCTTGCACAACAACTGCTTAAATATGGATATATGGAGAGACTTATTACTTCATATCCGAGATTTGAAGTTGTTAAATACGGTATCCCAAAAAATAAAATTAAGTCCATCGTAATAAAAGAAGTATTGGAAAGAGGATGGGATGAATTCCCTTTTGTGAAAAAAATATACAATCCTCAATATGTAATATCCGAAATATATGATACTTGGGCGTCTAATCTTTGCACCAAAACTAACATTCATGTTGGGTTTTCAGGTTATTCATTAAATACTTTGAAAAAAGCTAAAAAAATGGGATCTATCACAGTATTAGAACGAGGAAGTTCTCATATTCTTTATCAAACTCAAATCTTACTGGAAGAGTATGATAAATTAGGTTTAATGCCTCGGGTTGCACATCCAAAGATTATTGAGAAAGAATTAAAAGAATATCTTGAGGCTGATTATATTTCAGTTCCATCGTTATTTGCCAAACAAAGTTTCCTTGAATACGGCATACCTGAGACTAAACTAATTCATATTCCATATGGAGTCCACCTTAATGAATTTAGGCAGATACCAAAAGAAGACAATATTTTCAGGGTGGTTTATGCCGGTGCTATGAGTATTCAAAAGGGCATTCACTATTTATTGCAAGCATTTTCAGAGCTAAAGATTCCGAATTCAGAACTTTTATTAGTGGGTGGAATCAGTGATGAGATAAGACCATTCTTTAATAGATACAAGAATAATCTTAAATGGGTCAATCATGTGCCCCAAAAAGAGTTATATAAATATTATTCTCAAGGTTCTATTTTTGTTATCCTGTCTATACAGGAAGGCCTTGCTATGGTACAGGCTCAGGCAATGGCTTGCGGTCTACCTGTAATATGCACAACCAATACAGGGGGGGGGGATATCGTTAGAGACGGTATTGATGGTTTTATTATCCCAATAAAAAATACTGAAGCAGTAAAAGATAGACTCCTTTATTTATATAATAACCACAAAATATGTAAGGCAATGGGGCAGTCTGCAAGGGAGCGTGTAAGCAAAGGATTTACATGGGATGATTATGGGGATAGAATGATAAGTGAGTATGAAAGGATAGTGAGATCGTATGCCTAATGATGTTATAAGTCAATTATTGGTCATCTTCATTACTATATCCGTTCAGATATGGTTTGTCCATAAAGTAAAGAGTCGTTATAAGACAGGTCCGAACATTTATATTTTTCATCCGATTTTTTTTATTAACTTGGTTGAAATATTATTTTTCTTCTCACCGTTTGTTTTTTTCTTGTTGAATAAGGGAATCTACGATAAGGGATATATTTTTAATAATTCTTCTATGCCATTAGTAATATATTGCATATCACTGTTAAATTTTAATATTGTATGTTTTTTTCTTGAGGGTGTTTTATTGAAGAAACTAAAGGTTTCAAATTCTGAAGACACTCTTTTCGATTTTAAGCAAAGCGAATTCAAACTGTGGATTATTATTTATGTGGTAGTTTGGATAGCACGACTCATAACAATCTCTATCGGTACTTACTGGCATGTTTTTGTCACTCCCGAGATGCAGGCAAGAAGAGATGCCTTTTCACATATTACAAGCCTATTAGCATTTTTTACTGTAGTTCTTGCTCCAATTTTTTGGTATATCGCCTCTTTACTGTATTTTACACAATATAAATCAAATAAAAAATATAGGACTATTTTTAAACTTTTAATATTCGCAGAAATCATTTTCTATCTGCCGTCAGGCGGAAAACTATTGGCTCTGATGCCTATAATCGCATATTTTATAGCTAACTATATGGTGAATGGTTTTAAAATTTTCATAAAACAGTTTGCAGTATTTATACTTATCGTGTCGTTGCTTTTGCCGTTGCATAATTTATTTAGAGGAACAGGTAAAATCAGTATAGAATCAATAAAAAAAATCCAAAAAAGCAAAGAAAACTATTTATCACAAAGCATATCGCAAACTTTTAATAGAGCAGAAAATTTCTCGGCATATTTTGTATTTGTTGAAAAAGTTGAAAGCTTTCTAAAGGGTAAAACTTACAATCAAATATTTTCAGCTCCAATCCCTCGATTTTTCTGGCATAACAAGCCTAAGGCCGCGAATGCGAATGAGATTGGACGCAAATATGGATTGCTCGGAAATGATTTTATAACTTCTCCGGCTATCGGCATGTGGGCTGAGGCGTATTTGAATTTTGGATTTAGCGGATTGTTTTTAATCGGGACATGCATGTCGATATTTTCGCTTTTTTTATTTAAACATATGATGATAAACAGGACTCTTTGGAGTAGTTTCTACTGCTATTATATCTTTTTCCTATATGTCACAAGACCCCAGTCTATGATTGGAGGGATGATTTCTGATGTTATTAAATTATTTATAGTTTTATTTCTTTTTAAACTTCTTATTAAAGCACATGAAAAGAGAATTATTTATTGGACAGCTAAATGAAAGAAATAATACAAAAAAACTTCATATTCATAATCATTACAACTTTTTTTATCTTTGGCTCTAAGTTTTTATTTTATAAAATTTCATCGCGATTTAATATAGTTTTATCTGTTGACTATGAATTAACAGTGAGCATTCTTATTATTGCAGTTTTCGTTGGATATAGTGCCTATAATAAAAAAATTAATGCAATAGTAAAGAGTTTTTTCATGATAGATAACTCCATTGAATTATTTTTTGTAATATTCCTTTTTTGGAGTTTATTTACCGGGGTATTCGGTTTAAATCCATCGCAATCAATAGAAGCAGTGGCATTATTTATGCTTAATTATATTCTTCTTAGTAAAATAATTAATTCAGAAATAAAGAATGTTAATCATTTATTAATTGTATTTAGTATGCTGTTCTGGATTTTTTTAGGGGTAGTGTCTACCACCGGATATATAGTCGTAATAAATAAAATTGGGTTTAATCCATATGTTAATGCCGGACGGAATGGCGTGTTTTTTAATCCAAATGTCTTAGGACTTTATTCGTTAATTCTTTTTCTTTTGAGTCTCCTTCTTCTGTTTAATTCTAAAAAAAAGTATATGTTTATATTGTATTATATCAGTATAGCTGTAAGCATTTTTATCCTTCTATTTAGTGGTTCACGGACTTGTGTAGCAGTCTCCATTCTTTCTATTATTATTATTGCATTTTTATTTTTTAAAGCGAATATGCGGGAAGCATTAATTCATGTAGCAATGATAGTGATTTTGTATTTAGGCATTAGCTACTTTTTGGATATTGATATGCTCAGATTGTTTTTCAGAGAAACTAATACAGCAGTCAATACTGTAAATAATACTGCAAATAATATTTTGTCTCCTTCGGATATTATTAAGACTCTCAATGAAATTAAAAAAGAAAATTTACTGGGAAGTGGTAGAATGATAATTTGGAGACAACTAATTCAGTATACAGTGGATAATAATTTGTTAATTGGAATTGGAATTGCTAATACAGAAGCATTATCAACATTATTGCTGAAGGAGGTCACATTTGCTCACAGCGCTTTTATTGATATTTTTGTGGGGACAGGCTTAATAGGAGTGATTCTTTTTACATGTTTTTCCGGGGCAGTATTGTACAAGCTTTATAATCTATATAGACTATCGTTCGACAAGAAATTGTGGATTACTTTTTTTGTATTAGCATTGTCTATAATAATACATAGTCTTTTTGAAAATACTATTAACTCCCCTACGCATATTATTTTTCAGATTTTTATGTTATGCACAGCAGCCGTCAAAATAGGAGATAATAATATCAAGAATTCAGAAATGCTTGAAGAAAACGAGAATAAAAATTGAAAATCCTACACGTTACGCCGCACTATGAACCTGCCTTTGAGCTTGGAGGGATCGTTCGCAGTATTAGTCAACTCTGCAGGGAATTAGCAAGGCTTAACATTGATGTTACTGTTTTTACTACTAATAATAATCGATATGAAAATTTTAGGCATTATCCTTTAAATCAGGAAACTGTGGTCAATGGCGTGAAGGTATGGTTTTTTGATACGAAACTTTTCAATAGAAAATTTCTCTATAGTCCTGAGCTTGGGAGGGCGTGTTATGAAAAAATGCAGCAGTTTGATATTCTTCATTTAACTTCATTTTGGTGTTATCCCGGCATACCGGCAGGAAAGGCTGCAAGGAATAGCGGCATCCCTTATATTTTATCTCCTCGCGGCACCTTAGTGCCGTACTGCCTCAATAATGGATGGCTTAAGAAAAAATTCTATCTGAATCTTTTTGAAAAAAAAAATATTTCGGCGGCATCGGCTGTGCATTACACGACTGAATTAGAGCGAGAAACAACCCATGGACATAATAGATTAATAAATCCTTCTTTTGTTGTGCCGAATCCTGTTGATATTGAAAATTTAACAAGCTTGCCGTCTAAAGAAGAAGCGAGGAAATATCTCGACTTACCTCAGGATGCAAAAGTCATTTCTTTTGTCGGGCGCCTGAATAGGCGGAAAGCATTGGATGTGTTGGTTCAGTCTTTTGCAGGAGTTGCACCTCAATTGGACAATAATTGTTGCCTTTTAATGGCAGGTCATGACGACGGCTACGGTATAAGGTTACAAAAACTTGTCAAAAAGAAAGGATTGGCTAATAAAGTCAGATTCATGGGATTTGTAGATGCAAAAAAAAGAGGATTTATTTTAAGGGCATCCGATCTATTTTGGTTCGCTACATACCCGGGTGAAAACTTCGGACACGCGGCTGTAGAAGCCATGGCGGCAGGGATACCTGTGTTGTTTTCCGAAAATGTAGGCATTTCTGAGGATGCCGTTCAAAATGAGGCTGGAATTGTTGTTAACCTTAATCCTGATGAGATTGTTAAGAAAGTTATGGGCTTACTTTCCGATAAAGAAAAATTAAACTCCATATCTATGAATGCTCAACAACTGATCTTTAAATACGATGCGACTAAAATTACCCCTTTAATGTTAACGGCTTATGAAGATGTTTTAAGAGGCAGCCGAAGCCCGGAACTGCGGTGGAGATAAAAACAAAATGACAAATAAATTGGCATGCATAGTTTTGACAAAAGACGAGGAGAAAAACATAGGAACATGTCTTGCTAATTTAAAATGGGTAGATGAGTTGTTCATAGTTGACTCGGGGAGCACCGATACTACTCTGCAAATAGCTGAAAGATATGACGCAAATATTTTTATCAATAGGATGAATCCATTTATTATATCGGAACAAAGAAACTGGGCCATCCATAACTGCCCCATCAGATCTGAATGGATATTGTTTATTGACGCAGACGAGATCATAACGGATAGTTTAAAAAAAGAAATACTCTTTAAAATAGATAATAATGAAAACAAACTTGCCTTTCGGTTATGCTTTAAATTCATTTTTATGGGGAAATGGCTGAAGCATACCGTACAGTTTCCCTCATGGCATGACAGGCTACTAAAAAAAGGGTTTATATATTTTACAGGCGGTGTATGGGAACATTTTGACTGTGAGGATGACAAGATCGGCTATATAAATGAACCTTATCTTCACTATGGTTTTAATAACGGAATATCAGGATGGATAGATAAACACAATAGATATTCGACTGCTAATGCGCAACGGATTTTTGAATATAAAAAACAGAAGATTAATTGGAGAATCTTATTCAAGAATGCTCTTAATAATAGGAATAGGAAGCGCGAGCTTGAAAAAATATTAAGTCGAATGCCGATTTTATTTCCGTTTGTTACCTTTTTTTATCTATATTTTATAAAAAGAGGTTTCTGGGAGGGATTAGCCGGGTTTGTTTATTCTCTGATGTTATCTGCAAATAACTTTTTTATGTGGCTTAAGGTCAGAGAGCTGGAAGATAGATGAAAATCCTTGCTCAAAATTATAGTAATGGTGACCTTGAATTACTCGAAGTTCCGATGTTTACTGAGATAAAAGGGCTTTTGGTTGAGACAAAGGCGTCCCTTGTTTCAGTCGGCACTGAGAAGGCAATGATAGATATTGCTAAAAAGAACATTATAGGCAAAGCGATAGCCCGTCCTGATTGGGTTAGACAAGTAATTGATAAAGTAAAGACAGACGGTCTTATGGAGGCATGGAGACAGTCTAAGGCAAGACTCGATATGCCTGTTCCTCTCGGCTATTCATGCTCAGGCATTTTAAAAGATGTCGGTACCAGAGACGGTGATTTCCGTATAGGAACCAGAGTTGCGTGTGCAGGAAGCGGCTATGCCTCACATGCGGAATTCAATTTAGTCCCTCCAAATCTCTGTGTAAAGATACCGGATAATGTTTCTTTTGAAGATGCCGCTTATGTTGCTGTCGGCGGTATTGCAATGGAGGCAGTCAGGCTTGCGAAGGTTGAGTTTGGACATAAAATCGGCGTAATCGGTCTTGGTTTGCTGGGACAGTTGACTGTTCAAATTCTCAGGTCTGCCGGCTGCCATATTATAGGAATTGATATATCAGAAAAGAAATGTGAACTTGCATTGAAACATGGCGCAGAAGTTATAGCTGTCGACGGGAAAGATGACCCTATCTCTCGATCAATGGCCTTTGCAAATGATGAGGGGCTTGATGCGGTAATTATAATGGCTTCTTTTGATAGTAACAAACCGTTAATTGATGCTGCAGAAATGTGCAGGGAACGAGGCAGGATAGTAGCCTGCGGACTAGTAGGACTGAATATTCCAAGAGAAACTTTCTACAAAAAAGAGCTTGACTTTGCTGTATCAAGGGCATGGGGTCCGGGAATGTATGATCCTGATTACGAAGAACGAGGGCTTAAATATCCGTTAGCCTATGCAAGATGGACTGCGCTAAGGAATATGGAAGAATTTCTGAAAATGGTTTCTTTGGGAACAATAAAGCTTGACGATATTACGACGCATATATTTTCTTTTGATAGAGCCCTTGAAGCATATGAAATGATACTTTCCGGCAAAGAACCTGCGATTGGCGTTGTGCTTCGATATAACGAAAAGTCGGAAGGCAAAAATAAAAAATCAGGAGTGAAGATATTATCAAATATTGCAATTCAAAGAAACAATATTAATGAAAAAAAATCTATCGGCATCGGGTTAATCGGCGCCGGTTTATTTGCGAGAGGGACATTGCTGCCTGCTATGCAGAGGATTAAAAAATTAAGTTTTGAAGGCGTGGCAACAGCAAGAGGACTTACAGGGCAGCACATCGCTAAAAGCTTTGATTTTAAATACTGCACTACCGACTATCTGGATATCCTTAACGACAAAAATATTGATATTGTTTTTATACTCACCCGACATAATTCTCATGCAAAATTTATTTGCGAGGCATTGAAAGCAGGCAAGGCTATTTTCGTGGAAAAACCGTTATGCATCAATGAAGAGCAGCTGAAGGAAATCGTAAATACATATTCATTAGTTGCGAGCAATAACTTATCAACGCCTTTCTTGACGGTTGGGTTTAACCGGAGATTCGCCCCAACAACCAAAAAATGCGTGGAATTTGTCGGACAAAACGGGAAAAACGCTATTGTTCAAATAAGATGTAATGCCGGATATATTCCTCCTGAATCGTGGGTTCATAAGAGAGAAGAGGGTGGAGGAAGAATTATTGGTGAAGTCTGTCATTTTGTCGATTTGGCCGATGCAATAACGGATGGGGTGCCCAAAAAAGTGTTTGCATCGGCCTTGAAAGATAATTACGGATTGAAGGATAATCTCACCATATCCATTCAAATGGATAACGGAGCAGTTGCCGGTATTACTTATGCTTCAAATGGCGACAAATCGTTTCCAAGGGAGGAGGTTCAAGTTTTTGCAGGAGGCGCCATATGTATTATAGAAAACTTCAAGAATATAACATTTGTATCCTCCGGAAAGAAAAGGATACAAAAGTCTATTGAAGCGAATAGAGGATATAAAGAACAAATTGAAACTGTCGTTGAAGCTTTAATTGCAGGGATGCCCTCTCCGATAGATTTTAAACCTCTCGTCGCTGCAACGGTCACGACTTTCGCTATTGAGGAGTCCATAAAAATCGGCAAGGCTGTAGATATAAATTTGGATGAGTGGTTTGCAAAATGAATATACTTCTCTTGTCAAGATACTTTCCTCCTGAAATAGGCACGGCAGCAAATCTTTTTTTTGATCTTGCACGGGGATTAAGGGTTAATAGTCATAATGTAAGTGTTATTACTGGCTTTCCTTGGTATAATCTTGATGTTATTCCGGATAAATATAATGGGAAAATTTATATGGTTGAAAACATAGATGGGATAAAAATTATTAGATTGAAAATTCCCGTAATCGGGACGAAAAAAATTAAGCTTGCAGTAGGGCATTTAACTGCCCCGTTTGCATCGTTTTTAGGAGGCTTGATAGAACAAAAGCCGGATATTATTTTTATTTATTCGCCGCCGTTATTTATGGGTATTGCAGGGTATTTGCTGAATTTATTCAAGGGGGTTCCTCTTGTAATGGGAGTTCAGGATTTGCATCCCCAATGTTATATAGATCAGGGTCTGTTGAAAAACAAAGCAATAATTAAATTTTGGGAAGAGGTTGAGAAATTCTGTTATAGAAGGGCATCACTTATAACGGTTCATTCTGAAGGCAATAAAAAACATATTTTTGAAACGAAGGGTATTAAAGAGGATAAGGTAAGGGTTTTGCCTAATTGGATAGATACGGATGAAGTTAAGCCATTGCCGCGAGACAATGAATTTGCGAACAGATTTGATTTAACCGGTAAATTCGTTGTAGGTTATGCAGGTACCTTGGGCATGTCGCAAGGGTTTATGAGCGTGATAGATGCTGCAAATATACTAAAAAATAGGAAGGATATTGATTTTTTTATTGTAGGAGACGGTATTGAAAAGAATAAAATGATAGAGAGAGTTAAAGAGTTGAATCTTGATAATGTGAGATTTCTTGAAATGCAGCCAAAGGATATATATCCTTACGTAGTTGCCTCCTGTGATGTTGGGATAGTTACATTAAATGATAGGGTTAAAACGCCTGTTGTTCCATCGAAGATATTAAGCATCATGGCAGCGGCAAGGCCCGTGCTTGCGAGCATACCGCATGAAGGCGATGCCGCAAAATTAATTAAAGAGGCAAATTGCGGCATAAATGTTGCTGTAGGGCAACCGGACAAACTTGCAGAAAAAATTCTCTATTTATATGGAAATAAGGATGCATGCAAAATATTTGCCGAATCCGGACGTAAATATGTGGTAGAAAAATTTTCCTTAAAGAAAGCTGTGAATAATGTCGAAAATTTATTCTATTCGGCGATTGAAAAATTTCAGGAGAAATCACAATGAATGATGATTACAAAAAAGGTTATACGGGTAAAACTATTCTTGTTACCGGCGGCGGCGGCGCGATAGGAACAAATCTTTGTGCCGCTTTAGCCGATGCCGATGCAAAGCTGGTTATTATACTTGATGATCTTTCGTCGGGATATCAATGGAATATCCCTTCAAAAAAGAATATTATGTTTGTTAAAGGATGCGTTACCGACGATGTGATGCTCAAGAGAATTTCTTTTGAACAGCCTGAATATATTTTTCATCTTGCAGCCTTTTTTGCAAATCAGAATTCGATCGATTTCCCGGAAAAGGATATTCAGGTCAACGGGCTTGGCGTTCTCAAGCTTCTAGAGTATGCTTTATTCAATAAAGTAGAACGGTTTGTTTATGCTTCATCAGGCTGCTCTATTTATGGGAGTCAAGCCCCATTGCCGTTAAGAGAGGAATTTATGTCTATGCACCTGAGCACACCCTATCAGATAACAAAGATGCTCGGCGAGCTCTATTGCAACTTTTTCCATAACCACTATGGGCTTAAAGTGGTTAAGACAAGATTTTTCAATTCATATGGGCCGGGGGAAGTTCCAGGCCAGTATAGAAATGTAATACCTAATTTCATCTATTGGGCAATGAAAGGCGAGGCATTGCCGATTACGGGAACAGGAGATGAAACGAGGGATTTTACATATGTCGGGGATTTGGTGGATGGGTTGCTAAGGGCCGGATATTATGAGGCTGCTGTCGGACAGGAGTTTAATCTTGCATCCGGTAAGGAAACAAGAATTATCGATCTTGCAAATATGATTAATGATGCTGTTGGAAATAAAGCCGGAATAAATCTCGCGCAGAAGAGAAAATGGGATACTAAAAGCAGACTGCTGGCTTCGGTAGAAAGAGCTAAAAAACTTATTGATTACGAGCCTAAGACGGAATTTAACGAAGGATTACTGCAGACTATTCGATGGGTTAAAGATAAATGGGATTATATAGAGCAATCCGCATCATTCGGGCCCGGGGTATCTTCTGCCGTAAGGGATAAATAAGTGAAAAAGGTTTTAATTGTTTTTGGCACCCGCCCTGAAGCCATAAAAATGGCTCCGGTTATAAAGCAGATAGAAAAGCAGCCTTCCTTAAAAAGTATTATATGTGTTACCGCGCAGCACAGGCAAATGCTTGACCAGGCACTTAAGGTTTTTGGTATAACGCCCGATTACGACTTGGGTATCATGCGCCCTGATCAGGACTTATTTGATATTACTGCAAGCGCTTTAATCGGATTGAATGATGTTTTGAAAAAGGAACGACCTGACATTGTTTTGGTTCAGGGAGATACCACTACGGCTTTTATTGCCGGGCTTGCAGCGTATTATTTCAAAATACCTATCGGTCATATTGAGGCCGGACTTAGAACATACAATAAATATAATCCGTTTCCGGAAGAAAAGAACAGGCACTTATTGAGCGTACTTTCCGATTTCCATTTTGCCCCGACCGAATGGGCCAAATCGAATCTTTTAAAGGAGGGCGTCTCGGAAGAGAATATTTGGATAACCGGAAATACGGTTGTAGACGCACTGCTGAGCATCGTCGAAAGCCAGAGATCGGAAACCGAAATTAGAGCATTAAACGAATATTTTAGGATGAGATACAATTTGAATTTGCAGTCCGCAGCGGATCGTCGGAAGTTAATTCTTGTTACCGGGCATAGAAGGGAGAATTTTGGCGTCGGTTTTGAGAATATTTGTCTCGCATTAAAAGAGATTGCCGAAAAGAGAGAAGATATTAAAATAGTCTATCCGGCACATCTGAATCCTAATGTCCAGAAACCGGTTAGGAGCATCTTAAACAATAATCAAAATATTCATCTCATCGAACCGCTGGAATACGAACCATTTGTTTATTTAATGAGCAAATCGCATCTTATTCTTACCGACTCGGGAGGCATACAGGAAGAGGCTCCGTCTTTAGGAAAACCGGTATTTCTCATGAGAGACACGACAGAACGTCCGGAAGGCATATCGGCGGGAACAGTTAAGCTCGTTGGCGTTGAAAAAGATAAAATAGTAAAAAATATACTGGAAATGCTTGACAATCATTCTCTTTATAAAAAGATGTCAAAAGCAGCAAACCCTTACGGTGATGGAAAGGCTGCGGAAAGAATCGTTAGAATACTGGTGAAATGACAGCTATTTTTTTTATCAGTTTTATAATCTCTGTAGTCATAGCTACACTGATAATACGTTTTAGTTATTTGCATAGCCATTACAGCTCTGATCACGTTGTAAAGGCACCGCATAAATTTCATGAATCCGCTGTTCCGCGAATTGGCGGCATATCTGTTATATTTGGGCTTATTGTTTCTATGAGTTTTATGCTCTTAAAAGACAAACCTGGTGCAAAGGAAATCAGCTTGTTGTTGATCTGTTCATCTCCGGCATTTTTAAGCGGTTTGTGGGAGGATATTAATAAAAAAGTTGGAGTCAAGTGGAGATTGTTGTTTACAATGATTGCAGCCGCAATGGCTTTTTTTATGCTTAATGGAAAATTGATCCGTTTATCGGTGCCATTGATAGATAGTTGGTTGCTGTTCATGCCTTTTTCATTTGCCCTTACAATAATTGCCGTAGCAGGCATTTCACATGCTATAAATATTATCGACGGTTATAATGGGTTAGCCGGTGTTGTGTCATGTTTTATCTTTGCGGCAATGGCTTATATATCTTTTAAGGTAGGAGATTCTTCTTTGCTTTCTATCTGTCTCGCGTCTGTCGGAGCAATTTTAGGTTTTATTGTATGGAATTATCCCAATGGGTTGATTTTTCTCGGAGACGGCGGTGCATATCTCCTCGGTTTTTTTATTGCGGAAATTTCTATTTTAATGGTCAACCGTCATTCAGAAGTTTCGCCATGGTTCCCGATGTTATTGGTGATCTATCCGGTATGCGAAACATTATTTTCTATATATAGAAAAAAAGTTTTGCGCGGCCGATCTCCGGGGATACCTGATGGTTTGCACTTTCATATGATGATTTATAAACGACTGCTGAGATTTGCTGTCGGCAATAAAGAGGCACACTACCTATTGAAACGCAACTCTATGACTTCTCCATACCTATGGGGGATAAGTTTGTTTGGGATAATACCCGCAATATTACTATGGCGTGATACGGTGTATTTAGTAATTTTCGTATTTATTTTTATAATAGCGTATTTGTGGCTATACGGGAGAATTGTGAAGTTTAAGACCCCGCGGTGGCTGGTCTGGAGAAAAAAAAGGAACAGGTGAGAATACTCGTCACAGGCGGGGCCGGATACATCGGCAGTCATGTTGTAAAGGCATTAGGCGAGAAAGGCTATGATGTTTTGACATATGACAATCTTTCTTCCGGCAATAGATGGGCTGTTTTGCATGGAGACCTTATTGTTACGGATTTGGCGGACAAGAATGCTTTGAAGAAGGCAATTCATGACTACAAGCCTGATGCGGTGATGCACTTTGCCGCGCACATAATTGTGCCTGAAAGCGTAAGAGAGCCCCTTAAATACTATCAAAATAATACTGTAAATACTCTGAATCTTCTCGATGTTATGCGTGATGAGGGGGTGAAGAGAGTTATATTTTCATCTACCGCTGCTGTCTATGGGCTTCCTGAAGAAATGCCGGTGAGTGAAAACGCTCTGTTGCTTCCTATCAATCCCTACGGCACATCAAAAATGATGACAGAGCGCATACTGAAAGATTTATCTTCTGCATACGATGATTTTAGGTATGTGTCTCTCAGATATTTTAATGTGGCAGGCGCTGATGCTCAAGGCAGGATAGGGCAGGCGTATAAAAAATCGACTCATCTCATAACACGGGCGTTGAAAACAGCCAAAGGAGAATTTGAGAAATTGCAGATATTCGGGACTGATTACCCTACGCCGGACGGCACAGGCATAAGAGATTATATACATGTCGATGACATTGCAGATGCTCATCTATCTGCGTTAGAATATTTAATTCAAGGAGGGGAAAGCGACGTTTTTAACTGTGGATATGGACACGGTTATTCTGTCAAAGAGGTGGTTGAGACTGCAAAAAGAGTGACAGGAGTCGACTTCCCGGTGGAAGACACCGGCCGCAGGGAGGGCGATACCCCGATTCTGATAGCCGACAGTTCAAAGATTCGGCGACAGCTTAACTGGAAGCCTAAATATGACGACCTTGAATACATTATAAAAACAGCTTGGGAATGGGAAAAGAGAAAGTGAAGCAATATTATATCGAAACCTTCGGCTGCCAGATGAATGTGCATGATTCCGAAAAAATGGCCGGCATTCTTAAGTCGGAAGGCTATATCGAAACCGGAAGCGCAAAGGACGCCGATGTGGTGATATTCAACACCTGCAGTATACGGCAAAAGGCGGAACAGAAGTTCTTCAGCGAACTCGGAAGGATAAAATCCCTTAAAAAAAGAAGGCCCGAATTGCAAATAGCGGTTGCGGGCTGCATCGCTCAGCAAGAAGGGATAAAAATTATTAAAAGGGCCCCTCATGTAGACTTTGTGGTGGGTCCCCAGAACATTAATGCGTTAAGAGATATAATAACCTCCCGATCCGATTCTGTTTTTATCGATGATAATCCATCCATAACCGAAGTAGAACTCCCTGCAGACAGAAAAGATAACGTCAGGGCATGGATAAATATAATGTACGGCTGCGATAATTTCTGCAGCTACTGCATAGTGCCTTATACAAGGGGTAGGGAGAAGAGCAGGGCGAGCCGGAGTATAATAAATGAAATCAAAGACTTAGCAGGGAAGGACTATAAAGAGGTTACGCTTCTTGGGCAGAATGTCAATTCATATATGAGCGATATGGATTTCCCCGGACTTCTTAAGGAAATCAATAAGATAGACGGCATAGAAAGAATCAGATTTATAACATCCCATCCAAAGGATCTCTCGGACGAGCTGATATTTGCTGTTAGAGATATGGAGAAGGTCTGCGAACATATCCATTTGCCGTTACAGTCCGGCTCCACAAAAATCCTTGGACTTATGAACAGAAAATATACTTATGAAGACTATAAGAAGAAGGTCGGAAAGTTAAAGGAAATAATGCCTCAAATTACAATCACATCGGATATTATTGCGGGATTTCCTCAAGAAACAGATGAAGATCATAAAGAAACTGTTAAGGCTTTAAATGAGATAGAGTTTGACGGCGTCTTCGCGTTTAAATTCTCTCCAAGACCCGGGACAAGGGCATCCAATATGAATGGTCAGGTTCCGGAGGACATTAAATCAGATAGGCTTTATGAAATACTTGAGATCCAGAATAAGATAACTGAAAGAAAAAACAAAGAGTTTAAAGGAACATTACAAGAAATACTTATAGAAGGCAAGGACGAAAAAGATACAGGCAGATTTACAGGAAGGACAAGGACAAATAAAATAGTAAACATTCCTTTAAAAAATAATGTCAAACCCGCTGATATTATTACAGTAAAAATCACTAGGGCCGGTAGACATTCCCTTGAAGGAGATATTCTCTAACAGTTTACATGAAAATAGCTGTTTTAACCCTCGGATGTAAAACAAATCAGGCGGAAAGCATGAATTTAGAATATGCTTTAAACAGCGCGGGACATCAGATAGTGGAAATGCCTGAAAAGCCCGATATATGTGTTATTAATACCTGTACCGTAACTGCGAAATCCGATTATCAATCGAGGCAGATGATCCGCAAGGCGTTAAATAATAATGCAAAGGTTATAGTTACAGGATGTTACGCGGAATTAAATAAAGACTTTCTGAAAAATACATATAACGATATTACGGTAGTAGAAAACAGAGATAAATCTAATATTATCAATCAAATTATACAAAACATCTCACGTAACGCCGAAAAATTGATCGATAATACGATTGTTCCATTACTTCATCACTCCTCAGCTTTGTCGAGACATAGGCCAATTGTAAAAGTTCAGGACGGCTGCAATTATTCCTGTAGTTACTGTGCGATTCGCATAGCGAGAGGAAGATCTAAAAGCGTTCCGGTTGAGGATGTGATAAATCAGATAAAGCACTATGAATCAATGGGATATAACGAAGTAGTTCTTACAGGCATTCATCTCGGGACATATGGCCTTGACCTAAAATCGGAAAAATCACTTTCAATATTATTGAAAAACATACTGATAAATACAAAAATTCCCAGAATAAGGCTTAGCTCTCTGGAAATAAGAGAAATTAATGAAGAATTACTTGAACTTATTGCCGAGGATCGGATATGCAAGCACCTTCACATTCCGCTTCAAAGCGGAGACGACAATATCCTGAAGCTAATGAATAGGATGTATTCTTCAGGCGATTTTATTTTAGGCGTAGAGAAAATATTAAAGAGATTGCCGGATACATCGATCGGGACCGACGTTATAGTGGGATTTCCAGGCGAAGGGGAATCGGAATTTAAAAATACCGAACAATTAATTATATCTATCCCTTTTTCTTATCTTCATGTATTTCCTTATTCAAAAAGACCAAAGACTAAGGCGATAGAATTGCCCGGCGAGGTCAGTGAACCGCTGAAGAAGGAACGCGCGGCCGCATTGAGAAGAATCGGCATGGGGAAAAAGGCCGATTACATCAAGAAAAGCATCGGCAAAACCCTTAATGCTGTTATAGAGAATAGGGGTGAGGAAGGCTTGTTGGGCACGACAGGGAATTATATCAAGATACTTATCGAAGATGAAAAGAATCTTACCGAAGGAATGCTTGTAGATGTTCATGTTTCAGGGTATAAAAACAATCTTGCCTTTGGGATGCCTGTTAAAAACATGCAAGTTGCTGATAAACAACTATTTTTAGCATGCCCGTAAGTTATACAGTCCTGATAAGACGTAATTTCAATACCGGTTACGTGAAAGATGTATAGATGGTTTATAACAAGTTATCAACATGCTGTGTTTATCTTAAGGGTCTGATAAGATATATTATGTAAACTATTTTGCCCATAAAGTATGGTATAACTTCCTTAAGAACTTTTTAAGGGGGTTTATATGCCGAGCAAGTGGGCAAAATATGCAATCCTTTCAGTATCCGCCGATCCTTTCGGCCCTAATGCCGTTTTCGATTTATTCGAGGACGGCATTTTTGTTTG